>Ga0187843_10000738_pt1 | contig 22190 bp, 40 predicted proteins | sample SpaLakP09_SKY_43_FD_134516 | JGI IMG/M metagenome (GOLD analysis project Ga0187843, IMG submission 134516) | Oligotrophic lake water microbial communities from Sparkling Lake, Wisconsin, USA - SP09_SKY_43 | ecosystem: Environmental > Aquatic > Freshwater > Lake | place: USA: Sparkling Lake...
CCGCATCGTAAGAGAAGTTGACGAGCTTTTGCCGTGCAATCATCCGATTAACTGCCCCCTGCGGGTTCAGAAAGGCAACAGCTTTATCGATTAAGTTTAGCTGGGCTTTTTTCACGAGAAGTTGGCGTAGGTCGTGCGAATACGAGTGCCGTTGACAGACTGGATGGCAAGGGTTAACTCTGCGATGGTATCACGAACTTCCCCAAGATTCGCCCTCGAAAAAGAGCGTCCCGCTATCGAATAGCTTGACCCAGCCACCGCAATCGCTTCTAGGCAAGTGATATATTTATCACGCAACGAAGTTAGGGTGGCAAGGGGTAGCCCAATGAAATCACCCTTCGCCATTCTCAACCTCCTCTGTCAAACTTGCGGGTGAAACTTTGAGCCGTCCGTGGAGTGCCGCCCCCACGATGTTCATACATTCGCAATCCATTAAATGATTATGCTTCCCGATTTGCTTCCACACAAGTCTTTCCCTGCCAGTCATAGGATTTTTCACCCTCACCTTCACCTCTGCTTCGATATGCACCTTCCAGACATCGGGCGTGTCTAGGGCGATGAATCCCTCCTCTTTCAATAATTGGGAGAGGATGTCTTTGATGGATGGGTTCGACCATCGCCAAATCGGGCAGAGCTTCCACTTCCACCCCGCCTTGGATTGAACTGCCTTACCAGAGAAGGGGTCGCCATTTGCGATTCGAGCGTATGGCCTTTGCACCTTCTGCTCGTTCACGATCTCGGAGAAGCTGGTCTTGTCCGAACCGACCAACGCTACCCAGCCGTTCTTGCAACAATTCAAATATACATCTCGGGTTTGATCGCCCGAATCGATTAAGACACACTTATCCTCAACCCCAAACTCATCTTGTTTTGCCTTTATATCCCCCCAAGTTTCTAGCCTACCCGCCCACACAAGCCTTGGTTTGCCCTCTAAATCCCAAGCCCTCACAACGCACCAAGCGTGGAAGCCCCCAGCCTCTTGAATGTCGCAACTCATAATCAGCTTATCGCCCATCCGAACCTCGCCCATCTTGTAAGCACCGGGAACGATCTGCATCTTTTCTGATTCGTGTTCCATCCACGGCTCGGCTAGGACTCGGTTCACAAAATCTTGTAGGCCGATAATCCCGCTGTGTTTGTCTTGTAGGAACTTGACTGCTAAGCTCCCGAAGGATACCCACGGAGCGTATAGGCCGTTGAGGTGATACGAGCGTCTAGCTGGTTCACCCTTGGGATTGGTTGCCCTCCACTCCCCCTCTCGGAGCATCTTGGTTTTCTGGCCGTCTTGAATCTTGCCCTTACACCCTTCGCACTCGTAGTAGGTCGAGGATTTTACTAGGGCATAATCATAAACTCCATCCTCAATCTTTGCGGCTTCATCCCACTTCACTTGCCCCCAGATTAGTTTTTGTTTTAATCCGCAATGGGGGCAAGGGACAAAATAGAAACGCATGTCGCCCTTCTGCCATTCAGCCCAAATTATTGAGTCGGCAGTTGTGGGGGTGCTGGTTGCTATGATGAGATGGTTCGGGTAGGTGCTGACTCGTGCTTCTGCTAACTGCACCGGATTGGCCTCCCTCCCCGACCCTGCTTGCTCTGGAAACTTGTCCACCTCATCCATACAGAGTAAAGCAATCGAGCGACTAGAAAGAGCCGAGGCACTTGTTCCCGCCCACCAGACCGAGCATCGCTTAAAATGTTGCTCTAGGATTTTGATTCGGTCTGTATTTTCTGGCCGTTCTTTGGCTAGGGCTGGGCAATCGTCCACCATCGGAAGCCAGCGGGTTTCTGTAAATGATCGGGCTAGATGTTCCGAAGGCATCACCCACAAGACTGGGCAAGGTCGCTCTGCTACTCGGTAGGCTAAGCCAGCGAGAATGGTTGTCGTCTTTGAGGTCTGCGCCCCCCAGACAAGAACAACCCTCCGAATCGAATCATCTCCAAAAGCCTCTAGGGGTTCACGAACATAGGGCGTGAGGGTTGTTGAATATGCTCCGGGTATGTTCGTTACCCTTGCCGAGAGCGTAAGGTTTTTCTCTGCCCATTCTGGAATTGATAGTTGCTCTCTTGGCTCAAAGAAACTTCGGCTGAACGCCCCGATGTTCATCTCTTAACCAGATAATCTTTTGCATACGCCCACGCTGGGTTCATATGGATTTTGTGATGGCACTCAAAGCAAACCGCCAAGAAAAACTCAACCTCGTTTAGCCTATCCCCGAACCTCCCTCGCCTATGGTGAACTTGGCTCGCCATCTTGCTCTGGCAAACTTGGCAGACTGGCGTGTTGCCCAAAAACTTCTCTCGCACATCAGAATAGACCTCGTTTTGTTTTCGTCTTTTGGCAGACACTCGGCGTAGTTTCCCGCCTCGCTTGAGTGGGGTTTTGCGTTTGAGGGGCGAGCGTTTCATCCGTCATAGCATCCACAAGGAACTTCATCTGGCAAGTCCTCAAATAGCTTCATTTGGCTTGCGTCAGACTTAATTAAATCTTCCCACTTCCAATTTCTTCCAAGGCCAACCACGCTTGTAAGGCGAGCGTTGTTTTCCATTTCCACCGCCCTTTCTGCAAGGTCTGGGTGGTTTTTTGCCAAGTCTAAAACCTCGTTTTTTTTCATAGCTGGACAAAAGAAACAAGATGATTTGGCTGGTTTGAATCCAGCCTCCGCCACAACCTCAACGCATTTCTTCCTTCCCCATCCCCATCGTACTAAGGGATATTCATATATATATTTCTTATCCTCTGGTATCTTTGCTCTGTGATGTTCGCCAGCATCATATCCAATTAGCTTTAGGCATCTGCCCCCATCCTTCCAACAATCTTTAGCGGGTTGCCAGTTGTTCACGAACTTGTCTTGTGGCTGAATCTTGTATTTCTGTGAGCATCCCTTGAATCCGTAGGCCAAACTGGGAAGCATGTTTTGGCGCAAGCAATTCTCTTCAAGCGTTTCCTTGGCATACTTCACGGTAATTACTTCTGGCATATTGCGCTGAACTAGCCATTGAGAAAATATCTGAACAAACTCATAGGTCTGCGGAAGCTCTCCTCCGGTATCGGCAAACAAAATAAGGTCTGGAATAACTCCTCGCTTTTGCATTTCAATAAGCAAAGCCGCAGAGTTTGTCCCCCCCCCAAAGGAAACTATGCAAGGGGTTTTCATTCGTCAAAGTATGGCAGAATCAATCCTAGCAAGCCGAGGGTGGCAAGGATGATAAGGAAACATTCATTCACTTTTTAATCCACTTCCCGATGCACTCAAATAAAGTAGCGAGCAGATAGGCAAGAATAATGCAAGCCCAGAACGCTACATTGATTAGCACGATTCCAAGCACTATTCCGACCCCTATTTTTAATCCTAGTATCACTTAAACGCCCCCTCTGCTTTCTGGATGGTAACGAAGATTTGATTGATTCCGTCTTGGATGGCTTGCTTTGCGCACTCTGGGTCTGATGGGTTTGCTCTGGCCGCTAGGCTCGAAGGAAGGGCATCCAGAAGCGATCTTATTGCTCCGTGCCACTTCGTTATCCATTCCTGCACTTCCCCCATGCGAACTGTGACTCGGCTCACTTCTTCCCACCGAGCGTGTTCCATTTCGGCTTCTGCGACTCGTTTTTTTGCTTCGCCCCATCCTTGCACCGCCGCCCTCATAGCGACTGGGTTTTTGTTTGTTGCCGCCGTAGCTACCAATGAGTAAGCAACTACCTCGGCGTTCTTGGCTCGATTCAATCTGCCAAGCGAGGTTTTCGATACAGATAACTCGGCATCCGAGTCCTTCAATGGCTCGGAGGAGTTCGGGGATGGTATCAAACTGATCTCGGTCTTGCTCACCCGCTTTTGATTGCTCAACTTCCAACGCTCGGCATCGTTCACGCTTGTTAGGGGCATTCCAGCCTTTACGAACTTGGAGATTGCCGCCCTTGAGACATTCCACTTTTGAGCGAGGTCGGTTTGCCTTATCATTCTTCACAAGGGCTTCCCGCACGCCAAACACTTCTCGCCCCCTCCACTCTCTGTTTCCTCTGGCATACTTGCCTCCATCATCTTGCTAATCTCCTCTAAGCTGAATCCGGTAATATCCACATCGATCTCCCCTACATCGATCTCTTCCAAGATGTCCTTGAGCTTGGGCATATCAAACTCTCCGCTCAACTTGTTTAGAGCGATATTGGCCGCCTTCTCTTGCACCTCATCCAACCACACCGCCCACACCTCGACCTCATCTTTCCCAAGTGCCGAATAGCACTTTAGCCTTTGGTGGCCTCCTACGATGTTGCCAGTCTTGGCGTTCCAAGTGATAGGCTGAAGATTCCCAAGCTCGCTCAAAGATTTTGTGAGCCTGCCCAATGAGTCGGAAGAGATTGTCCGAGGATTGTATTTTGCTGGTGAAAGCTCTGAGATTTTCTTGGAAATTAGGCAGGGATATTTCATTTGTCTAAAAAGTTACGCAGATTTTTACTTGTAAGTTGTTAACTAAAAGATTCTTAGGTTAACTCCCACAAAAAGTTCGGCGTCGGAACCTGTTTTGGGTGGTTTTGGCAAAGTAAAAGTTACCTAAGTTGTTGACATCACGCACTAATGACCCTATCTTGCGTAAGTACCCTATACTCAACGACCCTGCTTGCGTAAGTCGCACTTGTGCCTTGTGTAAGAACTTGCGTAAGTCGCATATCCCTTTTGTCATAGCTCGCCCCCTGCCTCCTTATAAGCCTCCACGATAGGGCGTGCCTCCTCAAGGAACTGGGTCTTTTGGGCGGGTGTCCATTGGGTAGGGCTCTTGCGTGCTAGCCATTGGCGGGCCTTGATGATGTAGCTATGCCACGCTTGCTCAGCCTTGGGGTTGCTGGTCTCGATGGGGTCGGGTAGTAGCCCAGTCCATAGGGCTAACTGCTTGAGGCCACCGGGTGTGGGGGCTTGGAGGCTTGGCCTTGCCTTTGCCACACGCTCATATCGCCTTGCCTGCTCACCGTTTATTTGGGCTATGTCTTGGATGGCGTCGAGGTCTAGCCCCTCGGTTCTGGCCGATAGCAGGATGTCGCCGGCGTCTGCGGCTAGTCCGATGGCCTGCCCCATCTGTTCGATGGCTGTTTCCTTGGCTTTTTCTAGTGCCTTGACCGTGCGTTGTAGCTCCATACCTATTTGCTTTTCGCTCATTTTGGGATGTCCTTTTTGGGTTATGCGTGAGCCTCGGCCAACTCCTCGGCCTCGACTTCTGCGGGTGGTTCAATCTCTCTGAATCTGTCGGCGTGAAAGCCTCGCTCTGGGTGAGGCGGGGTGGTCGAGCAGGGGTTCTTTAGCCCCTCCAAATAGACCACAACCTCGCCCTCTTGGCCGTTCAGCCCTACCCCAACCCCTAGTCCCCTCACCACATACACCTTGTCCTTTATGGGAAGGTGGTTGTAGAAAAGGATGATCTCCGTGGGGAAGCGGTCGTCTACGCATATCACTTTCGAGCCTGCCCTCACCGTTTTTTTCCTCGTGGTTTTATGCCTTTTGCCCACGCTTCCGAGTTCCATTTGGGGCATTCTTCTCGCCTCTTTTTGTGGACTCGCAAGGCCCGCTCCTTGTAGATTTGGCGTACTCGTTCGCTCCGTTGGATGCGTAAAACTAGGCCGGTGCGCTGGCTCAACTCCGTAAGCCGTGCCGAGATGGCCGCTCTAGTGTAGGGCTTCCCGGTGCTTGGGTTGATGTAACGCTTTGCGATGGAGGTCAGCGAGTCGGGGCTTCGGTTTGTGGCTAGGGCTAGCAAGGATTCGTCCAAGGTGTCGTCCCTCCGGTGCCTCAACATTTGGCTGTCCCCTTCGTGTTTTATGGTCTGCTCTACCACTTCTGCCGTGAGCTTGGCTAGCTGGTCGAGGTCGATGCTGGGGTTCATCGCCTTCATCTTTGCGAGCCGTTCTTTGACCCGATCTTGCAGGGTGTCGATATGCTCTGCCATATCGGGCGTATAACTAGCCAAGATTGAATCCGCTGGGTCTTGGCCTAGGTGGTTCATTTACTGGATTTCCACTACTGCCGTCCGTCCCACCCTTGCCAACTCCCGCCTTGCCTGCCGTTCCGATGCGTAGAAAAGGTCAACGACTGGCAACCTAGATTTGCCCGATGCCTTTCGGGATATGACTGCCGTGCCGGTATCGTGGGCGTGGTATGCCTTGCCCTCAACTAATAAGGTCGTTCCGTAGGGGATGATTTTGGGGTCTACTGCACAAGATTTGCCAGAGACTAACCGTTTTCCTGTCGAGCTTTTATAGCCAAACTCATCCTCGCCCAACCAGTAGGCCGTGATGCGAGCCTTGATGGTTTTCTTGGGTGGAGGCTTCGGTGTTTCGTTCATTATGTTTGCCCCCTGCACCGAACCGAGGAGGGCGATGGCTAGGATGAGGATGGCTTTTTTCATCGTTAAGAAGTGAAGCCGTTCGCACAAATGGCGGTAGCGTCTTGAGGGTGATTCGTCCCCCTTGATTATCTTACCATCGCCTCTGTCAACTGGGGTCTTTAGCTTGTTGATCTGTGCCTCGATTGCCTTGGCCTCCATCTTGTTGATTTTCATAGAAGCTCTCTTATGCCTTTGATAATTTGGTATGCGACTTGCGGGACGATGGCGTTGCCCAGTCCTTTAAGTTTAGCCACTCGGTTGGGTATCCCATTAGCCAAGCGACCCAAGCCGGGTTCAGCGAGCCATCGCACACCGCAGACTCGTTCACCGCTCTGACAAGGCATCTGAATCTGTTGTCCTTGGGATTCACATTGGCTGAATTGTCCACCGTTGGGGTAGGCCACATCTTTGCCGCCGTCTGCAAGGTTGCTCCCCGCCTCGTTCCGTTCGATGATATTCTTGTTTTCCCGTCCTCGCTGACTTTTCCGCTCATCTTGCCTGTATGCGCTCCCCTTGGCATCGCATTTGGAGTCGGCCACATTTTTGGATGAACAACTTGCTCCCGAAGATTCCCGCTCCTCGATCTCCCCTGTCTGTTCTTCTGATTTGTGGAGCAATCCGCTTCCGTTCTTGCTGGCAGAGTGTCCATTGAATTTGGCGTTGCCCATAATCCAAACCCTGTCTCTTCTGTGCGGGGCATCGACACCGCAAGCTGGAATAATGATCGGCTCGACTTCATATCCGCACGCTTCCAAATCAGAACACACTTTGTCGAGTGCCAAGCCGATGATGCCAGCAACATTCTCACCAACGATCCAATCTGGCCTTGCCTCTTGTATGACTCGGAGCATTTGCGGCCAGAGATAGCGGTCATCGTCCTTGCCTCGTTGCTTCCCGGCACAACTGAACGGCTGGCAGGGAAATCCTCCTGTGAGAAGAGTGACTCCTCGATATGCCGTGCCATCGAGCGTTTTGATGTCTTCGTGGATTGGGACACTAGGCCAATGCTTTTTGAGGACGGCTTGTGCGTAGGGTTCGTTGTCGCAGAACCCAACGGTTTCAAATCCAGCCCATCCAGCGGCAAGAGCAAATCCTCCAATACCGCTGAACAAGTCGAGGTGGGTTGGGTTTTCATTCACGCTTCAACGGCCTCCCGCCAATGGCATCGCTTGTTGCGTCTCTTGAGTTTGCCGTCCCCCTCAAGATAGCGGAGGTGATACTGGATTGCTCCGTGGGTTTTGCGAAGAACTTGGGCAATCGTGCAAGTGGGAATCTCGTTAGTAATCAAAGTGAACACGGCATCCCTCAACATATCGATAGTCGCTTGATTGCGGTTCTCGGCATAGAGCTTCGACATCTCCTTGCCGGGGTAGCGGTCGGATAAAATGCCCTTGGCCTTTGCCTCTGAGGATGTGAAGGGTTCGTTCATCGAATGTGCAAGCTACTTTGAGTCAGATTTGAGGCAAGGGATGATTTTAAGTTGTTCATTTCTGCAAATAATACTCGGCTACTCGCTTGCCGCTGTTGGTTTGCACCGTTCGCTTCTCAATCTGATGCCCCGCCTTTTTCAAGTCGCAGATTCGACTCGCTAGACGGAAGCACTTGAACCATTCGAGGGCTTCCAGAGCCGTGAGTGTTCGCCCATTTTGTAGGTGGGCTAGGATTCGAGCGTTCTGGTCGTGGCCTTCGGTCTTAACTGGGTGCGTGGTTCGCATAAAGGGCAACTCAAACTGCTCGGCCTCTAACATTGAGATCATTTGATTGCCCTCCCACTTGACTTCCGAGCCGTGAAGTTTTTGCTTTTTGCGTTCACGATTGAGGAATGATGGCATCCCCAAGCGTTTGCAATCTCCTTTACCGTCAGTCCCGACTCATATTGAGCCTTCCAAATGCCCCAACGCTTCTGGACTGTGTTGTGGGAGCGATTTCCCCTTGCCCTATACTTGCCGAAGGTTGGCCGTAACTCCCTTGGGATGTCTAGGGGGGTGGTTGTGCCCATAACTAGGTTTGCAAGCCCTTTGGAGGCCAATTCCGTGCGATTATGAGCCATCTGGGCGGTGAGTGTGCTTATGAGTTGTTCAAATTGGGCAATTTTCTCCTCGCAACACTTCACCCGATGGATTGTGGCCGCTAAAACGAGGTCGTTCACGGACACCCCGCCTTTTCCCACGCTTCAAGCGTCTGAAAGCCCATAATTTTGTAAGTTGGTGGGGATTCGCACCCCGATTTGATTGGTTTCTTCATTGGTTGGTTTCCTTGGGTTGGTTGTTGGTTGCTTCTGCGCTGACAATTTCTGGCACACGCTCGCCAATCCTTAACCGATGCCTTGCCCCCGACCTTCCATCCGTTGCTCTGATAATAATCAAAAGCCGACTCCGCATCCGTCAATCTCCATCCGATCTCTTGTGCGAAGGCAATCCATTCAGCGTGCGAGGGGCGCAAGCCCTCTCTCTCTGTTCTAGCTTCTAGCTTCTGACTTCTAGCCTCTAGCTTCTGCCCCGTGACATTTGCTGGACATTCTCTGGACATCGGACGGACATCGCCGTGACGCTGGTGCATCTTCCTACTAGCGTCAGACTTACGCACTCGCTCATCCTTGACCATCCTGCGGGATATTATGGTCTCGTTATCGAAGCTGAACACACCGGAGGAGTTCAACTCATCCATCAGTTCCATAGTCTTTTGGGGTAAAAGACCAACGATTCTGGCTATCTGTTCGGCTCTAGCTGGCTTGCCACCGATGAGGAGATGGCCGTGGGATTCAGACTTTGCCATAAGACAAAGCATATCCACCCACAAGCCTCTCGCCTCAACCGAACAAGACCGCAAAGCCTCATCGGAAAGCCAGTCACCCGGATAGAATTTAATCCACGGCAACTTCACTTCTTGGCCTTCTCCGCATCTCGCTTTTGATATTTCTTGGCTCGCTCCAACAACTCTTTAGTGATTCGATGCGAGTAGTCTAGGTGGCTTATGATGTCCTTGTAAGACTCCCGCTTTGCGTGGTCGAAGTCTTTAAATAAATCCCTCAACCTCTTGGACACAACGGAGTGGAATTGCTCTACGAGCTTTAGTCTCTTAACGCTCATAGTTGTCCCACCAATCTTTTAACCAGCCCAACAATCGGCCTAGCAGATATAGCCCCAGAATGAATACGCTGTATGAGCAGACCGCAACTACGAACCACACCGCTAAATGATTCACGATGTATGAAAGGAAACTCACCATTTGGGTGCGGTCGGCCACTTTGCCCAAAGTACGACTTCGGTTTGTTGACCCCAATTCTGGGCGACATAGTCCCCTTGTAAGTATCTCCCGCCGATAACTTCTTTTCCATTATAGATAAGAACCCTGCTATTTTCATTTGGTATCTCCTTGGTTGTATTCCACTCCAGCATTGACCACTTGGTTTCTGGTATCCGAACATCAATGGCCGACATCTGCAAGCCTCCTTATTGCGACCACCACCTCGTTTAAGATTCCGGTGATGACTGCGTCCTCCGTTCCGTCTGCCAGTTGTTGAACCAGATCGGCGCATCGTTCTCTTTCGAGGTCGGCGGCCTTACTCCTCACATCGTTAAGGATGTCTTGGATAAGTTCAGAATGGGATTTCATCGGGTGTTCCTTTTGCTAACGCCTCGCTCTCCAAAAGAATTTCTTGGATGATTTCGTTGCGTATGATGTCGTTCTTATATGGTTGGCCGTCCTTGCCGGGTTTGAGTTCTTGTTTGCTCAACCAGTCCAAGTAGTCCAAGCCCTTATCACCGAAGGCGGCAATCTGCCGAAGGGTTGAGCCTTTGTATTTGCCGAACTTCAACTCCATATCCCTCGGTTCTGTACCGTTGGTTTTGTTGGGCGAGTTGAGCTTGGCTGTGATATCTGCCAAGTCTGCCTTGCTGATCTTTGCGGGTTCGGCCTTGGGTGCTTCCTCAAACTTCTCCGTGTTGATATCTTGGAATCCCCCATAAGGAACTTCCTCGGCTGGTGTGGTGGATAGGCTCTTGTCGATTAGGACTACGATATGGGCAAAGGCAGAGCGACAAGCCCTACTGATTGCACGAGTCTGGCACATCGCCCTCTTGGCGTAGGTCGGACGCTTCTCCCACATCGGCTCGTCATCACCCAAGAACCCCTCGGCTTGGGAGATTACTTGGCCGTTGTCCATTCGCTTTACCTCACCGATGCAACGATAGCCATCGTCGAGTCTCTCTACATCTCTTGCGGAGGCAACGCATCCGTGGGCGACTGCGATGGCCTGCCAGCCCTCAACCCGAACATAATCTTTTTGGCCGATGCGTTGGCAAGTTTCCTTTACGATGGCACGACAAGCCCCCGCCACATCCGTTGCTTGTCGGATATGATTGGAGACTCCGTTGCCGTTGTGTACTGCTAGTTGGTCATTCATTTGTTGGTTCTTTCTTTGTTTATTGTTTGTGTTGTCCGTCATCGAATACGCCAAAGCCTTCGGCGTTTTCTTTCTGTGTCTTGGGTAAGTTCAAAAATCTAAAGTCATTCCGGCTGTCGAACTCTGTATCGGGGAACGCTCCAAACACTCTTACTACCCATTGATCCGTAGTTTCATTTGGTAATTTTTTCTTGGCTGGTTCTTGATGCCAGAATGTAGGCAGTTCTTCACTCATAATTTAATACCTTTCCATGATTGTTTTGACTATCGGGGAAACCCATTTGGTACTGATGTCGTGAGATGGCACTCGGAAAACTAGGATGCCCATAGAGGCGGCGAGGTTGTATTTCTCCATATCGTTCAAGAACCCGGAGGGTCTGGTGTGTCTGCCTCTTGTCCAAACCCCACCCTCTAGCTCGATAGCTATTCCAAAAGAATAATAATCAAACCGAAACCTTCTGCCTTCTGCAAATTTGTATTCCTTTTTTAGCTCCCCACCACCAAGGCTTCTCCATAGAAGTTCAAACTTGGCCGATGGGGAGAGCTTCATTTAGTTACGCCCAACCCAGTTCTTGCTAGGAAGGACTAGCTCTGGTTGCTTCGGTTCTTTTGGCTGGTTGCCCTCGGCAACGATCTTATCCATCTTATCTAGCTCGGCGGCCACGAATAAATAAAACTTGCGCCTCTCATAGTTCTGCTGGTCGATGTGCTTTGCGAATATCCTCACGCCTTGCAGAATCAGAAGCCCAAAGAAAGCGACTAGGAAAATAATCACCAGCGAATCCTCTGTTTCTGCCACGAGGGCGAGCAGTAGTTTGGGTTGGTGATATAAGGATACTTGCCGTCATCCAGAGCCTTCATCACGAAGCCTTCCCAGATAACTTCCCCCGCCTTGTTGTTTTGAAAGTTCATCTCCTCCCATATCGAATTGATCTTGTGGTGGGCAAGCTGAACAAATCGGAGGAGCTTGTTCTGTGGCACATCAAAGGTCACGGCTTCGATGTGTTCGATCTCCTTCATCCTTTCGGCGTAGGGTTTGGGGTTGGCTGGGTCGAAGGCATCCATTACCACGATAGTTCCTTTGCCAGTCCTTGTCCTCTGCCCCATAATCTCACAATCGACAAAGCGGGATTTGATTCCAGCACCAAGAATCCTCTCGGCCATTAAGTTATGATTTGAGGCGAACTTGCCGTGGCGGTTGTAGCCTTGCTTGGTTTCTTGATCGAACAATCCGCGCCAGCCATTCGCCTTGCCCTCAATGGCTGTATCTTTTTTGAACTCGATGTGAGATGCTGGAACTGTGGAGGCTTGCGGTCTTGCGGGGAGGGGGAAGGATGTCATTGATTTGTTCTAGGATTTCGATTTGGAGTTGTAAAGGTTTATTTAAGTAGATGTTCAACTATTATAAGTACCGAGCCAGCCCCGATCACGAGGCCAGCGATATACGATATAAGGAGTTTGGTCATTTGTTTTGTTCTTTCTTGGTTGGGGGTTATTTGGAATCTTCTTCGTATCCTTCGGCTTTCATCCATTCAAAGAGGCGGGGCTCAAGGTCTTTCAAATCATCAGAAAGCCATCCATCATTTTCAAGGGTCAGCATATAGCGTCCTCCCTCGTGGCCTTCACCAAGATCAACGATGTGTATATTTCCGTTGATATCGCTCGGATGATCTAGTCCTCCATAAACGATTGCATTTATTGTTTCCCCATCTTCATCGGTGAATGAGTGGGCTTGTTTTGAGTATCTTGTGTTTGCTGTGGTTGTTTGCATACCCACACCCTATCACACTCCCCTAACTTGTAAAGGGTTTATTTATCTTATTTTGACGATTGTTTGTAAGTCCCTATAACCACGCTACTTACGAGGGGGCTTTGTAGGGAGAATCTTGTAGATTTTTAAGTTGCGAACTACACGATGGTCTTTTCTGGGGATAACAAAGGGATGTCTTTTCATGTCCACTTTCTTTTCAAGGAGCATTTGGCTCAACATTCTTGAGGTCGTGTTCATTGATTTTCCCCACAACTTACTTACTTCCTCCCTCGTGTGATATCCCGCTGGTGGGGGTGGTGCAAACTTGTCTTTGATGTGTTCTTGTAAAAGTTTCTGCCAAGGATTTGATTTCATAATTAAAATGCTTTTATGTCAGTTGGTAAATAAAACTTGTTGCCCCTCTGCCGTGCTTGGAATACCTCGTGTGTCTTGTCTGGGTAGATCGCTCCAAACGCCCAGCCGTGTTGCCAGCGGAGTCTACGGAGTTGGCCTCGATTATATTCTGGGGTCTTGTTGCATAGGCATCCGATATTGTAGCCAGTCCGGGGGTCGATCGAGACGCTACGGAAATAGTCAATGGCGTGGGTGTGGCCGAAGATAACATCCCCATACGCATCGCTGTGTTGTTTGGCAGAGTGCATTGCGTGGCCGTAACCGTGTGCGAATGAGAGCGTCCCGCACTTGTAAATCCCACCAACTGAATCATAGGGGAACATCCTCGCCTTGGTTTCCTTCATTATCAATTCGATATTCTCAATCCCATCATTGGCATAATCACGAGCCACTCCACTTCGGCAGTTCCTAGCCATATCGAAAATCCGTTCATCGTGGTTGCCCCTTAAAAAGATTCTCTCATCCCCGAACTTAAAGAACTCTCGAATAAACTCCTCCCCTGCATCCCAATCCTTTTGCAGACTCGATGCTTGCTCCTCATCCCCCGCTCCCTTGCGAATGGCGCGGAAGTCCCAGAGGTCGCCGATGCAGACCACAAGCCCGCCATCCTTGCCGATGTATTCCTTGGTAAAAGCAAGCAGAGCCTTTACCGAGGGAGCGTCTTGTTCGTCGCCGTGGATATCACCACAAGCGACAAACTTTATTGGCTTCATAAGGGTTTAGATTGACCGGTTAAAGTAGTGTAAATAAGATTGCAACACTCTCTTGCACGAGGGTTTGTCAATGTTTCGTCCGTGCATCCGTCCCTAGCAAGCTCCATCACAATATGCATTTGCTGGCGAAGGGTGAGGAGATATACCATTTGATCTGTTGCTTCGGCTATGGCCTCTTCAACCAAGCGAGCGGTGGGCATCTCCCATAATTTCGTCCCACAATTTTCTACGACTCCCTTTTTATATTTCCTCTCCATCGACTCGACCGCCGCCATTTGCAAGGTGGTGAGATGGAGATCGTGCTTCTTTGTAAAAACTTTCTCTTCTGTTTTCTCCACGCCCTGCTCTGATGTCATCCTTTTATCTGCTAGACCACGGACGCTTACTGACTAGAGAAATCTTTTGCTTGTTCACTCCTTGCTTTTGTGGCGAGACAAGTTCCCGCCATCCAGAAATGTTTGCATCCTCAAGATGGGGCTGTTCCCAATCCAATCCTCGAAGGCCGTGCTTCTCGGCGATCTTGCGGGTGATTGAATAGCCTTGGTCATCGTCCCAAGAGGCCACTAGATCACCGCTGGGAGTACGAGCAAGGGGAACATAGTCAATGGCGTGAGAACCTTTGCCTTGGTCAATGTGGAGCGATTGCGGGGGTATTCCACGAGCGTTTGTGACTTTGACCCCAGCCTTCGTGCGTCCACGGCTGTATAGTTCCTCTTGCTCTTGGGGGGTTCTAACAGAACAGTAGATCAAAACTGGAATCTTTTTGCTCATCAGCTCCGAGTACCAAGCTCCTACCCGCTTGCCGAAACTAGGCTCACACTTTTCGATGTGGCCTCTTGACCTTTCGACGGCCTCCCGAATTGTCATTGATCGAGCCTCTTTCGGAGTCGTTCATTCTCCTCCACGAGTCGAGATATCGTTTTGAGCGATTGCCCAAAAAGCTGTCTGTATTCTTCAGGGGTTGCTTTAGTTCGGTCGAGCTTGTCCCACCGCATAATGTAGTCGGTAATTGAATCTTGGTTCGGGACTTCGCCAATGTCGTAAGGGCGGGTGGTCGCACACCCACAAATCAAACTAGCGGCGGTGAATCCAAGAATCCACTTCCGCATCTCGTAGACGGCGGTTGTAAGCAATTTCTTCATCGTCTCTTTCCTTGCGGGTCTTGGCTCGGTTCTTCGTCCACCAAGCGATGATTCCAATTACACCAGCAAGCGAGGCGAGAATGGCCTCCCACATTGTTATTTCCGTGAGAACTTCGAGAGGAAATCGACAATCTTTTGGAGCGTGTTCTCCGGCTCGTCACCGGGTATCAAAGAGGCAACGGCAATCACCGCAGAAAGGAGGGCAACCAACGCACCCACCCAAGCAAACATATCTTGAGACTGAATGAAGGTTAAGATTTGGCTCATAAGAAGGGGGGGGTGTCAAGGGGTGGCAATAGATTATGCGGCCTCACGATCAACAAGTCCATTTATCACAAAGGATGCAGTAGGCGGGGGTGCAGGCAGATCGGTAACATTTATCACCATAAATAAATCGCCCTTATACTCTGTTTCGTTAATGTTTATTTTTAACGCATCGGCAATTTGTATGGGGATATTTGAGCCATAGGGCGGCTCGGGTAGAAGAGAGCTAATCCTTGCACCTTGAAGAAATCCTCCTCCAAACCCTTCAACAAAAGAAGCAACTTCAATGGATGGATAGAATTTCTTGTCCCTAATTATTATGTCACCGAGGAAAAGAATAACAGTTGTACCGAGGCTTGGGCCAAACACATCTGTAATACTGCCAGTCCCAGTTGCTTCTCCACGGAAATAATTTGAATTAGGGTCGCAAATCATTTCAGACATTTTGTTCGGCCACACCACCTCTTCTGCTTGATTTAATACGCCATCTTGAGAATAAGTTGATGTAAAGGATTGGCTGGTTGGTGGGCCGACTACGGCAGTACCAGTAAAATTTACTGTGGATGAAAATGTTTTGCTTTTCCAAAAAAGAAACATTGCGTCGGCTAGGCTCATTCCGATTGGGTATTCTGTTCCAGAACCTACTGGAATATCCTTTGTTTCTTCTTCTAGGGCTATGCAGAAAGGAAAGGATTTGGGAAACAGAAAGGCCATAAGGATTTCGTTAGGGCAACTGCCCCTAGTTAGTAGCCGATGATGGTGATTCGGTAGGTAGCCGTGTTCACATCCCTAGCAACGCTGTCGGCGTTTGTGCAAGATAAGCAAACTGTATTGGTCTTATAAACCACGCCCTGAATGATTGCTCCCGCTGAAATTGCCGATGGTAAGCCTACCAAAGCAATATCATTTACTGCCGCACCAGTAACAACCACATCCCGATAATGCTGGTCGTTACCAGCAACCGTCCCAAAGGAAACAGAGGTTAGGGTGGTGACGGTTCTTGGAGATTGCGGAAGCACTCCATAGGTCGTTCCAGAGGCAATCAGACCGACAGCAATTAGACCAGAGACAACATTGATGTTGGCTGGTTGGGCCGTAACTGTTGCCCCATAGAATCCAAGGGGAGTGTTGGCAAAGGAAAGCCCTGCCCCATAACTAACGACTGCCGTGCCGGAGCTATTATTGAGCGTCCTTGCTCCATAATTTACAGAGGTAACGGCAGAGGAATCGGCAAGACTTCCAGCCGTTGAATTTACCCCAGTCGTAGAGTTGCGAACAAAGGCGGCGAAACTCTCGGCGGCGGTAAGGTAGCTGGCCTGTGCGGCGGGAACGGCTGAACCGGTGGTCAATAAATCCCTGCGAACATTTACATCAGTTTGAAGAACCGTCTTGGGTGTTCCGTTCTGCGTTAGCTCAACCTCAATCTTGGGAGTGATTGTGTCTGCACCAGTTTCGGAAAACAATTCATCAAGCTCGGCGGTTGCGAGGGTGCAAGTTGTCTGTAAGAAGTTCCCGAAGATAACCCCATTCGCATCAAGCGTTAGATTGTTTGTAAGAGCCGTAAGCCCAAGGTTGCGAACAAAAGAAATCGAATAGTTCCCAGAATTGTTGCCTACATCAACGCTTACATTCCCGCTACCAATCCCAGTTACGGCACTCAAGGCTTCGGCAAAGCTGGTCGCAGTTGCCCCGATTGGAATGGCCGTGGTTGAATTAACTCCAAAATTAAGAACAACTGAACCGCCCTCTGCATCTGAGCCTATTGCCAGATTATAGGTTTCATTTTTGTTGGCAGTAGTCGAGCCAATTTGTGTTCTTGTTAGAGACAAGACCCCAGCGGTGGGTGAGGCAACGAATGTATCTGCAAACACGGCTGGGTTGCGAACCAATCGGACAACTTGCTGGGCGGCAACCGATGCGGTTGGGAATCTGCGGGTACTTACAAGAACCGAGCTTGTGGGGAAAAGGGTAAAGGCAGAACCGCCAAACGACATGGCCGTTCCGAGAGTTGGGCAAGTGATTAGATAGGCAAATTGTTCATTGCCATAGGTCGTTACAGTAACACCAGTACCAGCAATACCAGAAATAGCGGTATAAACTTGTAGTGGACTCGCATTGAAAGAAATAGCATTTGAGGTTACGCTGTTGAGAACCAGCTTAAATTGTCCGTCTGTTGGGTCGTCATCAATCCCGCCAATACCCAGCTTAATTGAAGAACCAGTTAAATCTAAATCTCGTAGGAATCCGCTTTGGTCTCTCTCTTGCAAACGAACTCGGAGGTTATAGGAGTCGTTGCGGGTAAGGGTGGGGAGCGTTCCATTCCTAGCCGACCCCGCGGCCACTAGGTTTCCATTGGTTGTGTCAATGTAGATGTCTAGACTTTGAGCCATTTAAGTGTTCCCTTGTGTCAATTCTGGGCTTTGGCAAGAACTGTGATTGTGTCTGGCGTTCCATTGGAGCAAACATTCAGAGTGATTTCAGAATATCCAGCAACACCACTTTCAGCAATATCTTCAATCCTTCTTATAAGTTTATTGAAAAAAGACTTTGTAAGGATGGATGTTCCTTGGAGTTCTGTAAGTTTATTTTCCCTCATAAGGCCTTATGCAAACTGAAATCCTGCCTGAACCTCTTTATATATAGTTCTTGCAACAAGAAACAACCCCCTGCGTTCACAAGCGTGTGAGTCTGTGCAATAGCCAAAATAATTGTTTATGCTAAGACCTTGCTGTTTGCCGGTGAACGGGGCTATTGGATTTGACGGCATTAATGTTCCATTAATCTGTGCTGGCATTTGATTTACCTGCCCAAAAGAAATATTCCCTAACTTGATTTGAGCGGTTGCGCTGATATTGCCCTTGATAAATTGTGACTCACTAACATCAGTTATAAACTCTGCTTCGATAACAAGGGGGGGGCCGAATATGCCTGCATCGGGTGTTGGAATAAGGCGCACGATCGCTGGTGGCAATCCAGTTGAGGAGGTTAAGCCAACAAAGGTCACAAGCATTTGAGTAATGCCGCCGTCTTGTTCTTCTGTGGTTACAGACTCCACAACCATTCGAGAGTATTTTTTGCTAGAAGATGAAAAAGCAGAGTGGAGCGTGTTTTTCTCTGGAACAACCGCGTCTCTGTTTGCTGTTTGAATGGCATAAGCCTCAATGATTGTTTCTAATCCATTGGGTTCTTTATTAAAGTTTTGCCTTTGCAATACCTTTGAGCCGATTGCCGAGCCGATGACTAGACTTGCCATATTATTTAACAACCGTTCCAGATTTCATTAAATCCACTAGAGCCTTGATTGCTGTCAGAGTTTCTGCTGATAGTGAACTTTGTTCTTCGCCTAGCTTGCCAGATTGAGTAGTCCCCCTTGTGAAAGTCCTATCCTTCTCAAACTTACTTGCCGCCGCTTCCCTAGCAAGTTGTGATGGGTCAACCCCACTTAAACCCCCACGAATCTGCTCACCTAAAGAGGGCATTTCCCCTGCGGCTTGCTGTGCGGCTAGCTTTTCTCTGTCCCTTTGGGTTGGGGCAATCTTCTCGGCAACCTTAAAATTCTCTGTCTTGAGTTGTCGTTCCCTTTGTTTTCTAGCTACATCAAGGGCTTGTTGCCCAGCCCTGCTTGCGCCAAGCACACCACCCGCCGTGCCAGAGGCCGTTTCAGAGGTTCTTTTCTGTTGTTCCCTTGCCCTATTTGCATCACGGATTAGACGCTGAAATTTCCTATCATCAGCATCGCTTTCTATCTTAATTTTTTCGTCTATGTTGTAGCGTTCTTCCCTATAAATGCGGTTGTTGTTGTCTATCTTTCTTTGCACTCTTTCCTGCTCTGTCTTTTTCTCCCTTGCCTCTGATTGGTCGGCTAGCTTTTGTTCTGCATAGAAAATCATCTTGTCGAACTTGATTTGAGATTCTGCCCTATCTCTGGCCTCTTTATCCTTCTTTTCGGATTGTCTTAATTTAAGAATATCCTCTTGCAAAATTAGCTCTTGATTGGCTTGCTCTAATGACTTTTCTCTGCTTCCTATCCCAAGACTTATACCAGAAAGACTTTCTATATTTTTGCCTAACCTACTAAAAAGAGGCCCAAGTTGCGTAGTCTCTCCTCGCAATCTTTCGATTGTATCTTGAGTCTTTTCTAGTCCCGCTTGGGCTTGCTCAACCGATGTGCTTTTGAAGGATGTTTCAAAGGCATCAGCAAGGTCTTTCTGTGCAGAGTAATAATCAGTTGAGGCTTGTTTGACGGTTTCGCCAAACTTGTTCATCGCCCCAATTACTGCATACCCGAAGATTCCACCAGTACCAAGCCTAGCCAACATACCAAGGGATGCCCCTGCCCTGCTCGCATTAAGCCCAAGACCAACAAGGGTTTTGCCTAATTTTTGAGCATTTGCGTCTGACTGTCTAAATGTATTTGCCGTCTTTGTGGCTTGTTGCTGAACCCCTCGCAAGCCAGCCGTGGCCTTGCTTCCGTCAATTTGAACTTCTCCTTTTAATACAAAAGCCATATATATTACCTTATTCTTATCCTATTGACCTTGTCAGCAATCTCTTGTTGCTTTTGTGCAATCTTTATCTTCATATCGGCCTCTTCTGCATTGATGGCGTCTTGCAATGCCCCCCGCCCTATCTTGCCGATTCCAGAGGCCGCATTAACAAACACCGCCTTTACTACCTCACCAGCCGCAAGAACATTCTCAATTCCAAATCCCAACCCAGCACTTCCTTTTAATGCCCTAAAGTATTTGGCTAAATTCCTATCTATTGCCATTGGTTTTGCCTTTCTGCCCACTAAATTACTAAAATGATAATACGCTGGCAACCATCCAGCCGCAATATATCCAGCAGATGATCTAGCCCGCTTAACAAACTTGTTATAAAACTCACTCGCTGTTCCACCCCTTTTACCCCTCCCCGGCCCCGCAAGTTTATTTGGGAATGGTCGCTTGCCACTATAAAAGCCCATCCTCTTTCCCCTAGCAAGCCTCCAATTTGCTATTGCAAAAGCCTCTACTGCCTTTGCTTTTTCTGCAAAATAAGTAATCTTTGGATTTTTGCCCTTGCGTTCCGCTAAATATGTTCCCCTTTTCTTTGTGGTTTTGAGATATTTAGTTGATTGGCTTGCCTTCATATCATTGACAATATCTTCCAAATTTGCCCTTGGGGTTAGTCCTGCCGCCCTTGCACAGATGTTGGCCGCCCTGCGATTCAACTCGTCAATCCTATCTCTGTTAGTTAGGTCTAGGTATAGGTCAATCGTCCTATTAAACTCTCTTGCGTCTAGCTTGAAGAAATTGCCCATAAGATTCTTCTTTATGTTAAGTTAGCCCCAGAAGTTTTTCTAGGTTCACTAATTCTTCTCCCGCTACGCCCCCAACCCTGCGACACTTCACCCCATTCATCCAGAGATAGGCGTGGCTCGCTTGTGTCATAAGGGCGAGAGGCAACTCCCATAAGATATAGTCCACGCTCCATCCAGTTTTTTCTGCCAACGAGAACACAAAGCTGGCTGTTCCCGCTGGCGTTAGGCGTTTCCCAGTTCGGCTTGGTGAGGTGCTGGTATGGCCTCTACCTTGCCTTTCTGGGCTTCGTCCAAGATGTTAGAGACTATATTTGTGGCCGCATCTCTGTCTGCTTCTGTCTTGCCCTCAATGAAATCCATAATCTTCTCACGAAACAAGTCCCGATTCCAAGCTAGTTTGATCGCCTCTTTCCTGCCCTTGGCAATTTGGATGTGCATATAGATGAACGACCAGATAAAGTAGATCGAGGAGTCGTTGTCGTCCCTTACTTGCAAAAGGAGCAAGCGAGAGCCTTCCGTGTAGGGGGCAAGTTTTTCCCCCATATATTCTTTGTCTGGGGATATAAAGGCCGAGTTTAGTTCTTCATCGAGGGATATGCTCATAGGTGTTTAAGGATTGCCCTTCTTTGCTCCGAGGTTGCGTTTTCTGAGATGAGTAGAGTTTGCCCGCCCCTTTGTATAACCCGCACCGGAACGGCTCTCTTGAGTAGTCCCAAGAAGGTTTCTCGGTTCTCTAGGGCCGCTCGAACATAGCGGATTGGGCTTTCTGGGTCGCTCTTCATTTCTGACCAAGGGCGTTCCATTTCTGCCTTGGCCTCTGCCCCAGCCCCAGCCTCGAACCAGAAGGTTGCTTGAGTGCTTCCGTCCTCTTTGATTGTCCTTGTTACAGGGTCGAGTTGTCTTGGCTTTGCCCCAAAGGAAGCAACGGCACTCGCCACTTTTATGTTAGTCGTTCCCCAGTAGGCTTCGATCATAAGTTTAGGATTTCGTTAAGAGGTTTAGAACCTCTTTAACTTACATTCGGATAGCCGGTCGCCGAGATATCAAGGGTCACAAACGCATCGTTAGACTTGTTAAGCGTGATGGAATCGATGCGAGTTGTGCCGAGGGTGGTTGCATTTGCCAAGGCCGCAAGAGCCGCCCCTGCGGTCACATTGTACGAGCCAGTAATAGCAACAGAGAGGGAGTAAGAGGTCGTGGCGTTGAAGTATCCGATGGCAACTATATCGCCCGAATTATTCCGCACCTCATTTTTCTCGACATTACGAGCCTCTGAAAAGCTCTGAACCAGTCCGATACCAGCTTCCGCAACCAAGCCGAAAGACAAGCCCTGCGTGCCAATAGTAACGGCCGCCATTAGATTGAAACCTCGTTAGAAAGTGTGTTTTTCATAATCTCCTTTGCTTGTGTCAAATTATCGTGGGAACACCCGCACCTTTATAAGTTCCCAGATTGTAGAAAAGACTGCCCCCGACACTAGGGCAACCAACCAGAGCTTAGTTTTGATGGTGTGCGACTCCCTCTCAAGGGTGTCCACCTTTCCGTTGATCTTGGCTGTCCATTGAGCCAACTCGCTAGTGTGGCGCTCTATGACGGAAATTATACTTTGCTGTCTTTCTTCTATTCTTGCGATTGCCTCACGGACAACAGATAAACGCTCTTGAAGTTCTGCAACTTGATCGGCACTCACACTTCACAATCCTCCGCCCCTTCGCACACACGAACGCATAGATCGCCGTTGTTATCGTAGAACTTCTCTATGTAGCCCTCGGCCTCAAGCCATTTGAGCGAGGACATAAAATCCTCATAAGTATATTGGTGCATCATA
>Ga0187843_10000739_pt1 | contig 22188 bp, 34 predicted proteins | sample SpaLakP09_SKY_43_FD_134516 | JGI IMG/M metagenome (GOLD analysis project Ga0187843, IMG submission 134516) | Oligotrophic lake water microbial communities from Sparkling Lake, Wisconsin, USA - SP09_SKY_43 | ecosystem: Environmental > Aquatic > Freshwater > Lake | place: USA: Sparkling Lake...
GGATGGAACATCAGGCCTACTACCTCACTGAAATCAGCGTGGAACTGGCACAGGAGCGTGGTGCTTGTGAACGCAGCAGTTATACTTACTATGGTAAGGGCGTATTTCCGTGGGAACGTAGAAATCCGGGTGTAAATGAATTAACTGATTTTACACCCAGTATAGATTGGGAACCATTGCGTGAACGTATGAAACAGTATGGCATACGCAATGGCACACTAATGGCAGTGGCTCCTGTCGAGTCAAGCAGCGTGGTATTAAGCAGCACCAACGGTATTGAAATGCCGATGGAGTTGATCAGCGTTAAGGAATCCAAGGCTGGAAGTTTTGTACAAGTGGTTCCTGAATATCGTAGATTAAAAAACCGCTATCAACTTATGTGGGAACAGACGGATTGTCTAGGCTACTTAAAAACAGCCGCGGTGTTGGCCGCTTATATTGACCAGAGCCTGAGCACCAACACCTTTTATAGTCCAAAACATTTTCGAGATGGAAAGGTCCCGGGTACGTTAATTGCCAAGAATTTGATGCTGGCGTACAAATGGGGGATCAAGACAATTTATTACAGCCTTTTAGACAAGGTAGGTAGTAAAAACATATTGACCACCACAACAGTGGTTAATTCTCCAGTGGTGGAGATGATTGACGACGAACATTGCGAGGCCTGTACACTATGAGTAAACTACAATATGATTTAAAGACACCCACTAACTATTTGAAACGTAAAATGTTCTTAGATGGTGCGGTTACTGTACAAAGATTTGAAGAATATCGTTATCCTAAGATTGCTAAATTTGAAGAATTGGCTCGCGGATTCTTTTGGGTTCCAGAAGAAATCAGTCTAACCAAAGACAAAATGGATCACAAAGAAGCCAGTGAAGCAGTCAAACACATATTCACCAGTAATCTACTGAGACAGACAGCACTGGATAGTATTCAAGGTCGAGCGCCAGCCCAGGTATTCAATCCGGTAATCAGTATTCCAGAATTAGAGTCCTTGGTAAGCAATTGGAGTTTCTTTGAAACCAACATTCACAGCAAGAGTTACAGTCATATTATTCGCAATGTCTATGGTGTTCCTAAAGAAGAATTTAATAAAATTCACGATACCAAAGAAATTGTTGAAATGGCTTCCAGTGTAGGAAAATATTATGACCTATTACATAAGTTAAATTGTCAGAAAGAACTACTACCAGTAGGTGTTCCCGAAATCGAACATGTTCGAGCAATCTGGATGGCACTGAATGCCAGTTATGCACTGGAAGCATTGCGTTTTATGGTGTCTTTTGCTACCAGTCTGGCCATGGTGGAAAATCGTATCTTTATTGGCAATGGTAATATTATCAGTTTAATTCTACAAGATGAATTGCTACATGCAGAATGGACCGCTTGGATAATCAATAATGTAGCAAAAGATGATCAAAGATTTGCTGATATAGTTGACTCTTGTCGCAATGAAGTATATGCTATGTATATGGAAGTTATTGTAGAAGAAAAAGCCTGGGCAGAGTATTTGTTTAAGAAAGGCGTTGTTATTGGTCTTAATGCTGCTATTCTCAGTGACTTTGTAGACTATACAGCATTCGTTCGTCTGAAAGACATTGGTATTAAGTATCTTGCAGATCACCCTAAATCCAGCCCTATTCCATGGTTCAACAAACATTTGAATATAGGAAAAAAACAAACTGCCCTGCAGGAATCAGAAAGCACCAATTATGTAATCGGGGCCATGTCATCTGAGGTGGCATATGATGAACTTCCAGATTTATAAAAAGGATAAAAATGAAAGCTATTGTTTGGAGCAAATACAATTGCCAACACTGTGATCAAGCCAAAGCACTGCTGGATCAACAAGGCATTGAATTTGAAGAGCGTCAAATCGGCGACGGTTGGACCAAGGAACAATTATTAGAGTCAGTTCCCGCTGCTCGATCAGTTCCGCAGATCTTTGTCAACGATCAACTGGTTGGCGGATTTACTGAACTACAAAAATATATTAAAGAGAATGTAAATGTCTAATAATCAGTATATTCCAAAATCATCTTATGTCATTGATGCTTTAGATGTAGCCACTATTCCTTCTATTGACCTAGCAGCACTGACAGGGTTGACTAGTTTTAGTCCGTTGTCTACCACTGATATCTCCAGCTTAAACAATATGAATTACACCACCAGTGGATTTTACAACAGTTATGGCAACGTAGTTATCAACAGTGGTACTGGTAGTGCTACAACCAACCCTTATACTACTAATAATACAGGTGCTTATCTCTTCAGTACCGGTGCGGGTACCCAGTGGTCTACTGTTAATCCCACTTCTGGATTAAGTGTAAAAGGTGATGCCGATTTTGAAGGTGATATCAAATGGAAAGGACGTAGCCTAGGCAAACTCATGGAAAAGATTGAAGACCGACTGGCCATTCTACAAGAACCTGATCCTGAAAAGTTAGAAAAGTTTGCGGCACTGAAAAAAGCATACGATCATTACAAGACATTAGAACGTCTAATCGGTGATGACTGAACGCAGTAACGTTCTCAAAGGACGAGACAGTTACGACGCAGAACTAGGGGGTAATTTAGTTACGTTTCTTAATCGCAACGTAACACCATATCCTACAGAAGCAGGTGGCCCAAAGTTTGACCTTATTCCTGTTGAACGGCAAAAAGATATCATGGTCAATGTGGCCAGAATGCATGCCCAACAGGAATATGATCGCATTATGGAATTGGTTACGGTGCTACAACGACAAGCAGCCAGCATTAAACGACGTTTGGAAATTACAGATTCTGTCCATGCTGCTAAGTACAATTTTCAAATCTATCACGGCCAGATTTATTGGCTAGTGTATAACCATATAGATAAATGTACTATATTAACACTCAATGGTCCCGATGACTGGGGTGCCGGCCATCCGGATCATTATGAATACATATGTAAAGTTAAGTGGTTAGGTGACCACACTTGGATCGAAATAAACTCAGAAGGAAACCCATGTTAGTTAATCGAGGATTTAGTAACGGTGACATTGTCAGTCTAAAAATGATCAACGGTGATGAACTTATTGCACGATTTGAAAGCGAAACAGGTGATGACATTACCATAGACAGGCCGTTGGCGCTGACCATGAGCAGAGAAGGTCTGGGCATGATCCCTTGGATGATGTTGGGCGATAAAAGCTCAATTACACTGAAAAAGTCTCATGTATTTGCTGTGGTGTCTAGTCAAAAAGACGCTGCTGATCAATACATGCAAGGCACCACTGGTATTGCACTGAGATAAATACTGATATTAAGGAGTAACATATGCCAAGTTTTGTAACTATGACCGGGCCGGGCGAGGCTGTTATAACTGATGATGCTGCTGTTGAGATTGCATTACAAACTACGATAATAGCTGCGGCAATAGCAACAGCAGTTAAAGATTTAAAAGGTTTACCCGGAGCAGGGTCCACAGACAAGGGATCTTTAGGAGAAATTGCCAACAAGTTAAATGCTATAAACGGAAATTTATCTCAGTTGGTAACACATAGTAAGAACATGTCTATTTCTATAGGAAAGGTAGAAACAGCCACGGCGTCAACCGCATCTGCCGCAAGGAAATCGGCCGCTATACAATCAATAGCTGCTATAGATCAGATAATGACAAATGAATTTCAGAAGCAAGTAACCAAGGACGGATTAACTAGAGCCGGTATTAAATTGCCTGTGCTTCCAGATTTTCTTAAAATTGCAGAAGAAAAAATCAAAGATGGTTTTAATTTTAATACCATGATAAAAGCGCAAGGCATGATAACTCAAGCGCTGGACGATACTGCAGAGGAACTACAGGATTATTTTAAACTAATGGCCGATAAATTTGGGATCACCAAATATGTTCAGGACACAATTGAATCATTTAAAGTAAAAATACCTAATCCTGCATTAGAAGCTAAAAAACTTCAGGCAGATACAATTGTAACCACTTATCAAGATACATAATTGCTAAATCGTGGCATACGGACAGAACCAAACCTTTTTTGCCCCACCTCAACCGGGAACCAGTAATCTTCCCTATGCCACTACAGTTCCTAAGGGCGGGTTATCGGGTAAATTTGGTGGAACTACAACTTACCCGCCATTTGTTCCGGTTATAGTAGAAGTGGAGGACTACTATGGTTGGGCAATTGCAGCTCAAACCACAGGAGTTCAATTGGCAATAGCAACAGCAGTTAAAGATTTAAAAGGTATACCCGGAACAGGGTCCGCCGATTCTGGATCTTTAGGAGATATTGCCAATAAGTTAAACGCCATAAACGAAAATTTAGCACTAATTATACAAAATTACAAGACTATATCGACAGTAGCATCAAAGATAGAAACAAATCTAGCTAATACCGCTATTAGTAAAAAACGAGAAAATAATATTGCAAAATCAGCTGTGTCTGATAAAACTCAGGAAAACAATTTCTATAAGATTTACAACGGTGAAACTCCAAAATTAAAAAGTCCTATGGAAATCCTCAAAGAAAAAATCAAAGATGCTCTTAATTTTAGTGTCATGATGAAAACACAAGGCATAATAACTCAGGCGCTAGACGATACTGCAGAAGAATTACAAAATTATTTTAAAGAAGTGGCCGAAGAATTCGGGATTACCAAATATGTTCAGGACACAATTGAATCATTTAAAGTAAAAATACCCAATCCCGAACTTGAAGTTAAAAAACTTCAGGCAGATACAATTGTAACCACTTATACATAATTGCTAAATCATGTCCACAGATAATCCAGTTGCTCGTGTAGGTGTAGACAAGGCCGCCAGTTTAATAATAACCGGTGCTCAAACAGTATTCACCAACGGTGATGACAGTAAAAATTGGACAGCAGTTGTAGGGGTTAGTATTACAGCAGGTCCCCCTAACAGAGGTGATATCATAGTGCAAAGCCCTGTTACCGTATTCGCAGAAAATCACAAGGTAGCGGTGCAAGGTGCAGTAACAGCCCGTGGACGAGCGGTAGAGCGTGGTAGTCCCACAGTATTCGCAGGTTCAAACGGTCCAGGAGCCCCCGTAGAAATCTCTTGACTTTCGCAGTATTTCATGTAAATATATGTGTCCGACAGGGGTAAACCGGCATAGCTGGTTGCGAGGGTGAGAGGCCCCGGAGTTAGACGGAGACACTTATTAGCCCTGCGGATTCCGTCAAAATTTGGAGTATAGATCATGAAAAACATTATCGCAGTAGCATTTATTGGTTTATTGTCTGCACCTGTGGCAGCACAGCACCATCATCATGGTATGAGACACTTTGACCATCACCAGGCTCATCGCGGTAGTTGGGGCTGGGTAGCACCTGCTGTGATTGGCGGTGCTGTGGTATATGGATTAACTCGTCCTGTGGTAGTTCAACAGCCAGTTTATATTCAACAACCTGTTGTTGTAGATCAGCCACAGGTTGTAATTATCGACGGAGTAGCGTATACTAAACAAGTCATGATAGTAAATGGCGTGTCGCAAGAAGTTTTGATACGCCAGTAAAGAATTGTTGTAAAAACCGTAAGGAAAGAAGCAAGTCCAAAGACGGGCAAGACAGGGGTGCGAATCCCCTCACCTCCACCAGAAGCATATTATAGGAACGCATGAGCAGGTTTTTAACTACCGCTGGTTACGTATAGAATCGTAAGTGAGTGTAGATAGTATGCTTCTGATGGGGGTGAATAGAATCGATTGACGGGTGAGTAGATAAGTGGACAACACGTGAGGCGATGGACGTAATCCAAGCAACAACTATAATCGCAAATGATGATTATTTTGGAGAAGTGCGCCTAGCAGCGTAACCTCCATGAGGTAGGAAAGACCTTATTACCAAACCAACCTGTAATAGGCTCTTCGGAGCCTATTATTTTGAACTGATTTATCCAAATATGTAAACCGCTCTGTTAACTACCGCGTTAATATATGTACGCACAGAAAGTTCTGTGTGCTGTTAAAATTAAAGGAAGTTCAAAATGAAAACAATCGCTACTCTAATCGCCGGCTTAGTTGCCACCACTGCTTTTGCTGCTGAGCCAGCCAAGGCACCTGTTGCTGCTGCTCCTGCTGCTGCTCCAGTTGCAGCCACCGCAGTTGTTGCCAAGCCTGCAAAAAGTGAAGACAAGGCTCCTGCCAAAGCCGACGCAAAGACTGCTGCGCCTGCTGCCCCGGCCGCTCCCGCAGCTAAGTAATCTTTGGTTTGATGACGACAACGATGGTACCACTGTTGAGGATTTAGACCTACACACAGGCTATCGTCGTCCGGAGGTTGTAAGTCAGGAAGTTCCTCTTCCTGACTTGATCTTAACAAGATTACGTGTTGCTAGATTATTGGCTTTGGCTATATATGACATAAAATGGGGCTGAAAATGCCCCATTTTTCTTGACTAGTGTCAGTATCAGTGTATAATATGTTTTTTAACTTGGAATACACAATTATGTCCATGCACCTGCATCATCCTGCTCTTACAACTACTGGCAAACGCAAGGGCAAAGTTAAATGGGCCAGTGCCGAAGCCAAGCGGCAAGCTGAAGAACTAGAGGCCAAATGGCAGGACCTACTAAAACGTCAAGGTGTTGAACAGGCAGAACGCAGTAAACGTCGCGCCTTGAATTCTGCTCCATTGGTTTACAATCCCGGTCCACCTCCTGGGCGTGAGACTGTGCGTATTGCCAGTTTGGAATCTACCTGGGCACCGTGTGTTCAAACTCCTAACCCTGTTTATACAGGTTCAAAAGTTAAAGGCATTGGTACCATGCATAAGAGTAATGCTGTTCCTATTTTTAGCGACGAAGAAGCTAAAGAAATTTCCAGTATGAGGAGATGATACTAAATATTTAGATGCGTATATCGTTTAATGAAAAACTAATTGCTTATCTAGCATTAATTAGTGGATTGAGTGTATCAGCAGTGGCTGTCTACTATAGTGTAGCCGGCCTTGCTGCTATTTTTGCCAGTGCTGTTGTCCCCATCATTATTATGGGTGTGACATTAGAAGTAGGTAAGATTGTAGCCACAGTATGGATTAAACAGAATTGGAGTATTGCTCCACGACTGATTAGGACTTATCTGGTTGTAGCCATTACAGTATTGATGTTGATCACCAGTATGGGAATCTTTGGGTTTTTATCCAAGGCTCATTTAGATCAGTCAATGCCCAGTGGTGATGTGATGGATCGTATAGCAGTTATTGATGGTAAAATTCAAACTGAAAGAGAGAATATTGATGCAGCCAAAAGAGCTCTTAAACAAATGGATGACTCCGTTGACCAGACTATGGCAAGATCTACCAGTGAAACCGGTGCTGCCCGAGCCGCCGCTCTTAGAAAATCTCAGCAAAGGGAAAGGGTCCAACTCAGTAATGATATTACTAGTTCGCAAAAACGCATCGGTGTCCTCAATCAAGAACGAGCTCCCATTGCCAAAGAACTCAGGCAGGTTGAAGCAGAAGTAGGACCGATCAAATATATCGCTGGGTTTGTCTACGGTGCTACAGATTCGGCTATATTAGAAAAAGCCGTAACCTGGGTAATCATAGCACTGATTGTGGTATTTGATCCTCTGGCCCTGATATTGCTGTTGGCCAGTCAAATCAGTTTCCAAAATTTTAGAGAAAGACAACGTAAGGAGGAAGAAACGACTTTGGCTTATGTTGCCGATGTAGGTGAGAAGCCAACTGAAGAAGAAAAAGCCGCATATGAACAAGATGATGGCCCATTAACTGAAGAACAAATTGAGCAAGTACAAGAATCTGCCGAAATTGACACAACTGCTACTGTAATTGTCAAAGGTTCTTTATTTTCCGAACCTAACATACCTGAATTCATGTCTCCTGGCCCTGATGCTATAAAAATCAGTGGGAGAGGAGTAGAAAGGACTCGTAAGGTATTTCCAAGAAAAGAAAATCCTATTCCTGAAAATTATGTTCAGAATGAAGAACAACAGGAAAGCAATTTATGGTCCGCTACTATTTCGGCGGAAGAATATGCCAAAGTAGCCGAAGAGAAGCGCCAGGAGACAATTCTGAACTACGCTGAATTGGTTAGATCTAAACAGATGTCAATGACCGACGTACCGACAGAATTTCAGTCTATTGTAAGACGTCAAGTGTAGGAAGATGTCGGGTAAAATTACTTTAATCACACCTCCTGACATTTATGAAAATGACGATATAGGAGTTCTCTTTATACACCTGTCTGATCGTGATCAAGATCAAGTTAGTAATTGGTTGTCAAAAGTAGATCTGCATAACGACATAAATTTTTATGTTTATAATGGAGAAAATGATATCTCTTGGCTACTATGGGCTATGGGATATTGTAAATTTAAATTTGTTGACTTAGATCATGTAAATAATATTACACAGTCATTAAGCGGATATATTTTAGGACGTCACGGGTGTTATTATAAAACACAAGAAGAAACCCTGGCATCTATATACTCATATATCAGTAATCGGCGTGTACTTACAATAGAAAAATTTCTCGAAAACATTTTTAATGACTAAAAGTTCCAAACAACATTGCGATTTTTGCGGCAAGAGCCGTGAAGAGGTAGAAAAATTAATAGTCGGAGATCAGGCCTCCATTTGTAATGATTGTGTAGATCTCTGCATAGATATTCTCAAAGACGAAAAGAAAAAACTATCATTAGACAATAATAAAACATTAAATCCTGTACTAATAAAAGAATACCTAGATAACTATGTAATCGGACAAGATGACGCTAAAATTGCACTTAGTGTTGCTGTTAGCCAACATTTTAAGCGTATTAATAATCCTAATACAGATATAGAAATAGAAAAGACCAATGTGCTAATGTTAGGCCCTACTGGCTGTGGCAAAACCATGATGGCTCGAAAAATTGCAGAATATTTAGATGTGCCTTTTGCTATTTGTGATGCCACAGGTATTACAGAAGCCGGTTACGTCGGCGATGATGTCGAAAGCATATTATCAAGACTGCTTACCGAAGCCGATGGAGATGTTGACCGTGCCAGTTTGGGCATAGTTTATATCGATGAAATTGATAAGATAGCCAAAAAGGGAGAAAATGTCAGTCTTACTAGAGATGTTAGCGGCGAAGGTGTTCAACAAGCATTACTCAAAATAATCGAAGGTGGTATAGCACGAGTTCCAACTACAGGAAAAAGAAAACACCCGAGTGGCGACATGTTGGAAATGGATACACGCAATATTCTTTTCATCTGCGGTGGCGCGTTTGTTGGATTAGATAAGATTATTCAACAGCGAATTAAATCCAAGGGCATAGGGTTTCAAGCCGCAGTACAAGATCAAAAAGAAATTGATCGAATTTATCAACAGGTAACCAATAAAGATATCATACAGTATGGTCTTATCCCGGAATTTATTGGGCGATTCGGATTAATAGTCAATGTGGATGAATTAAGTGTAGAAGATCTTGTGCAGGTACTCAAAGAACCACGTAACAGTTTTGTTAGACAATACAAGTATATTTTTGAATTAGATAATATTGAATTAGAGTTTGAAGAAACCGCATTAAACAAAATAGCAAAACAGGCCAAAGAATTAAAAACCAATGCTCGCGGACTTAAAAACATTATAGAAAAATGCCTATTACCTTACCAGTTTGACGCTGTAAACCTTGTAGAACGCGGTTTGAAGAAAATTATTATAAGTAAAGATACTGTAGAAGGAAATCCTGCTACATTAATTTTTGAAAACGGTAAGGAAAATGGGTTATAAAAAAGAAACCGTTCGTGGATTAAAAGTCATTGTAGGCGATATGCCATTTAACGTGGCAATGAAGAAATTCAAGCAGAAAATAGATGATGCTGGTCTGCTAGAAGAAGTCAAAGAACGTATGTTCTACGAAAAGCCAACCACAGTTCGTAAACGCAAGGCAGGTGCTGCCCGTGCTCGTTGGCGTAAGAAACTTTGCGATAACGAACTGCCCAAAAAAATGTATTGATTTAGCGTTGTAGTAAAACAACATGGCCCTATCAAGGGCTGTTCCCGTTTGACAATTCTTGTGTGTTATGGTATAATATACTTTTACAACTAGCAAGGATAGATTATGTTGCCTGAATATCAAGAAGTAGTTCGTAAACCTAATATTCTAAAAACTCGAAATCCGCTGAAGCAAACAAATTCTAAAATTGTATCCTTAGAAGAACGTCTTAGGGAACTCAATGGCTATAAAGATTGGCAAAAACTAGTTGCTGAATATCGTAAACAAAACATTATCTTAAACCCAAAATTGCGTCCTCTTGTACGCATGGTCAAATTGGGTAATCTTCTAATCGACGAGGATATTCAACGTGCATTGGATTCTAAACATTGTACCAAAAAGATTGCCTCCATCCAGTATTTTGATCCACGGCTCTTGCAGGTAGTTTATTGTGTCAAAACCCCTGGAAAAGAAGAATACCATGCTGTAGATGGCCAGCACACTGCTACCACCTTGGCAGCATTAATTGATGCTGGATTATTCGACGGTGAGACAGATTGGAAAGAAGTTGAGATTGCTGTACTTTACATTGAAACAACCAGTAAAGCATTTGCCCGAAAAGCATTTGCTTTAATCAACGGCAAGGGTAAGAAAAAAATTACTCCTTGGTATGATCATCGTACTAAAGTAATGAGTGTACGTATCGATGGTAGCAAAGATACCGATGATATCAAAGCTGAAATTAAACAGTCAATCTGTGAAAAATACAACTGTTATCCTATTGATGACGAGGGCCCGTTTGTAGGCAAGCCCGGTACATTTACACACATGCAGGCATTGAATCTTGACGATGACATTCTCGAACTCTGCTGTAAATTCCATGATGACTACTTCCATTACGATGCTATTGATGGTTCGTTGTGGTTTATGATCAGTGATATTGCTAAATCTTTCAAAGCGGCAAAAATTAAAATTACCGATGAATTCTTAAAAGAACTTGCTGGTATTCTGCAACAATATTTTGCAGGACTTGAAGAATTCCATGCCTCGGTACATAAGGCACACCGCTTGTGGGGAGAACACACTTATGGATATGAAGTATCCTGGGATGATGATTCAATTGCGGCTGTGTTGGTTATGATGTATAAAAAACTAGGTGGAACTCAACAAATTCCTCAACCTCTCCTAGATAGATTTGAAAAGATTCTGGATTTTATTGATGACGACATCAAGGATCTGTATCTAAAGGCCGCATAATGTATTTTTACATTTTGCCAGGACCGTTTAGGCTAGGGTTTGGAATCACTAGCAACCACGAACGTCGAGAAAAAGACTATACAGGTGCATGGGGAGGTATAGCGAAATTCAAATATCTATTTGAAGGCCCTACTCCTCATGTTAAACGCCTTGAAAACATAATCAAAGATATGAATAGAGATCTACTTTGGAAAGTAGATGAGTGGGAAACAGAATGGCTGGATAACGATTGGACGTCAGAAGACTTGCTCGATTTTATAAAAGAAATTATAATTGAAAGACATCTTCCTATTAAACAAATTAGATAATTAAAAGGCCAATATGGCAAAACATTTGATGGTGGACATGGAGACACTGGCTGTCTCTCAAACCGCTGTAGTCCTAAGCCTTGGAGCAGTGCATTTTGACCCGTACGGCACTGGATACAGTGACAGTCTCTACTTTCGTATCGATATTGATGATCAAGATGCACTTGGACGTGAAGTAGATCCAAATACACTGGACTGGTGGGCAAAGCAGAACCCTGCCATTATGGAGGAAGCATTTAGCCCTGACAATCGTATCAGTTTAGTTGATGCTATGGACCAGTTCCATAAGTTTGCATGGGGATGCAGTGCTTTTTGGAGTCATGGCGCTACTTTTGATTTAGTTATTTTAGAAAACATTTATCGTCAATTGAACAAACCACTGCCCTGGAACTATTGGGCCTTAAGAGATACTCGCACACTATTTGATTTAGGGCACGATCCCGAAATGCCAAAAGGCAGTAAACATGATGCATTACAGGATGCTATAAGACAGGCGGTGGGTGTACAGAATGTGTATCGTAAACTTAATATCCAAGAACGATAATGAAATTGTCAAGTTTAGATTGTAGATACAACGCATTTCCAGTATTTAAATACTTGGCCAAATGTGAAAGCAATGAGCCGGAATTATTTCTCCAAATTCGAGAGTGGTGCTGGCAGCAATGGGGTCCTAGTTGTGAACAAAACCTGATCGTTCATAGGAAACCAAAATCTCTTCCAGTTTGGGCGTGGGATACCAATCACGGAAATTTACGTATTCTAATGTTATCGGATAAACAATACCAATGGTTCCTTCTAGGGTGGGGGGATCACATAAAACGGTAAAACATACTGTTGACACACTAGTTCACTGTTGCTATAATATAAGACACATAAAAACACAAGGAGTTTATTTTATGTCATTCACTACTATTACAACCACCCAAAACGAGTTTCTAGTTAACCATCTTCGTGGCACCGGCCGCACACTGAGCGAGGCACAGGCCCGCTCACTTTATGGCATCAAGAATCTTCGTGCTCGCATGAGTGAGTTGCGTAAAGCAGGTTATCGTGTTCGCACAGACGTAAATACCAGTGGCAAGACTGTTTATGCAGTTAGCCGCCGTGTTAATGCTGCTTAAATGTAAAAAATGAAAATATCTCTGGTCAGTGATCTACATCTCGAGTTTGGGTATCAAGAATTACCCGGAGGAGAACTGTTGATACTAGCCGGAGATATCTGCGAATATCGCAGTATCGACAAAGATTTAAAAAAACCTAGAAAAAATAATAGAACACCTGGTGAACTGAGGTGCTGGGATTTCTTTGAGTACGAATGTGCCAAATACGATCGTGTGCTATATGTATTAGGCAATCATGAAAATTATCATCATCAGTTGGATAAAACCTACGGCGATCTCAAAAGCATAATGCCTGCCAACATAACAGTGTTGGAAAATGAGTCTGTAGAAATCGGGGGAGTATTATTCGTAGGGGCAACACTTTGGACAGACCTCAACAACAATGATCCTATCACGCTGATGACTGTGAAACACGCTTTAAATGATTATCGAGCAATCAAACATCATTATGTGGACACAGGTCTTTATCATAGACTAATACCAGAACACACCTATCAATTACATAAAGATTCTCTGGACTATATCCAGCAAACAGTGAAACAGCACAATGACCGGCCTGTGGTTGTGATCACACATCACGCGCCCAGTTGGCAAAGTATACATGAAAAGTATCGCGGGGACCACCGCATGAATGGCGGCTTTGTCAGCGACCTTAGTAGCGTAATGTTAGACAATCCTCACATTGATTATTGGGTTCACGGACATTGCCACGATCCGGTGGATTATGTTATTGGATCTACAAATGTAATCAGCAATCCACGTGGATACATTGGCCACGAGGATACTAGTCAATTCAATCCTAACTACTATTTTGAAATACATGAACACCACAGTTAGAATTTACTACTACGATACCATTGTTAAAGACATTAATCGTTGGGATGAGGTCTGTGCCGGGGCAGTGGAATTGTTTGGATTACCCGGAGAACGTTTTGAAACCCATGTTACCGCAGAATGGATGGACTTTATATTCTATGATGGCAGGGATGCTACTATGTTCATGCTGGCGCATGGTGGACAATATATCTCTAGTCAACAACTAACTACAGAAGCTGTAGAGAAATACATTGGCTGAAGAAGTCATACTCAAAAATCTCAGTGCTTCCGAAGTCAGTTACATAGTCCACGAGTTAAAATTACAAGGGCTGGCAATAAATCAAGATTTTGACTTCTACTATCATCCCGCACAACAGCCAAGATGGGACGATGAAACAAACAAATTTATTCCCAAGCATACTAGATTTGTATTTTACGAAGGAAAATGGGCCACATGGTTTGCTCTTAAATATGGACAATGAGACGCAATCCTGATGAAAGTTATGAATCCTGGTGTCAGCGTGTTAAAATGTATGAACACGGTGCCGCACTACAAAGATTGGCTCAGGGCGAAGACATAGCAGTTATTATGCAGGATATGAGTCACAAGATTGAAGAAAAACTTCTGCATCCGTTGTATAAAATGGTCGAAAGGCAGTATCAAAATGAATACGATCCTGAACAGGCTAAACAGAATTATAGAGAACAATATTTGGACAGAACAAAACCTGCGGCAGACCATGTTGAAGAATAAATCATTTGACAACAGTTTTCTGTGTATCTATAATAAATAAATGTGTAGTAGACCTAATGGCTATTACATATGGGCATAGTGCCCAAGATGATTCTTACTTAATTAAAGGAGAAAAGCTATGAATCAATTAGTTCGTTTCGACACCAACGCTCTTAGCCAGCTCAACAGAGCTCTCATTGGATTTGACGATATTTTCAATAATTTTGAAACTCGTTTCGCAAACCAAATCAACAACACTTATCCGCCCTACAACATCCTCAAGCACGATGAAGATACTTACGAGATCGAGATCGCTGTGACCGGATTTGAAAAGGATGAAATCGCAGTTGAGATTGATCAAAACAATCTCGTTGTTCGTGGAACTCGTAAAGAAGTAGATATTAAAGAACCCGTTTATCTACACCGTGGACTGGCCAGCAGAGATTTTACTCGCAGTTGGGAATTGGGTCAACACATTGAAGTCAGTGAAGGCACCATTAAGAATGGTGTTCTAACCATTGGCCTTAAGCGTGTTGTTCCAGAAGCACTCAAACCTCGTGTGTTAAAACTCAAGGCTGGTTAATCAAAGGGTGGGGATTCCCCCCACCCTAACCCTATAAATAAAGATTATGTCTACCGATACCATTATTGAAAAAGACGAAGTCACCGATCGTGAACTCAAAGAACCACCTAAATACAAGGTATTGGTTCTCAACGACAATGTTACTCCCATGGAGTTTGTTATTGTCATGTTGATGAAGGTGTTTAAACACAACGAAGACTCTGCCTACGATTTAACCATGCACATTCATAATAATGGTAGTGCTGTTGCTGGAATTTACTCGCATGAGGTTGCTGAACAAAAAGTATCCGATGCAGTAGAAATGGCCAGAGCCAATAATTTTCCCCTGGCATTGCGAGCCGAGGCGGAATGAGTTTAAAAGAGATTACTGCCGAACGTCACGGCTTGGCTGAAAATACTGTCTTTATGAAAACAGTATTTGATGGCAGTATTACTCCCGATACCTGGACAGATTTTCTCTATCAAAAGTGGAATATCTATCACACCATTGAAACCAAGGCCAAATTTCATGATTTGATTACAGGGCTAGAGGGACTGATTCGCAGCCCTCTGCTCTATCAAGATTATGAAAATAATATTCGAGAATACAGATTAAGTTATTCTAAATTACACCCAGTGGTTCAAGATTATACCGGTTATATTGCTGATCTAAAGTCCGATGTGGTAATGGCACATGTATACACTTGGCACCTGGGCGATATCTACGGCGGGCAGATGATTAAAAAACTAGCTCCAGGCAGCCATCTCAGTTTGGAATTTGAAAACGCACACAGTTTGGCCGCTGCCCTACGATCTAAATTGGACGACAGTTTAGGTGACGAGGCCAACACTGCTTTTGACTGGGCAATTAAAATACTAAAAACTTATGACGATCGATGTATGGAAAAAAATCAGTGATTTAGCTCAACAGTTTGATCATAAATTAAAACAATCCGGCGAATCCTATCTAATACAAAATCCCAATTATGATTGGGATAATACCTTTTACAAAAGTAATCGTTATCGCAGGGCGCATGTAGAAGTGGTAGACCGCAGATCGAGTCATAAAATCTACATACTACACTGCACAGTATTCCCCCATCATAATGATCCTAGTCCTATATTTGGGTTTGATGCTGTATGTGGGCCAAACAAAATCACCGGTGCATTTTTAGACTATTCTGCAGCAGGTGAACGTGATCACTCTATGATGCGATGGTTTGGTGAACAAACTCAAGATCTGGCATGGAACAAGCCTAGGGAACTGCCGGACTGGGCAAGAGCCATATTCAGTCCTGCTATGGTGGCTGCAGGCAACGTCAACACCGAAGCAGAGCTGGACTTATTATGCGATCTGGCACTCCAATCATTTGACTATTATTTGACCGCAGTAGGATATAGTCAAGAAAGTGGTAGCGACTATCACATGGCGCAGAATCGCTACTGTCGATATCAAAAACAAAACCCGCATGTGGTCCGTAGCATGGTAAGTATGGGTGTGCCTGAACCTGTTATTCGAGAATTTGTGGAATATGTATTGTTCCCAGAAACGGTATAAATACCTTATTATGCGAGCAAGAGAATTTTCATCTAAAAAACAAATAAAATTAGAATCTAATGATTTAAAAAAAGTACAGAGCACTCGCGGCTTCGATCCCTTATTTGATCTTAAATCTAAAATTGTACACAAGATTAAAGAATTAGAATATACTCCCGAAACTCAACATTATCTTGATGAGATTCAAGAGATTCTATCAAACGTTCAATTAGGTGGTAGGAAAAAATCAATAGAAACCGATTTTGAAAATTGGACCGACGAAGATGTAAAAGCCGCAAAAACATTGTTGGCAAGATATGTCATTAGTTTAGATGCCCCAACAGGATACAAAAAATCAATGTTAGCTCAATGGAAAGAAGGTGGGCTGATTAATGTTGATTTATTATTGAGTGGTAAACGACATACTATAAATGAAATTGTTAAAGATTATGACAGTAATCCTGCTATTCAGGAAATGACTAATGATTTACTTCAGGTTTCGAGTATAGGTAAGGGCAAGGGAGAATTCATGCTTAAAGTAATGAGCCCAATGATTAAAAGTCCCTCAGACAATAAGGGAGATGTCGAAGTAAAAGGATTCGGAACGGTAGAAGTTAAAACAACTGATAAAGGTGCCGGCCGTTTTACAGATCGTCAGGTTAAACCGGGAAAAGGATATCAACAGGCTGTTAATAACTTTTTTGAAACTTTTAACCCTTTTATCGAAGGGCAAGAATCTGCTGACAACAACGACCAGCAGGAAAAAACTCAAGCAATAAACGCTCTTGTTCAAAGTTTGATGCTAAGAGCAAAAATAAATGATAAACAACTAGAAACTGAAATTGCACAAAACGCAGAAAATCTATTAGATTCGGGTATTTCGCAGGATCAATTAATACCAGAATTGATTCGTTTATTTCCACAACTATCTGGGCAACCACAAGCACAGCCGACTCCACAAGCACAGCCAACCCCTCAGGAAACACAACCAGTTACCGAAGCAAAATCAAATAAAAAAAGTAAACAAGCAAAACCAAAGAAATTAAAATCTGATTCTGGAATGAATATTGATCAATTGATTGATCTTTATCAAATTCTTCCTCCTGAAAAGAAAGACGACTTTGTAAAAAAACTAACAGCGTGTTTAAAAGAAGTGTTCACCAAGGCTCCTGAGTATGCCGGTGCTGTAATGATAGAAATAACCTCGGGAGAAAACGCCAGGGCTAAACAACTTTATGGTGTCGGTTGTATGAACAACTATATGAACCATAAGAATGATCAAGGTATTTTATATATTAGCCTACAGGCCGATCCGCCTACTTTCACATTCTTTACCAACAACGAAGATCTAAATGATACAGGAATACGGCTACATATTGAAACAGCATATCCTGTAAGTAATGATGTTCAATTGGTATATCCGCAAACTAAATTTGTTGATACCACACAAAAACAACCTTCAGTTGGACAAGCAGAACCGGCACTTAATGAAGATTTAAAACAACTTGTTAGGCTTTCCGGAATTAAATTTAAATAATTTCATTAATGCCCAATATATCCATATAAATACCTGTAATTATTTACATGGAGAATGCAATGTCAGTTTTTGATGATGTGGGCAAATTCATAAAAGAAGTGGTAGAAAAAGTAGAGGATGTAGTTGAAGACATCGTAGAAGATATTGCTGATATTTTTGATGGTGACGACGAGGAAGATTCTTCCGATGCCGAATAAAAAACTCTGGATACTGCACTACAACACCAGTGAGAATTTTGAGTCCGAACGACTACTGGCAGTAACAAAGGAAAATGGTCTAGATGCCGAACTACTACAACCCAAATACTTTGATGTTATTGTCAGCAAAGGCAGTGTTAAAAGCATTAGATACAACAGTCAACGTGTAGACATGCCAAATTTGGTGTTGAGCAGAACCGGATCTGGTACCAATTACTTTACTTCGGCACTGATGCGGCAAATTGAAAAATTCAATATCCCTGTGATCAATTCCAGTGCCAGTGTGCTAGGGGTCAAGGACAAGTTGCTGACCAGTCAAATGCTGGCCAAAGCCGGCTTGCCCATTCCCAAAACCATGATGGTCAGCTTTCCAGTTGACAGCGAACTGGTCGAGTCTGAAATTGGCTTTCCTTGTGTGGTAAAATTCATATCGGGCAGCAAGGGCAAAGGTGTTTATCTCTGCGAAAATCGCAAGTTTTTTGATGACTTAATGGAACTGATTGACAATTTAAAAAGTCGTAAAACACTGATCATACAAGAATACATGGGCAATCAAGTAGGTACCGATCTGCGTGTTTGGGTACTGGGCGGAAAAACCATTGCTGCTATGAAGCGTACAGCACCTGCTGGTGATTTTCGTGCCAATATCAGTCACGGTGGACATGGCGAACCTTATGAGATCACAGAAGAGATTGACTTCTTGGCTAGAGAAACCGCTAAAACCATGGGACTGGACATTGCCGGTGTTGATCTGCTGTTTGACCGTGACGGGTTTAAAATCTGTGAAGCCAACAGCAGTCCCGGCTTTGAAGGCATTGATAAATACTGTAGCACCGATATGGCACAGCGTATCGTAGACTACGTTAAATTAAAAATACAATAGGGAAATCAAATGAAAAAAATTGCCGCAATGGCCATATTGTTCGGTTTATGTGCGGCACACCCTGCCAATGCCGAATACAAAACATACACTAGAAAAATAAACTGTGCTCCACTAGCAGAAGTATTGGAAGACCTTAACGGTAGCAACATCAAAGAATTGCCTGTTTGGATAGGCATTAGCAAGGACCCAGAAATTAGGTATAGTGTATTGGTAAATAAAAAGACTGATACATGGACCATAATTCAATATAATATCGGCGCTGCCTGTGTGATATCCATAGGCGAAGGTAATCAATTTTTAGATTCTGGCAAAAAAAATCAATAAAAACCACTAAAAACGGCCACAAGATAGAGTGGACGCTGGAAGCTCGTAACCAGCACTAAAGGGCTATTTCGGCTCTTTTTTTATGAATTATGTAACATTCTTGTAATATTTTCTTAGTTAAATAGTATTATGTCAAACAAAACTAAGACTTACAGAACAATATGTATCTCTGATGTACATCTCGGCACCAAATCATGTAAAGCTGATTATCTAAATAATTTTCTCAAACACAATACATGTGAAACACTGTATCTAGTTGGCGATATTATTGATGCGTGGAAAATGAAACAAAACACGCTGAAATGGCATCAAAGCCACACCAATGTAATTCGTCGTGTGCTGGGACATGCTAAACACGGAACACAGGTAATTTACATAGCAGGCAATCACGATGAATTTTTACGCCCGCTTATACCCTATGGTGTAAGTTTTGGCCGAATTAAAATCTGTAATCAAGCAGAACATATAGGATTAGATGGCAAGCGTTATCTAGTAGTGCATGGCGATTTGTTTGACGGCATTACAAGATTAGCACCATGGCTCAGTATACTAGGAGACAAAGCATATGACTGTGTACTCAACATTAATACTAAATTCAATTGGATTCGTCACCGTATGGGTTTTGGCTACTGGAGCCTTAGCTTGTTCCTTAAGCACAAGGTCAAAAAAGCGGTAGACTTTATGTTTCAGTTCGAACAAAATCTAGCTGGTTATTGTAAAAAGAAAGGCTACGATGGTGTGATCTGCGGTCATATTCACAAGGCCGAAATTAAAGAAATCAACGGTGTGACCTACATGAACGACGGTGATTGGTGCGAAAGTTGCACAGCACTGGTTGAACACTGGGACGGGCGTTGGGAAATCATAACCTGGGCAGAGGTGCGTAAAGATGAAAACAGTACTGATAATAACCGACAATGAACCTGCACAAGTCAATGGCGTGGTTACAACATTTCACAACCTGGAAGTATTGGCTGAAAGGGATGGGTATGATTTTGTTTATCTTGATCCCCGGCAGTTTACTCGTATTCCCTGTCCTGGCTATAGTGAGATCAAACTTAGTTGGACGTGGGGTATCGGCAGGATTATTGAAAAAGTAAATCCCGATTACATACACATTGCCACAGAAGGGCCAGTAGGATTTGCTGCTCGTTGCTGGATGGACTATTGGGGCTGGTGTTACAATACCAGCTACCACACTCGTTTCCCTGAAGCCATAAACAAAATTATCGGCATACCTACAAGTTGGAGTTATCGCTACTTACGCTGGTTTCATAAACACAGTGGCCGTGTGCTAACTACCACACAAAGCATGGTGGATGATTTAGTCAGTCGTGGATTTAGAACTGATATCAAGCCCTGGACACGCGGTGTTGATCGTCGCATATTTGGCAGCAGTAGTAGAACTGCTACCGAACTGTCACAGCCTATACTATTAAATGTAGGGCGTGTCAGCAAAGAAAAGAATTTGGATGTGTTTTGTAGATTAGAATACCCGGGTGCTACCAAAATAGTAGTAGGCGATGGCCCATGTCGCCGACGTATGGAGCGCGAATATCCCGATGTTGAATTTGTCGGTGTCAAGCGTGGAGCAGAATTAGCCCAATATTACGCTGATGCTGATGTGTTTGTATTCCCTAGTCGGTGGGATACATTTGGCATAGTAATGATCGAAGCCATGGCCTGTGGTACACCTGTAGCAGCATATCCGGTTGTTGGTCCTCGAGATGTTATTGACCAAGGCATTACCGGTTATATGGATGAAGACTTGAAGACTGCTGTAGACCGATGCTTGAGGCTAGATCGTGTTCGAGTAGAAGAATCCAGTCTACGTTGGTCATGGGCGGAGTGTTGGCGTATCTTTAGGGATAACTTGGTAGATAAGTAATGCATACAAGCTATTAAATATTGGAGTAACTGTGATTATGGACATGCAAGAAAAAATTGATGAAACGCATGCCAAAAGACAAATATATAAAATTTTAATTTTATTAACATGTCATGAATCGGCAGAGTGTGTTGACGATTTAATTGATAATATATTTAAATTTAACAAAGATGTATGTATTGTAATTAATGATGGTTTTGATTACTTAAATAAAAAAAAATCTACATTGGATCATGTTTATATAGTTAAACGACAAACTGAAAGACACTGGGGTAGTTCAATAATAACTACTCATGTAGAAACTTGGGATTATATATTAGAGAAAAATATACAAGCAGAATATGTAATTACACTATCAAGTAATCAATGTTTTATAAGACATAACTATTATGATTTTATAAAAAACTATAAAGCCTCAAGTCGTTATTCAAGAGAGTTTAACCCTCCATTTTCTACTCTTGAACAAATTCAATGTATTTGTACTAACGGCTTTTGCCAAGAGTATCTAAATGATATCGGAACAGAATATTTTCAATCCCAAACTAATCATGATGGAATGTTTTATCAATGGAATATATTTGCAAATATGATGAAATATTTTGAAAAACATTGTGGTATATTCATTAATCATATGTCGGATGAATATTTTTATGCGGCATACCTGCATAAACATGTAAAAGACGGACTAATTAGATTTTCTCATAATCAACATAATTATTGGTCAAGAAATCCAGAGGGAACTATAGCACTTATTCCGGAGATACAAGAAGCTCAAGAGTTAGGGGTTTATTTAATTAAAAGGATTCCTAGAGAATATAATCACCCCAGTAGGTGTTATATTAGATACTTGGAATAAATTAAAGAAATTGATTAGAAGACGAGTTAACTGCATAGATAAGTACTGTATACAAGCTATTAAATATTGGAGTATACAGGAGTATGGACATGCAAGAAAAAGTAGAAGAAGCACATGCCAAAAGTCAACTAATTGAAAAGATTAGTTTTGCGTTATTACCATTATTGTTTAGTTGTGTAGTGTACTTAATGAGTGCCTTACAGAACCTTAGTCATGACGTTACCATA
>Ga0187843_10000740_pt1 | contig 22165 bp, 23 predicted proteins | sample SpaLakP09_SKY_43_FD_134516 | JGI IMG/M metagenome (GOLD analysis project Ga0187843, IMG submission 134516) | Oligotrophic lake water microbial communities from Sparkling Lake, Wisconsin, USA - SP09_SKY_43 | ecosystem: Environmental > Aquatic > Freshwater > Lake | place: USA: Sparkling Lake...
CCACGCAAGCCTGCACTAAAACCCATAGCCGCTTGCCTTTTGGCGATTTTTTATAGCCAGACTTATAGCGGTAATGCCTTGGCCCAAACGGCAGAAAGCAAGCCTGATTCGGTGCTCATCACGGGCTCCCGCATACCGCGCGCCAGCCTGGAAGGGCCTGCTGCTGTCACCATCATCACCGCAGAAGAAATTACCAAACAAGGCTACAAGAATGTCTTTGATGCGCTCAATAATGCGGTACAAAACTCCGGCTTTACCCAGGGCGAAGATTTTGGCAATACCTTTACGCCTTCTGCAAATACCATCAGCCTGCGTGGTCTGGGGCCTAACCATACCTTGATACTGCTGGACGGCAGGCGCATGGCCGACTTCCCGATTGCTTATACGGGTACCGTCAATTTTACCAACCTGGCGAATATTCCTTCGAATATCGTTGAGCGTATAGAAATTCTGAATGGTGGCGCATCCGCAATTTACGGATCGGACGCAATTGCCGGCGTGGTCAACATCATCCTGAAAAAACAAAGCCAGGGTTATAACCTGAATGTCAAAGTGGGGGATACTGACCGTGGCGGTGGCAGCACCAAACGTGTACAGTTTTCTGGCACGGCCAACACGGATCAAGTGCGCAGTCTGTTCAGCCTCGAATACAGTGAACGCGAACCGCTACGCGCGACCCAGCGCGACTTCATGGCGACACGCGCCACTCCCAGCACTACGCTTTCCCGCAAGGAAGTCAAGAGTGGCCGCTTTCTGGACCTGGGTGATACCTGCAGCCAGCAAAGTGATTTCTTTGAAGGCACGCAAATCAACTATAAAACCAGTAAGGGTAGTTATTGCGCCAGTCCGCGCTTGAGCCCTATGCACTGGACGGTGCAAACCAAGAACCAGAGCCTCAATTTGTTTAATAGCAGTCATCTGGACTTGAATGCCGACACCACCTTGTTTGCTGATATTTTGATTGGCAAGAACAAGACAGAAAATGATACCCGCTCACCAAGCTGGGTATCGTCCTCAACCAATCAAAGCTATTTCTGGAACAAAAATACCAATGCCTATGAAGCCTGCAGCAAAGTGTTTGCGCCAGAAGAAATCAATGGCATCAACCGCTTTAACCGCCTGTGGGATGACCAGTCAGTTGGCATCAATCTGGGTGTGAAAGGCGTGATACCTGGCACACAATGGAATTATGAAGCCGCATACAGTGCATCGGCTTACCGCAGTGAAAACGTCGCCCCACGTACACTGGCGAATATAGATCAGTTTTTCCTGGGACCTAAACTTGGACTGGACAAAGCAGGTATCGCTATCTATGCGCCAGACCAACAGCGCCTGACACAAAGGCTGACGCCAGCAGAGTTTAACCAGATCACAGGTGCATCGCGCAGTGCTGACAGCTCACGCACGCAAACCCTGAGCCTGGCCTTGAATACAGAGCTCTGGAAACTGCCAGCAGGTGCGATCAAGACCGCTGGCATCGCTGAAATAGGGCGCCAGAGTTTTGATAACGAGGTTGACCCCAGGGTAAATCAGGGCTATTTCAATACTGTCACCAAATCAGATGACGTACATGGTTCGCGTCAGCGTTATGCACTGGGTGCAGAAGTGTATCTACCTATCTTGAAAGAAGTCACTGCCAGCCTGGCGGGTCGCCATGACAACTATCATTTTGCCGGACGCAAGGATGGCAAGCTGACCTATAACGGCGGCCTCGAAATCCGCCCTCTACCAGAGCTCCTAGTGCGTAGCAACTATGCCACCAGCTTTCGCGCGCCTGATATGAATTACATATTCAAGGCGCGTGGTACGGGCTATTACTCAAGTTCCACCGACTATTACCGCTGCAAGTCTGAGGGCAAGGAACTCAAGGATTGCGATTATGCGAATTACTCGCCAGGTGCCAATTATGTGCAGTTTGGCAACCCTGACCTGAAATCAGAAAAAGGCAAATCCTTTGGCTTAGGTGTGGTCTGGTCTCCCAACAATCAGTTTGATGTTTCGCTGGACTACTGGAATATCAAGATCAGCGACATGGTGGTCAACCTGAGTTCCGACCAGTTACTGCGTGACGAAGCTGACTGCCGCACCGGCAAGCGCGACATCAGCTCCAGCCAGTGTGTTGATACCATCAACCGTATCAAACGCTATCCAAAGGATGCGCTGAGCCGTGCTGGCGAGATACAAGAGATCTGGGTCAATCCCATCAATGCGGCGTATGAAGCTACCAGCGGTATCGACATCAGCGGCAAGTATCAATTAAAAACCAATGCTTATGGCAGCTTCATAATCAAGGCCAACTACAGCAAAGTGCTGAGCAAAAAGTCCAAGCAGTTTGACAATGATGCGCTGTATGACGACCTGGCCGATCTTGGCAATAGCGACTGGCGCGACAAACTCATCACCAGCCTCAACTGGAACAAGGGAGACTGGTCGAACACGCTGACAGTAACACGCTATGGCAAGATCCCCAATGGCTCTGGCAAATATTACCTGTCGCCTACCGGCCTTGCCAACTGGAGTACGGTGTATCAGGCGAATAAAAACCTGAGCGTTTCTGTCATCATCAACAATGTATTCAACAAGATCAAGTATGACTACAGCGGCGGCTGGCCCAACTACCCGGTTGGCTCCTTCAGCCCAACTGGCCGCCAGGGCTGGCTGGAAGTGAATTACAAGTTTGGTGCTTGATGATATAGCTTTTTGGTGCCCTCTCCTATTGGAGAGGGCCAAAGGCAGGCAGTGCATCATGTTAATCAATGCTCTACTTATCGCTCTGCTCCTCCAGAGCCTGCATCTTCCCATTCAAACCAATGTGGTTTCTGTCGCACTTTTTATTTGAACTCGCGAAACATAGTCGAATGCCAATTTCAACTAAATCGCGGTGAAAAACATTCAGACAGTTTTCGCAACTTCAGCGCTGGACATTTTTACACTTTCAATGGTATAAACATAAGAAACGCCGAATACTTGCGGGAGATGGGTTCATATTCTCACAAAGCACCTATGGCGCGTTGAAATATCTTTTAGTCAACACGCCCTAGTTGATGTGCCTGTAAATATGGATTAATTGTGATGAGGAAGATGTGAAGAAGGTGTTTTATGTTGACACCCATTTATGGCATTGCCTGACACGAATTAAAGCAGACTATTACGATTTAATACTAAATGTTAACGGCAAAAATTGAATCCGGACCAAGAAGAAAAGTGCTGAGATGGACAGCGTCTTTAATGACTATTCTTTTACAAACACAAATGGGAAGCCTCACGATGGCAGCAGAAGATGATGTTTTGAAATTTCAATCACATGACCTCAATCTCCAGATCTATAGCGCTGGTGATTTTCGACTTCTGTATGCTGGTTCCCCACATGAAATCGCAATAGGGAGAACAGCCAGGGAAAAAACAGCGGAAGATGAAAAACGCTACCCTGGGTTTACTTCCGGCGACTATCAAGCCTTTGCCGGGCCGGTGGAAATGGAATGGCGCTCAAAAGATGGGACTCCTTTTAAGCACACCCTTGATCTGAACAGCATTTTCAACGATAAAAAAATACTTCATGATGAAAATCCTGCAGACATCTACAAACCCATGCCGATCTTTGGTCGCCAGCCCACGATCATTATTGAGGTGAACGACCGGACTGTGAATGTGTATATGTTTACCAGCATACAACTGATTCCAAAAGACCCTAATGCAGCGCGCCGCAACAGGCGTGACCACCGTGTGTTGGCCTATTCCCAAACATTTTGACAAACTAAATTATGGCAGTGATAGCAGGTAATGACGGTGTGGACGTCAAAGTAGCGACATCAGAGCATCTCGCCAGTTACTCCAAGGCACAAGCTCAGTTAGATGCATTTAAAGTGCCCAATCTGTATGACTCTAATGACCCCAACGCCCGTGTTTTCATTGCACTTTTTGATGGTACCGGCAATGATGCTATTAATGACCCTGCGCATATTACGAACGTAGGTATACTCAAGAAACAGTTAGAAGACATCAATAGTCAAAATCCAAACATCCGAGGCGCGTACAAAGAAGGGCCGGGGACGCAAGACGGAGCGATGGGAACACTTGATGGCGCACTAGGCGTCACATACAATGCCCGTATTGAAACCATGTATGAAAAGTTTCTATTGCAGTCAGAAAGCTGGCTCCAAGAAAACCCGAATGCCAAGATCAGTGTCGTTTCCGTAGGGTTTAGCCGCGGTGCTGAACAGGCTGCCGGTTTTTCCCGTATAGTCGCTGAACGTGGCGTTCAGGATATTCAATCCCAAATTGTACAGGCTCCGCACGATGGATCTGATCAGACATCAATCTCATACACGGCCTCCCCACTGGTCAAAGGAGATACCATACCACAGGCGCTGGGTTTATTTGATCCTGTTGCTACTGGTATACCCTCGCTGAATGACAGAAGGCCGCCACCTACCGTGATTACTGGCTTTCAGATCAGTGCTGCGGATGAACGCAGGATGCAATTTCCGGCAACCAATTATGTGAATGAGGGTATGTCAGCAGATGGCAGGTTTTTGAGGGTGATGACGGCCGGCGCTCACAGTGATATTGGTGGTGGCTATGAAAAAAATGGTCTTCCTTACCGCAACTTCAACATGATGTCGCAGTTTTTGAATGGCGCATTGGGCGACAATCTCATCAAGAAACTGGATATTCCTGCCGACCCTGCCATGAGCGTGATTCATGACTCATCACAACATAAAGTGTATTGGGTCAAGATGTCGGAACGTACAGAAAAAACTAGCCTGGATTTCTTCGGCAAAAAAATGGAACCGATGAACCCGGCTATGGAACAATACACAAAAAATGCCAAAGCATTGGGGACTCAGGATAATGCCAGTACTGCCTCTGACGATAACAAGCTGGGCAGTAAAGTAGATGCCACACTACCGCCAGCCACAGTACCAACGACCAGGAGTGAGGTCAAGTCAGTAGTAGATAGCGGTTTTCTGACAGTTGCTGACAGTCCTTCCAACCGCATGCTTACGCAGTTAAGGGAACTGCCACGGACGCCAGCACAGGCAAAGCTATAAACAAACATCTTTCCACTGACACGGCCAGGTAATAGCTCATAGCAGACAGCTCAATCCAGAAAATTCACCCGCGCAAACTTGGCCTTAAAATCTTCCGGCATTTCTACTACCCTTCCCGCACGATAATCAAAAAACACAAAACCTGATTTAGCCATGGCAACCAGGGTTTGGTCAGCGGGACGGGTAATGCGGAAGGTAATGTCGCCACCGTATTTATTAAAGTCCATGACACCCACTTCAAACAACAACTGGTCGCGGGCATGGGCTTCTGCCTTGTAGGTGGTGGCCAGGTCAGTAACGATGATACCGCTACCACCAGCAGCCGTTTCGCGTATGCCAAAGTCATACAGGAAGCGCGCCCTGGCTTCGGAAATCATGGAGATCATGGAATCATTGCCCAAGTGATTGGCGCCATTAATATCGGTCACGCGCACCGTCAACTGGGTAGAAAAATAGTATTGATCTTCTGGAAAATGCAGTTGCAGTCGGGCCATGATAATGGAAGAAAATGAGCGGTAAAAGCATCATTTTACCGTGTTTACGCCAGCATTTAGTTTGATACTGAGCAATTCAAGCTTTCCTGGAATTACATTTGGAAACAAGCTCATGTCTCTGACCATACCTTCGTATAGTGAACAAAAATGATCGTGCATGTTAACTTCACATCACCGCAGACAAATAAAAATGTCGTGACGGTATTACCGGATTATCTGGCGCTGAGGCGCAACGAAAATGTATTTGTGAGGAAGACAAAGTGAGCGACAAACCGAAAATGAACCTGGCAGAACGCCGTGCCGTAGCCGATTACAAAGAAAGCACCTTCAGCAAAAAGCTGGAAGATTTGCACAATGCCGCTGGTTTCCCGGTAGATGTTGAGGTTGACTGGGAAAGCATGGCAGTATCAGGCCAACAGGATTTCTACGCCCGTGATGACTACTGGACTGACATTTTCTTCAACCCCACGACCAAGGCCCTGGGTGAAGTCACTGCCGACACCATGGGTAAAGAAGCCCTGACTGCAGAGCTGAAAGCGATCAAGTTCCACTATGACGAAGCAACTGCACCGGGCATGGCTTTTGAAAATGGCGTGAAATTTGAAGGTGGTATCCTGACCATCAATTTCAAACCTTTCAGCAATGCTGACTGCGTGGATGACCGCGCAAAGGCCATCAGAACTACTTTGGAAGCAGCACTATAATCCAGATCTGATTCCTGCACCATATTAAAAAGCCTGCAAGAGATTGCAGGCTTTTTTCATCAGTCGAGTACCTTCGCACCCAATGCCACCGAGGCGCTTTGTATCAAGCCGTTCTTGATTTCGTAGATAGCAGTCATTTCCATGCGGCCTGTGCCCTCAGGGAAGGTACGCGTGACTTCTTCATGGTCAATAACAATGTGACCTATCACTTCGCGGCGCAATAATCTGGCATGCAGATTGGGTTCAACAAACCGCGCAGCCATGCGCGGACGGATTTCTGCATGACCACTGGCCAGTAGCTTACCTGGGAATTCAAATTGTTGCGCATCGATGGCATAGGTCTTGAGTATGGCGTCTACATCGCGGGCATTATAGGCATCAAGCTGGGCTTGTACCACAGCTTCAGGCTTTGGATAAATGATCATTGTCATGATTTTCGATTAAAGAATGAATCAGAAATGTGCCAGATTGGCGGGTGTGGCTTCAGTACTCAAATCGCCATCTGGCAGATGTTCTGCCACGGCTTCTACCGTAGGCTGACTCAGCAATGCTGCCAGGACTGCTGCATGCGGTTCTGCCCAGATACCGTTGAAGTCATGCTCACCAGGCGTGAGAATGGCGAAAGCCAGTTGCTCTTGCGGTGGGCAAAATTCTGCCTGCACGCCGAGTTTATTGCCACGTGCATCCAGCCTGTACCAGCCATGTTCAGGCAAATAGACTGCGTTCAAGCCATGCAAACAAAATGTTGCCTGATCGCCTATGGTCAAGCGTTGATAACATAGACCTGCAGGAATGCCATTTGCGCGCAACAAGGCAGCCAGCAAATGGCTTTTGGCATAGCATTAACCTGTACCATGCGCCAGCACATCAGATGCCTTGCAGGTCACTGGATTCTGACGGTAATCCCAGCTATGTCTGATCTGGTCACGCACAAAATGAAAACTGCGGCGCACTGTCTCAGTCTCGTCTTCACTTCCTGTGACCAGGAGTCGCGCCTGCGCCAAAATGGCTGGATCCTGCCAGTCTATATAAGTGCTACTTACCAAAAATTCTTTCATCTATCTCTTTATGAAATGCATCTGAATCGCGTCAGACTTTATAAGCCATGCCCACCGAGGTAGGTGCCGTATGTTTGAAACCAAATTGTGCATACAAGTCTTGCGCCGGGCCGTCTGCAATCAGGCTGACATAGGCAGATGGCGGTGCATGTTGCTGCAAATACTGCGTGATCTCACGCATGATCATCTTGCCCAGGCCCTTGCCCTGGTGTTCAGGCAGCACTGCGATATCCACCACCTGATAAGCCGTGCCACCATCACCAATAACACGCCCCATGCCGACGACTTGCTCGCCACAGGTAATTTGTACGGCAAACAAGCTTGCGGGCAAGCCAAGTGCTGCGGCCTCTGCCGTCTTGGCACTTAAGCCTGAGGCCAGACGCAAGTGGCAATAAGTAGCCACATCAGGTATGGCGACGACAGCCTGGTAGTTACATTCAGTCTGGGTTGTAGTCATTTTTTCTTCCATGATCGGCAGAGAAGCTGATCTCCCAAGAAGTGTGCATTGCCAAACCGCCGCAAGCCACTACGCTTCGACAAAATTTAGCTCAATGCCATTGCCTTCAGGATCGTTAAAAAATATCTGGTGCTGGGTCGCAAACCCGGCAGATGCTTCCGCTGTAGCGTGACGATAGGGAATGTTATCACCAGCCAATATGGCCAGCATGGCTGGCAAATCTGAGCATGCGAAAGCGACATGATCAAAGCCGGTTTTCAATATTGTCTGGCGCGATTCGCCGGGGCGGTTTTCTGACAAATGCAAGACATCGCGATCACCGGCATACAGCCAAAAGCCAAAGCTTTTCAGCGGTCGCGGCCCCTCTACCAGGCCGACATAGCGTATATAAAAATCCCTGAGTTTTTCCAGGGTGGCGCGATCACCGCGCAGATTGTAATGACCAAGTGCGATTGCAGGCATGGTTTTTTGCTTTCTACAGTCGGTTTTCTGATAGGACTTAGGCAAAATTGTCCAAGCAAGGCTATCGCTTCAGGAAACCTTCCTTGCAAGGGAGGCTCGATACGTCAGCAGGCAACATGTTACCTGAAACCCCGACTACACCGTAGCGACGAAGACAGTACTTTAGTACCGAATTTACTAACTACCGGAGCTGCAACGCAGTTGGGGCGGTTTTGCGTAAGTCCTATCATTTAAGCCAGCCGCGACGGCGGAAGTACCAGAAAGGAGTCACCGCAGAGCCCAGCATCAGCGCCAGCGCAAACGGATAACCCAGTTGCCAGTCCAGCTCAGGGAACCAACCCTTGAAGTTCATGCCATAGATACTTGCGATCAAGGTTGGCGGCAAGAAGGCCACGCTGGCGACAGAGAATATCTTGATGATCTTATTCTGGTTGATGTTAATGAAACCGACGGTGGCATCCATCAAGAAGTTGATCTTGTCGAACAAGAATGACGTATGGCCATCGAGCGATTCTATATCACGCAAAATCTGACGAGCTTCTTCAAACTGGTCGGCATTCAACAATCTGCCACGCATCAAAAAGCTGACGGCACGGCGGGTGTCCATCATATTGCGGCGTATGCGGCCATTCAAATCTTCTTCCACTGCGATAGAGTTCAGGGCTGCGGCAGCATCCTGATCGCTGAAGTTTTTTTGCAGCACGCTGCGGCTGACATCTTCCAGGTTTTGATAGATGCCTTCGAGTGCGTCGGCAGAATACTCGGCATCGGTTGCATACAGGTCCAGCAGTACATCCTTGTAATCAGCAATCGAACCAGGACGCGAACGCGCACGCATACGCACCAGGCGAAACACTGGCAAATCGATAGTATGGACAGAGAACAAAATATCACGCGCCAGGATAAAGGCCACAGTGACAGTGCGGGCTGGCTCATCATCATCGTCGATCAAAAAGTCGGTGCGCAGATGCAGGTCACCATTATCGGCTTCGTAATAACGCGCCGACGCTTCAATATCCTTGACCTCGTCTTCCCCCGGCAGGGTTACGCCATAGATGCTCTTTACCCATTCGCGCTCTTCTTCATTGGGGTCAGTCAGGTCGACCCAGATAGGCAGGGTATTTTCCAGATCAGCGCGGTTTTCCACGTTGATCTGGCTCAGGCGGCCATTGTGTAAGACGAAGACATTAATCATAGGCAAATTCCGGGAAAGCAAAGTCTTTGGTTTGGCTGGATTGTAAACCTGTTTTACGCCTGTGGGCGGGGTAGGTGGGTATTTTATTTGGGGTTTTTGCAGCAACAGACATGCCTATTGACTATTACTTCCCACGAACAATCCTCATTTACTGCGACAAACTGCTGCAATGTATGTCCTGAAAAAAATGACCAAAGAGTCCAAGATGCAAAATTATCATCTTAAGGCCATTGCCATCATGTTCAACATACCTGGATTCCGACAGGCAGCCCGTTTTTATAGGCAAGCGTGACAAGCCTGACAAGCTGGGGCATGCTGCCCCAGCCAGCCCGACTTTATTGTCACTGGCGTTTCAGAGTCGCTGACAATTCCACCAGTCGCAAGAATTCGGCGCGGTGACCATAGCGGTCATTGCCACGGGCTTCGCGGGCAATAGCCAGGGCATCGCTGGCATTGAAGTTGCCTATTAAAGTACTGCAACGTAACCATTGCGACCATCCGGCGACGGCGGTGGCAAAGCGAAAGTCACTGTCAACTTTATCCAGTACTGGCAAACTGGCAGGCTGCTTGACGGCAAAGGCGATCAGCTTGCTGGTGCTGCTGCCCGGATCCTTATACCGGACCTTGATCCAGGCCAATTCGTCTGCATTTGCAGCAGGTGTAGCTGCTGGTTTGCCCTTCTTTTGATAGCGCAAGGCGTCAACCTTGCCTGTCACACCTTTGGGTATCACTTCATACAAGGCGGTGACGGCATGACCGGCACCGACATCACCAGCGTCCACCTTGTCGTCATTAAATTGCTCGCGAGTCAGGGCACGTAATTCATAACCAATGAGGCGGTATTCATTGACATTGGCTGGATTGAATTCCACCTGCAATTTCACATCCTGAGCGATCACCGCCAGAGTGGAGGTAAATTCATTGACCAGCACCTTGTGCGCTTCTTGCAGGGTATCAAGATAGTGGTAGCTGCCATCACCAATATCGGCCAGTTGCTTCATCAGGGCTTCATTGTAATTGCTGTCACCCACACCCAGGGTGCTGAATCCCGTGCCGGATTGGCGTTCGGTTTCAACCAGGATTTTCAATTGTTTGGGGTCAGTCACGCCAACATTCAAATCACCATCAGTAGCCAACAAGACGCGGTTGATGCCGCCCTTGATATGGGCCTCACGCGCCTGCGCATAAGCCAGACGTATACCAGCCTCGCCTGCGGTGCTGCCAGATGCCACCAGCATCTCGATGGCATTATTGATTTTTTCTTTTTCATTACCCGCCGTGGCAGGCAAAACCACGTTGGTGCCGCTTGCATAGGTGACCAGGCTGACGCGGTCTACTGCGCGCATCTGGGCCACCAGCAATTTCAATGCAGACTTCACCAGGGGCAAGCGGTCTGTGGGCGACATGGAACCGGATACATCCACCAAAAAAACCAGGTTAGCTGCTGGCAAACTTTCCTTGGCAAGATCCTTGCCTTTGATGGCAATACGCAAAAGGCCATGTTCATGCTTCCACGGTGCGGCTGCCAGTTGTGCATGGATGCTGAAAGGCTGGGCATCGCCTGCTTTGGGGCCGGCATAGTCATAGCCGAAATAATTCACCATCTCTTCAGCACGCACGGCATCCCTTGGCGGCAACTGACCACGATTGATGAAGCGGCGCACATTGGCATAGCTGCCCGTATCGACATCGGCGCTGAAAGTAGACAAGGGTTCTTCAGCCACGCGCTTCCAGGGATTGTCAGCAAATTCCTGGTATTTGGCGGTATTGGCAGGCTGCGGCGGGATATAGGCTTGTGCACCAGGGGCCAGCATCTTCAGCGCCGGCGACGCATGCATCTCTGGCCTTGGCGATATAGGTGACACAGGTGATGGCGGAGGAGCTGGAGCAACGGCAACAGGTGTCCGTCTTTCTGCTGCGCCTTGCTCCGGGATATGCGTACAGGCCAGCAATACTGACGAAGCAAGCAGCGCTGCCAGTGGGGTAAAGAATGGCGCAAATCGTGGAGCAGGAGTTGGCTGCAAGCAGCCTGTTGAAGGCGTTTTCAATTAGGGCATCCTTTTCAGTTTATGTCTGGCATCCCTGCTTAACGGCTGGACAGCCTGTAGGGTTGATTCAATATAACAAAAAAGCCTGGCCGAGACTGCAAACACTTTGCGCGTAGCTCGGTCTATTGTCGCTGGGTCTATCGTGACAGCATGAAGCAAGAGTCAGACGCCGATATCAATACTCCCTAATCAGTCCACATGGTTTCCACCAATGTTTCAACTTCCACTGTACGTCCGAGTTTATCAGCGGCAATCTTCCATTCTGCGGGTGCCGGGCTAAGTTCTATAGACTGGGCACCACCATTGATGCCAACCTTAAGTGCAAACAATACCATGCCACTGTAACTGGGTGGTTTGACGCTGCTGACTGCATTTTTCAAGATGTTTTGCGTGCGCGGAGAAATACCGGATCGGAAATCCAGCCAAGCTGTCGATTTGCTACCAGGTTTGATTCCCACCACCACAAAACCACCTGCCACTTCCATACTGGGCACAGGCTCTATGCTGGCAGCCAGGGCTTGCTCTAATTCCTTAATATAGCTGGCCAGTGTTCCTACGTCTGGCACCCTTTTCGTCAATACTGCTTCAGGCTGCAAAAGCACGACATTAAAGGTACGAAAATTACCTTTGGCAAAAACGCTAGAGGTAAAAGCAGACAGCAAAACGATGAGCAAGGTTTTAGTTACAACGGTACTGAATTTCATGATGGAAAGCGTCAGGGTGACAAGAGAGCCCAGCATAGCATAAGACCATGCCAGCATCAGAGTGGGCATGGAATTTACCAGAGTCTTAAGTATCGAAAAAAGCGGTATGTAACATGACACACAGCCCTGCCCTGGCGAAGGTCAGCACCTGTTTAAGTAAGCGGTGTTAACATGCCCATTGCGTGAAGATATCTTGTTGCTGTGTCATGCTATGCCCTTTTGCATGGTAAATACTGAAGCGCTTGTTTCCATGAATTAAGCATGGGCTGAAGTTATAATCTTCAGAAGTTCGCAAACGTCTACCAACAGTCAAGAATACTCTTCCCTGACCATTTCATGACCAGGCAGCCACCTATTTTTCTGATGAACACACCATGACTGCCCGCCTGTTCCCGCAAATCACTTCCCAGTTATCCAGCAATGAACGTCTGCTATGGTCAGGCCAACCACGCCAGGGCTTCATGCTCCAGGCAACGGATTTGTTCATGATACCGTTCAGTCTGTTGTGGGGAGGGTTTGCCCTGTTTTGGGAATATACCGTCATCACTTCGAATGCCCCACTACTCTTTTGGCTATGGGGCATTCCTTTCGTGCTGATCGGTTTATACATGATCATAGGCCGGTTCTTTTTTGAAACTCTGCAACGTGCCAAAACCTTTTATGCAGTGACCGACGAACGTGTACTCATCGTATCCGGCATATTCACTTCAAGCATTACCTCACTTAACCTGCATAGCCTGGGAGAACTTAGTCTGACTGAGGGAAAGAATGGAGAAGGCAGTGTCATCTTTGGCCATAACCCGTTAGCGAACCTGTTAGCAGGTTTCTCTGGATTGGCTGGCACGCTGAATTCAAAAATGACGCAGTTTCGATCGATAGCAGGGGCGAAGCAGGTGTTTGACTTGATACACCAGACCAAGAGAATGTCTTGAAGTGAAAAATTTACTTCGTCGCTCTATCAATCGCCCGGTTCATGGCCTTCAGGCGCAGGTCATCATCAGCAACACTGGAAGCTGGGGCGCTTTTGCCCATTGCCTGTTCCATGATTTTTTTCTTCATTTCTTCATTCGTCATGGATGCTGGGTTTGCACTGCCCGCAGCATTGGCAGCATCATCTTTGGCAACGGCAGTTTTTGGCGGCTCCATGCCTTTGGAATCGTTGAGCTTGATTTTTTTGGTGGTGGGATTGGTATCCAGGCACAGGGTATCTGAATACACGGTCTTGCCATCGATGGTGCAGCGGCGTACACCTTCGCTAATGGTGGCTGCCTGGCGCATACCCGGTCCTTCGCTGCTACCAGTTGGCAGGCCCGTGCTGCCCTGGACGTCATTGCGGATGACGGCGGCAGCCTTGCCAAAACGTGCCCACAGGTCTTGCATGGGCACGTGACCGTTACGCATGTAATACAGGAAAGTCATGCCCAGCGCAGCCACCAGCATGGAAATGATGGATACCATGATAAGGCTGATTCCGGTTTGTTTGTTTAGCTTCATGGCAATTCTGAATTATTCATGCGTTGTAGTATTACTTCGCTACGCCTTTGCAAATAGCCTGATCCAGGATTCTTATAAAAGTAGCGTGGCTTGGGTAACATCACGGCCAGTCTGGCCGCCTGTGAGGGGCCGAGATTGGCAGCGCTGGTACGATAATAGTGCTGTGAGGCAGCTTCGGCACCGAAGACACCCACACCCCATTCTACGACATTCAGGTAGATTTCCAGGATGCGTTGTTTATCCATGCATTTTTCCAGCATATAGGTGATGATGAGTTCTTCACCCTTGCGGAAGTAACTGCGGTCAGGCGATAGAAACAGGTTCTTGGCCAGCTGCTGGGTAATGGTGGATCCGCCAGAAACGACCTTGCCTTTTTTCTGGTTTTTCTCGTAGGCATTTTGCATGGCTTCCCAATCGACACCCTCATGATCGACAAAGCTGTCGTCTTCTGAAGCAATAACGGCGCGCTTCAGATGATTGGAAATACGGTTATATGGCACCCATTTATGCTTGAGTTGAAAGTTTGGTTTCTTGTCTTGCAAAACATCCAGCTGCTGGCGCATGAAGCTGGTGGATGTGGGGTTATGATCTATCCACCACCATATATGCGCCAGATAATAGACTTGTAAAAGGGTGAACAACAGCAGGGGCACGAGCACCAGCCACAACAGAAGACGGCCAAATAATTTCATGCCTGGCTCGCCTGCAAAGTGGCACGCATCTCCGCCAGCACTTGTGCCGATGGCGGACGTACACCGCACCACAGGGCGAAGGCTTCTGCCGCCTGTTCGACCAGCATACCCAGGCCATCACGGCATTGCGCACCATGGCTGGCGGCCAGTCGCAAAAACGCAGTAGGTGCAGCAGCGTACATCATGTCGTAGGCCAGCGTATCTTTGTTGAATATTGCAGCAGCCAAAGGCGGCACATCGTCATTGATGCTGGCCGAGGTGGCATTGATGATGATATCAAACGGTTGTTGCAAATCTTCAAAACGACAGGCCAGAAGTTCGCAACCCTCGCTCAGGCTCCTTACCTGATCCTTTAAATCCTGCGCTTTGGCAAGGGTACGGTTGGCGATAGTCAGCGAGGCAGGTTGCTCTTGCAATAGCGGCAGCAAGGCACCACGGGCGGCACCGCCTGCGCCGAGCAAGAGCAGGCGTTTTCCGCGCAGGCTGATCCCGGCATTGCGCACGATATCGGCCACCAGGCCTATGCCGTCAGTGTTATCACCGTAGACGCGGCCCTGTTCAAATTTGAGCGTGTTGACAGCACCCGCAATTTTGGCGCGTTCACTTAATTCAGTGGCAAGTGCAAAGGCTTCCAGCTTGAAAGGAAGAGTGACATTGGCACCCTTGCCACCTTTAGCGATGAAGTCATGGACAGTGCTGGCAAAACCGTCCAGCGGTGCCAGCAGGCGCTGATAGTCTAGCTGCTGGCTTGTCAGTTCAGCAAAGCGGGCATGGATGGCGGGTGACTTGCTATGCGCAATTGGATTACCAATGACGACGTACTGGTCGGGTTTCAATTTGGTCCCTTGCGCAATTCAGTTTCCAACTGCTGTTCACGGGTGAATTTAAAGCGGGCAAACATGATGAACACTTCATTGCTGTTTGGCCCCAGACTGGCTTTCGGATAATGCCCAAACGGCCCGGAACGGCGGACAATACGCAGTGCAGCAGCATCAAGTGCCTTGTCACCTGATGACACTTCGATGCGCGGCCCGCCTTCTTTCTCATAGATGGTTCCATCCTGGTAAATAGGAATGGAAACAAACATTTCGCCATACAGTTTTTTGCCATCCTTTTGCGGGAAGTTCAGCGTACCGGTATCTTCTATGCGCTTTTGCACAGCCTTGTAATAGATCGCATGATCGAGGCGTTTGGTACTGGGCGTGATATAAGTTTTGCGCGGACGCTTGTTCTGGTCTTCTATGGTTTGTGAGATTTCTGCTGCCATGCGCGCCAGAGCTTTGGTGGTATCTACGCTATCCTCACCGGCAGATGGCCTGGGTTTTTCGTCAGTATTTTTCTTTTCCTGTTTTGCTGACGGAAGTCGTCTTTGAGCTTGGCCTGATCCATCAATTGTTTTTGCTGCTCTTCCAACTCGGCAATTTTACGGGTATTGGTTTGCAGCGCATCGCCATCTTCACTGCGCTTCATATCCGGCAAAGGTGATTTGCTGCGGCCACTGTCATGTGCACCGCCCCCATCCAGGTCAGCCTGGGCCAGCGCCTCGGCGTTCACCGGGCGCTTGGCATGCTTGGAGTTAACCAGAATGATTTCGAGATCAGCATCACGAGGCTTGTTGTCCACTGTTTTTGGCATGACAAAATGCACCAGCAAAGCCAGCGCATGCAAGACCAGCGAGGCCGTGATGGCGACAGTGAAAATCAGTTTTTCATAGTTAGCTCTTTCAGTCATCACTTGAATAGATGCTGATTTGCCTGAGCTATTTTTAGCGCTACTGCTCTTTGCCGTCACTGCAGCAGTTGATGCTGTTGTGACGGAGGTAGTGGACACAGCATCACCTGCTTTGGCGAGCTGGCCTTGCTCACCAGGCAGTTTTTCTTGTTTGACCTGTTTTTCAGGTCTGGGTTTTTTATTCTGACTTTTCATTACTAGGCTTGAGGCTATTCTTCGTCTGGGGTGTTTGCAGCATCATTCGCAACATTGCCTGCAACATCGTCTGCTGCAATCTCCGCGTCTGTTACTGTATCTGTCACTTCTACAGGTGCGCCCTCTTCTGCACTAAAATCTTCTGCGACTTCTGTGCTGTTTTCATCGTCCAGTTCTTCTTCATCCAGTTCGGTGACGGTGGATAGCAATTCCAGCAAACGGGCTTCGACTTCAAGATCGACTTCATCCCAGCGCAGGATATCCAGACGGACCTGAGCACCGCGCGCGGTTTGTGGCATGCCAGGCAAGCGGATGATGAGCGGGATATCGACCAGGCGCAAGACTTCGTCTTTCAAAACAACAGCTTCGACCTGGCGTTTTTCTTCCTGGCCCAACCAGCGCAGACACCAGTAGCGTTCCATATTGTTCTGGAAATCAGCATAGGCGGCATAAGCTGCATCAAAGCCCGAAACGATGGCAAACAGGTCGGCATCCTTGGGTTTGAAGGTAGCCACCAACGGTGCCGTAACGCCATGTTGCACGCAGGCGATGATTTGCCACTGATTGACCAGATCGGTATAGCGGCGCAGTGGTGACGTGCTCCAGGCGTATTGGTCCACGCCCAGGCCTTGATGCGGTGCTGCATGTGTCAACATGCGTACCTGCATGCGTGCGGTCCAGCCACCTGGGCCACGACCACCGGCCACACCCTGAGCGCGGTATATGCCAGGAATGCCATGATCAGCCATGAGCTTGCCCCAGGTGCTGTTGGCAAAGATCATCAGTTCAGCCACGATCTTGTCCAGCGGTGCACCACGCTTGCGGCGCACGATGGAAACCACATCGTCTTCTACATAGAAATTGAAATCGACGCGGTTATTTTGCTCTGGCTTCATGCCAAAGCTTTCGCGCTTGACCATGCGCCCCTGCTCCAGCACTTGCGCCCATTTCCACAGTTGCGCAATGTCTGCCTTGTGCGGATATTCACCAGCATCACTGGCCAGGTTGTCTTCCGTCACCAGCGCATCGAGGTCGTTGTGGCGCAAGTTGCTGGCCATGGGCACGGCTTCTACCTTGGTCTCGGTGCTGATGACAGACCAGTCTTCAGTATTCAGGATTGTGTACAGCGATACAGCCGGGCGGGTCTGGCCTGCGCCCAGGGTGTAGGTATTGACCAGTTCATCCGGCAGCATGGTGATCTTGTCGCCAGGCATATACACGGTAGACATGCGGCCACGAGCAAGCTGATCTATGGCATCACCGCGCTGTATGCCCAGTGCTGGCGCGGCAATATGTATGCCGACGCGCAACTGGCCATTGCCGATATCGACGACAGAAAAGGCATCGTCAATCTCGGTGGTAGTAACGTCATCGATGGAGAAAGCCTCAACATCAGCCACTGGCAAATCAGCAGGCAAGGCCGGTATGGTAATGGCCGGAAAGCCAACGCCCTTGGGGAAATGCTCGTAATGGAATTTGGCAAGGTGCAAGTGCTTGGGGCTGGCAATGCCACCCGCAGCCAGCATCAGGCGTTGCGGTGACATCTGCATGGCATCACAGGCTTCTGCCAGGGCCTTGTATTCTATGCTGTTCTTGTCGGGCTTGAACAAGAGTTGCAACGCCAGCGATTTCATCGCATCTGGCAGGCGGTTGTGCTTGAGTTCTTCAACGTAGCCAGCCTGTATCAGGGCTTGCTGTTTTTTCTTTTCTATGCCAGCCAGTGCTGCCTTCAAAGATGCTTCAGGCGCAGCCTTGTAGCGGCCACGGCCTTTTTTATAGAAGTAGACTGGAGCATTATGCAGCGCGTAGATCAAGCCTGCTGCTTCGACGGACTGCGGCACATGCCCAAAATATTCTGCACCCAGTTCGGCAAAGCCAAATTCTTCCTGCCCGGCGACTTCCCATAAAAATTCCAGGTCTATCTCAGCCGCCGCGGCCTTGGCCTGCTCAATCAGGCTGGCGGGATCGGGAGAGGCGAATTGCAACAGCACATCCTTGGCCTTGACCTTGGTGCGCTTGCCACTGGCCATCTCGACCTGATAAGCCTCACCAGCATGCGTCATGATGCTGCCTGCCTTGAAATCACCGGATTCTTCAAAAAATAAATTCATTCAATACTTCTTTATGTTTTAAGACCAAAAAGCTCAACACAGAGACACCGAGAAAGGAAAGGCTGCTTGCAAGCCGCCTTCGTTACGCAGGCGAACGGCATACCGTTCGAAACCCCTGCTTCACCACAAAGAAGGACAGGAGAAAATCCTGGATTTTTACTGCTTCTTTTTTCTCTGTGTCTCTTGATTGAGATGGCTGTTGTTCTATGTTTACTTTGCTTTATCAGCAAAGTGGAAAATTATTCAATTAACTATCTTATTTCCCTCCCCCTTCAAGAGGAGGGTTAACATTGCAGTTTAGTTTCTTTGAGAGATTTGAAAGTTTTAACGCTTTTCAATAACCAGCAAACCCTCAACCCCAGGCAAAAACACTTCCGTCACCTGCAAACACCCGCCCTTGCGCCAGAATAAAGAACGCCGTGCCAGCATGCTGTGCACGCCTGCCAGTTCCGGCTGTCTCGCCACGATGCGGCGTATCAGCGGGTGGCTTTGGCGTAACCTGGCGTAGTGCAATTCACCACGGCGCACCAGGGGGTCGTTGAACAAGGTACTGCCCAAAGACTTTTCACCGAGAGCATGAAACAAGGGCCATTCGTTGGCAGTGGCACTCAGCGGGACAATGGTATGGCCGTAAACCATGGCCACACCATCGCAACGCAAAAACACTTCGCGCTCATGCACTTTCATGGCGCGGGGCAAACCTATAGCAGCATATTCATCCTGCAAGCACACTGCCTTGTGCTGCGACAAACGCTGTACGCGAAATTGCTGACACCGTGCCACCAGCCTGGCCGTCAGCGAATCGCGGTTCGTCAGCCAGTCTTGCATCAGCGCACTGGTATCAACGGCATTCACATGCGCATACCATTGCGCAGCCAACGGCCTCTGCATTTGCTTAACTGTGCGCAAGATTGCTGATTCCAAATCAAGCCCTGTCGTCCGCAAATGCCATCACCTGATCCAGATAGTCGGCAAATTCTGCAATGCCATGATCACTTCCTTCAATTACCAATTGTTTGGCACGTGGATAGTGAGTCACCATTTCGCACCAGTCCAACACTTCATCACCGGTGGCAGCAATCAAAAAATAACGTTCTGGCTGAGTAATCTTTTCTACGGCCAGGGCGCGCAATTCAGCCATGTATTCTGCCTTGAATTCAAAGACTCTATCGCTATGGTAATAAGTCGTTACACCTACATAGCTTTCCAGGTCACGCGGCGGTTTGACAGCGGGGTTCAGCAAGATGGCTTTGCAGCCATATTTTTCTGCCAGCCAGGTCGCATAATAGCCACCCAGGGATGAGCCTATGATGCAGATGTCGTCCGCCTTGTGCCCGGCCAGCAAAGCTTCGGCCTGCTGTATTGCCAGCGCTGGCGATGGCGACAAGTCAGGGCAGGCTATTTCATCGCTGCGACCCAGCTTTGCCATATGCGCGAGCATGCAGCGAGCCTTATAGGAATCTGGCGATGAACGGAAGCCGTGCAGGTAGAGGATCATGCTGCAATCGCCTGATTACCGGCTTGATTATCAGCCTGCTGGGCACGGTCTTGCAGCGCATCCAGCAATTTCTGGTGGACGCCGCCAAAGCCGCCATTACTCATGATGAGTACATGGTCGCCTGCTTTTGCCTTGTTAACAATGTCTTGCACCAGTTCATCGATCTTGTGATGGCAGGCAACTTTATCACCCAACGGTGCCAGTGCTTCAGCGAGATCCCAGCCGAGGGCGGATTTACCCTCTTTTTCACCAAAGCCGAATACCAGGTCGGCGTATTTCAGACTGCCTGGCAGTGCTTGCTTCATGGTACCCAGCTTCATGGTATTCGAGCGTGGTTCCAGCACAGCCAGGATACGTGCACCGCCGACTTTGCGACGCAAGCCTTCGACCGTGGTGGCAACCGCAGTAGGATGATGAGCAAAATCGTCAATGACGGTAACGCCATCAGCCATGCCGCGCACTTCCATACGACGCTTGACGCTGACAAACTGTGCCAGGGCTTCTATCGAAATTTCTGGCGTGACACCGACATGGCGGGCTGCGGCGATCGCGGCCAGTGCATTCTGGCGATTATGCTCGCCGTTCAGATTCCATTGCACCCGGCCTTGCAACTGATCATTGAAATACACATCAAAGTCTTCGCCTTCTTGCATAACCAGACGCCAGGCCTGGTCATTACCAAAGAATTCTTTTTCGCTCCAGCAGCCGCGTTTCAGGACCCGTTCCAGTGATTCATTATTGCCATTCACGATCAAGCGACCTACGCCAGGCACTGTGCGCACCAGGTGATGAAACTGGGTTTCTATTGCCGTAACATCCGGGAAGATGTCGGCATGGTCATATTCCAGATTGTTGAGCACGGCAGTTTTGGCATGGTAATGCACAAACTTGCTGCGCTTGTCGAAGAAGGCGGTATCGTATTCGTCAGCCTCAATGACAAAAAAGTCAGAAGCATGGTTGCCCCACAAGCGAGCCGAGATACCAAAGTTCAGTGGTACACCACCGATCAAAAAGCCTGGCGCATAGCCAGCATATTCCAGGATCCAGGCCAGCATGGCCGATGTGGTTGTTTTACCATGCGTTCCTGCGACAGCGAGTACCCACTTGTCACGCAGGATATGCTCGCCCATCCATTGCGGGCCAGATACATAGGGCAAGCCACGGTTGAGTATTTCTTCCATCAGCGGGTTGCCGCGCGAGACTACATTGCCTATGACATATAAATCCGGTTCCAGCGTTATCTGTTCAGCTCCAAAGCCCTGAGTCAGGCTGATACCCTGAGATTCGAGCTGGGTGCTCATGGGCGGATAGACATTGGCATCACAGCCCGTCACAGTATGACCTGCTTCTTTTGCCAACACGGCCAGGCCACCCATGAAAGTGCCGCAGATACCTAAAATATGAATATGAATAATTGAACTAAATTCCAGAATCTCGCAATTCTACCTGAGAGAAGCCCTAGTAAGCAGTGTTCTTAAGACCTCTCAACACAGAGAGACAGAGCCACAGAGGCTCACAGAGAAAATCAAAACATGCAAAAAATGCTAAGCCTTTATAACTTTTGCCTTTCTATTGTATTTCTCTGTGTCTCTGTGCCTCTGTGTTGAGAAGTCTTCTTTTTTGGATTTGGCCTTAGTTTCAGTTATGATTACTGACATGATGATCCACACACCTAATGAAGCAGAGAGCCTGCGGGCAGAGATTGCGGCACTGGCAGCACGCATGATTGCGGAGGATGGGGCCGACTATGCCTCGGCCAAGCGCAAGGCAGCCAAACAGTTACTGGGCAACCATAAAGTTAAGGGCGATGTCCTGCCTGACAATGCCCAGATAGAGCAGGAAGTACGCGAATACAATGAATTGTTCTTTGGCGACACCCAGCCACAGCGATTATTGCACTTGCGTCAACTTGCGCTTGAACTTATGGAAGAGCTGGAACGCTACAGCCCTTATCTGGTTGGCGCGGTGCTGAATGGAACGGCAGGCAATCATTCCGACATCCACCTGCATTTATTTGCTGACAACACCAAGGAAGTTGCTATTTACTTATTAAATAAGGACGTGCAATTCGAGGTATCAGAAAGTTTTAATAATCGCAACGAAAGCATAGAAACCCTGAGCTTCATGTACAAAAACGAAGGCGTGCATCTGGTCTTGCAAGACCAGGATGCCATACGCAGCGGCCATGGAAAGAGTACGGAGCGCGCGAATGCGGCTGGCTTGCGGGCGATACTGGCAGAAGCAGAAACTGAATAAAGGCCTGCCTGAATA
>Ga0187843_10000741_pt1 | contig 22162 bp, 20 predicted proteins | sample SpaLakP09_SKY_43_FD_134516 | JGI IMG/M metagenome (GOLD analysis project Ga0187843, IMG submission 134516) | Oligotrophic lake water microbial communities from Sparkling Lake, Wisconsin, USA - SP09_SKY_43 | ecosystem: Environmental > Aquatic > Freshwater > Lake | place: USA: Sparkling Lake...
CTGCTCGGCAGTCTCTCCAGGCGCCGCCAAGCGCGCATCCGGCGATCTAACGCAATGAGCCGCTTGCAGCAAAGGGGCATAGGCATCTCGGAAAATCGGTACATCCGTGACACCCAGCGCACCCACGGTTTCGCCGTGGTAACCACCTTGGAGACACACAAATTCTTGTTTCTGGATCAAGCCTTGATTGCGCCAACTGTGAAAACTCATTTTCAGCGCAATCTCCACAGCAGAGGCACCGTCTGAGGCGTAAAAACAATGCCCCAAGGCGTTATCGGTCAGCGCTGCAAGTTGTTCTGACAAGCGCACCACCGGCTCATGGGTAAAGCCAGCCAGCATGGCGTGCTCAAGGGTATCGAGTTGGTTTTTCAAGGCCGCGTTGATGCGGGGATTGGTATGCCCAAATAAATTCACCCACCAAGAGCTGATGGCATCAAGGTATCGGCGTCCATCATGGTCAAACAACCACGCACCTTGACCGCGGTGAACGGCCACCAATGGTGTTTCTTCGTGGTGTTGCATCTGGGTGCAAGGATGCCAAACATGATGCAGGCTGCGTTGCGTCAATTGAGATGAATAGTTATCCAGACAAAGCCCTTTGGAATCAATGACATTGAACAACCAAGGATTATGTCGTCGGATAAATCACTTGGTAGTTTGCGGTTTATTTATTGCTATATTCAAAGAACCTGTTCATTCACTGATGTTCTCCATGCCCGCCATCGACACACCTGCGCAAACTGTCCACTTCGTCAAACCTTTGAAGCCTCAAGCAGACACGCAAGTCGCTTGGCCATTGAAAGCCATTGAAGCGCTCTTCAATGCCCCATTCAACGATTTGCTTTACCAAGCGCAGCAAGTACACCGCATGCACTTCAATCCAAATGAGGTGCAACTCTCCACCTTGTTGTCCATCAAGACCGGTGGTTGTCCTGAAGATTGTGGCTATTGCCCTCAGTCGGTGCACTACAACACCGGTGTTGAAGCTTCCAAGATGTTGGATGTACACGCCGTTCAAGAAGCCGCCATTGAGGCGAAAAAAAATGGGGCCACGCGTTTTTGCATGGGCGCTGCCTGGCGTGAACCCAAAGACCGGGATATTGAAAAAGTGGCCGAACTCATCCGCACGGTCAAATCACTGGACATGGAAGCCTGTTGCACATTGGGCATGCTGAGCGAAACACAAGCCCACACCTTGAAACAAGCCGGGCTTGATTACTACAACCACAATTTGGATACCTCACCCGATTTGTATGGCGACATCATCACCACGCGGGATTACCAAGAGCGGTTGGACACGCTGGCCCATGTGCGCACCGCTGGTATGCATGTTTGCAGCGGCGGCATTGTGGGCATGGGTGAAAGCAGAGCCCAACGCGCGGCCCTGATGTATCAGCTGGCCAATCTGTCACCCTACCCGGAATCCGTGCCCATCAACAACCTGGTTCAAGTCGAAGGCACCCCTTTGCACGGTACCGAATCCCTCGACTTGCTCGAGTTTGTCCGAACCATTGCAGTCGCCCGCATCACCATGCCCTTGGCCCGCGTGCGCTTGTCAGCTGGTCGCCAACAAATGGGCGAGGCGATTCAAGCGCTGTGTTTCATGGCCGGTGCCAATTCCATTTTTTATGGCGATAAATTACTCACCACCGGCAACCCCGATTGGCAGCGTGATCAGGCTTTGCTGGGCAAGCTTGGCATGGTGACCGCTTGAATCGGTTCTGATTGGTCATGAAGCTCGCCACCTGGAACGTCAATTCCCTCACCGTGCGTTTGCCGCAAGTGCTCGACTGGTTGTCTGCGCAAACCGAAGACGGCGGCATTGACGTATTGGCCTTGCAAGAAACCAAAACCACCGACGACAAATTCCCCAAAGCTGACATCAAAGACGCTGGTTACGAAGTCGCTTTCTTCGGTCAAAAAACCTACAACGGTGTGGCGCTGATCGCCAAGCACCCGCTCACCGACGTGGTGCACAACATCCCGGGCTTCACCGACGACATGGCCCGTGTGATCACCGCCACAGTGAATGGTGTGCGGGTGGTGGGTGCTTATTTTCCCAATGGCCAAGCCCCTGACAGCGACAAGTTTGTTTACAAAATGGCATGGCTGACGGCCTTGCACGCGTTCATCCAAGAAGAACTCACGCGCCACCCCAAGTTGGTGTTGATGGGTGACTACAACATCACATGGGACGATTTGGATGTGTGGGACCCCGTGGCACTGGCGGGCACCATCCATTGCACCGGTGAAGAACGGACTCACTTCAAGGCCTTGCTCGATTTAGGCATGCACGACGCATATCGTTTGTTTGCGCAAGCGCCGAAAAGTTATTCGTGGTGGGATTACCGCGAGTTTGCGTTCCGCAGAAACCGGGGTTTGCGCATCGACCACATCTTGGTATCAGAGGCATTGAAGCCCAGCGTGACGTCTTGCGTGATTGACAAAACTCCGCGCAAAAACGAACGGCCCAGCGACCACACACCGGTGGTGGTCACGATCGCCTGAAACCCGCGCGCTCTGGTCTTTTGCGCATGGCTTGGATTATTCCAAGCCCAGTTCTTGTATCTTGCGCGTGATGGTATTGCGGCCTATGCCCAATTTGTGGGCCGCATCAATGCGTCGCCCCTTGGTGTGTGCCAAAGCGGTTTGAATCAGCGTGGCCTCGAAGCGCTTGGTCAGTTCATCCCAGACATCCGTGCGCCCTTCCACCAACAAGGCCATGGCTTGTACCTCCAATCCGCCTTGCCAATCCTCGCCCGTGTTCAACACAACCGCTTTGGGCGGGCTGTTTTGGAACGCTGCTATTGGCGCATGATGGCTTGCCGCCATCAACGCATTGGGCACATCAGTGCTGGGGGCAGGCAGGGCCACGCTGTTGGCCGAGGTGGGCAACAACACTTCCGGCGGCAAATCTTTGGGCTCGATGGCTTGGGCGGGAGCCATGACGGTTAACCAATGACAGATATTTTCCAACTGGCGCACATTGCCTGGAAACGTAAATTCCTGCAGCAATTCGATGGCGGATTCGGAAATCCGCTTGACCTCCACACCCAACTGCTGGGCGCTTTGTTGTAAGAAATGCCGGGTCAGTACGGAAATGTCTTCACGGCGCTCGCGCAAGGGCGGCAAGCGCAAGCGAATCACGTTCAAGCGGTGAAACAAATCTTCACGGAAGGTGCCTTCTTGCACCCGCTGCTCTAGGTTTTGATGGGTCGCGGCAATCACCCGAACATTGGTTTTGATGGCGCTGTGTCCACCCACACGGTAGAAATTGCCATCGCTCAAAACCCGCAATAAACGGGTTTGCAAATCAAACTTCATGTCGCCAATTTCGTCCAAGAACAGTGTGCCACCGTCGGCTTGCTCAAAACGTCCGCGACGCATGGTTTGCGCACCCGTGAACGCGCCACGTTCGTGTCCAAATAATTCGCTCTCGAGTAAATCTTTTGGAATGGCCGCCGTGTTGATGGCAACAAACGGACCACTGGCGCGCTGCGAGTGTTTATGCAAAGCACGGGCCACCAACTCTTTGCCCGAGCCTGATTCACCTGTGATCATCACGGTGACATTGCTTTGACTCAAGCGACCGATGGCGCGAAACACGTCTTGCATGGCCGGTGCTTGACCGAGCATCTCAGGGGTGCTGTCGACATCCACGGCACCCACCGCTTCGCGCTGACTTTCATCCACGGCGCGGCGTATCAGTTCGATGGCTTTGGTCAAGTCAAATGGTTTGGGCAGGTATTCGAAGGCACCCCCTTGAAAAGCCGACACCGCACTGTCCAAGTCGGAGTAGGCCGTCATGATGATGACTGGCAAACCGGGCAGCTGCTCTTTCAACTTGGCCAATAAATCCAGACCAGAACCGCCAGGCATGCGAATGTCACTCACCAACACTTGGGGCATTTCTTCGGGGGTCACGCTGCCCAAGGCTTGCAGCACCTCACGTGGATGGGCAAAGCTGCGGGTGGGCAAACCTTCGCGCATCAAGGCTTTTTCAAGCACAAAGCGGATGGACTGGTCATCATCAACGATCCAAATCGGTTTCATGTCAGTTCATCACCTTTTGTCTGGCGCAGAGCGCTGTTTCATTCTTCAGGGCAAGGGAATCAAAATTTTGAAATCCGTTCGCCCGGGTTGGCTTTCGCATTCAATCAAGCCTTGGTGCTGCTGCACAAAGGTTTGCGCCAAATTCAGGCCCAAACCCGAGCCGCCATCGCGACCCGACACCAAGGGGTGGAACAACCGGTCCTGGATCTCTTCGGGGATGCCTGGACCGTTGTCAATCACATGCAATTCCAATGCCAATCGGAAGCGTTGCTTCACAAAAGTTACTTGGCGCGCAATACGGGTGCTCAACACAATTTCAGCATCCCCTTGCAAGATGCGGTCACTCAGGGCTTGGGCCGCGTTGTGGGCAATATTGAGCACGGCTTGAATCAGTTGTTCCACATCGCCACGGAACTCAGGCAGCGAGATGTCGTAATTGCGCCGCACCTGCAAACCACGGGGAAATTCTGCCAAGATGAGTGTGCGCACACGCTCGCATACCTCGTGGATGTTGACGTTGCCCACCACATGCGCACGCCGATGGGGCGCCAGCAAGCGGTCCACCAAGGTTTGCAAGCGATCGGCCTCGCGCACGATGACCTGGGTGTACTCGGTCAAGTCTTTGGAATCGAGCTCGAGTTGCAGCAGTTGCGCAGCCCCACGGATGCCGCCCAAAGGATTCTTGATTTCATGCGCCAGATTGCGAATCAATTCTTTATTGGCCTGGGCGTGTTCGCGTTGCCGCTCTTCGCGGTCTTGTCGGCTTTGGGTTTCGAGGGGCAGTAACTCGATCAACACTTCACCCAAGTTATCGCTGGAGGCCACCACCACATGCACCGCAAACGGCTCGGCACCGGGACGTTTGAGATGATCGTCAAAGCGCAGGGCCGAAAAGTCGTGCCGCCTCGCACCATCAATGGCTTGTTGCATCCTCAGTTGATCCACAAACAAAGCCGGGGCATCCGCGTCTTGCAAACTGCGACGCGACAAACCCATGACATCTTCAAAAGAAGCGTTGACAAACAACACCCGGTTGTCGGCGCGCACCACCATCACCAAAGTGGCGAGCCAATCAAAGGCTGTGAATCGGTTGTCTGACATCTGACTCAATTCAGGGCAACCGCGCCAATTCGCGGCGCAATGCGGCCACATCGGCTTGGCATCGCACCATCTCGGTGCTGTTGGCAGGCCATTGCTGGCAACGACGTTGCTGCTGCTTCAATTCTTCATTCAATATGGATTGCGACTGCTGATTGCGGGCGCGCTGGGTGGCGCTGTCCACCCGTTGCGCTTCAATAATGACAGCGGTGTTGGGCATGGGTGCGGCACCTTGCGGTACCGCATGGAATTTGCGCGGCGCGGTAGTGATCACATCAGCTTGCACGGGCACACGGGTACACGCTTGGCCGGGTTTGGGATGGTTGGTGTATTCGTTGCCGCAACGCCAAACCCCGGGCGCTTCTTGTGCCAAAAGACTTTGCACAGAAACCAGTGCAAACAACAGACTGATGCAAGTTGCTTGGTTCATGCGGGGCCTCCTTGCCAACACAGGGTTAAAAAAAAGGACGGCACCAGGCCGTCCTCGGTGTGCAAAGCGATGGGTGCTTTGCACGTTCTCTGATGCCTGGGCTCAGAGTGAGTAGTACATGTCGTATTCAACAGGGTGGACAGCCTGACGGAAACGAGTCACTTCTTGCATTTTCAGATCGATGTAGGCATCGATCATGCTGTCGGTGAACACGCCACCTTTGGTCAAGAATGCGCGGCCTTTGTCCAAGTGTTCCAAAGCTTGGTCCAAGCTGTGGCAAACGGTGGGCACCAATGCATCCTCTTCAGGCGGCAAATGGTAGAGGTCTTTGGTGGCAGCTTCACCGGGGTGAATTTTGTTTTCGATGCCGTCCAAGCCCGCCATCATCAGTGCCGAAAAGCACAGGTAGGGGTTGGCCATGGGATCGGGGAAACGGGCCTCGATGCGGCGGCCTTTGTCAGACGCCACGTGAGGAATACGAATGGAAGCAGAACGGTTACGGCTGGAGTAGGCCAATTTCACCGGGGCTTCAAAGCCGGGCACCAGGCGCTTGTAGCTGTTGGTGGTCGGGTTGGTGATGGCGTTTAAAGCACGTGCGTGTTTGATGATGCCGCCGATGTAGAACAAAGCCGTGTCGCTCAAACCCGCGTAGCCCTTGCCAGCAAACAAGTTCTTGCCGTCTTTCCAGATGGACTGGTGAACGTGCATGCCAGAACCGTTATCGCCAACCAGGGGCTTGGGCATGAAGGTGGCGGTTTTGCCGTAAGCATTGGCGACGTTCCACACCACGTATTTCAATTTTTGGGTCCAGTCGGCGCGTTCAACCAAGGTGCTGAATTTGGTCCCGATTTCGTTTTGTCCTGCGCCCGCCACTTCGTGGTGGAACACTTCGACGGGGATGCCCATTTCTTCCAAGATCATGACCATCTCGGCACGCAAGTCTTGGGTGCTGTCCACGGGTGGCACGGGGAAGTAGCCGCCCTTGACGGTGGGACGATGGCCGCGGTTACCGCCTTCGAGCTTGGCACCGGTGTTCCAAGGCGCTTCGTATTCATCGATTTTGAAGAACGCGCCGGACATTTCATTGCCCCATTGCACGTTGTCGAAAATAAAAAATTCGGGTTCTGGACCGAAGTACGCGGTGTCGCCAATGCCCGAAGATTTCAAATAGGCTTCGGCGCGTTTGGCAATCGAGCGGGGATCACGGTCATAGGCTTTGCCATCACCGGGTTCGAGCACGTCGCAAGACAAGACCAAGGTGGCCTCTTGGAAAAAGGGGTCGATGAAAGCGGTATTTGCATCGGGCATCAAGAGCATGTCAGAAGCTTCAATGCCTTTCCAGCCAGCAATGGATGAGCCGTCAAATGCATGGCCCTCGGTGAATTTACCTTCATCGAAGTGAGAAATTGGCACGCTCACGTGCTGTTCTTTGCCACGGGTATCGGTAAAACGAAAATCCACAAACTTGATTTCGTGTTCCTTGACGTCCTTCATGACGTCGGCGACGGTCTTGGCCATCAATTTCTCCTGGAAAGGTTGGTTTGAAAAAAATCAGTGATGCACATTGTCTTGCATCTTTTGTGCCACGCAGGCTTGGCAACCAGAAAGTTGAGAAAGTTCAAGATTTAGCTTGCTTCTGTCCCCATCCCAGGCGCAAACGGGGCCCACACAGTGTCACTTGCGTCTTGCGCCTTGCCCACCAGCTGCACCTCTTTGGTGCGATTCTATATTCGCACCAATTCAGGGCCTAATTTTGCACCAAATTCGTGCAATCCAGCCAGCATGGCGGGATAGGCCTTTTGCACCTGCGCAGGCGCGCCTTTGACCCCCAATTCAATGTGCCGCCCATATTCGGGATGGTCGACGCTTGGCAGGCTGAACACCTTGATGCCGGCAAACTGTGCCTCCAGCTGTTGCATCAAGGGCGTGAGCGCGGCTTCCATGCTGCCCATGACGATGACCGACTGCTCGACGAACGCACCTGTTTGAAAAAAAGGGGCATAAAAATTCTCCAGCACCCATTCCAACATGGGCCAAGCCATCACTGGAAAACCAGGCACGAAATGCACCCGGCCCCGAGGGCCTTGGCAGCTGAATCCAGGGATTTTGTTGTAGGGGTTGGGAATGACGTCAGCGCTTTCGGGAAACCGGCCCATCTCCAAGCGGTGCTGGTGTGCAGGATGCGTGGCATCAAAAGCCAAACCTTGCTCGATCGCCAAGTCGCGCGCACGTTCTTCAATCCACACTTTCGCCTGTGGATGCAGGGCCAAACCTTGGCCCAGCGCCAGACCAGCGCATTGGCGGGTGTGGTCGTCAGGCGTGGCGCCAATGCCGCCGCATGAAAACACCACGCCGGGCTCGTCAAAAGAACGGCGCAATGTTCGTGTGAGCAGATCAGGGTCATCGCCAACATAGTTGGCATGACTGAGGGTCAGGCCTCGAGCGCTCAGGAGTTCAATGACTTTGGTCAGATGCTTGTCTTGGCGTTTGCCTGACAATAATTCATCGCCAACGATGATCAAGCCAAAGCTTGGTGGGATTTGGAGAGCTTGCATACTGTCAATATAACAACCGGGACCAACATGAAGCGCAGACATATTTTGGGTGGTATCGCCATTGGCACAGGCGCATTGATCGTTGGATGGAGCGTGATGCCGCCACGCCAGCGTTTGCTGCCTGCATCTCCATTGCCTGAGGTGAACGGCCACACTGCCCTCAATGGCTGGGTGCGCATCGGCAGTGACGACCAAGTGCGCGTCATCATGGCACGCAGCGAAATGGGGCAAGGCGTCTACACCGGCTTGGCCATGATGCTGGCCGATGAGCTTGATGCGCGATGGGATCAAATCACCTTCGAAACTTCCGGCTTCGACCATATCTACAACAACCAATCGGTCGCCGCTGACGGCCTGCCTTTCCACCCAGATGACCAAGGCCAAGTCAAGCAATTTGCCCAGTGGATGACCGCCAAAACCATGCGCGAAATCGGCTTGAATGCCACGGGCGGCTCCTCCAGCATGAAAGACCTGTGGCTGCCGATGCGCCAAGCCGGGGCGAGTGCGCGTGCCATGCTGGTGGCGGCTGCGGCACAGCAATGGCACGTGCCGGCGGCCGAGTGCGAGGTGAAAGACGGTGTGGTCAGCCATCCATCTGGCCAAACCGCGCGTTTTGGTGCATTGGCCGGATTGGCCGCGCAACAACAGCCACCGCACCAACCCCTGCTCAAGCCAGCCTCCGCCTTCAAGTTCATCGGCCAGCCCACGCCGCGTCTTGAAGGTCGGTCCAAGGTGGATGGATCGGCTGTCTATGGCATGGACGCGCGTCCCGATGGCCTGTGGTTTGCCTGCGTCCGCATGAATCCCGAGTTGGGCGCCCCTTTGCAAAGCTTCGATGCCGCCAAAGCGCTGGGCATGCCCGGTGTTCAAAAGGTGTTTGCAGTGGATGCGGCCAAAGGCAGCACGGCGGGGGTGGCGGTGGTGGCCACATCCACGTTCCAAGCGCTGAAAGCTTTGTCCCAGGTGCGCACGGTTTGGGGCACTGGTGCCGCCGCAGCGTGGTCAAGTGACCGCATTCAACAAAGCCTCTTGAATGCACTGGACGGCAACGAGTCCCATACCTACTTTGAACGAGGCGACGCAGCCACCGCATTGAAGGCTGCCAGCAAAACGGTGCAAGCCGATTACAGCGCGCCCTACTTGGCGCACGCGACGATGGAGCCGATGAACTGCACCGTGTGGTTGAAAGACGGCGCCGCTGAAGTCTGGGCGCCAACGCAATTGCCGGATGCGACTCGCCATCTCGTGGCGCAAATCTTGGACATCCCCAAAGAGAAATTGACACTGCACGTGACGCTTTTAGGCTGTGGTTTGGGGCGCCGTTTGGAGTTGGACTTCATTGCACAAGCCGCCCAGATCGCCAAGAACTGCCCGGGTCACCCGGTGCAAACCTTGTGGGACCGCAGCCAAGACATGCAGCACGATTTCTACCGACCCGCCTGTGTCAGTCGTTACACCGCGGGCTTGGATGCGCAAGGTCAGGTGGTGGCTTGGCACAATCGCTCGGCCAGCCAATCCATCGCCGCCGACATGGTGGCGCGATTGCTCGGTGCGCCTGCCGCCGGCCCAGATAAAACCACGGCAGAGGGCGCGTTCGATCAAGCCTATGAATGGCCGTCATCCCACATCAGCCACAGCAAAGTGGACTTGCCTGTTCCAGTGGGTTCTTGGCGTTCTGTGGGTCATTCCCACCAGGCATTTTTTAAAGAAAGTTTTGTCGATGAAGTGGCGCATGCCGCTGGACAGGACCCGTTGGCATTTCGCTTGGCGATGCTGAAGAACCACCCGCGCCATGCGCGCGTGCTGCAACTGGCCGCTGACAAAAGTGGCTGGGGTCAACCCTTGCCCAACACGCCCGAAAAACGTGCATTGGGGATGGCGTTACACGAGTCGTTTGGCAGCATCGTGGCGCAAGTGGCTGAGGTGTCGGTCAGCGCCCAAGGCATCCGCGTGCACCGGGTGGTCTGTGCGGTGGATTGCGGACAAGTGGTCAACCCGGATGGTGTCGCCCAGCAGATGGAAGGCGCGGTGGTGATGGGGCTTACTGCAGCGCTTCACGGAGAAATCACCTTGGACAAGGGTCGGGTTCAACAAAGTAATTTCCACGACCAAGCCTTGCTGCGCATCGGCCAAGCGCCTGTGGTGCACACCCATACCGTGCCAAGCAACGCCCACCCAGAGGGCATGGGCGAGCCTGGCACGCCGCCGATCGCGCCTGCGGTGGCCAACGCGGTCTTCGCTCTCACCGGACAACGCTTGCGCAACTTGCCGCTTCGCTTCAAGCAAGCGCCACTATGATGGAACGAAATTCCAGAAGTTGATCTGAGAAAGGTGGGCGATGGTTGCATTTGTGATGATGGATAAATATGGCGGGTTTCCAACCATTAAAAAGGTGGTTGAAGCCCTGTTTGAAGAAGTCGGCGAAAAACGTGATTTACGCCATTACTTTTTCAATATCAAGCTGGAAAACTTGATTCGAGATCAAAAACTGTTTCATGCCTATTCCATGCGCAAACCTGATCGCTTTTACCGCGAGCAGTTGATGCAGACGGCCAACTCTGACATCCAAGTCAGCGTCAGCGTTTTTGACGAAGTGTTGCTGTGTTTGATCGATATCTTGCGGCAGCATGACGTCGATAAAGATGAAGCCGTGCGTATTGCTGTCCATCTGATTGAAATCATGGAAGAAACCCGAAGTCAGGCCGGTGACACCGCTGTGACGGTGTGGAAACCAGTCGATATCACCAATGAACTGATCAACACTTTTTACAACAACAACCGCACGGATTCAAGGATTGAAAAAAACGGGGACGTCTACGCCACTCGAAATTTCCACTACCCATTTTGGACACGTGTGGCGCTGGATAAAAAACAAATCACCTTCATCGCACAAGCGTTTGCCCGTGACAGCACCAAGCTTGAACACGTTGAAATGCTCGCTGTCAAAGCCAATGAACGGGCGGGCACTTTGAATTTTCAGGCCCGCGAGGGACCCAATGGTCCGGTGCTCTTTGCGCGCCATGTCCTGCCGTTTGAACACGGTATTCCCACCCGCCTTTTACTGCGCGCAGCCAAACAATTCTCCAGGGGCTTTGAAACCGGCATGAACACCGATAAAGACGATCTGTTGAAAAACGTGACGAAGTAAGTGACCGACCTCAGTCCAATTCCCATCGACAGGGGCTTTCTTGCCAAACACATACAAACCCGCAACGGTTTGAACATGCATGTGTTGGAGGCTGGTTCACCCGACAACCCCTGCGTTTTATTGCTCCACGGCTTTCCAGAATTGGCCTTCAGTTGGCGTCACCAACTCGTCGCATTGGCCAATGCGGGCTTTCATGTGATCGCGCCTGATCAGCGCGGCTATGGTGCAACGATTGGCGGTGATGACCATTTCGAGGGTGATTGGCAAGCCAGTGGCATGCTGAATCTGGTGGACGATGCCTTGGCCTTGCTCGAGGCCTTGGGCATCGCGCAAGTTAAAGCCGTGGTTGGCCACGATTTTGGTTCGCCGGTGGCGGCTTGGTGCGCCCTGACCCGCCCGGATGTGTTTCGTTCGGTGGTGATGATGAGTGCGCCGTTTTCAGGCCCGCCAGATGCCCAGCATTGGGCCGCCACGCACGCCGCACTGCGCCAAGAGGTCGCCGCATTGGCGGCGTTACAACCGCCGCTTCAGCATTACCAGTGGTATTACTCGGGGGCACAAGCCAACCAAGACATGTGGCATCCGGCACAAGGTTTGCAGGCTTTTTTGCGCGCTTATTACCATGTCAAAAGCGCTGATTGGCTCCCCAATCAGCCCCATCCCTTGCAAGCTTGGCGGGCTGAAGAATTGGCGCAGTTACCCCACTATTACGTTATGCCCGCAGGGCAAACCATGGCGCAGGCTGTTGCCCACCAAGCCCCCAGTCCCCACGAAATCGCCCGCTGCAGATGGCTCACGGACAACGATTTGGCGGTCTATGTGGCGGCCTACCAAGCCAGCGGTTTTCAAGGCGGTTTGCAGTGGTACCGCTGTGCCACCAGTGCGGCGCAGTTTGAAGTGCTGTCGCGCTATGGCGGGCAAACCATCGACGTGCCCTCGGCTTACATCGCCGGGGCGGCTGACTGGGGTATTTATCAATTTCCGGGTGCTTTTGAAAAAATGAAAGCGCATGCCTGCAAAGACATGCGCTTCATTCAATTGCTGCCCCAGGCCGGTCATTGGGTGCAGCAGGAACAGCCCGAGGCTGTGAATCAACTGCTGCTCAGTTTCCTGCGCAGCCTCTAACCACTCAACCGATCAGGTCGACTTTGCCATTGGTGTCCATCACGCCCGTGATCACGCTCAGTTTGGGATGGCGTTTTTTCACCGCGTCACGAAACAAGGCCAGTGCTTCGCCATGCGCTTCTGTTTCACTTTCTTTCTTCGCGACAGCGGCCTCACCGAAAGCCAATTTGGCCGCGCCGCAATCGCGGTGCGTCAAGCCGACGACGCGTTTGATGTGGTGCAAGGACACACTGATGTCCAAGTTATCCCAATAGGTTTTGTGCCACGCTTCAAATTTGGGATGCACCGCACCGATGGGGCCACCGGCCATCACAAAGTGGCTGTAGTTGTCTTCCAACTTATCGCGGCTCACGCCTTGTAATAAGCCCATGTACTGCCAACTCAGGGTGGTGAAGCGGGGGTCGATGCAATTGACAAGCATGGATTCATAATGACCTCCAGCCGCCATGGCGATTTGCGGTGCCATCATGGATAAACCGGATGCCAAAGCCCCTGCCGCCCCCCAACCCAGGAAACGGCGGCGGTCCAAACCAGCAGCAGTGTGCATTTCAGGCAAGGTACAGCACCCACATGGGGCCAGCTGGGTGGAGATTTTTTGGAATACTTTTTCGGACATGGGGCTACCTTTTCAAAACGAATCAATGCTTTTGCTGTTATTTGTACGGTCACGTTGGCTTGGCGCAGCCGGTTCACGCACAAAGGGAATTGTCAGATTAGAAACAAATCGACAATAACCAAAAAATCTTGAACTATATTTGGTAAATGTACCTAAATTAATTGACCGGATTCGAAGCCCCGGCCTCTTTTAAGTGGGTGTACTGGGACCGCCGTTCCGCCAACACCAAACGGTTGACCTCTTGCTCGGGCAATCCCAACTGTGTCAGGGTTTGCGTGGCCAGGCTCAGACTCACCTCAAATGCGTCGGGGATCACCTCGGTAGCGCCCGCCGCCTTCAGAAGCGCCATGTCTTTGTCAAAACGCGTGCGCACAATCACCGGTACTTGCGGCATGTGTTGCTTGATCAAGTCCAGCACACGCAAGGCGGTGGCGGTGTCATCAAAGCTCACGACCACGGCAGAGGCACGGGCCAAACCGGCTGACATCAGGTAAGAAAGTTGGAAAGAATCGCCCACCTCAACATGGTGTCCCGCTAAGACGCCGGCTTTCACCACATCCGCGTTGACATCCAGGGCGATATAAGACACCGACTCCATTTCCAATAATTGACACAAATGCCGACCGGTGTTGCCAAAGCCGCAGACGATGACATGGTGGTCAATGCCGATGGTTTCTTTGGCCACCCGCGTCAGTTGCAGGGACTGCGCCAGCCAGTCGTCGGGTGAAAAACGGAAGATCAAGCGGTCGGCATTTTGGATCAGCATGGGCGTGGCCATCATCGACAACACCATGGCAGCCAACACGGGGTTCGACCAGCGTGGATCAATCAAAGCGTTATCCAGGCCCAAGGTGAGCAACACAAACCCAAACTCACCCGCTTGGGCAAGGTAAATACCGGTGCGGGCGGCCACGCCATTGCTGGCGCCACCTGCATAAGCCAATAAACCAATCAAGACGGCTTTCACGGTGACAGGAATGATCGCCAACACCAACACCCAAGGCCATTGGACTTGCAACACTTGCCAATCGAGTTTCATCCCCAACGTGATGAAGAACAAACCCAACAAGACATCGTGAAATGGCCGAATATCGTCTTCCACACGCTGCTTGAAATCGGTTTCGGCGATCAACATACCCGCCAAAAAGGAGCCCATGGCCAATGACAAACCCGCATGTTCTGTGAGCCATGCCAGCCCCAAAGTCATGAGCAAAATGTTCAGCATGAACAGTTCATCACTGTTGCGACGATCAACCATCTCCAGCCAGCGGCGCATGATGCGTTGTCCACCCCACAGCAACAATCCGACCAACACGGAGGCCTTGGCCATGGCCCAACCCAACTCGGTCCAGACATTGCCCTCGTTCATTTTTCCAAGGGCTGGGATGAGCACCAACAAGGGCACCACAGCCAAATCTTGAAACAACAAAGCGCCAATGACCCGCCTACCGTGCTGCGTATCGATTTCAGAGCGTTCAGCCATCAGTTTGACCACGATGGCTGTGCTTGACATGGCCATGGCAGCGCCTAAGACCAACGCGCCTTGCCAGGTCAGGTCCCAAGGCAACTGCCATAGAGATAACAGTTTGAAAAGCAGCAAATGGCCCAGCAATGTACCGACCAACAACACCATCACCTGGGCCATGCCAAAACCAAAAACCATTTTTTTCAAGCGCAAGAGCTTGGGCAGGTTGAACTCCAATCCGATGACAAACATCAACAACACGACACCCATTTCGGCCAATGAAGCCACAGCCGCCTCGTTGTCATGGACCAAGGCGCCGCCTTGCCCTAGGAAAACGCCCGCAATCAAATAGCCCAGCAAGGCAGGCAAATGCAATAAGCGACAGGCCACAACGCCGGCGACAGCAAACATCAAATAAACAAGGGCGATTTCAAGAGAACTCATAGGTCCTTGACATGATAGTGCCTGATCATGATGGCAGGCACCATCATGGTGCCAGAGGGTGGGTTATGCACTAATTTGGCAACCAGCGCTCACAGGCATTCATCTCTTTGACTTCGGGGTAATGGGTCATCAATTTGAATTTACGCGCGATCTCCGACGCTTTGAAGTAATCAATGCCGCAGCGCAGACTGGTTTTTGATGATTGAGAAGGCATCAAAAACTGACAGGTCTTGCACTGGGGAGACTGTGGGATGATTTGGCTTTCCATAATGGCTGGTGTTTAGATAGAGTCAGCAAAAGACATGCCACGACATATCCTCGACGAAAACCACATCCACCCTGATATTCGCGAACAAGTCGCCCATCACCATCAGGAGATTGTTCATCTGGTTAAAGACGCCATCGACAACAATGATTTTGTTGTCGTTGGAATGGCGTTCAACCCCGAAGTCACCAAGGTCCGTGAGGCCCTGACGCAGGCCGGATTGACCCACGCCTATCTGGAATTTGGCAGTTATTTCAGCCAATGGCGTCGCCGCAACGCCTTGAAAATGTGGACCGGATGGCCCACGTTCCCCATGGTGTTCCACAAAGGTGTTTTATGTGGCGGTCACAAAGACACCAAGGCTTTGCTGGCCAAAGGTGCATTCAAGTAAGCGTCAATAGACCAATTGGATGGGCACGCACAGTTGGTAGCCCACACCCCAGACCGACTTGATGGCGGGTTCGGCATCCGGAGCTTGCGCGGATTTAAATTTCTTGCGCAAGCGGGCAATCAGTTCTTCCAAGGCATGCTTGCTCATGCCGTCATCTGAATCTTCAGCAGAGAACAAATCACACAACACCCCTGACTCCAGGGTGTTGTCTTTGGCATGACTCAAGGCAACGAGCAGTGTTTTTTCACGACTGGTGAGTCTGAGTTTTTGCCATGGGTCAGGACCGAGCAAAATACGGTCACGCAAACTTAATTTCCATTCCCCATCGGTACTGATTTTTTTAACACGTCGCCCCAAACTCATCAACACCATCACCAACTCATCGGGTGAAATAGGTTTAGTCAAATAAAAATCAGCACCACCATGGCTGTAACCGGCCAAGCGGTCGTGCAATGCGACACGGGCTGTCATGATGACGATACCAGCGTTGGGCAGGGATTGACGTAATCGCTTGCAAATACTCAAGCCACCTTCACCGGGCAAATTCAAGTCAATGATGAAAATGTCAATCGGTACGGGGGTGACCAAATCATCCAAAGCTGCACCACTGGACACGCTGTGGACAGTGAATTGATTGGCCCGTAAATGCGTTTCAATTTCTTGACGAAGCATTCGGTCATCCTCCACCACCGCCACCACAAGTTGCGGGCGATCATCAGATTGATGGCGTGGACTTGTTTGATTCATCGTGGCACCTCGACTTTGAATGTGACCATGTGGCTGTCGACCAAGCAACTCACTTTGGCACCAATTTTTTCTGCTGCAGTTTCAACCAAGCTCAAACCAATGCCCATACCAGGCAAGGATTGAACATTGTCATGTCGGTAATAACGCTCAAATAGCTTGCTTTGATCAGGGCGGATCGCTGGGTCAATGCTGTTGGCAATTTCAAACAGCATGGCGTCTGCGGTGCTGCGAACTGTGATGGTGATGGGGACGCGATGATCATCGTATTTACAGGCGTTATTCACCAAATTTTCAATCACAACCGACAGCATGTTGCGGTGTGTGTGGAACTGTGCTCCCGGTTCAATCGACAGAGCGAAGCGTCTTTCAGATTGGTAATCCGACGTGAATTCATCGATCAACTCATCGGCATCAATCCATTCTTTCTCGTGATTCAATTCAAACCGATCAATCTTGTTGGAATGGGCCACGTGCTCAATCAATTCATTCATTCGCTCGACCGATCGATCCATTCTGGTCACTCTGGCCAAGGATTCTGAATCGATGCGGGTTTGTTGTTTTAGCGAAGCCAGCACAAAGCGAATCGTGCCCAAGGGGTTTTTCAATTCGTGGGTCAACATGTCGATCAAGGTTTGTCGCTCGGTGAGCTTTTCCTGATTGGCTTGTGAAGTCGCTGCATCCAAGCGCAATTTACCCATCTCTTGGTTGATGGCCAGTTTGCGTTCAGCCTGTTGGATGATGACGATCAGAAAAATAATGATGCCGGCCGGACCACCGTTGGTACGCCAATCTGCAAAGCTATTGACGAAGTTGGCAGTAGCCAAAGGCATCAGTTGGCCAAAGATGACCAGCACTGCGCCCACCAAAACAACCATATAAACCAGATAAGCCATGACCAGCAGGATGCGGATTTTTCTCGGCATGTCAACAGCGGTTGAAATGCCATAAAACTGCAAAACCAGATTAACGCCAGCAGCGATCAGGTAAATCGAGATGGTCCATTGAATCTCACCACTTTGAATTAGCAATTGACTCAATAGCAAGATCACAACCAATAGAGACACCAAGACTTTGTATAGATAACTGGGTTTGTACTGCGACAAAGTGGCCCATCCCAAAAGAATAAACATCAGGACGCGCAAGCTAAAGAGATGGTGGGTCAAGTTATCCAATAAAAACGGCGTTGCACCTGGCAACAAGAATTGCAAACGCCCGGTTGTTGACAAAATAAAAACAATCACCACACCTTGAAACAGACAAAAGGTCAGCAACAGCCAACTTCGCTCAATCACCAACAACACCAAGGCCATGAAAAACAAACTGGCTGCAATGGCAATGGATGCGCTGCTGCGACCCGTGGCATTGGCAACAGCTTGTGCCAGGGCTTTCATCGGCAATGCTTCTGCACGCACTGAAAGAATGCCGCGCTGTTGCACTTTCAAAAATACGGTGATGGGTTGGTCCGGTGGACCAGACAAGGCCATGCAATGCGTGTCATCGGGGCATGTTCGCTGGGTGACGAACTCCCTGTCACCTGCTTTTTGAACAAGCCATTGCGCACCCTTGGGTTCATACAATTCAATCGAATCGAGTTGATAAGGACCCATACGCAAAACGATCTGACTGTCGCCCGCGAGCACAGGCCCATTGGTCGCAGCTGCAACTAATTGAGGTTTGATATCAAAGCGAAGCCAAACCGGTTTGGCTTGAAAGCCCAGATGCAAATCATATTGGTAGGGGATGAATCGAACATGCTTGAGTTCATCCAAAGCAATGGTTTCTGCAAGATCACTTGAATAACTTTTCTCGATGCTGTAACTGAATTCTTGCGCATGCAAGAAACTCGACATGCACACGGCCCAAAAAAACAAAACAAGGTTCTTCATGACTGGCCTGATTTCCTTGCAAGGACAGGATGGATCCTAGAGGCCAGGGGCAGATACAAGCATGGGTTTTCGTGAGTCTTGCCAACCATTTGCACCTTATTTCATGGAATTCTTGAAGAGATTGTGACCGAAGGCGTTTTTGCGCAAGCCCAGCGAAAGGCCTAGGGAATACCCGCAGCGCCCGTGCTTTGTCGGGCAAGCACAAGACCGCCGTGGGTATCGCAGCGCCATCAGGTCGCTAGAACATAATCCGATTTGCCACTGTGCTGTCGGTTCATTAACATGCCGGCTGCATTGTTTACTTTTCTCTGGGGTTCTTTGTTCATGTCGTCTGATTTGATGCTGTTGGCGTTAGCCGATGGCGTGTCCTATGCCGCGTTACTCTTCATGGTGTCCTTGGGGTTGACCTTGATTTGCGGCGTCATGGGCATTGTGAATGTGGCGCATGGTGCCTTGTATGCGTTCGGTGGCTACACCGCCTCCTATTTCACACTCATGGCCATGGGCCACGCACCCTCAACCTTCACTTTGTTTTTTTGCTTGTTGGGTGCAGCCGTGCTGGTGGGCTTGGTCTTGGGCACAGTTTTGGAAACCGGCTTGTTACGCTGGGTACAAATGCGCGACCCCGTGCAACAGCTTCTGATGACCTTTGCCGCTTTCATGGTGCTGGAAGATATTCAGCGCTTGATTTGGGGCACGCAGCCCTACTCTGCCCCCGACATCATTGGACGGCTGGGCACGGTCAATTTTTTCGACGTCACCTATACCGCCTATCAACTGATCGTGATTCCCATCGTGGCCTTGCTCAGCTATGCAGGTTTGTTGTTCTTTTTGCACTTCACCGCCTTGGGTAAACAAGTGGTGGCTGTGACCCACCACCGTGAAATGGCCACGGCCTTGGGCATCCATGCCAAACGCATCGGCTGGTTGACCTTCGTACTGGGCGCTTTTTTAGGCGCTTTGGGTGGTGCCATGGCCGCCCCCACCACGTCGATGGTGCCGGGGGCCGGTGCAGACATGATCGTCTTGTCATTTGCAGTGGTTGCCACGGCCGGCATGGGACAAATTTCAGGGGCCTTGTTGGCCTCATTGCTGATTGGTTTGACACGTTCCCTGGCGGTGTATTTGGCGCCCGAATGGGAAGTCGCCGTGCCTTACCTGATCATGGTGATGGTTTTGTTGATGCGGCCCAATGGCTTGTTTTCTGTCGCGCAAGCCCGAAGGATTTGACATGATTCGTGGATTGGCTTGGATCGGTTTTCTGCTTTGCTTTGCACTCGGCCTGATATTTCCCTGGAGCAAAACACCGCTGATCATGGCGCTTTGCTATGGCATGGCCAGCTTGGGGGTGGCCATCATGATGAGAGCGGGACAGGTTTCATTTGGCCATGCACTTTATGCCGCCATTGGTGCCTACAGCGTGGCCTTCATGGCACGAAGCTTTCCAAGCTTGGACACCTTCACCTTGTTGCTGATCGGGGTCCTGGGCAGCATCGTCGTGGGTGGGGTGGTCGGCTTGTTTGTGGTGCGCTATCGGGGCATTTTTTTTGGCATGTTGAATTTGGCCCTCAGCATGGTGGTGTTCTCTATGCTGGGCAAACTGTACAACTTGACCGGAGGCACCGACGGTCTTCGCATCAACCGTCCAGCTTTTTTCAACCAGACGCTTGAGCGTGATGCGTTTGAAACCAGCTTGTTGTTGCTGAGTTTATTCTTCGCGGCCTTGTTGGTTTGGGGTATTCAGCGCTATTTCAAATCGGCAGCTGGCGAAGCGCTCGCCGCCATCAAATCCAACGAAACCCGCTTGGAATATTTGGGCCTGTCCGCACGCCGAATTTTATGGAATGCCTACGTGCTGTCGGCCGCGCTGGTGGGATTGTCTGGCGCTTTGTTTGGTTTGGTGCAGGGTCTGGTCACCCCCGACATCGGTTCTTGGTTTCGCTCTGGTGAGTACGTGTTCATCAGCATCTTGGGCGGCAGTGGGCATGCTTTCGGTGCTTTTTTGGGCGCAGGTGTGTTTGAAGCGGTGAAGTTGTTTGCCGCCGCTTACATGACGGGTGTGTGGCAACTTATTTTGGGGGTGACCTTGATCATCGTCATTTTGCTGGCCCCCGATGGCATCGTGGGCTTGCTGCAAAAACGCCGTGCCGCTGCGGGAGCTTCAACATGACCATCCTGCTTGAAACCAAGGATTTGCAATTGTCCTTTGGCGGCGTCGTGGCAGCTGATCACATCGACTTCACATTGCGACGCGGTGAATGCTTGGCGGTGATTGGCCAAAACGGCGCAGGCAAAACCACCTTCATCAACATCTGTACCGGCTTTCTCAAGCCCACAGCTGGCCAAGTTTTTTTCGATGGCCAAGAGGTTACGCACAAGTTGCCGAGGCAGATTGTGCGCCTGGGGATGGGGCGTTCTTTTCAATTACCGCAATTATTTTTAGACCACAGTGTGCGTCAGTGCTTGGAAATTGCAGCTGTTGGTCGCGCTGGACATTTGTCCTTTTTCAAGTCGCTGTCGGATGCGGTTGACCCGCATGAAATCAACGACACCTTGCACCTGGTGGGCTTGCATCAGCGCGCCCATGAACCCGGAATTGCGCTGCCCGAAGGTCAGCGTAAATTGCTGGACATCGCCATGGCCTTGATGCTGCGCCCGAAATTACTGATCATGGACGAGCCCACCAGTGGCGTTGCCTCGGATGACAAAATGGCCTTGATGGACACAGTCATGCAAGCGCTGAATGAACGCGACGTGACCAGCTGGTTTGTGGAACACGATATAGACATCGTGAATCGCTATGCAACCCGCGTGGCCGCTTGGATTGCCGGCAAAGTTGCAGCCGATGGTCCGCCGGCACAAGTGCTGGCCAACCCCCAAATTCAACGCGAAATACTGGGTCATCCATGATGTTGAAGATTGATCAACTCCGTGTTGATATTGCCGGTGTGAAAGTGCTGCGCGCTATTTCAGCCACCCTGCAAGCAGGCACCACGGTGGCCGTGGTCGGGCGCAATGGTGCCGGTAAAACCACCTTGCTGCGCAGCATCATGGGTTTGCAAAAGGTGCAATCTGGTCAAATTGAACTCGATCAGAAAGACTTGCTCCGCATGCCTGCCCACCACCGTGCACGAGAAGGCATTGGCTACGCACCCGAAGACCGCATCATTTTTCCCACCTTGAGTGTGCAAGAGAATCTGCGATTACCCTGCGAGGTGCTTGGCTTGACGGTCAAGGCACTGGAACAACGACAAGAAGCGGTGCTGGCCGTGGTCCCGCAACTCAAAGACATGCTCAAACGTTCTGGTGCGGCACTGTCTGGCGGCCAAGGCAAGATGGTGGCCCTGGGTCGCGCACTCATGGTGGGGCACCGCTTGGTGCTACTTGATGAACCTTTGCAAGGCTTGGCACCCGTGTTGGCTCAGCAATACGTGGAAGCCATTGGGCGATTGCGCCAATGGCAACCGGCGTTATGTGTGGTCATCACTGAATCCAACGCCAGCCTTCTATCGAACATGCCGGACCAGACATGGACGTTAGAACGCGGTGCTTTGTCGTTCACTGTCCCCTCTTACCCTTGAAGCATTGATTGGAGATCAACTCGTGGCCCAAATGATCATTGGCGGCAAAGCTGTTCAAGCCCACAGCGGCAAAACCTTGGAGGTCCGTTCGCCTGTGGATGGTCTTGTATTTGCAACGATACCCCGCGGTGAGGCCGCAGATATTGATGCCGCTGTCAGCGCAGCGCGCCAGGCCTTGGAGGGCGCATGGGGTCAGTTCTCTGCTTTGGAGCGTGGAAGGTTGATGCTGAAGATGGCGCAAAAGGTGTTGGACCACAGCGAAGAATTGGCGCTGCTTGAAGCCCGCGATACTGGCAAACCCATGACCACCGCGCGCAACGACATGATTGTGCTGGCGCGTTACTTTGAGTTCTATGGC
>Ga0187843_10000743_pt1 | contig 22119 bp, 19 predicted proteins | sample SpaLakP09_SKY_43_FD_134516 | JGI IMG/M metagenome (GOLD analysis project Ga0187843, IMG submission 134516) | Oligotrophic lake water microbial communities from Sparkling Lake, Wisconsin, USA - SP09_SKY_43 | ecosystem: Environmental > Aquatic > Freshwater > Lake | place: USA: Sparkling Lake...
CATCTGCTGGCCGGCCTTGTCGCCGGACGCGCGCAGGGCCGTTTGAGCGGCCGGCGACATCTCGTCCCAGGCCCTCTTGCTCACCACCAGCGCGCCGACGATGGGCGCCCAGTTGATGTCCAGCATGTGCGAGGCCGTGCCGTAGATCTGGCTGGCCAGCGCAAAGTAGGGCGTGGCCGGGATGACGTTGATCATGCCGGTCTGCAGCGAAGGCAGCACATCGGCAGTCTCCAGCGGCACCGGGGTGTAGCCCAGGCTCTTCATGATGGCCTGCTGCTCGGGCTCGGAGCCCCAGGCGAAGAACTTCATGCGCTTGAAGTCATCGGGCCGGAAGGCGGGGTCCTTGGAAAAGAAGCGCACCCAGCCGGCATCGCCCCAGCCAAGTACGACGAAGCCGCGCGCCAAGAAGCGCTTCTCCATCGCCGGGCGCATCTTCTCTCGCACATGGTCCACCTCGTCCCAGTTGCGGAACAGCAGCGGCAGATTCTGCAGCGCGGCAATGCTGGGTTCGATCTCGCGCAAGCCCACCACCGACATCAGCGCGCCCTGCAGCTGGCCGATGCGCATGCGCCGGGCCAGCTCGGCCTCGCCGCCCTGGCTGCCGTCGGTGAAGACGACGAACTTCGCGTTGCCGCCCTGCGCGCTGCGCCAGGCCTCGCCCAGCTCCATCAGCTGCTGGTGGTAGAGCGAGTTGCGCGGCACCACGGTGCCGATGCGCAGCTGCACGGTCTGGGCTCCGGCCGGGCTGGCGAAGGCCAGGCACAGCAGCACAAGCAGCGACAGGGTGGTTTTGATCATTGTTGTCCTGGAGCGAGGTTACAGGCGAGGTTTCAGAAGCGGTCGTCGGCCGTGTCCAGCAGCCATTGCGCACGCTCACGCATCAGCTGGTTGCCCAGGTCCGGGCGCGCCGCGCTGGCCTGCAGGGCCTGCCGCAGCAGGCGCTCGAAGCGCGCGCGGTCACCCTCGGCCAGTGCCTCGGCCCGCGCCACATAGACGCCTGCATTGCGGCCCGCGCCGAAGGCCTCGGCCTGGTCGAAGAAGGCTTCGGCCGCGAGCCGGCTGCCGCCAGGGCGCGCGGCTTCGAAGGTGCCCATCAGGCTGGCAAGCGCGCCCTCGCCATGGCCGGGTTCGCGCGCCCAGGCCAGGGCTGCCAGGCGTACAGCCAGCGGCAGGTCGGCCACCACGTCGGGCTGGTCCTTGGACAAGGCGATATACCCACCCCAGGCCGCGCCCGCCCAGTAGGCCAGGCCCACCTGGCCGGCGTCCAGGCGCAGCGGCGCGTTGCCCGCCAGCGCCCGGGCAAAGCCGGGTTGACCCTGCTCCAGCGCGGCCATCGCATGGCGCTGGGCCCGCAGGTACAGGCGCGCAGCCCGCTGGCGCAGCGCCTGCGCGGCCTTGACATCCCGAACCTCCAGCCGCTCTGCCTCGAAGCCCACAAAGGCATAGGCGTACTGGGTGAAGCCGCCGGCCACGGCCTCGCCGAGCGCGGCATGGCCGGGTGTCTGGCGCAGCAGCGCCTCGGAGAACTTCAGATAGAAAGCGCTGGCCTCGCGGGCCAGCACCAGGTCATCTTCCTGCGACTGGACCTGGCCCTGCGCGGCCAGTTCGTCGGCCACCCGATTCAGCAGCAAATGGCGCGGCGAGCAGGCGCTCAGCAAGGCCAGCAGGATCGGTAGGGAAAGGTAGCGCCACACGGCAGCAAGGCCTTCGCTTGAGCATCGAAACAAACAGTCTATGCAGGCTTGATGAAGCGGCGGTGACAGCGCCACTAGACTTCGTCACATGAGTTCTTTTGACCCGATACCCGGTGCTGAAGCCACCCGACTGCGCGACCAGCACGACTACCTGCGCCTGCTGGCCGCCCGCGTGACCGGCGGCGCCGCCACCCAGATGCTGATGGTGGCGCTGGCCTGGCAAATGTATGAGCTGACGTCCAGTGCCTGGGATCTGGGCCTGGTGGGGCTCGCCCAGTTCCTGCCCGCACTGCTGCTGACCCTGCCCGCCGGCCTGCTGGTGGACCGGCATGACCGGCGCCGGCTGATCGCCCTCGCCCTGGGCCTGCAGGCGCTGGTGGCAGCCAGCTTGGCGCTGGCCAGTGTGCAGGGCTGGGTCGGGCCGCAGATGATCCTGGTGCTGTCAGTGCTGCTTGGCATGGCCCGCGCGCTCCAGATGCCGGCGCAGCAGGCGCTGATGCCGACCCTGGTGCCTCCGCTGCTGCTGCCGCACGCGGTGGCCGCGGGAAGCTCGACCATGCAGGCCGCGGTGATCGGTGGGCCGGCGCTGGGCGGTGTGCTGTACGCGCTGGGCCCCTGGGTGGCCGGCCGGCACGGGCAAGGCAACGCGGCCGCCAACTGGGGCGCGGCCATGGTCTACGGGCCGGCCCTGCTGATGCTGCTGGTGGCGATCGGCTGCGTGATGACCATTCGGCAACGGTCGACGCATCAAGGCCTGCGGCCCGCGCCCGGCGCGGCCGAGTTGACGGCCGGCATCCGCTTCATCTGGCAGCGCCCGGTGATGCTGGGGGCGATCTCGCTGGACCTGTTTGCCGTGCTGCTGGGCGGCGCCACCGCGCTGCTGCCGATCTTTGCGCGCGACATCCTGCACACCGGGCCCGAGGGCCTGGGCCTGTTGCGCTCGTCGCCCGCGCTGGGCGCGGTGATCGTGGGCCTGTGGCTGGCGCGCGTGCCGGTGGCCAGCCGGGCCGGCCGCTGGCTGCTCGGCGCGGTGGCGGTGTTCGGCGTCTCGATGATCGCGTTTGCGCTGTCCACCTCCTTCTGGTTCGCCTTCGCGGCGCTGGCGGTCAGCGGCGCGGCGGACATGATCAGCGTGGTGATCCGCCAGTCCCTGGTCCATCTCGAGACGCCAGACGCGATGCGCGGCCGCGTCGGCGCGGTCAACTCGGTCTTCATCGGCGCCAGCAACCAACTGGGCGAGTTCGAATCCGGCGCCACGGCCGCCCTGCTGGGGCCGGTCGGCTCGGTGCTACTTGGCGGCGTGGGAACGCTGGTGGTGGTGGGGCTGTGGTGGAAGCTATTCCCAGCGCTGGCGCAGCGGGACCGGCTGCAGCCGGAGCATCAGGCGGTCTGAGGACGGAGCCGAGACTCAATCGCTCCAGCTGACCACAGGTCCGAGCCGCCGCTCGGCCATGAACACCGCTTCGCGCAGAGACAACGCTACGCCGCCGTCCCGCCACAGTGGCCCGCCCTGCGGCAGGTCGAAGCGGATGTAATAACACTCTGCGGACCGGTCACGCGCCAGCTCGGGCGGATCGTCGGCATCGCCGGTGCCGTAGAGCAGATGGTGGCGCACGATGCGCACATGGCAGGTGCTGACCCCGCCATGGAACCACAGGCCCCGCTTCACGCAGGGAAGGCTGTCCAGTTCGTCCATGTTTCCTGTCTCCATTCTTGCGCCATCCAGTCTTGGCCGGATGGTCATCAGTGATGTCGCAGCAGCACCGCAACGTCAGGTTTATCACAAAGAGCCCAGCCGCCCTGACGGGCCTGGAGGGCGCAGGGTTTTGCGGGCGGCGTGGCAATATGGCGCAGAGTGAGCTTCCGCAAAGCGCAAGAAGATGCCCTTCGAAACCGAATCCAAGTGCCGCGATCGCTTGATTGCACTTGCGCGCGAATCGCAGTGGCTTATGGAAGCATTGGTCGCCGTGCGCCGCCTGGGCCTCTCGTCGTGGTGTGTTGGCGCGGGAGCCGTTCGCAATCTGGTGTGGGACGCGCTCCACGACAAGGCCGAACCGTCCGAACTGGCGGACATTGATGTGGCGTACTTTGATGCCGACTGCCTCGCCTCGCAGCAGGACAAGGATCTGCAGGCCCGACTGGCTGCGGATTTTCCCGGCGTGCCTTGGGAAGTCACCAACCAGGCGGCGGTTCATCTCTGGTTCGAAAGCCATTTCGGTCACCCGGTGCCCGCGCTGGAATCGCTGGAGGACGCGGTTGCTTCGTGGCCGGAGTACGCGACCTCGGTGGGTCTTAGGCTGGAGTGGGACGATTCGATCACGGTCATTGCGCCGCACGGGCTGGAGGACTTGTTCGCCTGCGTGGTGCGGCGCAATCCGGTGCGGGTCAGCGTCAACACCTATCGCCAGCGGGTTGAGCAGAAGCGCTACGCCGCGCGGTGGCCAGGGGTGCGGGTCGTGCTGGACTGAATGCCCTCGGCAATCCTCGGTCAGCGGCGCACTCGAGGCGGGTGCGGGCAACCAGGCGCGGCTGATCGCATGATCCATCCGGCAATGACTCACGATGTTGTCGAGACGGCCCTAGCATTGCGCCATGTCGAAAAGAGAACCTCCTACAAGTACAGCTGGCGGCAACCGTGCCAACAAGGCCGCCCATGGCTGAACTGCGCGCACTGATCCTGGTGCTGGGCGACCAGCTCGACATGGACGCGGCCGGGTTCGACGGCTTCGACCCCGCGCAGGACGCGGTCTGGATGGCCGAGGTGGCTGAAGAGTCCACCCATGTCTGGTCCGGCAAGCAGCGCACAACGCTGTTCCTGGCCGCCATGCGTCATTTCGCGCTCGCGGTGCAGGCGGCGGGCCGGCCCCTCCACTACACGCGGCTGGAAGGAGCTCACAACCAGGGCAGCCTCGGCGCGCAGCTGCAGGCCGACCTCCAGCGGCTGCAGCCGGCCCGGTTGGTGATGACTGCACCGGGCGACTGGCGCGTGCTGCAGGCGATCAAGTCGGTGGGCGCCGCCCACGGCCTGCCGCTGGAGATCCGCGAGGACCGGCATTTCTTCGTCACCGTGCGTGAGTTCGCGGCCCATGCGAAGGGCCGCAAGTCGCTGCGCATGGAGTACTTCTACCGGGAGCAGCGCCAGCGCCACCAGGTGCTGATGGCGGGCGACCAGCCGCTGGCCGGCCAGTGGAACTTCGACAGCGACAACCGCGAGGCCTTCGGTGCCGAGGGGCCGGGCTTCCTGCCGCCGCGCACCAGCTTCGAGCCTGATGACATCACGCGCGACGTGATCGCGCTCGTCACCACACGCTTTGCCGAGCACCCAGGCCGGCTCGACCGCTTCGCCTGGCCGGTCACGCGGGCGCAGGCGCTGCAATCGCTGCAGGCCTTCATCGAGGACCGGTTGCCGCTGTTCGGGCGCTACCAGGACGCCATCTGGCCCGGTGACCCGTGGCTTTATCACTCGCACATTTCCGCCGCGCTCAACCTCAAGCTGCTGAACCCACGCGAGGTGGTCGCGGCGGCAGAGCAGGCCCTGCAGAGTGGGCGGGCGCCGCTGGCCAGCGTGGAGGGTTTCATCCGGCAGATCCTGGGCTGGCGCGAGTACGTGCGCGGCATCTACTGGACCCAGATGCCGGGCTACGCCGAGCGCAATCTGCTCGACGCCCGGCACGATCTGCCGGCCTGGTACTGGACCGGCGAGACGGACATGGCCTGCATGCGCGACTCCCTGGCGCAGACCTTGGAACACGGCTACGCCAACCACATCCAGCGCCTGATGGTGACCGGCCTCTATGCGCTGATGCTGGGGGTGCAGCCACAGCAGGTGCATGCCTGGTATCTGGCGGTCTATGTCGACGCGGTGGAATGGGTCGAGCTGCCCAACACTCTGGGCATGAGCCAGTATGCCGATGGCGGCGTGATGGGCAGCAAGCCCTATGTGGCGACCGGAAAGTACATACAGCGCATGAGCCCGCACTGCAAAGGCTGCCGCTACGACCCGGGCCTGCGCAGCGGCGAACGCGCCTGCCCCTTCACCACCCTGTACTGGGACTTTCTGATGCGCCACGAAGCACTGCTGGCCAAGAACCCGCGCATGGCGCTGCAGGTGAAGAACCTGGCGCGCCTGAGCGAGGCCGAGAAGCTGGCCGTGCTTGAGCGCGCCGCAGCGATTCGCCACAACGAGGTTGGGCATCTCAAGCAGGCCTGAGACGGTGCCCGAATGAGCGGCCCCAGCGCTCTGGTTGGGGTCAAGCGCGATCTGGCGGCAGACCGGTATTGCGTGGCGAGGTGCGTGCGCTCGCGCACCCGACGCAGCGGAAAGACAGCTTGATGACACGCCTGCCATGAACACCTCGGCAGTAGCCGCAATGCGACACGTCGGCAACGATGTGGACTGAGTTGCAACTGCTTGCAACGATTCGTCAGCAGCTCTGACGGCAGCTGACGGGGCCGTGCCAACGTGCGCCCAAAGGCAAGAGCGGCCTGCCCATGCGCCCTGCAGGAGTCCAGGCTCTGACCAGCCACGATGCGGCGCGCGACTCGCCGATTCATATCGACTTACAACTCAAGGCAGAGCAATGCAAAGCCGCTGACATCATCCCTGCGTCAACAAGAAAGCACCGCGGAGGGTGACGGCCGTCGATCGCCTCACACCTCCTTGTAAGCATCACCGGGGGAGAGAGCTGGGCATGAACAAGAACAAGTGCGTCGGCGTGTCCGACCCGCGACCGCGCGCGAACATCTGCGCGTTGGCAACCTTGCCGGTACTTCTCGCCCTCACTACCGCCCTCGCTGCATGCGGCGGTGGCGGCAGCGGCGATGCGTCAGCACCTAACGATCCACCCGTAGGTACGGCGCCAACGCCCACGCCCGCTCCGGCACCGGCGCCTGAACCGGCGCTGGAGCCTGCGCCCGTGGCCACGCCAGTGGCCCTGCCAGCAGATACGCCCGTGGCGATGCCGACGCTTCCTCCCGCACAGCAGTTGCCAGCCGGTTTCGACCTGCGCAGCCCGGGGGTTGCGGTGAAGGTCGTCGTAGCCACATCGTCGTTGGTCGAGGGGGTCCACAACGCTGCGTTTGCCCTTGACGGCAGCATGGCCACGCGCTGGTCAAGCGCCGCGGACAACGCTGCCTGGATCCAGTTTGACTTCGGTGCCAAGACCCCACTGGGCTACCTGAAGCTGTCCTGGGAGAACGCCTACGGCAAGGAGTACGCGCTCCAGGGCTCGGATGACGGGCAGACCTGGTACCAGATCCGCTACGTGGTGGGAGGGCAGGGTGGCACCGAGGAGTTCTTCAACCTCAACGCCCATGTGCGCTACCTGCGGCTGCAAGGGGTCGCGCGCGCGACGCAGTACGGCTACTCCCTGTTCGAAGTGGCTTTCAAGTCGCCGGGGAGCGACAACACCCTGCCCGTACTCGCCACCTCCGCAGTGCTGTTTCCAGCCAACGGTGCTGCACTCGCGCCGCCACCGCCGGTGCAGGCGCCGCTGGAGACAGTTCAGTTCTCGCTCCCCGACGGTACCCTCGTGACCCGATTCGGCATGGTCGGCCGGTCCCGCCATGCGCGCGAGCGCGGCGAGGACTGGAACGAGGTCGGCTACGGCGTCAACGAGACGGTCGACGCGGCCGGCAACCCCGCGGACAAGGGCCCCGGGGCTCACCTGAATTTCGTGGCCAACTACTTCAAGAACCGCACCTGGGGCGTGGAATTCATTGACAACAGCCGGGTCGCCGGCGTTACCCAACCGAGGATCGTCGTCAACCAGTATTACCAACAGGCGCAGCGAGGCGGCGGCCACTCCTTCTTTCGGCGTTTCGACGAACCCGGCGTCACGGGCTATGGCTGGATGTCACCCGGAGAACTCCTGGACCGATCGACCTACACGGCAGGCTTCAACGACGTGGCCGCATGCACTATCGTCGCCAAGCCGCCGCAAGGCGCGCTGCTCAATCCGAACAGCGGCTACAAGGGCGTCAAGGGCGCCAACGACGGCTGCAGTGTCATGCTCGACAACTACCCTGGCCACAGGGCGCTTGCTGCCGACGCCAACGGCGTGATGGCACCGAGCGGCGCCAACGTGGCCTCTCGCGCCCTAAAGGTAGGAGACGCGATCGAGTTCACCGGCTCGTTCTTCTCGACCCGCGCGGCCATGGACGCGATGGGCGACAGCGGCGCGTTCCGCTACTACACCAACGAGGTGACCTATGTGGTGGGCACCGGCCTGCGCCCCTGGTACGGCGTGCAGCCGCGCTTGATGAATGCACCGCTGCCGGATGAGACGCTGCAGGGCGGCCTCGGTTCGGTCTCCTACGACTATGCCGACAACGCGAGCTTCATGTTCCAGCAGCCGCTCAACCACATCGGCATGCAAAACATGCAGCGCTTCATGGAAGGGCGCCGCTGGATCCACACCAGCATGTGGACTGGCGATCACAACGAGAGCGGCAACGACAGGAACCAGGCCGCCGTAGGTTTGCAAGGGCCACGCTTCAACCAGTCCACCTGCTTCGCCTGCCACATCGGCAACGGCCGCAGCCTGGCGCCGAGTGCGATCAATCAGCGGCTCGACACAATGGCCGTGCGCACCGCAACGACCGACGTCAACGGGCAGCAGGTGCCGCATCCGATCTACGGTATGGCCGTCCAGATGAATGCGCGCTCGGTTGCCACCGGCGCCGCGCAGGACTGGGGCACGGGCGTTCGTGTGGCCGGCTTCGATCTCAAGACAGTCACACTGGCCGATGGCACCGCGGTGACCCTGAGCAAGCCCAGGGTCGCGTTCGACGGCCCGACGCCGAGCGTGTTCTCGCTGCGCAGCGCCCAGCCGATGATCGGCATGGGGCTGCTGGAGGCAGTGACGGATGCAGAGATCCTCTCGCGCGCTCGCAGCACGCCCGACTCCGATGGTGTCAAAGGCCAGGCCAACTACGCCTACGACCCGGAAACCGGCGCGGTCAAGCTGGGCCGCTACGGCTGGAAGGCCGCCAAGGTCAGCCTGCGCCACCAGGCCGCCAACGCGGCCCTGCTTGATATGTCGGTCACCAGTCCGGTCTATCCGAACCGCGATTGCTTGATGGGCCAATGCACGCCGGCCAAGGTCGAACCCGGCCTTTCGGAGGCCGACCTGACCCTGATCACGCGCTACCTCGGCCTGCTCGCCGTGCCGGCGCAGCGCAGCCTGGCCAGCGGCTTCCCCAAGGGCGTGAGCCCCCTGCCCGACCTGGACGTCAACCCGGCGCAGGTAAGCGCGGGTGCCCGGATCTTCCAGAGCAACCGCTGCAGCGCCTGCCATGTCAGCGAGATGAAGACCGGCGGCGCTTCCGAGTTCGCCGAACTGCGCCACCAGACCATCAAGCCCTACACCGACCTGCTGCTGCACGACATGGGCCCCAACCTGGCTGACAGCCTGGTCGAGGGGCAGGCGACCGGCAGCATGTGGCGCACGCCGGCGCTCTGGGGCATCGGCTACACCGAGCGGGTTGCAGGCAGCGCCGGCAAAGTTGGCTATTTGCACGACGGCCGGGCACGCAGCCTGACCGAAGCCATACTCTGGCACGGCGGCGAAGCGACGGCCAGCCGGCAGCGTTTCGAGGCCCTGGCCAAGGCGGACCGGGAGGCTTTGCTGGCCTTCCTCAGATCGCTATGAGTCCATAGCTCATCACTCAACCGTCACACTTTTCGCCAAATTTCGGGGCTTGTCTACATCCGTCCCCCGCGCGCAGGCGGTGTGATAAGCCAGCAGTTGCAGCGGGATGACGTGCAGGATGGGGCTTAGGGCGCCATAGTGCTCGGGCATGCGGATGACGTGCAAACCAGGGCCGCTTTCGATGCGGGTGTCGTCGTCGGCGAACACATAGAGCTGGCCACCGCGGGCGCGGACTTCCTGCATATTGCTCTTGAGTTTTTCCAGCAGGGTGTCATTGGGCGCCACGGTCACCACGGGCATCTCGGCGGTGACCAGGGCCAGCGGGCCGTGCTTGAGCTCGCCGGCGGGGTAGGCCTCGGCGTGGATGTAGCTGATCTCTTTCAGCTTGAGCGCGCCTTCCAGCGCGATCGGGTAGTGAAGGCCGCGGCCGAGGAAAAGGGCATTTTCCTTGCGGGCGAATTCCTCGCTCCAGGCGATCACCTGCGGCTCCAGCGCAAGCACGGCCTGCACGGCCAGCGGCAGGTGGCGCAGCGCCTTCAGGTGCTCGGACTCCTGCGCCTCGCTCAGGAATCCGCGCGTCTGCGCCAACGCCAGGGTCAGCATGAATAGGCCGACCAGCTGGGTGGTAAAGGCCTTGGTGGAGGCGACGCCGATCTCGGCGCCAGCGCGTGTGATGTAGGCCAGCTCGCACTCGCGAACCATCGCGCTGGTGGCCACATTGCAGATGGTCAGGGTGTGCGTCATGCCTTGGGCACGCGCATGCTTGAGCGCGGCCAGGGTGTCGGCCGTCTCGCCGCTCTGGCTGATGGTGACGACCAGGGTGCGCGGGTTGGGCACGCTGTCGCGGTAGCGGTACTCGCTGGCGATCTCGACACTGGTCGGAATCTTGGCGATGGACTCCAGCCAGTACTTGGCCGTGGAGCCGGAGTAGAAGCTGGTGCCGCAGGCCAGGATCAGCACCGAATCGATGTCCTTGAAGATGCGGTAGGCGCCGTCGCCGAACAGCTCCGGGCTGATGGCCGTGACGGCCTCCAGGGTGTTGGCAATGGCCACCGGCTGCTCGAATATTTCCTTCTGCATGTAGTGGCGGTAGGGGCCCAGCTCGGCCGCGCCGCTGTGGGCGTGGACGGTGCGCACTTCGCGCTGCACGGCTTCATAACGCCCGGTTCCAGTAGCCAGATGGCTGAGCCAGTAGCGGCCTAGCTGCAGGTCGACCACGTCGCCCTCTTCCAAGTAGACGATCTGGTCAGTCACGCCGGCCAGGGCCATCGCGTCGGAGGCGACGAAGTTCTCGCCCTCGCCCACACCCAGCACCAACGGGGAACCCTCGCGGGCGGCGATCACGCGATGCGGCTCGTCGCGGCAGAACACCGCTACCGCATACGCGCCCTTCAGCCGCGGCAGCGCCTGCTGCACGGCTTCCAGCAGGTCACCGTTGTAGAGGTGGTCGACAAGGTGGGCGATCACCTCGGTGTCGGTCTGGCTGCTGAACTGATAGCCGCGGCCTTGCAGTTCGGCGCGCAGCTCGTCGTGGTTTTCGATGATGCCGTTGTGCACCAGCGCGATCCTGCCAACGCTGCCGGCCGACGCATTCGGGCCCTGCGAAAAATGCGGGTGGGCGTTGTGCACCGCCGGCGCGCCGTGGGTGGCCCAGCGTGTGTGGGCGATGCCGGTGCCGGAGGCGATGCCGTCCTCGGCCGTCAGGCCCACCAGCTCGGCCACGCGCGAGGTGCTACGGGCGCGCCTGAGACCGCCATCCTGATGCACGGCCACGCCGCAGGAGTCATAGCCGCGGTATTCGAGCCGCTTCAGGCCTTCGATCAGGATGGGGACGATATTGCGCTGACTGACAGCGCCGACGATGCCGCACATGGTGGGGTCTCCGTGCTCGGATGAGCTGTGTTGATGACAGCATCGTAGGCAGCAAGCTGCGGCATTTGCATTCAAATTACGACACCATTTGGATTAATATTTCATCAATCTATTGATTTGATTGAATATTTCCAAAATCTTGATTTTATGAACGATTCAACCTCGACTCCTCGCCTGGATCCGATCGATCTGCGTCTGCTGGATCAGTTGCAGCAGGATGCATCGCTGAGCAACCAGGATCTGGCGCTAAAGGTGCGCGTCTCGCCGGCCACCTGCCTGCGTCGGGTTAAGCGCCTGACCGATTCAGGGCTGATCGAGCGGCGGGTTGCCCTGCTCTCGCAGGAAAAACTGGGCCCCTCCTTGAGCGCCATCATCGAGATCACCCTGGACCGCCAGGGCGCCGAGCATCTGGCGGCCTTCGAGGCGCGCGCGGTGGCGACAGCCGCGGTGCAGCAGTGCTGGCGAGTCTCGCCGGGACCGGACTTTGTGCTGGTGGTGCAGGTGGCTGACATGGCTGCTTATCACGCGCTGACGCAAACCCTGTTCACGCAGGATGCCAATGTGCGCAATATCAAGGCCTTCTTCAGCGTGCACCGGGCCAAGTTCGAACCGAGGCTGAGCCTGCCCGGGCCCACAGCCTGAAGCTCAACCCTCAAGCTCTCCGATGTCCACCCGCGACTGCGCCGCCTGTGACAGCACCCAGTCGCTGAACTGCTGCACCTCGGGCCGGGCGCGACTGTGGCTGGAGAGCAGCAGCCAGTAAGCGAAGGGGCTGGCCATTCGGCCGGCCGGACCGAAAGGTTCGACCAGGTCGCCGCGCTGCAACTGCTCACTGACCAGGGCCACCCGCGCCAGCGCCACCGCCTGGCCGGCCAGCGCCGCCTGGATCTGCTGGTAGGTGAAGTTGAGGTACATCCAGCGCCGCGGCTGCAGCCCTGGTGCGCCATGCTCGCGCAGCCAGCGCCGCCAGCTCAGGTATTCGGCGCTGGGGCGTTGGTCGTCCTCTTCGGCCAGGGTGTGGCCGGCCAGGTCGGCGGCGGTGCGCAGCGGCGTGGCCTGCGCGGCCAGCCAGGGGCTGACCACCGGCGTCAGCGTCTCGCCGAACAGGCGCTGGGACTCGGCCGGCATGCCCGCCGGCCTGGCGTAGCGCAGGGCCAGGTCGATTTCGCTGTCGTCCAGCTCGACCACGCTGTCGTAGGCGGAGACGCGGATGTCGATGTCGGCATGCTCCCGCTGGAAAGCCTCCAGCCGCGGGATCAGCCACAGCGAGGCAAAGGAGGCGAAGGTGGTCACGTTCACCACCCGTCGCCCGCGCGTCTGGCGGATCTGCCGCACCGCCTGGTCCAGCCGCTGCAGCACCGCCACAGCCGTGCCCTGTAGCGCCGCGCCGTCTGCCGTCAATTCCACATGGCGGGTGCCGCGCAGAAACAGCGTGCAGCCGATCTCCTCCTCCAGCGCCCGGATCTGCCGACTGATGGCGGACTGGGTCAGGTGCAGCTCCTCCGCAGCGGCCCGGAAGCTGAGGCGCCGTGCCACCGCCTCAAAGGCGCGCAGCGGGCCGACGGAGAGCGGGCGCTGGCGCTGCTGTGTGATCGCATGCGTGATCTCATTCATGCGTGAATGGTATCAATGAGGCGCGTCGATCTCATTGGACGAAGCATCGGGTAGTCCCTAATATTTATCCATGTCGAGTGCTGATTCCAGTACTCAAGAGCGGGAGTCTGGATCATGACTGAATTGCAATCGCAGCAAGCCCTCTGGGAAGTCACCCGGGGCGAGGCCCTGAGCCTGAGCATCGGCCCGGGACCGCGTGAACTGGCGGTGACCGAGGGCCGGCTATGGCTGACCCTGCAGGGACGCGTCGACGATCCAGCCGAGGACATCTGGCTTGCTCCGGGCCAGAGCGTGAAGCTGGCCTCGGGCAGCCGGGTCGTCATCGAGGCCTGGCCGCAGGCGCAGTTCCAGCTGCTCGTGCCACCCAGCGCCTGCGCCCTGCGGACGCGGCAGCTCTCGGTTGCCGTCAAGCCTTCTTCCTGGGGGCTCGCGGCGGCTTGAGTGGTTTGCGGGCTTTGGCCGCCTGCGCCCGCAGCGCCGCCTGCAAAGCCAGCCGGGCCCAGGGCTGCATCAGCGCAGCCGATTCCATCGCCTCCTCGGGCGGGCGGTAGTAGCTGATGCTGACGAGCTCGCCGTCCTTCTTGCTGAACTGGAACGGGACGCAGCCGGCGGACTCAAACTGCAGCCGGGTGTCGGCATCGGTCTTCAGGTAGAACTGCTCGCTGGCGATGAGGGCGACGAACAGATCGTCGACATAAAGCCCGTGTCCGCCGAACATGCGGCGCTGACGCACCAGACCCAGCGGGCTCAGTAGCTCAGCGCAGTGGCGGGCAAATTCATCCATGGCCAGACTCTAACGCCCTCACAATCACTCCACGCCACCGCCGGAGCTCTCTGTGGATTTTCTGAACGACCGCGCCGCACTTCGTCAAAAGCTGATCCAGGACCGCCTCGACCTGCCCGGCCGCCTGGGCCTGGCCGAGCAGTTGCAAAGCGTGCTGCGCATCTGGCTGGTGCGCCGCACCGAAACGACCATTGGCGCCTACTGGCCGATCAAGGGCGAGTTCGACCCGCTGCCGGCGCTGTACCGCTGGAGCGAGGCCAACCTCGTCCGTCGCATCGGCCTGCCGGTGGTCGACAAAGAACATGGCACGCTCAAGTTCCATGTTTGGTACCCCGGCTGCCCGATGGAGGAAGACGCCTTCGGCATCCCCAAGCCCAAGGGCACCGAGGTTTTCGAGCCGCAGCTGATGGTCGTGCCCTGCCTGGGCTACGGACCCTGCGGCCTGCGCCTGGGTTATGGCGGCGGCTTCATGGACCGCACGCTGGCCCAGCTGCAGCCCCGACCGGCCACTGCCGGGGTCGGCTATGCCCATGGCTTCCAGCCGCTGCTGAAGGCCGGATCGGGTGACATGCCGATGGATGCGATGCTGACCGAAGAAGGCGTGGTCTGGGACGTCGACGGCGGCTCAAGAATGTGATGCCATCGACCAGGCTGCGGCGATGCGGCCGACCTCGGCCAGCACGGCCTGATTCGCCTCGTCGAGGCTGTCGCTGCGTGATGCCGGCGTCTCATAGAAGGCCGTGATGATCAACGGTGCACGGCCTGGTGGCCAGCAGATCGCCACATCGTTGCACTTGCTTGCCATGCCTTCGGTCCGATAGCTGCCGGTCTTGTCGCCGGAGCGCCAGCCCGCTGGGAAACCGGCGCGCAGGCGCTTGAGGCCGGTCTCGGTCTTCTCCATCCAGCCAAGCAGGCGCTCGCGCGAGGCCTGCTTGAGCACCTCTTCGTCCAGCGTGATGCGCTTCACCAGTGCGGCCATGGCCGCTGGCGTGGTCGTGTCGCGCAGCTCGCCAGTCGGCACGATGTTCATGGCAGGCTCGAAGCGGTCGACACGCGTCGTCGGGTCGCCGAGCGCGCGCAGCCGCGCGGTCATACCGGCGGGTCCATCGATCAGCTTCAAGAGCAGATTGGCGGCCGGGTTGTCGCTGGTCACCTGGATCGCCTCGGCGAGTTCGACGACGCTCATATGGCCACGGGCGAGATGCCGGCTGGTCACCGGCGCGTGGGCGACCATGTCGTCTTTGCCATAGGGGATCTGCCGTGTCAGATCGAGCTCGCCGAGATCGGCCTCGCGCAGGATGAGGGCCGCCAAGGGCAGCTTGAAGGTGGAACACATGCCGAAGCGTTCGGCCTGGCGATGCCCGACCCGTGCGCCACTGCCGGTGTCCAGCACCGCGACGCCGAGCCGCCCGCTGGCGCGGCGTTCGAGCTCGGCCAGCGGCGCGTAGGAAGCTGATGCCATGGCGGTCATGGGCAGCACACCCAGTGCAGCGCCGGCGGCCAGCAGGGTGCGGCGCGAGATCGGGTTAGAGTTCATAGAGAAAGTATTGGGTTGGTTGGGAATGGGCGCGATTCTCCAGAGCTGATCGCTTCGCACAAGCTATAGTTTTTCGCTTGAGTCATAAGTTTTTCTAGGGCCTCACCATGTCCTTGGCCAGTTTGCCGCTGAATGCCCTGCGTGCCTTCGAAGCCGCGGCGCGCCACCTGAACCTGACCCGCGCGGCCGACGAACTCTGCGTCACCCAGGCGGCGGTCAGCCATCAGGTGAAGGCGCTGGAAGACCATGTCGGTCGGCCCCTGTTCCGCCGCGCAGCCCGCGGCCTGCTGCTGACCGACGAGGGCGAACGGCTGGCGCCGGTGGTGCGTGATGCCTTTGCCCGCATCGAAGGCGCGCTGGCCGCCTTGACTGACCAAGGCCCGGCCGAAGTGTTGACGGTGGGCGTGGTCGGCACCTTCGCCGTCGGCTTCCTGCTAGAACGCCTGACCTACTTCCGCGCCCTGCATCCGCGAATCGATCTGCGCATGCTGACGAACAACAACAAGATTGATCTGGCCGCCGAAAGCCTGGACTGCGCGATCCGCTTCGGCGATGGCGCCTGGGCGCGCGAGACGTCCGACCGGCTGCTGCCCGCACCGCTGACGCCGCTGTGTTCACCGGCCATGGCCGCGCGCTTGAACACGCCTGGCGATCTGGCCCGGCATGTGCTGCTGCGCTCCTACCGGGTCGGGGACTGGCCGGCCTGGCTGGCGGCCGCTGGCCTGACCGGCCCGGCCAGCATCAACCCGCGCGGGCCGCTGTTCGACGCTTCAGCCGTGATGGTGCAGGCGGCCATGTTCGGCGAGGGCGTGGCGCTCGCCCCGGCCGCGATGTTCGGGCGCGAGTTGCGCCTGGGCCGGCTGGTGCAACCCTTTGCGATCGAGGTCGATGTCGGCGGCTACTGGCTGTCGCGACCCGTGGCGCGCGAACCGAGCGCCGCGCTGATGCTTTTCAGGGCCTGGCTGCTCGATCAGTGCCGGGCTGGTCTAATCGCGCCATGAGCACCTACGCACAACACCTGGCCCAGCTGCAAGCGCAGGCCGAGCACGCGCTGGCACGCAGCGGTTTCGACGCGCTTGTGATCGCCTCCGGCGTCGAAAAATATGCTTTCCTCGACGACCGGCCCTATCTGTTCCAACCCAACCCGCACTTCAAGCAGTGGCTGCCGCTGGTCAACCATCCCTACAGCTGGCTGCTGGTACGGCCGGGCCACAAGCCGCGCGTCGTCTACTACCAGCCGGACGACTACTGGCATGTACCGCCCAGCAGTCCCAGCGGCGACTGGGTGGATGAGGTCGAGCTGATCGTCATCAGCGAACCGGGCGACGCGCTGGACCATCTCAAGGTGGTCGGCCGCATGGCCATCATCGGTGAGGCTGATTCAGCGTTGGGTGATCTCAAGCCTAACAACCCGACGGCACTGCTGAACATCCTGCACTACCAGCGCGCCTGCAAGACGCCTTATGAGCTGGAGCAGATGCGCGCCGCCTCGCGCCGCGCCTCGCCCGCACACTTCGCCGCCAAGGCCGCCTTCCTGGCCGGCGCCTCCGAGGCCGAGATCCACCGCGCCTACCTGGTCGCCAGCGGCCACACCGACCGCAACCTTCCCTACGGCAATATCGTCGCGCTGAACGAGCATTGCGCGGTGCTGCACTACCAGTACCAGGAGACGCAGGCGCCCGCTGAGTCGCGCTCCTTCCTGATCGACGCTGGCGCGCAAGTCAACGGTTATGCTTCGGACATCACTCGGACCTGGAGCGCCGGCAAGCCTGGCAGCGGCGACTTCGATGCGCTGCTGGCGGCGATGGAGTCGGCCCAGCTGGCCCTTGTCGACCAGGTGCGCGCCGGTGTCGACTACCGCGACATCCACCTGAGCACGCACCGCCACATCGCCGGCATCCTGAGTGATCAGGGCATCATCAAGATGAGCGCGCAAGCCATTCAAGAGCAAGGCATCAGCTCGACCTTTTTCCCGCACGGCATCGGCCATCTGCTGGGCCTGCAGGTGCATGACATCGGCGGCTTCATGGCCGACGACAGCGGCGCCGTCTCACCCAAGCCCGCCGGCCACCCCTATTTGCGCCTGACCCGCAAGCTGGAGCCCGGCATGGTGGTGACCATCGAGCCGGGGCTCTACTTCATCCCGACACTGCTGAAGAAGCTGCGCGCCACGCCCGCAGGAGCCAGCGTCAACTGGCCGCTGGTCGAGCAGCTGAGCCGCTTCGGCGGTGTGCGCATCGAGGACGATGTGGTGTGCCGTGCGGTGGATGAAGCGCCAGAGAACCTGACGCGCGATGCCTTCGCGGCGCTAGCTTAGAGGCGCCAGCCCAGACCCACACCGATCAGCAGCGGGTCGATCTTGAACTTGCCCACGGCGGCACCCGAGGAATAGACCCGGGTGTCGATCTGCACCTTCTTGACATCGAGGTTCAGGACCAGGTTCTTGGCCAGCTCGATGTCGGTGCCGACCTGTAAGGACAGACCGAAGCTGTTGCGCTTGATGCTGGGATGCAGGGCGGTGACGACGGCCGGAGCGAACTTGACGCTGGAGAAGTTGGTGTAGTTGACGCCAGCGCCGATGTAGGGACGCAAGCTGCCCGCCGGGTTGAAGTGATACTGCGCGCTCAGGGTCGGCGGCAGGTGCTTCAGCGAACCGATCTCGCTGCCATTGGAATAGAGCGTCTGCTTTTGCGGGTAGGTCAGCACCAGCTCGGCCGCGATATTAGGCGTGAAGAAGTAGCTGATATCGACTTCGGGCAGGGTCTTGTTGTTGATGCTCAGACCGAGGCCGGTGCTGTCCTTGTTGGCCGAGTCGAGGTGTACGGCACGCACACGGACCAGCCACGGGCCCTCCTGGGCCTGCGCGGCGCCGCCGCCGAGGGTCAGCGTGAGGGCGGCAAGGGCACCTGCGATAAAACGTGTCATTTCTGTAGCTCCTGTGGATGGGCCGTGGCCCGATGAAGCCATTGGAGATGACACGCGCCGGCTTGCAATTGACCCCGCTCAAACGTGACAGCGCCCTCGCAAGGAGGGCGCTGAAGTCTTGCGTTGGCTCAAGAAGTTCAGCCGAGCTTGAGGCGTTTGCACAACTCCAAGGTCAGCGCCGACTGATTGAGCGTATAGAAATGGATGGCCGGCACACCACCGGCGATCAGGCGCTCGCAGACGCGCGTCATCACGTCCAGGCCGAAGGCACGGATCGAGGCCACGTCATCCATATAGCCCTCCATCTTCAGTGCCACCCAGCGCGGGATCTCGATGCCGTCGCGCTGCGCAAACTGGGCGATGCGGGCGTAGTTGTGGAAGGGCATGATGCCCGGGATGATGGGCTGCTCGACACCCATCGCACGCACCTCGTCAACGAAGTGGAAGTAGGCATCCGGGTTGAAGAAGAACTGCGTGATGGCCGCGCTGGCCCCCGCCTTCATCTTGGCCGCGAAGTGCTGCAGATCCTTGGCCGCGTAGCGCTGCTGCGGGTGGTATTCCGGGTAGGCGGCGACCTCGATCTTCCAGTCCGGCCCCTGCGTCTCGCGGATGAAGCTGACCAGCTCCGAGGCATAACGGAACTCACCGGCGGTGGCCGTGCCGCTGGGCAGGTCGCCCCGCAGGGCCACCACGCGGCGGATGTTGTGCGCGCGATAGGTGGCCAGGATCTCGGCGATGTTCTCGCGAGTGGAGCCCACGCAACTCAGGTGCGGTGCCGCCTCATGGCCGGTGGCAGCGATGTCCATCACCGTGGCCAGGGTCTTGTCGCGGGTGGAGCCGCCGGCGCCGTAGGTGACGCTGAAGTATTGCGGGTTCAGGACGCTCAGGTCCTGCACCACCGTCTTCAGCTTCTCGGCGCCGACCGGCGTGTTGGGCGGGAAGAACTCGAAACTGACTGCTGTCTTCGTCATCATTGCTTTGTTGCTGCCCACAGAAAAAATTCTTTGTTGCCATCACCGCCGGCGATGGGGCTTTCAAAGTAGCCTTTCACCAGCCAACCCAGTTGCTCGCAGGCAGCGCGGGCACGCGCCTCCAGCAGCGGGTACTGGGCGGCGTCCTTGACCAGGCCGCCGCGCGCCACATGCTTGCGGCCCACCTCGAACTGCGGCTTGATAAGCAGCAAGACTTGGCCCCCGGGCTTCAACCAGGCAGCCAGCGCCGGCAGCTCGCCCAGCATCGAGATGAAGCTCAGGTCGCCAACGATCAGGTCGAAGCCACCGTCCGGTGCGTGCTGCTGCAGGGCCGAGCCGGTCAGCTGACGCACATGCAGATTCTCCAGCGCGACGACGCGCGGGTCGGCGGCCAAGCCGGCGTTGAGCTGGCCATGGCCCACATCGACACCGACCACCCGAGCCGCACCTTTCTTCAGCAGGCAATCACTGAAGCCGCCTGTGCTCTGACCCATGTCCAGCGCCACCAGGCCCTGCACATCGAGGCCGGCGCTCTGCAGCGCGCCCTCCAGCTTGAGACCGCCGCGCGAGACATAACGCAGCTCCGCATCATCGGTGATGCGGAACTGCGCCGTCTCCGGCAGGTCTTCGCCGGCCTTGCGCACGGCGGACCAGCCCTTGGGCGAGGCCCATTCGGCCGCGCCGCTGTCGATCAGCCGCTGGGCGGCCGAGCGCGTGGGCGCCAGGCCCTGGCCCAGCAACAGCTGATCAGCGCGCATGGCTCAGTAGCGGTAGCTATCTGACTTGAACGGACCCGTCTTCGGCACACCGATATAGGCCGCTTGCTCGTCGGTCAGCTGGCTCAGCTGCGCATTCAGCGTGCGCAGTTGCAACACGGCGACCTTCTCATCCAGGTGCTTGGGCAACACATAGACCTTGCCGATGTCGTAGGCGTCGCGGTGGGCGAACAGCTCGATCTGGGCAATGGTTTGGTTGGCGAAGGACGAGCTCATCACATAGCTCGGATGGCCCGTGCCGCAACCCAGGTTCACCAGACGGCCCTTGGCCAAGAGGATGATGCGTCGACCCGAAGGGAAGATCACATGATCGACCTGCGGCTTGATCTCATCCCACTCGCAGGCTTCCAGCGAGGCGACATCGATCTCGTTGTCGAAGTGGCCGATATTGCAGACGATGGCGTTGTTCTTCATCGCCGCCATGTGCTCGTAGCGGATCACGTTCTTGTTGCCGGTGGCGCTGACGAAGATGTCGGCCTTGTCGACGGCGTACTCCATCGTCACGACACGGTAACCTTCCATCGCCGCTTGCAGTGCGCAGATTGGGTCGATTTCGGTCACCCAGACCTGGGCCGACAGGGCGCGCAGCGCCTGCGCCGAACCCTTGCCCACGTCGCCGTAGCCGGCGACGACCGCGATCTTGCCGGCCACCATCACATCGGTGGCGCGCTTGATCGCGTCGACCAGGGACTCGCGGCAGCCGTAAAGGTTGTCGAACTTGCTCTTGGTGACGGAATCATTGACGTTGATGGCGCGAAACAGCAGCGCGCCCTTAGCGGCCATCTCGTTCAGGCGCAGCACGCCGGTGGTGGTCTCTTCGGTCACGCCGATGATCTCGGCGCTCTTGCGGGTGTACCAGCTGCCGTCCTCAGCGATCTTCTTCTTGATCGCTGCGAACAGGATGCGCTCTTCGTCGCTGCCCGGCTTAGCCAGCACCGACAGATCCTTCTCGGCCTTCTGGCCCAGGTGCATCAGCAGGGTCGCATCGCCGCCGTCATCGAGGATCATGTTCGGGCCTTCGCCCGGCTCACCCTTGCCGGCGAATTCAAAGATGCGATGGGTGTAGTCCCAGTAGTCTTCCAGCGTCTCGCCCTTGTAGGCAAACACGGGGGTGCCGGCAGCCACCAGCGCGGCGGCGGCATGGTCCTGGGTCGAGAAAATGTTGCAGGAAGCCCAACGCACTTCTGCGCCCAGCGCCTGCAGGGTCTCGACCAGCACGCCGGTCTGTATGGTCATGTGCAGGGAGCCAGTGATGCGCGCGCCGCGCAAGGGTTGGGCGTCCCTGTACTCTTCGCGGATGGCCATCAGCGCGGGCATCTCGCTCTCGGCGATGCTGAGCTCCTTGCGGCCCCAGGGTGCCAGGCTCAGGTCTTTGATCAGGTATTGGTCGGCAGACAGCGTCGTCTTGGTCGTCATTGCAAAGCTCCTTCAGTGTTGAAGCCGCAATGCCGGGGGACGATGGTCGGAAACGATCACCCATGCCTGAGCATTGCGGGTGAGCGCGGTTGCCTGGAAGACCTTGGTTCCGACTCACTGGAGTACAAATGAGTCTCACCGCAACTTCGTTGTCCGAGCCTGGCCTCAACAGAGCTTGAGGTTGCAACGCTCCTCGGAAGCTGGGAATTCTAGCGGTTCTCCAGGCGGTTGTGGTCCCGCACGCCCGCCTCCAGCGGCTGATCGCGTGCGAAAAGCCGCAGCAAAGCGCCGCTGAAGGACGTGAAGCGGGAAACGGCGGCTGCAGCTCATGTGCCGTTGTGGAGAAACTAGTTCAGCCCCAGGAACTCCTGCATCAGCGCCAACTCTTCGCCCAAGGCCTGACTGAAGGCGGCGCTGCGGGGTCTGCTGCCGATGAAGCCGAGCTCATGTGTCAAGCGCCCGCCCTCCACGCGCAAATTGGCCCAGCCGATCACTTGCTCGCCCCACAGCAGCGGCAGCGCATAGTGCCCCATCTGGCGCTTGGCTGCCGGGGTGTAGGCCTCGAACTTGTAGACCCAGCCCCACAGCAGCTCGAAGCGGCGGCGGTCCCAGACGATGGGGTCGAACGGGGCGAGCAAGCGCAGGCCGGCATCGGGTGCATGACGTCTGCTGCTCGGGTTCTCGTCGGCTGGCCAGTACCAGATGTGGCCGTCCACCAGCGCGTGGGCGTAGCGTTCCTTGGCGGCCTTCAGCACCTGCCGCGTCTCGGATCTGAGATGCGGCGCGCCGTAGCCGAGCAGGCTGCACAGATAACCCAGGCTGGCGGCGGGCAGCGGCGCGTACAGCGCGACCACCAGGTCCAGCAGCCGGGCCGCGCG
>Ga0187843_10000744_pt1 | contig 22105 bp, 15 predicted proteins | sample SpaLakP09_SKY_43_FD_134516 | JGI IMG/M metagenome (GOLD analysis project Ga0187843, IMG submission 134516) | Oligotrophic lake water microbial communities from Sparkling Lake, Wisconsin, USA - SP09_SKY_43 | ecosystem: Environmental > Aquatic > Freshwater > Lake | place: USA: Sparkling Lake...
CGCCGCCACATCGAGCTCGGGCTTGCGCACGGCGCCGGCCGGCGAGAGGTGGAGGTAGGAAAAATCGGTGTGGCAACCGGGGCGGCCGGTCGGCTCGGGCACATGCAGGCGCAGGCCCTCGTAGGCGGGGGTTGGCGCAGCAGCAGCTGCGTCAAACGCGGGCAGCAGCGGATCCAGCTGGCCCGGCGGGGGGATAGGACTCATACGGCACTCCTGCGCGGATCACGCGCCAAGGCTTTGTTGTCGACAGGGTCAGGAGCTCTGGCCCTGCCAAGGGTGGCGGCAGGTCTCAAGCTCCTCTCAAGAGCCGCACCGTTCAGGCAGCAGCTCCGGACTCCAGCGTAGCGGATTGCTGGCGCGGCCCTGGGCAGTTAACCCTAGAACTAACCCTGGAACGCGGTCCGGAGGGGCTAGCATGCGCCCTGCCCTCTTGCCCTCCTGCAGCACCCTCCTTCAGCCCATGCGCCGCATCGCCTCCCTCGCCCTGTCCTCCTTCTTTGCCCTCGGCCTGGCCTGGAGCGGCCCTCTGCAAGCCGCGCCGGCCACGCCATCCAAGCCAGCCACGCTCAAGCTGCGCCTGCTGCAGACCAGCGATCTGCACATGAATCTGCTGAACTACGACTACTACCAGGATCGCGAGACCGACGACTACGGCCTGGCCAAGACCATCACCCTGATTCAACGCGCCCGGGCCGAGGCACCCAACCACCTGCTGTTTGACAACGGCGATCTGCTGCAGGGCAACCCACTCGGCGATCTGGTGGCCCGCATCCAGCCCCTGCGCAAGGGCGACACCCACCCAGCCTACAAGGTGCTGAACTTGCTGGGCGTGGATGCCGCCAACGTCGGCAACCACGAGTTCAACTACGGCCTGCCCTTCTTGCGCCAAGCCCTGGCCGGCGCCAGCTTCCCCTACGTCAGCGCCAATGTCATGGAGCGCAGCGCGCAAGGCCGCTTGCAGCATGCCTTCACGCCCTATGTGCTGCTGCAGCGCCAGTTCAAGGACGAGGCCGGCCGGATGCAGACGCTGAAGATCGGCGTGATTGGCTTTGTGCCGCCGCAAATCATGCAATGGGACCGCCGGCATCTGCAGGGCCGGGTCGAGGCGCGCGACATTGTCGAGACCGCCCGCACCCTGGTGCCACAGATGCGGGCGCAAGGTGCCGATCTGGTCGTGGCCCTGGCGCACTCGGGTTTCGAGAAGACGGAGCAAGGCCGCCTGGCCGAGAACACCGTGGCCGAGCTGGCCCGCGTGCCCGGCATCGACGCCCTGCTCTTCGGCCATGCCCATGCCGAGTTCCCCAGCGCCCAGTTCGCCGGCTACCCCGGCGTGGACCTGGTGCAGGGCCGCATCCACGGCGTGCCGGCCGCCATGCCCGGCCGCTGGGGCGACCACCTGGCCGTGGTGGACCTGGAACTGCAACGCCAGGGCCGCCGCTGGATGGTGCGGCACAGCCGGGCCGAGCTGCGGCCCATCATGGACCGCGCCAGCCGCCGCGCTCTGGTGACGGCCGACCCCATGGTGGCCCATGTGATCGCCCGCGAACATGCCGACACGCTGCAGGCCCTGCGCGCGCCGGTGGCCCACAGCGAGGTCGCCATCCACAGCTACTTCTCGCAGGTGCAGCCCAGCCTGGCCGTGGACCTGGTGGCCCGCGCCCAGCTGGCCTATCTGGAGCGTGCGGTGCAGGGCACGGCGCTGGAAGGCCTGCCCCTGCTCTCGGCGGCAGCGCCCTTCAAAGCCGGCGGCCGCCAGGGCTGGAACTTCTACACCGACATACCGCCCGGCCCGCTCGCCGCCAAACATGTGGCCGACCTCTATCTCTATCCCAACCAGATCAAGGTGCTCAAGCTCACGGGCGCCGAGCTGCGCGAATGGCTGGAAATGTCGGCCGGCCAGTTCCGCCGGATCGACCCGGCCGGCCCGGCCGAGCAGGAGTTGCTGGACGACGACTTCCGCGCCTACAACTTCGACATGATCGCGGGCCTGAGCTATGAGATCGATGTGAGCCAGCCGGCTCGATACACCGCCGAAGGCCTGCGAACCCCGGCGCAGGGGCACCGGATCGTTCAGCTGCGTTACCAGGGCCAAGCCGTGGATGCACGAACCGAATTCCTGGTGGTGACCAATAGCTACCGCGCCAACGGTGGAGGCAATTTCCCTGGCCTTGGACCCGCCCGCATCGTCGTGGACGCACCGGACGAGAACCGCCAGAGCGTGGCTCAGTACTTGGCAAGCACCGCGGAATTCAAGCCCAGCCGCAGCAGCGATTGGCGCATCCGGCCGGTGCCGGGGGTGAAGCTGCGCTTTGTCTCGGGTGCCGGTGGCATCGCGCACCTGGCGCAAACACCGTTCATCAAGCTGGTTGAAACCCGCCCCGACGGATCGGCTCTGTATGAGCTGGTGGAGTGAGTCACCTGCGAGCCGCCGAGCCCGTGAGCAGCCCTGCTCGCGGTTTCACTCAGGCGAGCTCAGATCCGCACCCGCTTGCACATCTATCTAGTGATAGATACAATCTTCGACCATCATGCCCCAGCCAACTAGCGATCGCCGTTCAGAGATCCTGGAGCACTCCAAGGCGCTGCTGCGCACTCGAGGCTTCAATGCCTTCAGCCACCGAGACCTGGCCACGCTGGTGGGCGTGAAGTCTTCGTCGGTTCACTACTACTTTCCCTCGAAAGAGGACATCGGCCTGGCGCTGATGGCCGCCTACCGGCAGGAGATACTGAGCTTGCTGGCATCGCTGGAACACCTGCCGGTGCCAGAGCGGCTGGAGCAGTTCGCTTCCGTGTTCGCCAGCGCCGCTTCCAGCGGTGATCAATGGTGTGTGGCGGGCATGTTGGCCAGCGACTACGCCACCCTGGGCGAAGACTTGCAGGCCGAATTGCGGCGCTTCTTTGACGCGGTCGAAGCTTGGTTGGCCACGCAGGCCCGACTGATCAGACCCGGGTTGAGCGCGCCCGCTGCCCTGCAGTTGGGCGAGGCCAGCATGGCTTTGCTTGAAGGTTCTTTGCTGCTGGCGCGCTGCCAGCAGGAGCCGCAACGCGTGAGCCATGCGGCCGAAGCGCTCAAAGCTTTGATGGGCGTGGGTCCGTTCAGCGGCTGAGCCCGATGGGGCTCAGCTTTTATTTACTCGCGCAATCTATCTATCGATAGATGCCTGATCAAAAAGAAAGGACCGATCGTCTATCTCACTCCCAGCACAGAGCCAGCCTTATCGCGGTCAGGCCCAAACGCCGGCCACGATCGCCCAGCCAATACCCAGTTCACATCCAAACAGGCATCCCGCTCGGGTGCCGATTTCAACCCGTTCCAACTTCAATCAAGCAAGAACCACCCTCATGATCAAGAAACTCATCTCGACGACCGCCTTCGCCGCCCTTTCCAGCCTCGCCCAAGCCAGCGACGGCCATGTGTTCAAGCTGGACCAGGTGCAATGGCAACCTGCAGGGCTGAAGGGCGCGGAAATGGCCGTGCTCTGGGGCAAAGAGTCCGAAGGCACAGCCGTCTGGGCGTTCCGCTTGCAGCCCGGAGTCGCAATCCCGGCGCACACGCATTCCAAGGACTACTGGGGCTTTGCTGTTCAAGGCAAGTGGGTCCATATCGATGCCGAGGGCAAGACAGAGGTGACCGGCCAGGATGCCTATGTGCGGATTCGCGGCGGTGACCTGCATGCCGACCACTGCCTGGGCCCCGAGATCTGCATCAACGTGATTCGTTTTGAGGGCGGGCGAGATATCTTTTTCCCTGCCACCCCAACGCGCCCTTGAAGACCGTGCCAGCACGGGCACGGGGCGCGAGAGAAGTCAGCCCAGAGTGCCTGGCCGCGCGGACTCCGGCCGCAAGCGAGATCGCCTTTGCAACAACTCGGATGCGGGGCTGACAAAGCCTGTCCGGCGGCCCCACAATGCATCTCAGCGCCCTGCCAAGCCATCAGCGGGGCGCGTCCAGCCTGGCACAGACCAGCGGATTCAGCAGACCCCGGTCGGGAGGCCGGACGCCGCCGGAGTTGGACCACGTGCAGACACAGTCAAGACCCGAGCCCGCTCGCCCTGCGAGCCCGAGCAACTCGGTCCGCGAGCACCTGCTGCAGGCCCAGGCCTGGATGAGCGAGATGGATCTGGACCGGGCCGCGCCCCTGCTGGAAGCACTGCAGCCCCAGATCGTCCAGCATGCGGACCAGTTGCTGGCCCGCGCCCTGCACCTGAGCCTGCACCTGCAGTCCGAAGCCAGCCGGGGCGATGCGCTCTTGCTGCAAGAAGCCTACGAGATCAGCCAGCAGGCGGCGGGCCTGACAGACGATCCGGTCGTGGAAGTGCTGGCCCTCTTTCCCCTGGCCGAGCTGCAAACCCGGCTGCGTCTGCACCATGCCGCCCTGTCCAGCCTGGAACGCGCCCTGCAGCTGAGCCACCGCGCCCAGGCGCAGGGCTTGAGTGACCAGCTGCAAGCGGTGCGCGGCCGCATCATGGCCCAGGCGGGCATGTATGAAGAGCTGATTAAGAACAGCGACGCCCTGCTGGCCCGCCGCGCGCAGATGCGGCCGGGCACCGTGCATCGCATCCTCAACTACTGCGCCACCGCCTGCTTTGTGCTGGCCGATGAGCAGATCGCGCCGCCGGGGCATCCGCTCTGGCTGCGCTGCCGCGCCCATCACCTGGATGCACTGCAACTGGCCCAGCAGCATGGCCTGCAGGAGGATGTTCATCTGTCCTCGCTCAATCTGGCCTATATCGAGCTGCTGGCGGGCGACACGGCCGATGCGCGGCCCCATATCGAACGCCTGCTGCGCACAGGCGCGGGCAGTGTCTGGCGCCAGATCGCCGGGGCGCGCCAGGCCCTGCAGCTGAGCCAGACCCTGCTGGCCTGGCGCGAGCATCCGGATGCGCTCCGCTGGCAGGCTTTGCTGGACCTCGAGGCCGAGCTGGCCGAGGCCGGCGATGGGCTGCGCTTTGTTCACGAATACCTGCTGCGCACCATCGTTCGCTTCGGCGAAGCAGCCGGTGACAGCAGCTCCGCCCTGCGTTGCAGCCAGCGCCTGCTGAGCTTTCAGCGCCTGCGTCTGCAAGCCGTGGCCGGCACCCTGTCGCGTGCGGTCGACGATGTGTTCCAGCTGCAGCGCGTGCGCCTGGAAAACGAGCAGCTGGCGCGCCACGGCGGCCAGCTGGAACAGTCGCTGGCCGCTCGCAATGCCGAGCTGCAGCAGACCCTGAGCCGGCTGCAAGCCGAGGCCAGCATCCGCCGTGCGGCCGAAGCGGCCCTGCAGCAGGCCAATGAAGAGCTGGAGGCGCGCGTGCTGACCCGCACCGCCTCGCTGGAGGAGGCCTTGCGCACCGTCATGCAGCAGGAAAAACAGCTGGCTCTGGGCCGCATGGTGGTGGGCATGGCGCATGAGCTGAACACGCCGCTCGGCAATGCGCGCATGGGCGCATCGGTCATCCGTGACCGTGCGCAGGAGCTGGAGCAGTGGCTGCAAGCAGGCCAGCTGCGCCGTCAGGCGCTCAGCGAGACCGCCAGCTCGCTGCAGCAGTGCTCATCCCTGGTGGACCGCTCGCTGGAAAGCGCCAGTCAGCTGATCCAGCGCCTGAAAGCCTTGTCTCTGGACAGCGAGCAGGAGATGGCGCAGGACTTTGACGCCAGCGCCCTGATGCATCGCCTGATCGAGCTGAACCAGGCGCGTTGCCAGGCGGCGGGCATCGAACTGGCGGCCGACCTGCCCGCGGCCATGCCCATGTTCGGGCCCATGCAGTCTTTGCACAATGTGGTGCAGGAACTGCTGGACAACGCCGTCGGCCATGGGCTGAAGGACCGCCGCGCTGCTGGGGCCCCAGCAAGGATTCAGATGCGGCTGCGGCGAGACGACGGCGTAGACGGCGAGGCGCTGAGCCTCAGCCTGGAAGACAACGGCTGCGGCATCCCGGCCGAGGCCTTGCCGCGCATCTTTGACCCTTTTTTCAGCGGCCGCCTGGGCAGCGAGGGCGCGGGGCTCGGCTTGAGCGTGGTGCGCACCGTGGTCGAGGAGCTGATGCAAGGCCAGATCCGCATCGACAGCGAGCCTGGCCGCGGCACTTGGGTGAGCCTGAGGCTGCCGCTGCGCTGAGTGCAGCCGTGTGGCGCGGGCGCCTGGATTCAGGCGTCAACCAGGCGTAAATCAGGCGTGAATGTCCAGCATCGTGCCGCTGGCACGCAGCTGGGTCTGCAGCACGCGCAGATTGGCGACAAAGGCGTAGGTCGCCGATTTCTGCGTGATCAGGTCGGCCTCGGCCGAGGGGCCGGCCGCCGGCACCTGGCGCAACGCCTGATTGCCCTGCTGGGCCTCTTGCGCATCCGCCTGCTGTGCCTGCAGCTGCTGGCGCCGGAAATCGGCCGCCGCATTGCTGACCGTGCTCTGGGCCGACGCGCGCAAGCGCTCGTTGGCGGCCGAGATGCCGGACAAGGCGGTGGACAGACCGATGGACATGGCAGCGACACTCCGAAACTTCTGGTGCAGGCCAGGATTGTCCCGACGAGATCGGCCGCAGCGCGCTGAACTTTAGAAAAGAATGCGTTTTTCCGGTCAATTCCTCACGCCGAACGCATCTGCACCCTTAACAAAGCTTAAGACCCTGTTCTGAGCTCGCTTCCTACGATGCGCCCAGAGCTGCTCCCGGGACCCCATGTCGTGCATGCGATCCCAACGCGATCAGCGCAAGCAGCTCAATTTCTGAACATTGAAGCGAAAGCGAGCAAGGGATGAACAAGAAGACATGGACCACATGGATGGTCGCGGCAGCCATGGCCACACTGGGTCAACAAGCCCACGCCAACCTGGTGCAGGACGGCAGCTTTGAAAGCGTCAGCCTGGCCAGCGGCAGCTACACCCAACTCTGGAATGGCCAGAGCGCGGCCTGGGCGCTCGGCGCTTCGGGCCTGGAAGTGCGCAACAGCATCGTCGGCGCTGCTTACGAAGGCAACAACTATGCAGAGCTGGACGCCTACAGTGCCAACAGCTTCATCTCGCAAGAGCTCAGCACGGTCGCGGGCCAGTGGTACGAGCTGAGTTTTGCCTATGCCAACCGCCTTGGCTGGCCCGTAGCCAGCAACGGCTTGACCTGGGAGGTGGGGGGCCAGCAAGGCACGGCCCCTGCGCTGGCCTTCAACAACACCGGCACCCACGACTGGCACCTCTTTTCGGTCGTCTGGCAGGCCACCAGTGACACCACGGTGCTGAAGATCTCGGCTGCGGGCTTGAGCGACGGCGCCGGCAGCTCCCTGGACGCCATCAGTGTGACGCCGGTCCCCGAGCCGCAGAGCGCCTGGTTGATGCTGGCCGGTTTGCTGGGCATGGGCACTTGGGTGTCGCGACGCAAACAGGCGCAACGCTGATGCAGCCGGGCTGCCAACACCCTCAGCGTGGGCAGCACCAGACGCAACACCGGGGCTCAGGGAGGCTGGTGCTGTCATGAAGCTGCCACCGCAAATGCCCGCGCAAGCCGTGGAGTCAGCCCAGGGGCGTACTGCGCAACTGGCCACCGACCTGCTGCAGCTGCGCTTCACGCTGTTGGATCAGCTGTGGCGAGGCGGCACCTACTTGGTGCTGATGTGCATGCCCTTGTGGCTGCTGCTGCTGCGCGAGCAGGGCTGGCACGCGCCGCTGGCCTTGAGCCTGCCGGGAGCCCTGCTCCTGCTGCCACTGGCCTTTTATCGGCGCCATTTGTCCTACGCCATGCTCAGCGGTCTGTTGACCGGTTTGCTGTGGCTGATCGGCCTGCCCTGGGTGATGCACTACGGCCCTGGCTCACACGGCCTGTGGTGGATGTTGATGGCCTGCGTCTACGCAGGGGTGCTGTGGGGCCGCAAGCAGATCCTCGTGTCGCTGCTGACCTTGGTGCTGTGGTTCGGGCTGTCCCTGAACGTCACGCCTCACCCCTCGGAGAGCCCGCTGCTGGCCGGGCTGAACCTGCTGTGCGGCGCTGCCTTTCTGACCATGCTGATGCACACCAGCTCGCAAGGATATGGCGCCATGATGCGATTGCTGATGGGCTTGAAGTCCCAAGCCGACGATCTCGAAATTCACGGCCTGCACGACCAGCTGACTGGCCTGCCAACGCCGCGCCTGATCGCCGACCGCCTGCTGGTCGCGCAGCAATCGGCACGGCGCAACGGCCACAAGGTGGGGGTGCTCTTCGTCGACCTGGACGGCTTCAAAGGCGTCAATGACAACCACGGCCACGAAGCCGGAGACCACCTGCTGCAGCAAGTGGCCCAGCGCCTGCGCCTGGCTGCGCGTGAAGAAGACACCGTGGCTCGGATCGGCGGCGATGAGTTCCTGGTGCTGCTGCCGCGCCTGGACTTGTCCGCCAACGCAGCCGAGGTGGCACGGCGCATGGTGCAGAGCCTGTCCCAGCCCTTCCCCTACCAGGACAGAGAGCTGCGCATCGGCGCGAGCATCGGCATCGCCATCTACCCGGACCATGCCCAGGATTCGGAAAGCCTGCGCCGGGCGGCCGACGAAGCGATGTACCAGGTCAAGCGCAGCACCAAGAGCGGCTATGCATTTGCTCACGATTCGCAGGAGGCGCGGACACAGAACCAGCTGCATTAACACTCCTTAAGACCGCGTGGGGCGGCGAAGAAACATCATGCGAACCATGTCAACGCAACCCCAGGTCCCAGCCATGAACACCACCGCATCGACATCGACTCCGTCCACCGCGGCCCAGGCCAACACCCTCGGTCTGAGCGAGAGCCTGGAGCTCCCGGAACCGGCCTCCGCAGCACCGCTGGAGGCGGGCTTGGGCTGGCTCTTGCGCCAGGTTCGCCGCAGCACCGGTTTGACCGATGCGGGCCTGTTCTGGGTGGGCTATCTGTGCCTGATCGGCTTGGTGGTCTTCGCCGCACGGGGTTGACACCACGCCAGTCGGTCGCTGTCTTGTGACACGCCGCGCACGCCGCGGCACGGCCTTCCGACTCCCCATTCATGTTGCCCCTGTTCCCCGATCGCGCCCAACTCGCCCCGCTGAAACAGGCCTGGACGAAGGGCACCACGCTCTCATCGAAGCAACAACTTCTGCTCGCCTGGGGCTTGCGCCAGGCCGAACCAGAGCTGGCCCTGCAACTGAGCCAGCAACTGGAAGCCCAGTTGCCGAGCGAAGCCGACGCGGCACCAGCGCACGACCATGTTTCGAGGCTGCGAGCCCGGCTGCTGCTTTTGCGGGCGGAATCGCAGCTGCTGCATGGCGAATTCGACGCGGTGGAGCCCATGCTGGCCGCAGCGATGGAGCAGTTCTCGACGCAGCAGGACGCCCTGGGTGTTGCCGACACCCATTGGCTGCGTTACTACCTGGCGGCCGATCAAGGGCGCGCGACCGAAGTGCACAGTGCGCTGGAACTGGCAGCCGCCACGGCCCAAGCCGCAGGCGATGCCTCACGCGCCCTGCTCTTCCAGGCCAGCCTGGCCCGCGCGGCGGTGTTCGTCAAACCGGCGCAGGCCCCGGGCGGCGCCGAAATCGAACTGCCCCAGCACAGCGACGCGCTTCCGGCCATGGAGGCGGCCGCCCTGGAGGATTTTCACGGCCTGCTGGCCGGCATGAACGGCCACTTTGCCGAGGCCTTGACCGCCCTGACACGGGCCCATGAGCTCTCGCTGCAGACCGGCCAGTTGCGACGCGCCATCACGGTGGCCACCAACATCGGCCACACCTACAGCCGCATGGGCGAGTTCCAGACCGCCATGGCCTGGCTCGAGCGCGCCCTGGACCTGGCTCGGCAATCCCGCTGGCCCAGCCTGGTCAGCCTGTGCCTGGCGCACGCCGGCGAAGCCACGCGCCGCCTGGGGCGGCCACAAGACGCCCGATCTCTGCTGAACGAGTGCCTGGAGCTGAACGCCGAACAAGCGCAGAGCCGAACTGCCGCCCTGGCCCTGAGCTATCTCGGCCACACCGAGTTGGACAGCGGTGACGGCCTGGCCGCCCGACGGGCCTTCACCACCTTGCTGCAAGCCGCGGAGCCCGCACCAGACCTCAAGGCGCAGGCGCACCTGGGCCTGGCTCGCGCCGAACTCCTGCTGCAGCACTTCGCCCGGGCGCGGGAGTATGCCCAGCAAGGTTTGCTTCTGGCGCAGGAGCAAACCGACCCCGCAGCCGAGGTGGACTTTTTGTGGGTGCTGGCCGACATTGCTAAGGCCGAGCCGCGGGAGTCACCGCAAGGCCGCAGCGACTTGCAGGTGCTCAGCCTCTACATGGAGGCCCTGCTCCGTGCCGAGGCCGTCGAGCCCCATGTGCCCGACCCCCATCTGCTGGAAGCCACGGCCCAAGCCTTTGCCGCCTGCGGCGGCTATGAGCGGGCCTATCACATGCTTTACCGCGCCTCCCTGCTGCGCCAGCGCCGGGCGCAGCAGGATGCGTCGCTGAACATGGCGGCCTTGCGCACCCACCACCAGCTGGAAAAGGAACGCGAGGAACGCAGCCATCTGCAGGCGCTGGCCCGGGCCGAATCCAACCGAGCGCATGAGCTCGACAGTTCCAATCAACTGCTGCAGCGACTGAGTCGGGTCGGTCAGGCCATCACCCACGAGCTGCGACATGAGCGCATCTTCGAGGTCCTGTCCAGCCACTGCCAGGATCTCTTGGGAGCGCCCTGCCAGGCCATCTGGCTGCTGGAGGACGAAGGCCGTCTGCAATGCACCTACGCGTCTCCGGGCCCGTGGGCAGACCCGGCATCCGGTGAGTTCCCATGGAACCAGTCCAGCCCCGAGCCGGATGCCTGGCGCTGTGCGCGAACCCGCAAGGATGTGATGCACGATCTCGAAGGCCGCCCACTCGCCAGTGCAAGCGAATCGGCCATCGGGCACATCCACTCGCCGCTGGTCTGTGGCGACCGCGTGCTGGGCGTGCTGACCTTCCAAGCTCCCGAAGGCCGCGGCCTGAATGCCCAGCAACTGCTGGCCTGGCGCAGCCTGCAAGCCTTCACCGCCATCGCCCTGGACAACGCCAACGTCCATCGCCGCGTGGCCGAACTTCGCCAGCAATTGATGGCGCGCGAAAAGATGCTGGCCCTGGCCACCCTGGTGGCCGGCATGGCCCATGAGCTGAACACGCCGGTCGGCAACAGCCGCCTGGTGGCCAGCACACTGCTGGATCAGTTGCGGCAGATCGAACAAGGCCTGTCGCAACAGTCGCTGCGGCGCTCCACCTGGCGGGAGTTTGCCAGCCAGGCCCATGAAGGACTGCAGCTGATCAATCGCAATATGGAGCGCGCCGATGGCCTGGTCAGCAGCTTCAAGCAATTTGCCGAGCACCGGGACAGCGAGGTGCCCCAGCATTTCGAGCTGCGCAGCTTGTGCGAGCGTTGCGCTCAAGCCGTGGACCACCGTCTGCAATCGGCGGGTCTGCGATGGCGCAATGAAGTGCCGGAGGGCCTGCGGGTGTTCGGCCATCCCGCGGCCCTGAGTCAGGTCTTGTCCATCCTCATCGACAACGCCCTCGACCATGCCTTCGAGGGCCGCCGCCACGGCAACCTCGTGCTGGGCTGTGCGCGGCTGGAAGACCAGGGCAGCATCTCCCTCTGGCTGCAGGACGACGGCTGCGGCATCGAGGCCGAGTTACTAGATCGCATCTTTGACCCCTTTTTCACCACCCGCATCGGGCAAGGCGGCCAAGGACTGGGGCTCAGCGTGGCCTTGAATCTGGTGAACGGACTGATGGGCGGCAACTTGCGCGCGCGCAGCAGCAGCGGACGTGGCAGCCGTTTTCAGATCGATCTGCCTCTGCTGGGCATGCCGTCACAAGCCGCGCCCAGCGCCCGCTTCGAGGCCGCTGTGCCGCAGTTGGAGGCAGCGCCGTTTATCAATATTTAAAAGTCAAAAAAAACGCGGCGCCTTAACCTGAGAACACTGATTCTTCAGCACGACGCCGCCATCCAGCTTCATGCAGGGCGTCATTGCGACCGCCAAGGAACGCGACCATGAACTTGCCCATGAACTTGCTCTACCAGACCACTGTCTCCGGCGTCCACAGCGTCCTCCCGCAGGAAGACACGGCTGGCGTTGAACGGCAGCCTTCGGCCGCCGAGATCGGCATCGCGATCGAGATGTCGCGCGTGCTGGCACGTGCCGGACTCACCGCGCCCGAAAGCGCGCAGTCGCAGGAGAGCCAGTTGCTGGACTGGGCCATGGACTACCAACGCCAGGATCAAGCAGCACCGGCTTTCAGCGATGAGCGCGGCGGCATGAATGCACAGCGCCTGGACGAGCTGCACCGCTACACCTTCAAACGCGCCCGTACCGCCCGCTGGAACAGCTACGGCACCATCGTCTCGCCCGGCGGCACGACGCTGGAGCGGCGCGTGGCCCGCGTCGTCGAAGGCCAGCGTTACTACCGGCTGGGCGCCGGCTTCGGCATGCCCGCACCGGTGGATCTGGAGCTGCTCGAGATCGAGGTCTCGCGCCATCTGTGCTGTGAGGTGCTGAAGAAGCTCTCTCAAACCCAGGACCTGCAAGGCGCCGGTGTCAGTCTGCGCATCACGGGCAGCAACTATGCCGAGGTGGTGTACGAAGGCATCCCCCTGCTCTTCGTCTGCATCACCGCGGAAGAGCGCGCCATGAACCGCGTGGCGCTCAAGGTGGTGATGGATGCGCTGACCCGCGAAGTCAGCAGCTATCTGTGTGACGACAGCCTGATCGTCAAAGCCATCGACGCCCTGCAAGTGCAGCAAGAAAGCGAGCAGAGCCGCAACCGGCGGCGCCCGTTGCGCCACAGCAGCACCTTGTCCGCCCCCCACCAAGCCTTCAATCTCTGACCGCCATGACTCCGTTTGAACCAACCCCCGTGCTTCAGATCATCCAGGACATCGACCGCGGCGAGGAACCCGCACGCGCGGTGATCCATCGCCACGGCATGTCGCCCAAGAGCTTTCTTGCGGCCTGCAACGCGCAGGGCGGCATCCAGGTGATCGCCGCCAAAGGTCAGCTCTACCAAGCCTTTCAAGAGCGCCAGTCCAGCCGCGCGAACCCGCGCGACTGAGGCCGGCGCCACAGGCGGCTCAAGCGGACGCGCTCGGCTCCGAGGGCAAGGGCAGGCGCAGGCACACCTCGGCCAGCTCGCCCGGCGCCTGGGGCAGCGAAAAATCGACTTGCCCCCCATGGCGCCGCACCACATTGCTCACAAACTCACGGCCCAGGCCAAACCCACGGGATGCCGGGTCGCTGCTGCTGTGGGTGCCCTGGGTGGCCACATGGTTGCGAATCCAGCACACCACCTCGCGCTCACCTTCGGCCTCGCTGGACACCTGCTGGCTCACCGAGACCACACTGCCCATCTGCCCGTGGCGCACCGCGTTGACCAACAGGTTGACCAAGACCCGCACCATCAGCCGCTGATCGCAGCTGACGAACACCGGCTCGGCGCTGGGCTCGATGTCGATGCGAATCTGACGGCTGTGCGCCAGGTCCTGGACCTGGTCCATGGCCTCGTCGAGCAGGAACTCGAACACCGCCTCACTCATCTGATAACGCGACGATTCGGCGGCAATCGACAAGATGAAGTCATCCATCAAGCGCAGCAGCTTGTTGGCATGGCGCTGCACGCCGAGAATGCTTTCTGCAGCACTGCCGGACCCAGCAGGCTCGGTGCGCCGACACAGGGCGATGATGGACGCCACCGGGGTGCGCATGTCATGCGACAAGAGCTGCAAGGTCATGTCACGCTGCAGCTGCAAGCTGCGCATCTCCGTCACATCGGCCAGTGCCACCAGCCACAGCGGATCAGGGCCGACCGACAAGGCCGCCACCCGCAAGATGTAGTGCCGTTCTGCACCCTGGGCATGGTGGACGCCGACGTAGTGAGGCCCGCCGACCAGCTCGCGGGGCCCCGACTGAGACAAGCCCAGATGCGCAAGCACCGGCCCCACCGGCGCGCGCAAGGCGGCCAAATCGGAGGGGAAATCGGCCAGCATGCGCGCATTGACCATGGCCACGCGGCCGGCCTCATCCACCACCATCATGGGATTGGGCGCGCCATCGAGAACCGCGCGGAGAAAATCCATGCGGGCCCGGGCGCTCTCAATCGCCTGGTCCAGCAGCTGCGAGGTCTGAAGCACGGTGTCCGACTGCAGGCTGCGCAAGAGCGGCGCGGCATCGCGCCTGGGCGAAGGCAGGATCAGGCTGGCACGACCGCGCATGAACATCACGATCATCTCGATGCGGCGCCAGGCCCAGGCGGGCTTGAGCAGCAGGACGACGATGAGCAGCGGGCTGGGGTCGATCCACAGGCTGAACTGGCGCAAGACGAAAACGCTAAGCAAAGGGGCCGCGATCAACACCCCCGCGCTGAGCAGCAACTCGACCAGAGGGCTCAGCATCAGCAGGCCCAGCAACACCAGCGCAATGGCCAGCACGCCGTAGACCAGGCGCAGGCCCAAGCCGGCGCTCTCGATCAACTCCTCATTCAAGATGTCCTGCAGCAAGCTGGCATGCAGCTCCACGCCCGGTGTGCCGGCGCCCTGTCGGCCGGAATAGATGGTCGGGTAGTGGTCGCCCAGGCTGGGCGCCGTTGAACCGATCAGGACATGGCGATCCTTGAACAGGCCCGGGGGCGCCCGACCCAGCACCACATCGGACAGGCGCACCGTGGGAAAGCCTTGCGCCGGATCCACCAGCTTGAAACGCCGGTAGCTGCTGCCGCCTTTGAGGTCCAGCGCGGCGCCGGACATGGCCAGGGCCAGGTGCGGCACCTCCCCCGCCAGCAGGTGGGCGCCGCGGATGAAGCCGTCGCTTTCAAACGCCAGGTTGATGTGCGCCAGGCCGCTGGCGGCCGCGGCCAGCAAGGGGCCGGGCTGACGCACCAGCGCCGGCTGACCGGCCGTGGGCGGGCGGTACTCCATTGCCAGATAGGCCCGGTGCTTGCGCAGCGCCTGCGCCAGCTGAACGTCGGCCGGCCGGGCATCGTGGAACAGGATGTCGATGCCGATCGAGCGGGGCTTGTCTTGCGGATCGGCCAGGCGCTCGAGCAACTGGGCATAGGTCTCGCGACGGATCGGCCAGCCGCCGAGCTCATCGATCGAGGCATCGTCAATGGCAATGATCACCACCTCGGACCCGGCCTGCGCAGGCTGCCAGCGCTGGATGGTGTCGAAGAGCAGATGGCCGATCCCCGCGCCCCAACCTTGCAGGGTCAGGACCACGGTGGCGGCGACCGCGAGCACGCAGAGCGTCAACCACTCGAAAAGAAAACGGCGCTGCTCCCGGCTCATCGCCCGCAGCGCCCCGAGGGCCCGGCTCATGCGCCAGGCCAGGCTCATTCCTTTTCGACTCCGGCCAGCAACTCGAAGCTGCCTTCCCAGGTCAGCGGCGCCCCATCCGCCTGCTTGGCGCTCAGCCGCCACTGGTAGCGTCCGGGCAAGAGTCCTCGCACCACCGCCTGCCGGCTCTGCACCGGCGCATCAATCACCGGCTGCACCGTCTCTCCCTCGCTGCGAGTCAGCCGCAGATGCGGCTCTTGCAAGGATTCCAGATCAAAGCGGATGTGGCAGCGCAGGCGACCCGGCTCATCCGCGCGCTTGATGCCCTTGCACAGCGCCACGTCCACCCGCTCGCTGAACAAGCCTCCGGCAGTGAAAGACTGCAGCTTCAAGAACGTGGCGTAGCTGCCCAGTTCGGCCAGCACCCAGGGCTGATCCGCCGGCACATCCTCCGCGGCCCATTGCCGCTCGTTGGCCTGGGGCGCGCGCTCGATGTGCAAACGCTGGACGCTGTCGGCCCGCTGCCACTGAAGCTGCCACCCCGCGGGCACGGCCTGCAGAGCCAGGATGCGCGGCTCCGGTGGCAAGGTCTCCACCGCCTGGCTGCGGCCCTCGGCATTGATGGACACGCCCTGCCCGGCGCCGACCCGGACTTCCGCACTCTCGCCCAGTCCACGCGCGCCGACCACGCCGGCCTGCACCTCGACCCGAGTTTGACGGCCCTTTTCATCGAAGCCGACACGGAAACTGGTGCCGCGCACACCGGCCACCGAGGTCGGCGTGCGCACCAGGAACGGCGCATCTTTGCTGCCCCGGCGCTCCACGTCGAGATCGATGCGGCCGTTGAGCAGCTCGATCTGTACCTCGGGCGAGGCCTCCAGGGCATTGCGCCGCAACACCTTCAATCGCACGGTCGCCCCGGAAGGCAGGCCGATGGACCCGCCACCCTGGATGTTGAGAGACGCATGACAACCCGCCGGCATGCGCAGCACGCTGTCCTGGTCGAGCTTGTCATCGAGCTGCAGCACGCGCGTGCTTTCGCCGCGCAGCACCTGGGCTTGATTGCAGCTGAGGCTGGCGACGCGTGCCGACACCGGCTCGTGACGCATGCGCTCGCGCGGCAGCCACAGCTGGCGCCCCACCTCCAGCCGCGAGGCGTTGCGAAGCTGGTTGAGCTTGGCCACCTGGTCCAGCGCATCGGCACCGTCCATGTAGCGGGCCACCAGCAGTTCGAGCTTGTCGCCGCGCTTGACCTCGTAGGCCACATGCGTGTCGCCCATGGGCGGCGTGACGGTGGCAGCCGAGGCCGAGGCCGTCGCTGCAAAAGCGGCCAGGAGGACCCAAGGTCCACGCAGCCGATGTGTTCGTTTCTTCTTCATACGGATTCTTCTCCCTTGACGAGGCGATAGCCATAGCCGCGCACCACCAGCAAACGCCATTCGCCGCCACCTGCGCCGAGCTTGAGCTTGCGGCGCAACCACGAGACATGGACATCGAGGGTGCGGGACAGATCGTCCTCCTCGCGACCCCAGACATGGGCCATGATTCGTGTGCGGGAAATGGGGCGGTCGATGTTCTGGAACAGCAACTTCGCCAGCTCAAATTCCTTCTCTCCCAGCGTCACGCTTTCGTCGCCCATCTCGACTCGGCGCTCAGCAGCGTGGAAGCGATAACCGCCTTCGATCTCGGCTTCGAGTGAGGGCGGCGTGGGTGCCGGGCCCATGCGTCGCTCGACCGCACGCAAGCGGGCTGTGAACTCCGGCGCCCGCAAGGGCTTGCCGCAGTAGTCATCGGCGCCGGCATTCAGGGCTTGCACGATCTGCTCTTCTGCCAGATTGCTGGTCAGGAAAATGACCGGCACCCGCAGCTGCAGCTGCTGCCGCGTGTGGATCAACACATCCAGGCCATTCGGGCCGGGTACGTTCCAGTCCAGCACCAGCAGATCAAACGGGTCGTGCGTCAGGGCACGGATGATGTGGTTGCCGCTGCGAAAGGTGATGACGCTGTGGCCCTCACGCTCCAGCAGGCTGCGAACTTCAGCGGCGAGATCCGGTTCGTCCTCTAGCAAAGCGATGTGCACGACATGCCCTCCTCTGAGCAAAAGCGAACCATGGCTCAGAAATAGTAGGTGGCCGAAACAAACACACGGGTCTCGTTCGAGCGCGACTCGGTGGGTTCGTTCCTCTCGGCCTTTTTGTAGCCGCCAAAACCCTGGGCCAGCGAGCTGTTGAACAGCCAGCTGCCAACGCTGCCGCTCCAAGACACGCCGACGGCGTTCAAGGTGTAGCTGCTGTTCAGCGAGCCCGTGACCGGCTTGCGATTCGGCCGGATCACGCCGCCGTCATAAAACACGCCGACCGATTGAGTGCCCGAGATCTTGCGCACCAGCTCGACGCTCCACTGCGCGCCGGAATCACCCACGCCATCGGCGCTTGTGTACGCCCGCACCCCATTCACGCCGCCGAGTGACATGCGGTTGTAGGAGTCCAGGTTGCGCGAGGCCCACTGACCGCGCAGCCGGTATTCGGCATGCCAGCGTTCATCGTCCGTCACAGGGTGCTCGTAGCGCACCGAGCCTTGCACAAATCCATAGCCCCCTTCCGGCGTCAGATCACCTACCACCGTGGTGTAGTCGCCCAGGGCCAGGCTCAATTCAGCACGGAAGGGGGTCCAGGCGCCAGCCAGGCTTTCGCTGCTGAGTGTCCAGCGGAATTGGCTGTCACGAATCTCTGAAATACCCAGGCCCGAGTTGGCCAGTTCGCTGGCAGTCAGGCGCCGGCTGAGGCTGTACTGGGACTTCAGCGGATGCCGCCAGGACACCGGCAGGTAATGGCTGAAACCGACGCCAAACTCGTGCGAGTCTCCAGCCACAGCGGCCACGCCGCCCTTGATGGTCTTGGTCCGGGAGGTGTTGCCCCACACCCGCGCACGCCCCTGCAGGCTGGGCGTCAGCGCCTCGTACTCGGCGCGGGCGTAGGCGACCCCCATCGAACCCAGCCCCAGCAGATTGATCTCATCCCCCGGCTCCACACCGGCCAAGGTGACCGAGCCCATCACCTGGGGCTCGCCGTACTGCCGCAAACCGTAGTTGTTGGCCTGCCAGGCCGACACCTTGACGTCCCCCGGCTTGACACGGCGCGGTGCGATCTCCACCAGCACATCCACCCGCTCCGGCCCGGCTGGGCGCAAGACCAGACCCAGATCCACCGGCAGGTCGTAGCCTGCGGCGGAGAGCTGCTCTTCCAAGGCCTGCATGTCGATCAGCTCGCCGCTGCGCAGCACCGAGGCCAGACGTTGCTGGACCCGCGCCTGGTAAGCCTCGCCCAAGGGCGCTTGCGCCAATTGCGTGCTGACCGATTGCACACGGGGTGCGACCACCTGCACTTTGAGACGCTGGCCGCCGCCCGGGACGGCCTCAATCAAGGTCTGGGCATAGGCCAGAAAGCTGCCCCGTCGCCCTTGATCTGCGACCCAGTTCTCGAATGCCAGCAATTCCTCGGCGCTGACCGAGCCGCCAATCTTGGACTGCCAATAGGCCTTCACTGGCGCGACCAGGGCGCTGCCCTCGACCACCACCTCGACCAGCTTCTGCAGCGGCTTGCGCTCACCGACCAGGGCCGCAGGCGGCGGCGAAGCCGGGCGCCTGGGCAGGCTCTGATCTTCGATCGCACGCTGCACATTGCCGGGGTCTGCAGTTTGCGCCTGAGCACTTGAAACACAAGCACCGACACAAGCGGTGACCAGGGCGCGAACCAGAACCTGTCGCTTCATGAACGCTTCTCCTTCTTGGCCGACTCTTCGGCACGCGGCGTGTAGCAGAGGTAGACCCCATTTACTTCGGTGAGGTCACAGCTGCACTGTTTGATTTTGTCTTCTGTCAGGCCGATCTGCGTTGTATCGGCGTCATCCAAATGCTCTTCATTGCACAGATTCGGCACACCCGCGCCGGTCGGCCGCACATCGATGATGCGAGATGGGTCTCGATCGTTGGGCGGGATCGGCTTCGGATCGTCCGGGCGGCGGCTGCTGGCCGTGATGGAGGCGCTGTGGTTGGTACCCGCCACCCGGTAATTGGACGCCTGCCCACCGTTCAGGCCATCGCCCAGGCCATAGCTCACCGACACCGGCTTGCCGGTGCCCACGGCGGCGTCCTGGAACTGAGCGCTGAGCGAGGCGAAGACCAGCGTCTCCAGACCCACCAGACCTTGCAGGGTTCCCGCGGAAGCCACCGCCCGGGTGTTGCCGTCAAACACCTTGTCCGCCACGGTGGTGCCCACCACCGTCAGCAGCTTGGGCGTGATTGCAGCCTGGGTGCTGACCGGGCCCGTCGAGACCAGGCGGTAGTTGAGCCAATCGCCGGTGCCATTGCTGCGCGTCAAGGCGGTCGCGTCGGCCACGGTCACGGTCTTGCCCTGACCCGCGTTCTTGTCGTCAAACGCACCCACACCGCTGACAAACAGGGTCTCACCGAGCACCGTGCCCGACACGGTGCCAAAACCGATGCTTGCCGCCGTGCTGCCGTCGTACACCTTGTCGGCTGCCGTGATGCCCGTCACCTGCACCGCCTTGGGATCGATCCGCAGGCTGGCATTGCTCACCGTGATGTCGTAGTTGCCGGCATCGCGACCGCTGACTTGCAGGGCCGAGTCATAGGTCCCCGCATTGCGACCGTTGGCCATGCCCTGGATCACCACATCATCGCCCGCCACAAAGCCACGGGTGACGGCATCGGCTTGGGTTTGCACCAGGCCGTTGTAGATGGTGCTGCTGCCGACGCCCGACACCGAGGCCTGGGCCTTGTTGACCGTCAGGGCGCCATCGACAAACGTCAGCGCGTAGTTGCCATCGGCGCCACTCACTTGGTGCACATAACGGCCGGCATTGCGCCCCTGGCCGCCGGTGCTGCTCAAGCCAGTCAGCACCGCTTCGGTCTCGCCGGCCACCAGGCCGCTGGCCGTGAAGCCCGTGACCGACTGCGTCTGGCCGTTGTAGACGGTGCTGGCACTGTTGGCCGTCACCACCGCCTGGGCCTTGGCTATGGTCAAAGCGCCATCGACAAAGGTCAGCGCGTAGTTGCCATCGCTGCCGCTGATGCGGTGGGTGTAGCTGCCAGCGTTCTTGCCCTGGCCGCCCACGCTGCTCAGACCGCTCAACACGGACTCGGTCTCGCCTGCCACCAGGCCGCTGGCCGTGAAGCCCGTGACCGACTGCGTCTGGCCGTTGTAGACGGTGCTGGCACTGTTGGCCGTCACCACCGCCTGGGCCTTGTCGATGTTCAAAGCGCCATCGACGAAGGTCAGCGCATAGTTGCCATCGCTGCCGCTGATGCGGTGGGTGTAGCTGCCAGCGTTCTTGCCCTGGCCACCTACGCTGCTCAGACCGCTCAACACGGACTCGGTCTCGCCCGCCACCAGGCCGCTGGCCGTGAAGCCCGTGACCGATTGCGTCTGGCCGTTGTAGACAGTGTTGGCACTGTTGGCCGTCACCACCGCCTGGGCCTTGTCGATGTTCAAAGCGCCATCGACAAAGGTCAGCGCATAGTTGCCATCGCTGCCGCTGATGCGGTGGGTGTAGCTGCCAGCGTTCTTGCCCTGGCCACCCACGCTGCTCAGACCACCCAGCACGGCTTCAGTCTCGCCCGCCACCAGGCCGCTGGCCGTGAAGCCCGTGACCAACTGCGTCTGGCCGTTGTAGACGGTGCTGGCACTGTTGGCCGTCACCACCGCCTGGGCCTTGGCTATGGTCAAAGCGCCATCGACAAAGGTCAGCGCATAGTTGCCATCGCTGCCGCTGATGCGGTGGCTGTAGCTGCCGGCGTTCTTGCCCTGGCCGCCCACACTGCTCAGACCGCTCAACACGGACTCGGTCTCGCCCGCCACCAGGCCGCTGGCCGTGAAGCCCGTGACCGATTGCGTCTGGCCGTTGTAGACAGCGTTGGCGCTGTTGGCCGTCACCACCGCCTGGGCCTTGGTGATTTCGCCCGTGAAGACACTTTCGGTGTTGACGACGTAGTTGCCGCCACCGTTGCCATCGGCCAGCACAAAACCCGCATTGACCCGCAACTCTTTGCCCGTGCCGGCGTTCTTGTCCGTGAAGGACTGTGTCAGCTGCGTCACCTGATCGCCGCTTTGCAGACCGCTGACCAGCGGCGCTTGCGAAGAACTCAGCTTGCCGTCGTAGACCTTGGAGTCCGTGACTGCGCGCAAGGTCAGCACCGCCTTGTCGATCACCAGATCGGCGTCGGTGTAGCTGATGCTGTAGTTGCCCAGACCTGAGCCGTCAGCTTGGATGTGCGAGCCGTAGGTCCCGGCGTTGCGTGCACTGGCCAGGCCCGTGACGGTGAAGCTCTCGCCCGCCAGGAAGCCACTGCTGGTGTACTGATCCTGCGATTGCGTTTCCCCGTTGTAGCCCACGCGCTTCGCCACCGCACTGATGGAAGCCGCGCGGGGATCCACATACAAGCGAGCGGTCGGCGATTCGGGCGTGCTGTCCAGCACCACAAAGTTGTTACCGCTGAGCGTGTAACGATAAGCATCCACGGCACCGCCGGTGTCACGAATGACCTGGCGGGGCGAGCCATTGGGCGCGGGCTGGGTGACGGTCAAATCATCGATCAGCGCAGCCCGGGTGACTTGGTAGGCATTGCTGCCGGCCACCACCGTCTCGACGATGGAGCTGCCGCCGCTCTGGTTGGCCGCCTTCAGCGCGTCCTTCACCTGCGTGGCCGTGGGATCGCTGTCACCGTAGGTGATGCGCAGGCTTGCGCTATCGATCTTGTCGGTGAAGCTGAGCTGTTCACGCACCATCACCTGGCTGTTGCCGCCGCTGTTCTGCTGCGGTCCCGAGGCGTAGTCGGTGTAGGTCTTGGCGTTGGCCGGGTTGCCGCCCACC
>Ga0187843_10000747_pt1 | contig 22032 bp, 16 predicted proteins | sample SpaLakP09_SKY_43_FD_134516 | JGI IMG/M metagenome (GOLD analysis project Ga0187843, IMG submission 134516) | Oligotrophic lake water microbial communities from Sparkling Lake, Wisconsin, USA - SP09_SKY_43 | ecosystem: Environmental > Aquatic > Freshwater > Lake | place: USA: Sparkling Lake...
CCGGGCGCCCGGCTGCATGCCCTGCGCCAGTGCCTCGTAGCGGCCTATATTGGCGTCGTTGACGAAGGGCAGCAGGTTCTCGGCCACCACCTGCGCGGCATGGATGCCGCCGGTCTGCAGGGTCGTGGCAAGCATGTCGTCGTAGCCGCTGCTCAGGCCCACCGCCTGCCACTGCTGCAGCACCGGCAAGGCCTTGCGGAACAGCAGCTGGTCGTAGCTGTCAGCCAGCGCGGTCACGGTGGCGTTGACGGTCGCCGTGTCCGGCGGTAGTCGGGCCGCCAGCGCCAGCGCCGCGGCCTGCACATGGCCATCCGGAAAAGCCAGGAACTCCCGGGCCAGCGCAGCCTGCTCGGCCACGTCGCCGTTGGCGGGCAGGGCAGTGAGCCGCTCGCTGATCGCCTTGGACATGGCGAAATGCGTCTCCAGCCCTTCGGATGCGGCGCCGCCGCAACGGTCGGCCAGATAGCAGCGTTTCAGGGCCAGCAGGGCGGCGGCCGGCGGCAGCGCCTGCTGTTGCTGCAGCAAGCCCGGCAGCCCCACCAGCTCGGCCGAGGTCGCGCTGGTTGCGCCCGGCAGCCCGGTCGGTACCAGCGCATGGGGCAGGTCTTGCCCCGCCGCGGCGGCCTGCGGCGCCAACACCACACCGTCCTCGGCCGCTGGTCGCAACCACGCAGCCAGCCCGGTGAGCACGACCAGGCCAGCCGCAGCCGGCCAGAGCGGCTTCATGGCAGCAGAGCCAGGAAGGCGCTGGCGGGCCAGCGGTTGCCCAGGCAGAAGGCTGCGTTGGCCTGACCGGCCAGGCAGGCATTCACCAGGGTCGTGCCGAAGGGGCCGTAGACGTCCTTCTCGGCCACGCCATTGCGCAGCACCGGCTCCACGCAATGGAAGCGGTGCGCGGCCGAGCGCTCGGCACCGCGCGGGCAGTCGCCGTTGCCGCGGGCGTTGCCGGCCTGCGCCTTGCTCCAGACCTGCAGCTGCAGCGCGCGTCCGTCCACCACCACGCCGCGCAGGGCCGTGCAAGCCGCGCCGCCGCCATTGGCCGCACACTGCTCGGTGGCCGCCGCGGTGAAGGGGCCGTAGGCCGAGGAGGCGCTGGCGCAGTGGCGCAGCTGGATGTCATAGCGGGTGCCGGGTGGGCAATGGGCGTGGCGGGTCACGACGGCCGGCGGCGTGGTCGGCACCACCCAGTTGGGCAGGGTCGAGGCCGGGTAGAGATTGCCCGCGAAGATCCAGCCTGCCTTGCCGTTCTGCTCAACCAGGTAGTAGAGGTTGTTGGCCGAGGCGGTGACGAACAGCTCCTTGACCTGCAGCTTGGTGCCGTTGGGCAGCGAGTCCACCAGCGTGCCGCCGGGCGTGGCGCGGCGGTTCAGGTTGCTGGTGGTGGCCACGGCCACCCATTCGCCTGGGTAGGCGAAGGTGCCGGCCGCCAGCGGCGTGGCGTTGCTGGCGATGGCCGCATGGCTGTTGCGGTCGCCGGCGGCGATCCATCCGTCGACGGCACCGTGGCGCACGCGGTAGTAGCGCGCCTGGGTCTGTGGCGAGCGCAGCTCGAAGTCCAGCACCTGGTAGGTGCCTGCCGGAAGGGTGGCGGTGACGGCCCCGTCGATGCTGGCGCGCAGTTCCAGGTCCGCCGAGGTCTTGATCGCCGAACCCAGCGCCTGCAGGCCGTCCACACCGGCGCGGCAGAGCTGATGACGGTTGTGGTCGATGCGCTTGCGGCCGTTGATCTCGTAACCGTAGACGGTCACCGCCTGGCTGGCATCGAAGCTGGCGCGCGCGCCCAGGCAGGCGGCGTCGCGCATATCGTCCACGCATTCGATGTCGTTGCCGACCAGCACGCAGGCCGATGCGCCCACCTTCAGCAGCTTGCCCGGCTCCAGCCCGCCAGAGGTCGGCAGCGGGCATTGCGAGCCGTTGTCCATCAGGCAGGCCACGTCGATCGGCGTCGCCTTGGTCAGGTCGGCCACGTCAGTCAGCCAGAGCCGGTTGTCGTAGTTGTCGCGGTAGCCGTTGTCCTTGCCGACATTGGCGTCGGCCGGGTTCTGCCAGCGGCAGATCCGTGTGGGCCCGCCGTTGTAGGCCGACCAGGCCGAGCGCGAGCGGCCGCGCCAGTACTCGGCATCGCCGCTGGTTGCGCCGCCCAGGCAGCTCACCGGCGCCTTCTTCCAGCCGTCGTAGAAGATCTCGATCGAGTAGCTGAAGTTCTGCATCAGGTTCCAGCCCTTGCCCTGGCCGACCGGCACGAAGTGGTAGCGGTCGTCCAGCTGCATCATGCCGTGGCCATGGCCGGAATCGCCGCGCATGCTCTTCAGCGCGTAGGGCTGGCCCGCCGCCAGCTGGGCATCGCGGTAGTGCGACCAGAAGCTCTCCTGGCGCAGCAGCGCAAACACGCCGCGCTGGAAGCTCGCCATCTCCTCGGCGCCCGCATCGGGCTTGCGCAGCAGCAGGTAGCGCGAGGTGGCTTCGCGCATTGTTGCGTAGAGCTCCTGCATGTAGCGCTTGCGCTCGGGCGTGCCATTGAGCGCGTCATTGAAAATCAGCGGCGCGTAGTTGCCGCGCACGAAGCTGTCGGGCCCGAAGGCCGAGCCGTCGCAGGCGCTGGGCGCGCGGCCGTGCGTCCAGGTGCCACCGACCTTGCCGGTGCAGAGCCAGTCATTGGGGGTCGGGTTTTGCGCCTGGGCCGGTGCCAGCATGGCCAGACTCAGGCCGGCGCCGATCAGGGTGTGGGTGAGGAGCTGCTTCATGCTTGTTCTCCGGTCTTGCCGCGCCGGCTGGTGAGCGCCACGGCGCCCAGGCCCAGCAGCAGCAGCATCAGGGTGGCGGGCTCGGGCACATCGCCCACCCGCACGGCCATTGCGTGGTACTCGTTGACTTTCAAGGAGCTGCCCTGTTCGCCGAAGATGGTGAAGAAATGCAGCGCCTCCTCTGGGTCGTATGGCGACTCGGTGCCAGTCCAGTAGACGTAGTTCTGCAGCGCCTCAAAGGGGCCGCTCTGGGTCACGCCGGTGGCCGCCTGGTTGCCCAGGCTGGTGTAGAACAGATGGCCCAGCTCGGAGTTGAGGCCGGTCTGGTTGATGCCGCCATCGGTGGAGCCATCCTCGGAATAGGCGAGGTTGAGGCTCAGTCCGTTGACGGGCGACACGCCCGGCAGCCGCCAGTCGCTGAAGCCACCGTGGCTCAGCTGATCGGCCCAGGAGACAGCCACGTCCCAGGTCATCAGACCCTGGCTGTCGGCATTCTTCAGCCAGGTGAGATTGCTGACGGTGTCGTAGATCATGCCGTTGCCACGGTCGACCAACGAGGCCTGCGCGGGGCTGGCGGTGGCAGCGATTGCGGCGGCCGCGAGACAGCAGGTGGTCCAGAATTTTCTAGGGCTCATCGGTGGGGTCCGGTTGGGCGCGCACGCGCAGCTTGCCTGGGCGGCGGCGGTTGAACATAGGGGGCTGGCTAAAGCGTAAGCAGGCGTGGCCCCAAGCGCTCTCAGGGCAAACCTGTGACATCCATCACGAATTGGCGATGCGCCATAAGCTGGTGGCATGCGTTTGCGAGCACTGGGTCACATGTCATGATGTTGGCCATGACGATGCCGCATGACATGAGCGCCAGCGCGCTGCTCGCCGCCTACCGCAGCCGGGCGCTGTCGCCGGTCGAGGTGTTGCAGGACCTGCTGTCCCACATCGAGCGCTGGGAGCCGCAGCTGCAGGCGCTCTATGCCTTCGACCCCGATGCCGCCTTGGCCCAGGCCCGCGCCTCCGAAGCCCGCTGGCTGTGCGGCGAGCCCCTGGCGCTGGACGGCTTGCCGCTCACCTTGAAGGAAAACATCGCCACCCGCGGCACGCCGCTGCCGCTGGGCACGGCCGCCACGCTGCTGAGCCCCGCCAGCGAGGACGCTCCGCCCGCCGCCCGCCTGCGCGAGGCCGGCGCGGTGCTGCTCGCCAAGACCACCATGCCCGACTACGGCATGCTCAGCTCGGGCCTGTCCAGCTTCCACCCGCTGACCCGCAACCCCTGGGACCTGAGCAAGAACCCGGGCGGCTCCAGCGCCGGGGCGGCGGCCGCCGCGGCGGCCGGTTATGGCCCGCTGCACCTGGGCACCGATATCGGCGGCTCCGTGCGCCTGCCGGCCGGCTGGTGCGGCTTGTTTGCGCTCAAGCCCAGCGGCGGGCGCATCCCCATCAAGCCGGCCTATGCCGGCCGGGTGGCCGGGCCGATGACACGCACGGTGATGGACTCATCGCTGATGATGAGGTGCTTGAGCCAGTCCGATTGGCGCGATGCGAGCAGCCTGCCGCCGCAGGACATCGACTGGTTGAACCTGCGCCGTGAACTGCGCGGCCTGAAGATCGGCCTGCTGATGGACGCCGGCTGGGGCATGGCGGTCGAGCCCGAAACGGCCGGGGCCGTGCAGGCGGCGGCGCGCCTGTTCGAGCAGGTGGGTGCCATCGTCGAGCCCTTGGCGCCCTTCAGCACCCGCGCGATGGCGGACGGCATGGACAAGTTTTGGCGCATGCGCTCCTGGCTGGACATCAGCGCTTTGCCCCAGGTGCGGCGCGACAAGGTGCTGCCCTACATCCTGGAATGGGTCGCCACCGGCGCGCGCCTGAGTGCGGCCGAGGTCTTCCAGGGCTACAGCCAGATGGCGGCCCTGCGGGAGGCGGCGGTGGCGGCCTGCCAGCCCTTTGATTTCGTGCTCTCGCCGGTCAGTCCGGTGCCGTCCTTTGCGGCCGAGTGGGCCAGCCCCTTGAATGACCCGCTGCGGCCCTTCGAGCACATCGCCTTCACCCTGCCCTACAACATGAGCGAGCAGCCGGCCGCCAGCATCAACTGCGGCTATACGGCAGCCGGCCTGCCGATCGGCCTGCAGATCATTGGCCGGCGCTTCGACGACCTGGGCGTGCTGCAGTTGGCGGCGGAGTTCGAGCGCCTGCGCCCTGCCCAGCGGCCTTGGCCGGCGCCCCCGCCATGAGCAGCGAACGCGAAAAGATGCTGGCCGGCGAACCCTACCGCGCCGATGACGCCGAGCTGGTGGCGATGCGCCTGCGCGCCCGCCGGCTGTGCCAACGCCTGAGCGCCCTGCCGCCCGAAGACAGCACCGGCCAGCAGGCCGCCGTTGACGAGTTGCTCGGCACGCAGGGCAGCGACGCCTTCATCACCCCACCCTTCTTCTGCGACTACGGCCGCCATATCAAGCTCGGCGCGCGGGCCTACTTCAATGCCAACTGCGTCGTGCTCGATGTGGCGCCGGTCACCATCGGCGACCATGTGCTGATCGGCCCGGCCGTGCAGATCTACACCGCCCTGCATCCGCTCGATGTCGCACAGCGGCGCGCGGGCGACGAGTCCGGCGCGCCGGTCGTCATCGGCAACGATGTCTGGATCGGCGGCGCGGCGGTCGTCTGCCCTGGCGTCACCATCGGCGACGGCGCGGTCATCGGCGCCGGCAGCGTGGTCACTCGCGACGTGCCGGCAAACGTGTTCGCGGCGGGCAATCCCTGCCGCGTGGTCCGTGCACTCTGATCCCTTGCCGCTGGCCGGGCCACGCGTGTTGCTGCGGTGCCTGACGCGGGACGACCTGGCAGATTCCGGTCCTATCGGTGTCTGCTGCTGCGCTGACGAGGGAGGCCCTGCGAATTCTTGTGCCGACCCTGTGTCGAGCATCGGTTTGTCATTGAACGGATGAGGCACTGAACATGCTGACGCTCTACGGCACCCAAGGCTCAGGCTCGGCCGCCATCGAGGCGGCGCTGGAATTGGCCGGCCAGCCCTACCGCATGGTCGACGCCGCCTCCTGGAAACCGGGGCCAGGTCTTGATGAGTTGCTGCAGGTCAACCCGCTGGGGCAGATCCCGACCCTGCGCCTGCCCGACGGCGCGGTGCTCACCGAGAGCGCGGCCATCCTGATCCATCTGGGCCTGAGTTCGCCGGCCGCCAACCTGCTGCCGCAGGCGCCGACCGCGCGCGCCCAGGCGATCCGCGGTCTGGTCTTCATCGCCGCCAATTGTTACGCGGCCATCAGCATCATCGACTTCCCGCAGCGTTGGTGCGCCGACGCCGACAAGCCGATGCGCCAGCGCATCATCGACGGCGTCCGCGCCCGCCTGCATCAGCACTGGGACATCTTTGCCGAGCAGTTCTACCCGCCGGCGGTGGCGGGCCAGCATTTCCTGAACGGCGCGGCACCTGGCGCGCTGGACCTGCTGGCCGGCGTGGTGTCGCGCTGGTCGGGCAGCCGCGCTCATCTGCAGCTGAGTCGGCCGGCCTTCCATGCGCTGCTGCTGCGTGTCGACCAGCATCCGCGCCTGGCACCGGTGTTTGCGCGCCACTGGCCCGAGCAATAAATCACGGCGCTGCGCTTCATTACCTGCACCGAAGCGACGAAGATTGAGATCAGGAGCGATGAATCCATGTTGATCGAAATGTCCGACGGGCTGAGCAGCTATCTCTTGCCCTTTCTGATTGCCGTGCCCCTGGCCCTGCTGGTGTACTTCATTAGCACCCGCCATGGCGGCGATTCGTCGCGCCTGACCGAAACGCCGCCTCCGCCGTCGCCGCCCGAGCTCGCGCCTAAAGCGCCAGCACCGCCGCCTGAGCCTGCCTCGCTGCTGTTGGTCGACGACTCCGCCGTGGCCCGTGCCAAGCTGGGCCGCCTGTTCGAGGCCGCCGGCTACAAGGTCACGCTGGCGCGCGACGGCGTCGAGGCGCTGGAGCGCCTGGCCGAGCAGCGCTTTCAGGTGCTGATCACCGATCTGGAAATGCCCAACAAGGACGGCTTCGAACTGATCGCAGCCGTGCAGGGCAGCCTGGAGACCGAAGACTTGCCCATCATCGCCATCACTGGCCATGACGAGTTGCAGGCCCGCATCCACCAGATCCAGGGCATCTACGGCATCTTCAAGAAGCCCTGGAACGACCGTGAGCTGCTGAAGCGGGTCGAGGCGCTGGCGGCGATGCGCAAGCCCGGCTGATCACTCCAGCTTCAGGGCCCTTGCCACCTCGCTCCACGGCAGCAGCTTGAAGTTCTGCGGGCCGTCGGGCAGGCGCTTGTGGCCGTCCTGCACGACCACCAGGCCCTGGCCGTAAATGCTACCCGGGCCGCCCAGGTCGGCCGAGCTGACCTCCAGCCCGTCGGTCTCCGAGGTGCCATCGATGCCCAGCTGCGAATTGATGCCGATGCGGAATCCGCCGCGCAGCTTGTAGGGCGGCTTGGCGTCCAGCACCAGATAGCTATCGTTTCCCTGTGACGAGACCACGAGATAGCTGGCGGCGTCCCGGCCCTTGCCTTGGTAGATCGCCAGGCCTTCCACATCGGCCTGCAGCTCGGCACCGGTCGCCATCACCAAGGCTGGCTTGGCCGGCCGCTCGGCGCGGGCATCCAGCGCCCAGATGCCGCGCTTTTCTTCGCCGACGAAGAGGCGCTGCGTGCGCTCGTCGACCACGCAGCCCTCGGGCTGGCTGGCCAGGCGCCATTCGCGCAGCAGGCGGGCGCGCCAGCTTGCCTCGATCAACTCGATGCGGTAGTGCTGGATGTGGCCATCCTTGTCGTTGACATGCACGTCCAGCTCGTCGGCCGGCGTGCGGGCGACGCAGACGCCGTAGATCTCGCGCAAGTTGGTGGGCAGGCGGGCCAGCTCGCTCACCTTTCCCTGGGCATCGATGCCGAACAGGGCCAGCGCGTTCTCGTCTCGCTGTGTGGCCACGGCCAGATCCCAGCGGCGGCCACCGGCCAGGATGCCCTGGCGCAGGTCAACGTTGTTGAGCCGGCCGGCCTCCAGCAGCTGGCGCTGGCGGCCCTGCAGGTCATAGACCAAGAGGCCCTGCTTCTTGTTGGTGCCCAGCACCAGGCTCTGGCTGGGGTCAACGGGGTGCACCCAGATGGCCGGGTCATCGGCGGCGTCGCCCAGGCGGGCCACCGGCTCGGTCTGGGCCGTGGCCTGCAGCACCGGCCAGTCGTAGCGCTTCACCTTAGCGGCCGGCGCAGGCGGGGCCGCCTTCAGCAGGCGCCGCTGCGGCTTGCCCTCGACCTCGGTGCCGTAGGCCCACAGGCCCACGCCGGGCTCGGGGATCAAGACCTGGCCCTTGGCATCGTCAACCTTGCAGCTTTCGGGCTCCAGCGGCGTGGCCAGGCGGCGCAGCGGGCGGGCGGCGCTTGGTTCGGACCCGTCACCCAGCAGCCATTGCTCGCTCAGGCCGGCCTTGCCGAGCAGGAACAGGTGCAGCAGCCCTTGCGGGTCGCGGTGCAGGCACAGGGCCTCGACCTCGAAGCCGGGCTCAGCCAGCTCGGTGGCGTGCAGCTTGGCGCCGCCCACGCGCACCAGCAGCGGCCGGCCGCGGTCGGCGTCCAGCAGCACGGCCACGCCCGGGCGCTGGTCCCAGCGCTTGGCGCGCAAGGCCAGCCGGTCGAGCTCGCGGCCCTGGCCGTCGAGCAGGCTCAGGCCCTTCTTGTCGAGCTGCAGGGTGTCCGCAGCGGCGTTGCCGTGCAGTAGGGCCAGGCTCAGCACGGCAAGGGGGAGTAATTTCATGGCGGCCATTGTCATCAGAACACCGCCAGCTTCAGGCCGATCTTGTAGCTTCGGCCGTATTGCTCGTACTGGCTGTTCAGCGCGCGCTGGCCGGCGTACACGTAATAGGCGCTGTTGTTCAGATTGAGCGCCTCGAAAGTAAGTGAGAGCTGTGGCGTGATCGCGTAGTGCAGAGAGAGGTCCACCTGCGTCTGCGCATCAACCCACTGGTCCTTGCTCGCGTCCAGCACATCGCCCACCTCCAGCAGATAGGCCGACTTGTTGTTCAGTGCCAGGCGGCCGCCGATGCCCTTGCCTTCCCAGCCCAGGCTCACATTGAAGCTGCGGTCGCTCTGGCTGGGCAGCGCCAGGCGGCGCGACTGCAACTGGCCGTCCTTGTAGCCGGAGATGCTGGCCTTGGCATTCACGAAAGTCGCGTTGGCGCCGAGCACCAGGCCGCCCCAGGCGCCGGGCAGCATGCGCAGGGCCTGGTTGTAGCTCAGCTCCAGGCCGGCCAGCTTGGCGGTGTCGCCGTTGGCATAGGTCAGCGCCGAGTCGAAGTCGGCCCAACGGCCAGCGCCAGCCAGGTCGGTGCGGTAGACGAAGTCGCGGATGTTCTTGTGGAAGATATAGGCCGACAGCGCGCCGTCCTTGGCCAAGCGCTTCTCGATACCCAGATCCAGATTGCGCGAGCGCAGCGGCTTCAGCGTCGGGTTGCCGAACTCGGCCTCGTCGCCGTCGATCACAAAGCCCGGTGCCAGCTGGCCGAAGCTCGGCCGCACCAGCGAGTTCGTCAGCGCGGCGCGCACGAAGCTGCCCGGGCTCAGCTCATGCCGCAGCAGCAGCGCGGGCAACCAATGCTGGCTCTTGGTCTTGGCGCTGACGGACTCGAACTCGCCGTCCAGGATGCCGGTGCCTTGCGCCGTCAGCGTCAGGCGCTCGTGGCGCAGGCCGCCCAGCAGCTGGGTGCGCTCACTCAGCTCCAGCGTGGCCTGCAGGTAGGCGGCGTCGACCTCTTCTTCCATGCGGAAGTCGTTGACTCTCGAATCCTCCTCGTCGCGGAACTTGGCGCGGTCCAGCGGTGCCACAAGCGCACGCAGGGTGCTCTCGCTCAAGGCTGGGCCGAAGGCGCTGCCCCAGGGGTAGCTGACCGCGCTGCCGCTCAGGAACTGGCCCATTGCCAGCTGCGCCTTCGTCAGGTTCAGCGGCTGCTTGGCCAGGTCCTTGGCCTTGAAGACCCAGGTCTCCTGCTCGTTGGTCTTGGTGCGGCGGCTGGTCTTGGCACCGAACTTGAGCACCAGATCCATGCTGCCTAAGCTGCCCTCGTGCTGCAGGTCGAGGCGGCCATTGCGCTCGCGGTCGCGCGCCCGGCTGGTTTCCAGCTCGATCTCGTCGAGCGCGTAGCCGGTGGCCTGCGCCATCGCGGCCGGGCCGTTCAGCAGCGGTTTTTTGCTGCCGCCGCTGAAACCGACGCCGTCGAACTCCTGCACAAAGGCCGCGCCGGCCAGTCCGTCGGGTGTGTTCTCGCTGGCCTGGCCGGCGCCGAGGGCAGCGCTCAGCAGCCAGTCGCCGAAGCGGCGCTCGCCGCCCAGGGCCAGGCTGGCGATGCGGGCGGTTTCCTTGCGGGCCTTCAGTGCGCGTTTTACTTCCGCCTCGCCCAGCTCGCCCTGCACTTGCGCGTCGGAGAACTCCACGCCCTGGGCCTGGCGCTGCTCGGCGTCCGAGAAGCGGCTGCTGAACATGCGCAGGTAGTAGCTCTGCGCGTTGTCGGGGCGGAAGTCGAGGTTCAGTGCGGCGCCCTGGCGCTGGCGGGTGATGCTGTACTTGCGGCGCTCCAGCTCTTCGAGCTTCGGCGTGGCTCCGTCCACATCCCAGGCGCCGCCGGTCTCGACATTATCGGAGCCGAAGGCGCGCTCGTCGCTGCTTAGGCCCAGGGCCAGGCCCAGCTTGCCGTCGAAGAAGCGGTCGGCAAAGGTCAGCGCCGCGCGGGGCCGGGTCTTGCCGGCGCTCTGGTCGTGGTTGGCGCCGGCCTCCAGGCTCAGGTAGCGGCCCGGCTGGTCAAAGGCTGACAGGGTCTTGACGCTGATCGCGCCGCCCAGCGAGTTGGCGTCCTCCTCGGGTGTCAACGTCTTGCTGACGGAGAGCGAGCGGATCAGCCCGGCCGGCACCACGTCCAGGCCCACCGCGCGGCGGTCCGCCTCGGCCGCGGGCACGGTGCTGCCATTGATGCTGACGGCGTTCAGGTCCGGCCCAAGGCCGCGCACCCGCACGAAGCGGCCTTCCCCCTGGTCCCGCTCGACCGACACGCCCGGCAGCCGTGCCAGCGCCTCGGCGGCATTGTTGTCGGGCAGTTGGCCGATGCCGTCGGCATGCACGACGCTGACCACGCCCTGTGCCGCCTGCTGGGCGTCGAGCGCGCCGCGCAGATTGGCGGCCTGGCCGGTCACCACCACGTCGGCCAGCTTCTTCGCGGGCGGCGTTGGGGCCGGCGGCGTCTGCGCCTGGGCCGCGAAGGCCGCGCCGAGACACAGGCTCAGCAGGGTGAGGGGAAAGCTGCGGGTGTGGCGATGGGTCATGGTGGGGTGAGAAGCAGTGAGCAATGGCTGCGCACCTTAGGCAGGGCCCGTGGCAGTTCCGTGACAGCGGGCGGATCGGCGCAGGCGGGCGCCCGCGCTTGAGCTCTTGCGACCCCCTGGGCGAACCGTCAGATGAACTGTCACAAAGCCGCTCTAGCATCGTTGACCATGTTGATGGCACCTCTGCGCGCGCTGCGTTCACTGCATTCGCTCCGCCTGGCTCCGGTGCTGGGCCTGGCCCATTTCGGCCATCTGCTGGCCCTCTTGATGGCGGCGCTGCTCTGGACTTTTGCCGATTTGGGCGAGGCCAAGCCCTGGGCGCACATCCGCTGGATGGACGTGGCCGGCGAGGGCGGCATGGTGCTGATGGCCGCCATCTGGCTCGTGCAGCTGCGCTCCAGCCGGCCGGCCGGGCGGGTCACCAGCCTGCTGTGCCTGGGCCTGGGCGCCATGCTGCTGGGCGAATGGATCGATGTGCTGGACGAGGTCTGGCAGCTGCCCAAGGCGATGGTCTGGGACAACTGGCTGGAATCTGCCCTGGTGCCGCTGGGCATGCTGGTATTGACGGTAGGCCTGCAGCATTGGCGCGAGGAGCAGCTGGCGCTGAACGATCAGCTGCTCAAGCGCGAACGTCTGTTCCGCGAGCATCGCAGCCTCGACCGTATCACCCAGCTCGGCGACGCCGTCTATATGAGCACGCAGATCGAGCTGGAGCAGCGCCGCAGCCGGCCGGCGGCCTTGCTGATGCTGGGCCTGCAGGGCTTCGATTCGGTGGCGCGCGAGCAGGGCCTGGCCGAGGCTGACCGGCTGTTGCAGGCGGCCAGTCATCTGCTGCTGCTGAATCTGCGCCCGCAGGACCTGCTTTGCCGCTACGCCGCCGACCGCTTCTGCGTGCTGCTGCCAGGCGGCGACGCGGCCGACGCCGCGGCTGCGGCCGAGCATCTGCGCCTCGCCCTGAGCGGCCTGGCCCACCATGGCCGCGAGGGCGCACGCACCCAGTTGCCGGGTCTGGCGGCCTGGGCCGTCGTCACCGCGCAGGCCCCAGCTCAACAGCAGCTGCTGGACTTGGCGCAGCGGCTTCGGCCATGAGTATTGATCTGCAATCGGCACTGGCCCGCCTGTGCCCCGCGCCCGGCGCGCCGGTCTACCAGCAGGGCACGCGCTTCCTCGCCTGGGAGCACCAGGCCGCTCTGCTGCTGGCCTTTGCGCGCAGCCGCGAGCTTGATCCCGGCGCGCTGCTGGACGATGCCGGGATCAAGCTCGCGCCGCTGCTCAGCCCGCAGCAGTTGCTGGCCCTGCTTGGCGCGCTGCAGCGCCGCCTGGCCAGCCCCGACACCCCCTTCGTGCTGGGCCAACTGAGCTTGCCCGGCCATTTCGGCCTGGCCAGCCATGCGCTGGCGCAGGCTGCCAATCTGGCGCAGGCGCTGCAGCTGCTGGTCGACCACTCGGCCCGACTGTCCCCGCTGCTGACGCCGCGCCTGCTGCACCACCAGGACGAGCTGATCCTGCTCTGGACGCCGGCCTGCGGCGTCGGCGCGGCGCAGCGTGGCTTTGTGGTGGACATGCAGATGAGCGCCGTCACCGCCATGTGCCAGTGGCTGGGTGGCGAGCCGCTGCCCTGGCGCTACAGTTTCAATCGCACCCGACCGCGCGACCTGTCCCAGCACGGTGTCTTTCTCGGCGGACATTTGCAGTTCGACTGCCAGGTCGACGCGATGCGCCTGCCTGCGGCGTCTTTAGGCAAGACCTGGCCCCGCGGCGCCGCGCTCAACCTGGCCGCCCAGGCGCTGGCCCAGGGCGCCGACCCGCCCGCCGCCGGCCGCGGCCTGCTGGCCGCGCTGGACGACTACCTGCTGCCGCGCCTGCCCGAGCTGCCCGGTCTGGAGCTAGCAGCGAGCGCCTTCGGCGTCAGCAGCGCCACCTTCAAGCGCCACCTGGCCCTGCATGGCACCCACTACCAGTCCCAGCTCGACCAGCTGCGCGCCCAGGTGGCCGTCTATTTGCTGCAGCTGCGCGGTTGCAGCAACGAGGCGGCGGCTGCACAGCTGGGCTTTCACGACCGGCACAATTTCCGCCGTTCCTTCAAACGCTGGACCGGGATGACGCCAAGCCTGCTGTGCTGAAATGCCGGCATGAATCGTCAACAGAAGAATGGCCTGCTGAAGAAGCTCGCGCTCGCCCTGCTGGTTCTGCTCGTGGCCGCTGCCGCGCTGCTCTATTGGTACCTGCATACCAAGCGCCCGCAGCGCGACGGTGAACTGCGCTTGAGCGGCCTTGCCGCAACGGTGACGGTGCGCTTTGATGAGGCCGGCGTGCCCCACATCGCCGCGCAGAACGAGGCCGATCTCTACCGCGCGCTAGGCTATGTGCATGCGCAGGACCGGCTCTACCAGATGGAGATGCTGAGGCGCCTGGCGCGCGGCGAACTGGCCGAGGTGCTAGGCCCCAAGCTGGTCGAGACCGACCGGCTGTTCCGCACCCTGGGCCTGCGCGCTTTTTCCGATGCCTATGCGGCGCGCGAGTTTGCCGCCATCGACACGCCGGCCAAGCGGGCGCTGCTGGCCTACCTCGACGGTGTCAACCAGTACCAGGCCACGCGCCCTGCGCCTCTGGAGTTCGAAGTGCTGGGTATTCCCAAGCGCCCCTTCACGCCGGCCGATACGCTCGCCATCTCAGGCTATCTGGCCTACAGCTTCGCGGCGGCCTTTCGCACCGAGCCTGTGTTGACCCAGATTCGCGACCAGCTCGGCCCCCGCTATCTGGCGATCTTCGATCTCGACTGGCGTCCCGACGGCGTGCTGCGCCCCGGCCTACGCCCCGGCGATTGGCAGGACCTCGGCCGGCTGGCAACGCTGAGCCAGGACGCGCTGGCCGCGGCCGGCCAACCGGCCTTCGAGGGCAGCAATGCCTGGGCCGTCTCCGGCAGCCGCACGGCCAGCGGCAAGCCGGTGCTGGCTGGCGACCCGCACATCCAGTTCGCCGTGCCGGCGGTCTGGTACGAGGCCCATCTGGAGGCGCCCGGCTTCGAACTTTACGGCCACTTCCAGGCGCTCAACCCGATGGCCTTGCTTGGCCACAACAAGCAATTCGGCTGGAGTTTGACGATGTTCCAGAACGATGACATCGACCTCGTCGCCGAGAAGCTTAACCCGGCCAATGCCAACGAGGTCTGGGTTCACGGCAAGGGCGGGGGCAAATGGGTGGCGATGCAGAGCCGCGAGGAGACGATCGCGGTGAAGGGCTCCGCGCCTGTCACGCTCACGCTGCGGCGCTCGCCGCACGGCCCGATCGTCAACGACGCACTTTTCGGTGCGGCCGGCAGCACGCCGATCGCCATGTGGTGGGCGCTGCTGGAGACCGAGAACCCGGCGCTGCAGGCCTTTTACGAGCTGAACCGCGCCGATACCCTGGCCAAGGCCCGCGCCGCCTCAAGCAAGATCCACGCGCCGGGCTTGAACATCGTCTGGGCCAATGCCGCGGGTGACATCGGCTGGTGGGCCGCCGCGAGGCTGCCGCTGCGCCCGCCAGGCGTGAACCCCAGCTTCATCCTCGACGGCTCGACCGCCGAGTCCGACAAGCTCGGCTTCGCTCCCTTTGAGGCCAACCCGCAGGAAGAGAACCCCGCCCGCGGCTATGTGCTCTCGGCCAACCACCAGCCCGCCTCGGCCACGCCGGTGCCCGGCTACTACAACCTTTGGGACCGGGCCGAGCGCATTGACGCCTTTCTGCGCGATCCGTCCATCCGCTGGGCCGCGCCCAACACCAAGGCCCTGCAGTTGGACGTCAACAGCGGCTACAGCCAGCGCGTGCTGCGGCCGCTGTTGCCGCTGCTGAAGGCCACCGGGCAAGACCTGGACCTGGTGGAGGAGCTGGTCGCCTGGAACGGCGCCTACACGCTGGAGCAGCGCGCGCCGGTGCTGTTCCAGCAGCTGCTGTTCCAGCTGGCCAAAGCGGCGCTGTCCGATGAGCTGGGCGAGGCTGGTTTCGAGACCCTGCGCCGCACCCGTGCGCTGGACCATGCGCTGCCGCGCCTGCTGGCCGACCCCGGCTCGGCCTGGTGGGACCGGCGCGGTACGCCGCCGGTAGAGACGCAGGCAGAAACGGTCGCCGTGGCTTGGGGCGCGGCGCTCACGCATCTCCGCACCAGACTCGGCGCAGACAGCACAGCCTGGACCTGGGGCCGTGTTCACACCTTGACGCACCCGCATCCACTTGGCCAGCAGAAGCCGCTGGACCGGCTCTTCAACGTCGGCCCCTTTGCCGTGCCCGGCGGCCATGAGCTGCCCAACAACCTGTCCGCCCGCCTGGGGCCGGCGCCCTGGAGCGTGGCCTATGGCCCGTCCACCCGTCGCATCATCGACTTCGCCGCGCCCGAGAAGGCATGGGGCATCAACCCGGTGGGGCAGAGCGGCGTCTGGGGCGATCGGCATTACGCGGACCAGGCGCCGCTGCATGCGCGCGGCCAGTACCGGGCCCAGCATCTGGACGAGGACGATGTGGCAGCGCACACGGCAAGCATCCTGCGGTTCACGCCCTGAGGCGCAGGCAGCTCAGACCCAGGGTTGCGGCAGCTGCTCGGTCGCCAGCGCCCGCTGCACCGCCGGCCGTTCCAGCATGCGCTGCAGGTAGACGCCCAGGGCTGGCAGGCTGCGGGCCGGGCGGGCGAATCCGCGCGTCCAGCGGCACAGCATGAAGGCCATCGGATCGGCTGCCGTGTAGTGCTCGCCCAGCAGCCAGGGGCCGTCGTGGCCGGTCAGCTGCGCCTCCAGCTGGTCTAGCAGCGGGGCTATGCGCGCCTCGGCATGCCGCTTGACCTGGGCCACGCCCTCGGCATTGCCCTCGTCGACCCAGCGCTCCGGGTAGTAGTAGGCAATCAGGGCCGGCTGCAGGGTGTTGGTCAGCCAGATCAGCCATTTGTAGAACTGCGCGCGCTCTTGGGTGGCCAGGGCCGGCGCCAGGCCCAGCTCAGGGTGGGTGTCGGCCAGATGCAGCAGGATGGCGGCCGTTTCGTAGAGCACCAACTCGTCGTCCACCAGCACCGGGATCAGGCCGTTGGGGTTGAGCTTCAGATAGGCCGGCGATTTGTGTGCGCCCTCATCGCGTCGCACCAGCTCCAGCCGGAACGGCGTCTGCAGCTCTTCGAGCAGGATGTGGGGCGCCATGCTGGCGTTGCTGGGGTGGTAGTGCAGGGTGATCGCGCTCATGGACCGATTATTGCCAGCTTTACCCTAAGGCAACAGGCGGGCGATGAATGACCAGCAACTCGACCCAACGAAAGACCCGCATGACTACCCTGGCGCCAGAGCGGCGGTGTAAAACTTGATGCCATTCGCGTATTTGTGCGCCAAAGTTCTAGTACGGACCGGGTGGCTCCTTGGCGGACGAGGTCTTGATCGCCTCAAAGTGGCGAGTGAGTTGCGCGGCTATGACGAGCAACTGCAAAACGCGCGGAGCCAGGCGTCATCGATATCGCTGCGATCAGGCCTGAGGATGTTCGGAAGTTCTTCGCTCAGCAGGCGATTTTTCTGAGCAACCCAGGTGGCGTCGCTTCGGTGGAAGTCAGTCGCCACCGTAGCGCTTGTCCGGCGAACTGACCGTTCAAGGCCGCCTCGATCGGGTCACGCGCAGTCTGCGACTGTTTTTTGGCGGCGCTCATTCATGCGCCAAGCGGATGAGCGACTTACCGAAGTTCTTGCCTTCCAGCAAGCCGACAAAGGCTTCAGGGGCATGCTCCAGACCGAACACGATATCTTCGCGGGCCTTGACTTTGCCTTCTTGCACCCACTTGCCCATTGCCCCCGCAAACTCACTCCAGCGCGAGCCATAGTCGTCGAAGACGATGAAGCCCTGCATCTTGATGCGCTGGCGCAGCAGCGTGCCGACCAGCAGACTCAAGCGGTCTGGGCCTGGCGGCAGCTCGGTGCTGTTGTACCCAGCGATCAGCCCGCACACCGGAATGCGGGCTTTGGCGTTCAGGAGCGGCAGCACAGCGTCGAACACGGCGCCGCCGACGCTCTCGAAGTAGACGTCGATGCCGCTCGGGCAGGCTGCGGCCAAGTGGCCTTTCAGGTCCTCAGCGTGATGGTCGACGCAGAAGTCAAAGCCCAGTTCCTCCATCACGTAGCGACATTTTTCTTTGCCTCCGGCAATGCCGATCGCGGTGCAGCCCTTGAGTTTCGCGATCTGGCCGACCACGGACCCCACGGCGCCGCTGGCCGCGGCAACGACAACGGTTTCGCCGGCGACGGGCTTGCCGATGTCCAACAAGCCCATATAGGCGGTGAAGCCCGGCATGCCCAGGACACCCAGCGCTCGCGAAACATGGGGGTCGTCCGGATAAAGCGGGGTGAGCCCGATGCCGTCGGAGAGCGCATAGTCCTGCCAGCCGCTGTAGCCCAGCACCAGCGCGCCGACCTTGAAGTCGGGATGCCGAGATACCTCGACCCGCGACACCGTGCCGCCGACCATCACCTCGCCAATCTCCACCGGCGCGGCGTAAGACGGGCCCTCGCTCATCCGGCCGCGCATATAGGGGTCGAGCGACAGGTAGAGGGTGCGCAGCAGCACTTGGCCGGCTTCGGCTTGCGGGACGGCTTCGCTTTCGATGCGGAAGTCTTCGGCGGTCGGTGCGCCAAGCGGCCTCGCGTTCAGGACTATGCGGCGATTGACGTTGGGCGATTGCGGCATGGTGCGTGTCCCTGGCAGATGAGTCAGCTGGTTTTCAGCGCGGCCAGCAGGTCCGCCGGGCGCATCGGTAAGTGGCGCAGGCGGGCGCCGACGGCGGCGAAGATCGCGTTGGCGATGGCCGGCGCAATGACGGTGGTGGCCGGTTCGCCCAAACCGGTGGGCGGCTCGGCGCTGGCAATGAACTCGATGTCCAGCGGTGGCACGTCCCGCATGCGCAGCGGCGTGTAGGTGTTGAGATTGCTGTCCCGCACCTGGCCATTGACGAATTCCGTGCCCTCATGCAAAGCCATGCTCAGGCCCCACAGCGAGGCGCCCTCGACCTGCGCGAGCGCGCCGTCTGGGTGGACGATGGTGCCGGCATCGACGACGACGGTGAGCTGCTCGACCTTGACGACACCGCTGCGGCGATCGACGTGCACGCGTGCCACGCAGGCGCACCAGGTCGGCATGTCGCGTTCTTGGCCAAAGCTGGTGGCCAGCCCGACGCCCGTGTCTGCGGGCATCTTGCTGCCCCAGCCGGCCTTGGCAGCGGCGCGCTGCAAGACCTTCGCCTGGCGCAGTGCCCCTGCTACGTTCAGGTCAGCGCCGTTCTTGCCCACGCCTTGAGTCTTGCCAGCGAGCAGGTCCAAGCGGAAGGCGAGTGTGTCCATGCCGGCGGCGCGGGCCGCTTCATCCATAAAGGATTCCAGCGCCCAGTTGGTCCAGCCCGGCCCCACCGAGCGCAGCCAGCCGGGCCGGAACGTGCTGTTGGCGAGGTCGTTGGAGAGAGCCCGCACGCGCTGCGCGCCGACCGTGTACCAATGGTCCGCACCCGAAATGGCGAAGGGGTCGTAGGGCGCGCCATTCTTGCCCTTTGGCATGAAGGCGGGAATCATCACCTGCGTGGGCCAGCCGGCGCAGGCGTGGTGCTGCATGCCGGTGACTTGGTTGGCGGGGCCGAAGGCCATGCGCAGGCGCTGCACTGAGGGTGAGCGCGGCGAATCAAAGTGCACATCATCGGCGCGCGTCCACACCAGCTTCACCGGACGGCCCAGGGCTTTGGCGGCCAGCGCTGCCGGCACCGCGTAGTCGCCGTTCAGGCGCCGCCCGAAGCCGCCGCCGAGCAAATAGGTGCGCATCAGCACCTGCTTTTCCTCGACGCCCAGCGCCTTGGCCAGGGTCGGCAGGATCAGCGACTGCCATTGGTTGCCGGTATGGATTTCCCAGCGGCCGTCTTTCTGCAAAGCCAGCGCGTTCAGAGGCTCCAGCTGGAAGTGCAGCACGGTGGCAGTGGTGTACTCGCGCTCCAAGATGAATTTCGCCGCCGTGAAGGCAGCATCGACACCCGCATCCTCGACCACCAGCGCGCCGCCGCTCGCGTCATTGATTAGCTTGCGCCCATGCGACTGGATGTCGGCTTCAGACACGCTGGCTGCGGCGCTGTTGGTCCAAGTGACCTTGACCAGATCGGCGGCGCGGCTGGCAGCGACGAAGGACTCGGCACATACCACCACCCACCCCGGCACGGTGCCCGAAGGGTCGTTGAGCACCAGGCTTTTCAGGTAGCCGGGGATGGCGCGCGCGGCGCTGTCGTCGATGGCGCTCACCCTGCAACCGTTGCGCGTCGGCGGCAGTTTGGGCCGGGCGTAGACCATGCCCGGAACCTCGGCATCCAGGCCATAGCGAGCCGCACCGGTGGTTTTGGCAGGGATGTCGATGGCCGAGGTGGGCTGGCTGATCAGGCGGCGCTCAGCCGCCGCCTTGATGGGCATGGCCTTCAGTTCGTCGGCACTGTAGCTGCGGGCGAGTTGGCCGCGCCGCACGATCTCGGCATAGCTGATCGTGCGGCCATCGCCGCTGACGACGCCCAGGCGCGCCGTGCAAGCGGACCGCCCCACGCGCAGCAACTTCGCGCCCTCGTCGAGCAAGGCCATGCGCCCGGCGGCGCCGGCCTGGCTCAGATAGGGAAAGCTTTGCCACACCGACCAACTGCCGCCGGTGACCATGGTGCCCCATTTGGGGTCGGTGTCGACATAGCGCAGTCGCACCGAGGTCCAATCGAGCTCCAGCTCCTCGGCCACGATGCGCGCCAGCGCCGTGCCTACATGCTGGCCCATCTCGGCGCGGATGATGTTGACGGTGACGATTCCGTCGCGATCGATGTCGTACCAGATGGTCGGCTCAAAGCCCGCCGCTGCGCTCTTTGCATCAGCAGGGTCGGCTGCCAGCGAAGGCTCCACCAGCGTGAACGCCATCGCGAAGCCCGCGCTGGTGGTGCTGATCAGAAAGCCGCGTCGTGTCGAACTGGTAGCGGGCGCCGGTGCTGACGCCGTTTGAGCTTCATGCATTGGGCGCTCCCCCTTGCACTTCGGCCGCCGCAATCTTGATCGCCTGGCGGATGCGCACATAGGCCATGCAACGGCAGAGATTGCCGTTCATCACCGAGTCAATATCTGCGTCGCTAGGATCGGGGAAGCGCCGGATCAAGGCCGCCGCCTGCATGATCTGGCCGGACTGGCAGTATCCGCACTGCGGTGCTTGCGTTTGCACCCAGGCCTTCTGCAGCGGGTGCTGGCCATCCGCCGACAAGCCTTCAATGGTGGTGATCTGAGCCCCGGCGACGTCGCTGATCGGAGTGATGCAGGAGCGCACAGCGCGCCGGCCCATGTGTACGGTGCAAGCACCGCACAGGCCGATGCCGCAGCCGAACTTGGTGCCGGTCAGCTTTGCCATATCGCGTATCACCCACAGCAGCGGAGTGTCTGGGCTGACCGTGACGCTCAAGGCTTGTCCGTTGAGTTTGAAGGCTATGGTGGGTGTGTTCATGGCGTCGTGGTGCTCGGTGGGCGGCGTGCCGCAATAGCTGCGGGCAGATTGGCCCAGGCGGGCTGGTCGCTGCGCGTGCGGCGCAGGTAATTGGCCAATTGGGCAATGTCAGCATCGCTGAGCGCACTGGCAAAGCCGGGCATATAGGGCCCGGGAAAACCGGCGCCGCCGACGCCATGCATCACGGTCTGGATGAAGTTGCTCGGGTCGTCGGCCGTGATAGCGCTGCTCAAGGCCAGGCTGCCCTGCACGGCCAGCGGCTTGGCGGCGGGGCTGTAGTGGCAAGCTGCGCAGGCGGCCAGATAGAGATTGGCGCCTGGCTCGGTCTCCCGGCCGGCGTCGACCAAGCGGCGCGACATCGCCAAGCTCAAGGCTGCCGCCGCAGTGGGCGCCCGGGCGGCCGAGCCATTGTTGTCGGCGAAGTAGGTTGCCAAGGCGCGAATATCGTCATCGGGCAACTTCGCCAGGCCGTCGTGCACGACGCTGGCCATCACGCCCGCCGCCACGCCATGTGCCTCGGACTCGCCGCTGCGCAGATAGTCATACAGATCCTGCTGCGTCCACGGCAGCGGCGCCGGGTTGGCCGCGTTCAGTGGCGGCGCGAACCAGCCGTCGAAAGGCGCGCCAGCATAGGCGGCCTGGCCCTGTTCGGCGCCAAAGCGATTGCGCGGGGTGTGGCAGGCCGCGCAATGAGTGATGCCCTCGGCCAGATAGGCGCCGCGGTTCCATATGTCGCTCTTGGCGGCAACGGGTTGGTACACACCGGCGTCAAAGAACAGCAACTTCCAGCCGGCCTGCAAGGCGCGCACATTGAACGGAAAACGTATCGTGTTCTCCCGATCCGCCGCGACCACGGCTGGGCGCGTCATGAAGAAGGCGTAAAGCGCGCGCACATCGCCGTCGCTCAGCTTGGTGAAGTGCGTGTAGGGGAAGGCGGGCAGCAGGTGCGAGCCGTCGCGTGCCACGCCCTCGCGCATCGCTCGGGCAAAGGCGGCCTCCGACCAATTGCCAATGCCCGTTACCGGATCCGGCGAGATATTCGTGCTGTAGGCCACGCCAAAATCGGTCTCCAAGCCCAGGCCGCCTGCAAAGGCCGGGCCGCCTGGGGCCGTGTGGCAGCCCGCGCAATTGCCGGCAGCAGCGAGTTGCGCGCCGAGTGCCACCTGCGCGGGCGTAAAACTATCGGCCGCAGGCGGTGCGATGGGCGTCACGGCTGGCCGCCAGCTCAGGCCGAAGGAACCCACCAGCAGCAGCACGGCGAGTCCGAGAAGAATGCGCTTGATCAAGTGCCTTCTCCTGCTACTTCAAGGCCTTGACCAAGGCCTCAAACTGCGCGTGCAGCGACTTGTCATGAGGAGTCACAGCGGGAATCGGCTTGCTGAGGCCGAGCAACTGATAGACCGCCATCTGTGCGGCGCGCACCGAAAACTCCACCGTGAAGACGGTGTCCTGCGGGATTTCGACGA
>Ga0187843_10000748_pt1 | contig 21997 bp, 15 predicted proteins | sample SpaLakP09_SKY_43_FD_134516 | JGI IMG/M metagenome (GOLD analysis project Ga0187843, IMG submission 134516) | Oligotrophic lake water microbial communities from Sparkling Lake, Wisconsin, USA - SP09_SKY_43 | ecosystem: Environmental > Aquatic > Freshwater > Lake | place: USA: Sparkling Lake...
GACTACGCTTGCTTCACAGCACATTCGTTGAGAAAGAAAGCGTAGCGAGCGCCTGTCAGGCAAGGCGGGCGAAGCGCAGGAACCGGAACGTACTTCTTTGTACGTGAGGATTCCGAGCATTCGTCCAACGCCGCATGACAGGGGCGCAGTAGCTTTATTTCTCGACGACGGCGAACAGGTCTTCTTCGCGCATCACCAGCAGCTCATCGCCGTCGACCTTGACGGTCTGGCCCGAGTACTTGCCGAACAGAACGCGGTCACCGACCTTCACGTTCAGAGCAATCAGGTCGCCCTTGTCATTGCGCTTGCCGGCGCCGACGGCCAGCACTTCGCCCTGATCCGGCTTTTCAGCAGCGGCGTCAGGAATGACGATGCCCGAAGCGGTCTTGGTTTCTTGTTCGAGGCGCTTAACGATCACGCGATCGTGCAGAGGACGCAGTTTCATCACATCTCCTTGAGATTTTCGGGGCTTGATCGGGTGTGGCGGCCGGGCCGTTCACACCGTCATGGGGGTAAAACCTGAACTCGCGCACCGGCTTGGGCCGGCTTCGGAGTTCGTTAGCACTCGACCTTGGTGAGTGCTAGCAGGATGATTATAGGGGTGCCCCTCGGGCTTTCAAGAGGGGGCGGGGCAAGAAAAGCTGGGCCGGGGCCGCTCAATCTGAGCCCAGATGCAGCCAGGCCTGCCCGGCCTGCCACTGCGCGCGCCAGGCCGGCAGCGCTTCGGGCGGCATCGGGCGGGCGATGCCAAAGCCCTGCACATGGTGGCAGCCCATGGCGCGCAGGCAGGCGCCGTGCTCCAGGGTCTCCACGCCTTCGGCGATCACTTCGCGGTGGAAGGCGTGGGCCAGCTCGATCACGCCCTTGACGATGCTGAGGTCGTCGGGGTCGACCAGCATGTCGCGCACAAAGCTCTGGTCGATCTTGAGCGTGGCCACGGGCAGCTTGCGCAAGTAGGTGAGCGAGGAGTAGCCGGTGCCGAAATCGTCCAGCGCGAACGTCACGCCCAGAGCCATGCAGCGCTCCAGCACCGCCACCGCTTGCTGCATCTCACCCAGGGCCGAGGTTTCCAGCACCTCCAGTTCCAGCCGCCCCGGCGCAGCCAGCGGATGGCGGGCCAGGCATTGCGCCAGGTGATCGCTGAAACTGGCTTGCAGCAGGTGGGTGGCGCTGATGTTGATGCTGATGGGCAGATCCAGGCTTTGTGCGGCCCAGGCTTCCAGCTGGCGCAGGGCGGCCGCCATGACCCATTCGCCAAGGGGCCGCTCCATCTCGCTGCCGTGCACCTGAGCCAGGAACTCCGCCGGCAGCAGCAGGCCGCGCTCCGGGTGCTGCCAGCGCAGCAAGGCTTCGACGCCCACCACCGCGCCGCTGCGCAGATCGACCTTGGGTTGGTAGAACAGGCAGAACTCGTCCTGCTGCAGCGCCTGCTGCAAGCGGGCCAGTTGCTCGCGATGTTGGCGGGCCGCGCGGTCGATCTCGGTGTCGAAGAGTTGGTAGCGGTTCTTGCCCGCTTGCTTGGCCAGGTACATGGCCTGGTCGGCGTGGCGCATCAAGGTGTCCGGGTCGGCATGGTCGAGCGGGTAGAGGCTGACGCCCACGCTGGCCGAGATGCTGACCTCGCGCCCTTCCACCGCCACCGGCGCCTGCACCGAACGCAGCAGACGCTCCAGCACCAGCGCGCACTCCTCGGGGCTGTCCAGTTCGGTCAGCAGGATGACGAACTCATCGCCGCCCAGCCGGGCCAGGGTGTCGTCGACCCGCAGCACCTGCTTGAGGTGCTGCGCCACGCCGATCAGCAGCTCATCGCCCGCGGCATGGCCGTGTTGGTCGTTGATGGCTTTGAAGCCATCGAGATCGAGGAAGCACACGGCCGTCATGCGCCCGCTGCGGTCGGCGCGGTGGATCGCCTGGTTCAGTCGGTCGGACAGCAGGCGTCGGTTGGGCAGCAGGGTCAGCGGGTCGAAATTGGCCACCCGGTTGAGTTCCGCCTCGTGGGCCTTGAGCTGGCTGATGTCGGTGAACACGCTGACGTAGTCGCTGATGCGGCCCTGGCTGTCGCGCACCACCGACACCGACTGCAGGGCCGCGAACAGGCTGCCGTCCTTGCGACGGTTCCAGATCTCGCCACGCCAGAAGTCCTGGGCCTGCAGCGACTGCCAGAAGGCCTGAAAAAAAGCGGCGTCATGCCGGCCCGAGGACAGCAGGCGCGGCGACTGACCCAGCACCTCGGCCTCGCTGTAGCCCGTGATGCGGCTGAAGGCAGGGTTGATCTTGGTGATCAGGCCCTCGGCCTGGGTGACCATGATGCCCTCGTAGCTGTTCTCGAACACCACGCTGGCTTCCCGCTGGGCCAGTTCCAGGCATTTGCGCTGGTGAATGTCGGTGTGGGTGCCGGACATCAGCCAAGGGGTGCCGTCGGCGCCCCGCTGCACGACGCCGCCGCGGGTCAGCACCCAGCGCCAGTCGCCGTTCTTGCCGCGTGCGCGCAGCTCGAATTCATGCGTGGCGATCTCGCCGCGCAGATGGCGCTGGATGGACTCCATGGCCAGGGGCAGGTCATCCGGGTGCACCAGTTCGCCCCATTGGTCGGGATTCACCTGCAGTTCGCCGTGCTGGTAGCCCAGCATGGTCTCCCAACGCGCGCTCACCTGGAAGCGATGGTTGCGCAGATCCCATTCCCAGAAGCCCTGGTCCGAGCCCTCCAGCACCCGAGCCAGCTGCTGCTGGCTGGCCAACAGGGCCTGGCGCGCTTGCTGGCGCTCGGTGATGTCCACGCCCAGCACATAGCAGCCATCGACCCGGCCCTGTTCGTTGTAGCGCGGCAGGTAGCGCAGCGCCTGCCAGCGGTCGGGGGCGGGCTGCCAGTCCAGTTCTTGCGGCGTGCCCAGCAGGGCCTGCTGCACCCGTGGGGCGACGCTGTCGAAACCGGCCTCGCCCAGCACGGCTTGGAGTTCCAGCCCGGCCAGCTCGTCCAGCTCGGGGGCGAAACTCTCGCGGTAGCGCTCGTTGGCGTAGACAAAGCGCAGCTCCGTGTCGAGGAAAGCGATCAGGGCCGGCACATGGCCGAGGATGCTGCGCAGATGGCGCTCGCTGTCGAGCAGCTTCTGGCCGCGCTCCAGCGCCTGGCGCTCGAGCGCCGCGCGTTCGGCCAGCTCGTGCTGGCGTGCCTGGCGGGCGCTCTGGTCTTCGCGCAGCACCAGGATCAGGCCGCGCACCCGGCCACTGCCGTCGCGGATGGGGGTGAGGCGCAGGCTGACCGGCCGCTCGCCCCCGCCGCGTGGGCACAGCAGCGGGGCCTGGCCCAGGGTCTGCGAGTCGCCGCCGGTCATCACCAGGGTCAGGGGCAGCTCCAGAGGCAGGCGGCTGTCTTCCTCGATCAAGGGCAAGAGCTCGCGCACCGGGCGGCGCAGGGCTTCGGCCTCGGGCCAGCCGCACAGGCGCTCGGCCACCGCATTCATGCGGGTGACGCGGCCTTCGGTGTCGGTGGCCAGCACCGCATCGGCCATGGATTGCCAGAGGCAGGCCAGGCTCTCCTCGTTGTCGACCAGGGTCTGGCGATGCGCGTCGTGTTCGCGCCAGCGGCGGCGCAGCATGCCAAAGCTGCCGACCAGCAGGCCCAGCAGGGCCAGGCTCAGCACACCCACCGAGGCCATCAGCTGGCGGCGCAGCGCATCGCGGGCCTGCTCTTGCTCGGCCAGTTGCTGGCGTTCGCCGGCTTCCAGGTCGCCGAGCAGGCGCTCGGCGCGCAGCCGGGTCTCGCCCAGGCTGGCCCTTGCGGCCACGGCATTGGCCGTGGCCGGCCCGTCCTGCTTCATCGCCGCTTCAATCTGGCGCGACAGGGCGATGCGCTCGTTCACCAGTTCCCGCAACTGCTGCCAGCGGGCGTGCTGGGTCGGGTGTTCGGCGGTCTGCGCCTGCAGGCGCGTGAGCAAGGTCTCGCGCCGGGCCAGGGCCTGGTCGCGCTCCTGCAGGCGGGCGCTGTCCCCGCTGCTGCGAAAACCCAGGGTGTGGAGCTCGACCAGGGCGGTCTCGGCGCGAATGCGGGCCAAATCGGCCAGCACCGCCTGGGTGTGGCTGATGCCTTGGGCCGCGCTGGCCGTTTGGCCTGCGATCAGCCAGGTGCTCAGCGCCAGGCTCAACAAAACCAAAGCGCCCGCGGCAAAGGCGAGCAGGACCCGGCGTTCAAAGCGCGAGGCGGGCTTCATGCTGGACGGACCTCCCTGAAGCGTGGGGCCCGCGTGCCGGATGCACGGAACGGCGGGCTTGGCTTTCGAGCCAGTCTAGTCGTAGTCCTGTCCCGCCATAAAAAAAGGCCCCCGCAGGGGCCTTTCGAGGCGAGTTGCCGATCCACTGGATCAGAACTTGTAGCCTGCCGTCACGTAGACGAAGCGGCCGCGCGGGTCGTACTGCGTCACGTCATAGCCCGTCTGGAACTGGTTCGATGCCGGGGTGAACACGGCCGGCTTCTTGTCGAACAGATTGCGTGCACCCAGGGTCAGGCGCAGGTTCTTGAAGCCGGTGTAGCTGACGCTGGCGTTGTACAGGGCCAGGCTGGGCATGAAGTGGCGCTCATCGTTCAGGTCGTGGCCGGCCTCGTAACCGCTGGCGTAGTCCTGCACCAAAGTGCCGGCCCAGTTGCCGGTGGTGTAGGTGGCTTGCAGGCTGTGCTTCCAGCGCAGCACCACACCGCCTTGGTCAGCGCCCAGCACCGGGTTGCCGGCCAGGTCGACGATGGTGCCGACCTTGTGCGACATCACGCCGCCAGGGCTCAGCTGGTCGAACTTGTCCATGTAGGTGCCGTTGAACGCCAGGTCCAGACGGCTGCCTTCAAAGCGCAGGCGGTAGTTGGCTTCCAGGTCGACACCTTGCACGGTGGCATTGCCGGTGTTGGTCTGCACCACGTTCACTTGCTTGATCGAGCCCGAGGGATTCAGCTGGACCAGGCCTGCATAGGACGCATCACCCTTGCGGAAGCCCGAGACGATTTCCTGCACCGAAGCCAGCGACAGGATGTCCTTCAGCTTGACGCGGAACACGTCGGCCGACAGGGTCAAGTCCTTGAGCGGCGAGATCACGATGCCGAAGCTCGACTGGGTCGACTTTTCGGGCTTCAGCAGCGGGTTGCCGCCGGTCAGTGCGTTGACCTGCAGATCCTTTTCGCCGGTGCCCGGATCGTCGAACTGGGCGCTGGTGCCCAGCACTTGCGGATCCCACAGGTCCACCAGGGTCGGGGCGCGGAAGCCCGAACCGGCCGAGGCGCGCAGCATCAGCTCCTTGGTGGGCTGGAAGCGGGCGTTGACCTTGTAGTTGGTGGTCGAGCCAGCGTCGTTGTAGCGGTCATGGCGCAGGGCCAGGCCGGCTTCCAGGGTCTTGATGATGGGCGCGTTGAACTCGGCGAACACGGCCTTCACATTGCGGCTCTTGTCCAGGGGCTTGGTCGCGCCACCCAGGCCGGCGATGTCGCCGCTGAACATGGCGGGCGACGGCGACTTGGAATAGCCTTCCTTGCGCAGCTGTGCGCCTGCGGCGTACATCAGCGAACCGGCCGGCAGGGCCATCAGATCGCCGGAGACCTTGGCTTCCACCACGTCGACCTTGGACTTGAAGGTCGTGGTGTCACCGATGTACTTGGCGCTTTCGATGGACTTGCGGAAGGTGTCCGACTGGGTCAGCGAGAAGGGGTTGTAGTCGCTGTTCTCGGCGTTCACCGCCTTGACGAAGGCCACTTGCGAGAAGTAACCATCGGTCACCTTGCCGCGGGTCTTGCCTTCGTTGTGGGTGGCCGACAGCTCGTAGTCGTGGCCGGCGAACTCGCCGCGCACGCCCAGCACATAGCGGCTTTGGTCGGCGGTGGCCAGTTCGGTGCGGTCGCCGAAGTCATAGACCCGTGCGGTCACGCCCAGGGTCTCGCCGACCATGTAGCCGAAGCCATTCTTGGTCAGGTAGTCGGCGGCGATCTTGTAGTTGGGGTTGCTGGGGCGCAGCAGCATCACGGGGTCGACGCCTTGCTTGGCAAACTCTTCGTCGCTGACCAGGAAGCCGTTACGGACCGGGCTGGGCTGGAACTGCTGCTGCACCTTGCTTTGGCTGTACAGCAGATCGCTGAACAGCTCGGCCTTTTCGTTCAGCTTGACGGTCAGGTTGGCGCTCAGGGTGGTCAGGTCGCGCTTGGGCACCAGACCCACGAACGGTGCTGCGTCGTAGGCGCAGAACGGCATCTTGGAGGTGCCGTTGACCGTCGGGTTCTTGAACATCTTGATGTCGGCGCACTTGTCGGCCTGGGCCAGCGGATTGCCGTAGCCAGAGCCGCCCAGGAAGTCCTTGAATTCCTTGCCTGCGGTGCCGGGCGTGCCTTCCACCCACTTGCCGTTCACCACCTTGCCGGGGATGTAGGGGCCTTCGATATTGCCGTGGCCGGTCGCGCCCGAGACGATGAAGGGGTCGATGTTGCCGGTCTTGGCGAAATCGCGATCACGGCCGAACAGAGCGGTTTCCTTTTCCAGGCTGGCCGAGGCGGTGATGTTGAAGCGGTCCTTGTTCAGGTCACCGTAGCCCGCCACGATGCTGGCGCGGTTGTTCTTGCCGCCGCCCGATGCGGTCGGCGAGCCGGCTGTGACGCTCAGCTCCACACCGGTCATGCTCTTGTTCAGGATGAAGTTGATCACACCGGCCACGGCGTCTGAGCCGTACACGCCCGAAGCGCCATCCTTCAGCACTTCAACGCGCTCGATGGCGGCCAGGGGGATGGAGGCCACGTTGACCGTGGTGCCGCCGCCACCGGCGAAGGGCGCCACGCGGCGGCCGTTCACCAGCACCAGGGTGCGGTCAGAGCCCAGGCCGCGCAGCGACACGGACGACAGGCCGTAGGTCGAGCTGCCGGCGCCGGCCGAGGTGTTCAGGCCACCGGCGGAGGCGATGGAGGCGATCGAAGCCAGCAGGGCTTCGGTGCTGGCCACGCCACTGCGGCGGATGTCTTCCTTGGTGACCACGGTCACCGGCAGGGCCGATTCCGAGTCCACGCGCTTGATCGAGGAGCCGGTGACTTCCACGCGCTCCATCTGGGTCGGGGCCTGGGCTTGGGCCGAAGCGGCCACAGCCAGGAGGACGGCAGCGCCGACGGCGCTGAACTTCGGTTGTTGTTTCAACATACGGGGAATCTCCTGCGAGGTTGGGTATCCATAACGCGACAAAGCCGTGCATGAGTCGCCACAGCGGGCACGGGTTGGAGCGCGATGTGAGTCAGTCTAGGAGTGGGGTTTTTCAGGCTTGAGAGGGTCAATCCGTGTCAGGGCCTCGCTACAAACTTTGTGAGCGGATGCCAGCCTTCGTGTAGTGATGTGGTTTTTGTGCGCTATGCGTTCTGGCATCCGGTTTGGTGCGGTCGGAGCATGACTTCTGGCCCTTGCGTGCAATCGGACGAGCTTGATTCGTGACGCTTGGTTTGGGCTGACTGTGGCAATCGGCATGTGCCTCAAGTCATGGGGGTTCGGGTTCATGGGTGCGAGGGGCGCACGCAGCGAAGGATGCCGACCTCGCCTCTGGGGCATTCAGCACGGGTGTTCGCATAGCGCGCGCGGGTACGTCGGGTTTCAGGGCTCGGCGCGCAGCAAGGCCTGGCCCATGCGCAGGCGCTGTCCGGTGCTGATGCCCTCGCACAGGCGAAAGCCCGGCGGCACGAACACCAGGATGGTGGAACCATGCTGAAACCAGCCCATTTCCTGGCCCTTCTGGAAGCTCGCCTGGCAGGGCAATTCGTTCGCGCCGCGGTAGCCCACATGCAGCAGCAGATCGAGGAAATGCAGGCGCAGGCTGGCCACCAGGATGGCCGCCACCGGCACCAGGGCGATCGGCGTGCGCTCGGCATCGTCCAGCCGGCAGCGCAGCACCGCGCGCTCGTTGCGGCAGAACAGGCGCTCGACCCGCTTGAGTGCGATCGGGTTGACGTTCCAGGTGTCGCCGGCGATGTGGGTCACATGCTCGACTTGGCAATCGGCCGGCGCGTGGAAGCGGTGATACATGGCCGAGGTCAGGCGCAGGGTGATGAAGAGCCCGCCCTCGAAGACGCGGGTGTCCTGGGTCGGGCCGAAGAGATCCTGCAGCGCGTAGGGGAAGCCCTTGGCCTGGTAGACCTGGCCGGCTTCCACCCGGCCGCAGGCGCCGACGATGGCGTCGCAGGGGCTGCTCAGCACCTCGGGCCGCGGGTCGATGCTGCGTGCACCTTCGCGCAGCTCGCGGGTGAAGCAGTCGTGCAGGCTGTCGAAGTGCTGCTTCTTGGCGTCGCTGAGGTCCAGATCGGTGAACAGGCGCCAGACCGCAATCGAGGCGCGTGCCAGCAGCGGCTGGCGCAGCTGGCTGAACCAGCCCATGAAGCGAGTCAGGGCGATGCGCGGGATGCGGTTGGTGAGCAGGAAGTTCAGGTCTTCCTGTTGCAGCAGGCGCTGCACCCACAGGCGCGGTGTGAGAAATGCCCGAGTGCGGGCTTGAATGCTGCTTTTCATGCGTCTGTCAATTCGGACTGTTAGACAGAGGTCTGCGCAACAAAGCTCGCTCACCCCGGGGTGGCGAGGACAAGGTAGGCACGCTGAATGAATGAAACTTTTGCTCTCTCGGCCCTGGCTCTGGCCGCTCTGGCCTGGACCCTGCCGAAGGCCAAGCGGCGCCTCGAGCTGTCGCGGGCCAAGCACCGCTCGCTGGCGGGCCACTCGCGCATGGCCAAGCGCCTGGCGGGCTGGATTCCCGGCTATGCCTACGACGAGGCACGCTTTTTTGGCTCGGACGGTGCGCCGGAGTCGGTGCAGGCGCAGCGCCGCGTCGGCTTCCAGCGCCTGAGCGGCGTGTTTGCCGAGCGCTATGCCCAGAGCATCGCCATGACGGCGCGCGCGCGCGAGGGCATCTCGGACCTGCAGTTCACCGGCAGCTACCGCGTGCCCTTCCAGTACAGCCCCTACCTGCGCGAGCATCTCAAGACCGGCAGCTTTCTGCAGGCCTCGAGCGGCGTGATGGTGGAGGATCTGGATGGCAACCGCTTCTACGACCTGACCGGCTCCTACGGCGTCAATGTCTTTGGCTACGACTTCTACCGCGACTGCGTGGACCAGGGCATTGCCCTGACCCACAAGCTGGGCCCGGTGCTGGGCGCCTACCACCCCTGCGTGACCGAGAACGTCGAGCGTCTCAAGGCCATCTCCAAGCTCGACGAGGTGTCCTTCCACATGTCCGGCACCGAGGCGGTGATGCAGGCCGTGCGCCTGGCCCGTTATCACACCGGGCGCCGCCATCTGGTGCGCTTCTGCGGCGCGTACCACGGCTGGTGGGAGGATGTGCAGCCCGGCCCGGGCAACCCGCTGCCGCCGCGCGAAACCTACACGCTCGAGGATCTGGACCCGCGCAGCCTGCAGGTGCTGCGCACGCGCCGCGACATCGCCTGCGTCCTGATCAATCCGCTGCAGGCCCTGCACCCCAACCAGGGCGCGCCGGGGGATTCGTCCCTGCTGGACAGCGGCCGCCGCGCCAGCTTCGACCGCGAGGCTTACACCCGTTGGCTCAAGGCCTTGCGCGAGGTCTGCACCGAGCGCGGCATCGTGCTCATCTTTGACGAGGTCTTCCTGGGCTTCCGCCTGGCGGCCGGCGGCGCGCAAGAGTATTTCGGTGTGCGCGCCGACATGGTCACCTACGGCAAGACCCTGGGCGGCGGCCTGCCGGTCGGCGTGGTCTGCGGCCGGCGCGATCTGATGAAGCGTTTCCGTGAGCAGCGCCCGGCCGACATCTGCTTCGCCCGCGGCACTTTCAACTCGCACCCCTATGTGATGGGCGCGATGAAGGTGTTCCTGGACCGGCTGGACAGTGCGCCGGTGAAGGCCCTCTACGCCCAGGCCGATGAGCGCTGGGAGCAGCGGGCCCAGCACTTCAACGAAGCCCTGCAGGTGGCCGATGTGCCGGTGCAGATCGCCCACCTGCAATCGGTCTGGACGGTGTTCTACACCCAGCCCTCGCGCTACAACTGGATGCTGCAGTTCTATTTGCGTGAACAAGGTCTGGCTCTCAGCTGGGTGGGGACCGGGCGGCTGATCTTCAGCCTCAACTACAGCGACGCGGATTTCGAGGCGGTGCTGCAGCGCTTCGTCAAGGCTTGCAAGGCCATGCAGGCCGATGGCTGGTGGTGGGAGGACGAGGCGCTGACCAACAAGGCCATCCGCCGCTCGGTGCTGCGCGAGATGCTGCAGCAGCGTTTCTGAGCCGCCGAGGCGGAGCGCAAAACAGGGCGCCCTTGGGCGCCCTGTGCGTGCTCAGCCGATGTGTCAGCGGCTTTGCGGGTGTTGCACGTGGTCCATCGGGTCGATCAACTCGCCGCGCAGCAGGTAGAGCGGCGCCTTGTGATACAGCCAGATGTCGTGGAAGGGGTCGGTGATGATCTTGGTGGCCCAGGTCAGGCCGGTCATCAAGCTTTGCTGCTGCCAGAGCTGCAGCACGCGGAACAGCAGGCCGGCCACACCCAGCGACAGCCAAGAGATGCCCACATCGTGCAGGAAGCCGCGGACATCGGTGGCCGGCTCGATCAGGCCGAACAGCGAGGGCTGCAGCCACAGCAGGGCCGGCAGCGCCACCCAGACAGCCAGCAGCACGATCTTGCGGCGGATGTTGTAGCCGATCTTGATCGCTTCCTTGTGCTCGTCGGTGGCCTGGTTGACTTCGTCGTAGCCGCGCGGCTCGAAGAAGAAATGGCCGGCCTGGCGGCTGGTCATGGAGACGCACCAGGCCAGCAGTGCGGCCATGGCCGGGTCCACGAACAGCAGGCCGTAGGAGATCACAAAGCTGATCGCGCTGAGCAGGTGCAGGCTCTGGTTGATGCGGCTGTGGTGGTAGTAGCGGTGGTCGTCCCAGCGCTGCACGCGCAGCTCTTGGGCAAGGTTCTTCAGGAAGTTGTGGCGCACGCGTCACCTCGGCGGTGTGATGGTGAAGGGGAAGAGGCGGCCAAGCCGGGAGCTGGCCGCCAAGGCGCAGCCCCGATCGGCTTGCGTGACGCGATGGTGACGCTGCTGCATGAAAACTGCGTGACCATGGCCGCGCCGAAGGAACCAGGCGGCGTCCGCCCCGTGCCCATCGGCCGCCGCGCGCGTCGGTCACTGTCATTGAACTGTTATCTGTCCTAGGCAAGATGCCCTGCATGGAACCCACACCCAGCGCGGACAGCATCCTTGTCGACAACTATCCCGCTGCCCAGCGGTCACTGCGGATTGCCTTCGTGACGGAGACCTATCCGCCCGAGGTCAATGGTGTGGCCATGACATTGGCCCGCATCGTCGAGGGCTTGCACCGGCGCAACCATGATGTGCAGCTGATCCGCCCGCGCCAGGACGCCAGCGATGCGGCCGAGCGCAGCGTGCGTTTCCACGAGGTGCTGATGCGCGGCTTGCCCATCCCGCGCTACCCCAATCTGCGCATGGGCGTGCCCTCCAAGAAGGCGCTGGTCCAGCTCTGGTCGCTGAACCGGCCCGATGTGGTGCATATCGCCACCGAGGGTGCGCTGGGTTGGTCGGCCCTGCAGGCGGCCCTGCATCTCAAGCTGCCGGTGTGCTCGGACTTCCGCACCAACTTCCATGCCTACAGCCGGCACTACGGCATCGGTTGGCTCTACAAGCCCATCATGGCCTACCTGCGCAAGTTTCATAACCGTACCCAGTGCACCATGGTGCCGACCGAGGCGCTCAAGCGCGATCTGGAGGCCGGCGGCTTCAAGCAGCTGACGGTGGTGTCGCGCGGTGTGGACACGCAGCAGTTCTCGCCCAGCCGCCGCAGCGCCGCGCTGCGCGCCGAGTGGGGCGTGGCGGAAGATGATTTGGTGGTGGTCTATGTGGGCCGCATTGCGCCCGAGAAAAACCTGGCCGCGCTGACCGCCGCGTTCGAAGCGATCGCGCAGCAGCAGCCACGTGCCCGCCTGGTGGTGGTGGGCAGCGGCCCGCAGCAGGCGGAGCTGCAGGCGCGCTGGCCGCAGGCCATCTTTGCCGGCCAACGCAAGGGCGAGGACCTGGCGGCGCACTATGCCTCGGGCGATCTCTTCCTTTTCCCCAGCCTGACCGAAACCTTCGGCAACGTCACCACCGAAGCCATGGCCAGCGGCCTGCCCGTGGTGGCTTTCAATTACGCCGCCGCCGCCCAGCTGATCCGCAGCGGCGAGAACGGCCTGCTGGTGCCCATGGACGACCAGGCCGCTTTCGTGCGCGCCGCCCTCAGCCTGGCCGACCAGACCGCGCTGCGCCGCCAGATGGGCGCCGCCGCCTGCCAGACGGCCTCGGAGCTGGACTGGAGCGCCATCGTCGCCCGCTTCGAAGGCGTGCTCGATTCGGTCATGCACCGCGCCACGGTGCCCAGCAGCCTGGGTGCCGGTCTGCTGGCCAAGGCGAGCAAGAAGCGCCCGGCGGTGTGAACCTGCATTCGCGGCGCTGAGCGGCCGCGGGGCGCAGACTCAGAGCAAGGCGCTGTCGGGCAGATCTTGCAAGGCGCGGCGCCGCTCCGCGCCACGGCGCCGGCGTTCGCGCCGCCACAGCAAGGCCATGGTGGCCGCAATGCTCAGGCCGAATCCGCTCATCACCGTGATGATGGGCAGCTCCAGCTTGAGCAGCAGGGCGTACAGGGCCAGCATGCCCAGCACGCTGGCGTTCTCATTGAAGCCTTGCACGGCGATCGAACGACCGGCCGTGAGCAGGCAGTAGCCGCGGTGCTGCAGCAGTGCGTTGAGCGGCACCACCAGCAAGCCACCCACCACGCCCACCGCCACGAGCAAGGGCAGGGCCAGGCCCAGCGAGGGCATCCAGGCCACGGCCGGCACCAGCAGGCCCAGCAGCACGCCAAAGCCCAGCATCTTCTTGGCCGCGCGCAGTGGCACCCAGCGCCCGGCTGCCGCCGCGCCGCCCACCACACCCACGGCCACGGCCGCTTGCAGGTAGGCCGCCTGGTTGAGTGGCAGCTGCAGGGCATCGGCCGCCCAGCGCAGCACGGCGAACTGCAAGGTGGCGCCGAAGCCCCAGAAGATCGTGGTCACCGCCAGCGAGAGGCCGCCCTCGGCATCGCGCCAGAGCTTCAAGTTCGCCTCGCTGAAATCGCGCAGCAGCGGGCCCAGGCGCAGCTGGCAGGCCGGATAGCGGGCACCGCTGTCCGGCACGCCCAGGTTCAGCCAGCTGGCGCTGCCGTACACCGCCATCAGCGCCAGGATGGACAGGCTCAGGCCGCTGGCCTGGTGCAGCCCCAGGGTTTCCAAACCCTCACGTGCGGCGGCATACAGGCCTGAACCCAGCAACCAGGGGCTGACAAGCAGCCCGCCCAGCACCGTGCCCAGCAGGGCCGCGCCCACCACCGAGACTTCCACCCAGCCGTTGGCCTGCACCAGGCCTTGGGCCGGCACCAGCTCGGTGACCAGGCCGTACTTGGCCGGCGCATACGCCGCCGCGCCAAAGCCGATCAGGGTGAAGGCCGCCATCGGGTGCACGCCGGCCAGCAAGCCCAGCACGCCCACCATCTTCACGCCATTCATCCAGGCCATCAGCCGCGCCTTGGGCACGGCATCCGCCAGCGGCCCCACAAAGGGCGCCAGCAGCACATAGGACAAGGTGAAGCCGAACTTCAGCAGCGGGGCCCACCAGCCCGGGAATCCCTGCTCCACCAACAAGGCAATCGTGACGATGAGCAAGGCGTTGTCCGCCAGCGCCGACGCGAACTGGGCCGCGATCAGCCGATGAAAGCCAGGGGGCATGGGGTGGGCTCGCCGCGCTGTCGCAGGCGATCAGAAGAAAGACGGCAGCGTGACAGCAGGGTGTGAAAGCGTGGTGACAGGCCCGGCCCGCGGTCGCTCTGACCGCTTGCGGACCTGTACACGCGCCAGAGGCGTACCGCGCTCTCAGGGCTCGGTCAGCTGTGCCAGGGCCGAGACCCAGTCCTCCAGATGGTGGGTGTGAGCGATCTTGCCGTCCTTGAGGGTGTGAATGTCGATGGACATGATCTGGAAGGACTTGCCCCGCGCTGGGGCGCCGAACAAGGTGTCCACCGGCGTGCCGCTTCCTTGGCCGCGCACGATGACCGTGTCACCGCTGATCAGGGTGTCCAGAATCTCCCACTTCATGTCCGGCACCAGCTTGTGCAGACCCTGGCTGAGCAGGCTCACCAGCTCATCGCGCGACTGACAGCGCGCGCCATTGGCACTGCAGTTGCTCCAGTTCGCATGGGTTGTCTGGGCAAAGATCGCCTTTGGATTGCTGCCCGCGGCGTAGCCGCTGTAGTGCTGTGCGAGCAGGGCGGCCACCTCTTTCGACGGGGGCTGGCTCGCTTGGGCGTGGGCGCTGGGCGCTGTGGCGCTCAGGGCCAGGCTCATGGCCAGGGCAGGCCAGGTGGCGCGGAGGGTGTTGCTGTTGGCGAAAACGTGACGGGGCATGGCGTGGATGACGGTGGTGGTGGGGGGTGTGGCCCGAGTCGGGCGAGGTCAGTGGGAATGAAGGCCCAGGGGATGCTCGTTCTTGTGCTGGCGCAGCACCTTCTCCATGCGCTTGTCCGGGATCACCCAGATCAGGGAGATGCCGACAAAGATGGCAAAGCCGAGCCCGGGCCTCCAGGCGCTGGCGGCGATGCCGAGCAGGTAGAGCAGCAGCGAGGCCTTGCCCTTCAGATCACGGCCGAGGGCCTGCTCGATCGGGTTGCCAGGGCCGTGCACACGCACCAGCAGCAACTGCATCGCGTAGTAGGCGATGGCGCACAAGAACAGATTGATGCCGTAGATCACGGTGGGCAGGGTCGCGAACTGGTTCTCGCCCATCCAGCCGGTGGTGAAGGGGATCAAGGACAACCAGAACAGCAGGTGCAGATTGGCCCAGAGCACGCCACCGCTGAGCGTGCGGGAGGCATGCAGCAGGTGGTGGTGGTTGTTCCAGAGCGTGCCCACGTAGAGAAAGCTCAGGACATAGCTCAGAAAGATGGGCCAGCGCTCCAGCAGCACCTGCCAGCTGTCCCCATGCGGAACCTTCAGCTCCAGAACCATGATGGTGATGATGATGGCGATCACGCCGTCGCTGAAGGCTTCCAGCCGGTTCTTGTCCATGGCTCAGTGTGTCGAGGTCGTTTCGCCCGCCCCGGCGCGGTGGCGCGCGCAGGGCAAGGCACGGTGGGCGCAAGGTGGTTGGAGCGCCTCGACTTCGAGCGAGCGCACGGCGGCCTCCTTGCAAGACCGCCATGGTCGGCTGTGCGTGGGGCTGCGTCTCTTAAGCTTTGATAAAGCTCGCGCAGCCCGGCCGGGCTCAGCGCTTCCTGGCCAGGCCCAGGCCTTGCAGCACCGGCTCGATCTGCACCCGGTAGAAACGGTCCACCGGCGGCTGGTAGCCGGCGCTGCAGGCAAGCGAGACGCTGCGGCCATCGCGCAGGCCCAGCGCCACCGTCTGGGTCTGACGGCAGCTGTCGAGCAGGGCGCTCAGGGCCTGCGGGTCGTTGAACAAGGCGCGGCCGGCCACGTGCTGGGCATACATGCCGGGTCGCAGCGTCTTGCAGTGCTCGGGCATGGCATCGAGACCGATGCCATCCTCGGCCGGGTAAAGGCTGCGGCGGCCGCCACAGTCTTCACGCATCAGCTGGCTGATGGCGTGGATCATCAGCGCGCGGCGGTCGTCGGCCGTGGGCTCGCCGGGTTGGATCAGACCGGTTTTGCGGGCCAGCTCGGCCCAGACCTGGCCCATGGGCTCTTGCTCGCCCAGCAGGCGCGGCAGCCAGCGGGGCCGGCAGTCGGCACGGGGGCCGCCGCACTCGATGGCTTGGGCAAAGTCAGGCCGCGCCTGCGCGCGAACCTCACGGTAGAAGCTGTTGACGCGGGCAAACGGCGGCGACGCTGCAGGCGCTGCGCTGGCCGCAGCCAGCGCGATGGCCGGCAGGCCACAGCGGTAGGCCAGGCGCGCGCCGCTGATGCGGCCCGGGGGCAACCGGCCCCAGGCCAGATCGGCCGTGCCCAGCAGGCAGTCGCTGAGGGCCTGATCCAGATCGCGCGCGGCGGCTTCGGGGCTGAGCCAGCCCAGGCGCAGGCCCAGCAGCCAGCGCAGGAACTCGGCGCCGCCCTCGTGGATCAGGCGTTCGTCGCGGTAGTGCTGAGCGTCGAGAAAGGCCTGGAAGCGGTGGCTGAACTCGTGCGAGACAAACTGCGTCAGCTCGCTGCGCCGCTCGGCATTCAGCGGCTCGTCCCAGTTGAACAAGGCCAGGCGCAGCACATCGGCGGCGTCCCCTTCGTAGTGCGGCGTGCCGCCATTGCGGATCATGGTGGCCGTGATGATGGGCATGCGAAAGGGCGCATCGGGCAGCTCCTGGCGCAGCAGCTCGATGGTGCCATCGGCCAGGCGCTGGATCAGGGCGATGGTGTCCGGGCTGAGCTTGGGGTCGAGCACGCTGGGCACACCGCGCTGGCCCTGGCCGTCCGCAGGCTTCTCGCTCAGCAGCAGAACCGCCGTGTCGGCGCCGCGCGCCGGCGGCAGCGTCAGCCCGCCCGCGTGCATCTGGCCCTCGGCAGCCACGGCCGGGGCCCGCACCACCACCTGCAGCGAGCCGCAGGCCGGCGTGGTCGCGAAGTTGCTGGTGTGCGCATACACCGCGGCGTCGCCGATGGGGAAGGCCGGCTGGTAGGCCGGCGTATGCTGGGTCGTCACCGGCACGCGGAAGCGGGCCGTGCCGCAAGCCGCCCGGCTCAGCTGGATCTGGTCTTTGCCGGGATCGATGAGGCTGCAGTCATCGAGTGGCTGCCAGTTGGCGCGCAGCGGCGAATCGCCCACGGTGCTTTGCTTGGACAGCGTCAGCGTGCGGCAACTCCCGCTCGGCGTGTAGCGCAGTTCCAGGGCTCCTGGTGGAGCCAGCAAGATCTCGAGCTGCACATCGGCCCAGACCTGGGGGCTGGCGAGGGTCAGCGCGGTGGCCAGCAGCGTGGCCGGGGCACTCGCGCGCTGGCGTCGGCAGGGCGCGGTGGAAGTGGCATTGGCAGTGGCAGTGGCAGCGGCAGCGGCGGGCTTGAGCGGGTGCTCCATCGTTCTCCTCCATCGGACTTGTCGTGATCGCTTGCGCGCCGAAAGCATAGCGGCAGAAATCAGCGGGCCCTGCGCAACCGAGCGCCGTGGCGTTAACACTCCTTAAGACCTCGCCACCTGCCCGCATCGCATCATTCGGCCCCGTTTCTTTCCTGAGGCCTTGCGCGAGCGAGGTCTGCATCTTGATCGCTCCCCCATCTCCCACGTCTTCCTCCACGGGCCTGCCGCCGAGGCTGGGCGCCCTGCGTGGCGCCGATCCCTGCCCGCCACCACCGCGTCGCGTGGCGCGCCGCTGGCCGGCCTGGTTGCGCCAGCTGCAAGGCCGGGCTGACCCGTCCAGCCTCAGCTACGCGGCCTTGCTCACGGCCATCCTCGCGCTGCTCTCGGCCATGCTGATCACCGCCTGGACGAGCTGAACGCGGCGGCCGCAGCAGGCTTTTCCACTCCCCAACAACCCGTCTGAAGTCTCTATGTTCAATCTGAAGCAACGCTACGGCGAATGGGCCATGATCACCGGCGGCAGCAGCGGCATCGGTGCCGCCCTGGCCCGCATCTTGGCGGCGCAAGGCATGCATCTGGTGCTGGTGGCTCGCCGCTCCGATGCCTTGATCGCTTTTGCCGGCGAGCTGACTCGCAAGCACCGTGTGCAGGTGCGCGTCCTGAGTGCCGATCTGGCCACGGCCGAAGGCAGCCGCCAGGTGCTGTCTGCGGTGGAGGACATCGAGGTGGGCCTGCTCGTGCCTTGCGCTGCCGTGGAAGAACGAGGTTACTTTGTCGAGTGCTCGAACTACCAGCTGGAGTCCATGCTGCAGCTCAATGTGGCCTCGCCGATGATGCTGGTGCGCCGCCTGGGTGCCAAGATGGCCAGCCGCGGGCGTGGCGCCATCCTGCTGGTGTCCAGCCTGTCGGGCTGGATGCCTCAGCCCTATATGGCGCAGTACGGCGCCTGCAAGGCCTATATCGCGGCACTGGGTGCTGCGCTGCACGTGGAGATGAAGGACAAAGGCGTGGATGTCAGCGTGCTCTCTCCCGGCCCCACCGACACGCCCATGGCGGCCGGCACGGGCATCGACTTCGCCAAGATGGGCATGACCAAGATGACGCCCCACCAGGTTGCGATGAGTGGGCTTTCGGCGCTAGGTCGTCGCATGGATGCCATCCCCGGCGGCAAGAACCGCCTCATGGCCTGGATGATGAGCCGCCTCATGTCACGAGCTCGCGCTGCTGCCTTGTTCAAGCGCATGCTCCAGCGGGCGACCTCGGGCCGGCTGAGCCGCTGACGAGCAGAGGCGCAGGCTCGGGCGCCGCGGGCCAGGGCTTGCCCGGCGCGCCAGGGGCTTGGGTGATCGCCCGGTCAGGGCTGCCGCGCGAAGAAGTCCCAGATCATCGCCGCGCCGTTGGGCGCCATCGGCGACGGACCCAGCAGCCGCGGGCGCTGCGCGTAGGGCTGTGGCAGGCCATGCCCGCCGCCATGGATGCTCACCAGTTCCACCTCGGCCTTGCCCTCGCCACTGTGCCTGCCATCCTGCTTGCCGCTGCGCGTGTGGGCGGGTCTCCAGCGGCTTTGTTCGACACGAACACCGCCGGAGACCACGGTTTCCAGGGTCTGGGGTGTACCGCTCAGATGCGCCCAATCGGCGAAGAACTGTGCCGATGCGCGCGATGAAACGACCGGGCCGCCTTGGTAGAACAGACCGAGCAGGTTGATTTCGCCGCCGGCGTAGGGCACCAGCGGGTCCTCGCTGCCGTTCATGATCATCACCGCGGTGGCCTTTTGCGCCGCCGGCTTGCATTGGAAGTTCTGCGGTGCCGGCACATTGGCGGCCACGGCGGCCACCGCCTTGTAGCGCTCCGGCTGTTCCAGTGCCAAGCGCATCGCCATCGAGCCGCCGTTGGACACGCCGGCCGCAAACACGCGCGCCGGGTCGAGCGCCAGCTCGGCGACCAGATGGTCCACCAGGGCGGCCAAGAAGCCCACATCGTCGCTGCTGACGCCGTTCAGTTCCTTGTCGCCAATGCGGCTGCAGTCGTTCCAGTCGAAGGCGAAGGACTTGGGATAGACGAGGGCGAAGCCGTGCTGGTCGGCCAGGCGCTCGAAGGCGTAGCCCGTGCCGACGCGGATCTGGTTCGGGCCTTCGCCCGAGCCATGCAGCACCACGACCAGCGGCGCCCCCTTGGGCAGGTTTTTGGGCACATAGCTGCTGTAGTTGCGCTTCACGCCGGCCACTTCGATCGACCCCTTGGCCACGCTGCCGGACAGCTGCGGCCATTTGGGTTCGGGCGTGTAGAGCAAGTAGGCAAACAGGCCGGCCAGCACGGCCAGCAGCGCAGTCAGGGCCAAGACGCCTCGCAGCAGCAAACGCAACACGCTCTTCATGACAGGGCTTTCTTTGGAGCAACTGGGTCGACTGTGCCTGTAGGGCGGGGCCGCAGCCAAGCCGTGCCGGATCGCCGGCGCCCTTGCAGTGACGAGCGACGCCCCGTGGCGACCAGCGGTGACAAGCGGTGCCGGCAGCCACCGATCGGCCCTCCGCGTCATTCATCCCCCGACAGCGGGCCTGAAAACCCGCAGCGCGTCGCTCGTCGGAGCGGTGCTTGGGGCTGGCCGCTCGCTCAACACAATGGCCACGCTTCATCGCTTTCTCGCTTTCCGCAGCACTCGGCGCTTCATCGGCCTGCTGCCTCCAAGCCCCAACCCCAAGTGTCAGACGATATGAACATCCAATTCTTGGCGCCCCGCCATACCCTGTCGATTCGCGCCTCCCTTCTCGCGCTGGCCCTGGCCGCCTTGCTGGGCAGCGCACAAGCCGCCGTCTTCAAGGATGCGCAGCTGGAAGCGCTGCAAGACGCCGGCAAGTACGGTGAGCTGGAGCAACTGGCTCAAGCGCGCCTGAACGCCCATGCGGCCGACGCTGAGGCCAGCGCCGCCCTGTCCTTGGCGTTGAGCCTCAGCGCCGCCGGTGAGGCCAAGCGGATCGAGGCCGGCGCCAAGCAAGCCAGGCTTTGTGTAGAGCAACATCCGAATGTGGCGGTCTGCCATCTCGCGATGGCACAGAACCTGGGCCAGCAGATGCTCAGCGTGGGCATGTTCAAGGCCATGCGCATGGTGGACAGCTTGAAGGCAGCCTGGGCCCGCACTTTGGAGCTGGACCCGAGCAGCTTCACCGGCCGGGTGCAACTGGCCAAGCTCTACCTGACGGTGCCCGGCATGATGGGCGGCAGCGTCAGCAAGGCTAAAGAGTTGGAGGCCGCCGTGCGCAGCAGTCAGCCCGAAACGGCGCGGCTGATCCGCGTCTTCATCGCCGCCGAGGCCAAGAAATGGGACGAGATGGAGCGCGAGTTGGCGCTGCTCAAGCCCAGCAAGGAGTCGGCTGTGCAGGACGAAGTGCGCGAAGCCACCCTGCAGCTGGCTCAGCAATTTCTGAAGGACGGCAAAGAACTGGACAAGGCCAGGCGCTTGTACGAGGGCCTGCTGCGTGATCAACCCAGCAAGGCTGGCGGCCACTACGGCCTGGCCCGCGTGCTGGCCGCGCAGGGCCAAACGGACGAAGCGATTCGCCATCTGGAGCGGGCCAAGACCCTGAGTGACGCCGAGGACTATCCCCTGGACCACCGCCTGGGTGACGCCTACCTGGCCAAGGGCGACAAGGCGCAGGCCAAGGCGGCCTATGAGCGCTTCATCGCCAACAAGCGGGCCAAACCGGCCAATGTCGAGGCCGCTCGCAAGAGCCTGGCCCAGCTCGGCTGAGGACGAGGGACATGAGCATGAACCATCAAGAAGTCCCGCTGTGGCGCCTGAATCTGTTGCGCGCCTTCTATTTGCTGATCACGGTGGGCCTGGCCATCAGCTGGGGGCCGAGTTTTTTCCAGCACAGCGAGCTGTGGGCCCAGCGCCGGGGTGAGCTGGGTGCGATGTTGATCGGCCTGGCGCTGCTCTGCGTGCTGGGGCTGCGTTACCCTTTGCAGATGCTGCCGCTGCTGATGTTTGAGCTGATCTGGAAAACCCTCTGGATCTTGCTCATCGCCGTCCCCTTGTGGCGGGCCGGGGCGCTCACGCCGGGGGGCGAGGCCTCCGTCTATGCCTGCTTGATGGGCGTGGTGCTGACACCGCTGGTGCTGCCCTGGCGATACATTGCGCACCACTATTTTCGAAAGTCTGCAGAGCGCTTTCGCTAGTGCTTCAACAGCCCCTGGCCATGAAAGTCCTTGCTCGATGAGCTCCAGCCCACTCGCCCAACTCCAGGCGCTCGCCCCGCCCTCCAGCTGGCGCGCCCTGTTCGGGTGGCGGCGCGTGCGCACCGTCGCCATCATTTGCGCGCTGTTCGTGCTCTTGTTCAGCTTTGGCTGGAAAGCATCGATGTGGCATTTGGTCGCCCGGGTGTACGGCGTGGGCCTGGCACTGCTGCTGGTCTTTGGCTTGTTTGAGCTGTGGCCGCGCCGCTTGCCGCAGTGGCTGGCGCGTTGGGCCTTGCAAGTGGCGGCCGTGGGGCTGACGGTGCCGCTGGCCTTTTTCGTGGCCTTTTGGCTGAGCAACGCAGCCGGCGCTCCACCGTTCTGGAAAACCGCGCGCCTCGAAGGCTTCATGACCTTCACCTTTCTGGGCATGCTGGTGGCGCCCTGGACGGCCTTGGCGGCCCTCTTGCGCCACCGAGAAGCCAAGGTGGAAAAGCTCTCGATCGACTTCGAGCTCGAGCGCAGCGAGCTGGCGCGCCAGGCGCTCGACGCCCGCATGCGCCTGCTGACGGCCCAGGCCCAGCCGCATTTTTTGTTCAACACCCTGGCCAATGTGCAGGCTCTGGTGGAGGCCGGTTCGCCGCGCGCCCCGCAGCTGCTGCAAAGCCTGACCGACTATTTGCGCGCCGCCGTGCCGCGCCTGGACGGCTCGGCCAACACGCTGGGCCAGGAGCTGGAGCTGGTGCGGGCTTATCTGGAGCTGATGCAGATGCGCATGCCGGACC
>Ga0187843_10000749_pt1 | contig 21947 bp, 19 predicted proteins | sample SpaLakP09_SKY_43_FD_134516 | JGI IMG/M metagenome (GOLD analysis project Ga0187843, IMG submission 134516) | Oligotrophic lake water microbial communities from Sparkling Lake, Wisconsin, USA - SP09_SKY_43 | ecosystem: Environmental > Aquatic > Freshwater > Lake | place: USA: Sparkling Lake...
ACTCGAACGAATTTTGGATCGTAAGGAGACTTTCGCAGCGCCTCCGAACCGTGGTCCGAAAATCCGATGCCCGCACAGAGGCTCGCAATTGGGGGGGCCGTCGCTAGGTCCTCTCGCATACCAAGGTTTCCATTTTTATATTCACGGTTATTTTTCAATGTCGGGGTTTATGTTTGGCTACAAGCGCTCATTCTTGTCCTCGTTTTACGGCTCCGTTCAGACCTTGATCAAGTGCATTTTGGGCCCGATAATTGGACGACCTTAGGGCCATAATTACGCGTGAAGTAACTTGCTACGCGCAACCGTTGATCATATCTTTGATGACGCTAACGACTCGCTCGATTCCACCAGCGTCGATGTCGTGGTAGCTGGGTAGGTTTATCGCTCGCTCAGGAATATCCCAAGCGAACACGTTTCGGCGTACCGGGTCGAACATTGGCATGCTGGAAAGGGGCCAGAAAAATACTCGTGCGTCGACGTTTTCTGCAGCTAGAGTACTCCGCAAGTGTTCGCGCGTAATCCCCGTGTCGCGATCAAAGACTACCGTCGGCATCCATGCGCCATTTACCGTCCCCGTGAGTTCCGGGTTGATAGTTACTCCAGGCAGTGGTTCCAGACTTTGACGGTACGTTGTGTAAACATCCCGCTTCCGATAGATCAGTTCGTCGATGCGTTCCATCTGCGCACTGCCAATTGCCGCTTGTATGTTAGAAATCTTGTACTTGAAGCCGACCATGTCCGGCCAAAACTGCTTGGTCTGCCCACGCGCACGCCCATGATTGCTCAGGGTTAGTACCATCTCGTAGAGTTCGTCGTCGTCGGTGACGAACATGCCTCCCTCACCGGTGGTAATGGTCTTGGTGCCGTGGAAGGAGAACGTGCCAAAGCGCCCCATTGAACCCGCGCGCTTGCCATGCCATATCGAGCCGATGGCTTCAGCACCGTCCTCGATTATCGGGATACCGTGACGCTCACCGATTGCAAGGAGGCGGTCCATGTCACAGAGGTTGCCGTACAAGTGCACGGCAATAATCGCCTTGGTGCGAGGGGTGATCGCTGCTTCGGCCAGTTCTGGGTCAATGCACCAGGTGTCAGGCAAGATGTCCACAAAGACAGGTTTTGCACCAAGGTGCACGATCGGCGCGGCAGTAGCGATCCAATTGGTGTCCGCCATGATGACTTCGTCACCAGGGCCTATGCCAAGTGCGGCAAGACCCATGTGCAGTGCGCCAGTACAACTCGATGTGGCGATGGCGTGCTTGACGCCCAAGTGCGCGCGGAAAGCGTGCTCGAACCGCTCGATGTACTCGTAGCAGCGTTCGCCCCAGCCATTGGCGGCAGCATCGGTGGCATAACGCACCTCGAGTTCGGTGATTGAGGGCTTGGTGTAAAGGATGCGCGGCTTCATGGTCGGGTCAGACTTCTAACACAGCCAATTCCGGTACCGCGGTCGCAAAACGCACACCCCGCGAGGCCAAGTCGCTCAATTGCCCCCGCACTTCGACGGCGATGTTCCACGGCAGGATCAACACTACATCTGGCACACATTCCCATAGTGCGTCTGGCGGCAGGATCCGGATGTGGCTCCCCGGCAAGTACTTGCCTTGCTTGGCGGCGGCCGCATCGCACACAAAGGGCAACAGGTCGGGCTTCACGCCAGCGTAGTTGAGCAACGTGTTGCCCTTGGCGGCCGCACCGTATGCGGCGACGCGCTTGCCGGCGCGCTTCTGCTCGATCAGCCAGGCCAACAGATCATCCTTGACCTTGTCGGCCCGTGCCTGAAAGCCCGTGTAGGTGGCCAGTTGCGTGAGTCCCGCCGCCTCTTCGCGCGCCAGCATCTCCGCCACACGCGGCGTTTCGACCCGCGCCGCCTCGGCGCGGCAGGCGAACACGCGCAGGCTACCGCCATGGGTCTGCAATTCCTCCACGTCCCACACGCGCAAGCCCGCTGCCGTGGAGATCTGGTTCACGGCAATGAGCGACAGGTAGGAGTAGTGCTCGTGATACACGGTGTCGAACTGGGTGTGCTCGATCAACCGCATCAGGTGCGGGAACTCCAGCGTGACCACCCCCTCGGGCTTGAGGGCGGCACGCAGCCCGCGCGTAAAGTCGTTGATGTCCGGCACGTGCGCGTAGACGTTGTTGCCGGCGATCAAGTCGGCGGCACGCCCTTCTGCGGCCAGCCGCTGGCCCAGCACCTCACCAAAAAACTCACGCAGCACAGGGATACCGAGCGCCTCAGCGGCTGCAGCGGTGCTCGCGGTCGGCTCGATGCCGAGGCAGGGCACTCCGGCTGCCACAAAGTTGCGCAGCAGGTAGCCGTCGTTGGACGCCACCTCGATCACCTGGCTGTTGGCACCAAGCCCCAAAGCGGCAATCATCTGCTCGCAGTAAGCCTTCGCATGCGCCAGCCAACTGGTAGATGTGCTCGAGAAATAGGCGTAGTCCGGGCTAAATAATTCGCCAGCCTGCGCGTAATCCTCAGTCTGCACCAGCCAGCACTGCTCGCAGACCTTCACCCGCAGCGGGTAGTAATTCTCGGGGCGGTGCAGGTCGTCGGCCGTGAGGTAGGCGTTGGATGGCGGCGCAAAGCCGAGGTCCAGAAAGGTGTGACGCAGCGGAGTGCTGCAGTGGCGGCAGTTCACGGCTGCAAGCCCCTGAAATCGGCCGCAAGCAACGGGCGTTGAGCGTCTTTGTCCGAGATCGTGCCGACCGGTAGCAGCCAACGGATACCCAACCGAGGGTCCTGTGGGTTGAGACCGGCATCGGCCGATGGCGCATAAGGCGCACTGTGGACATAGAGCAATTCGACGTCCTCGCTGAGCGTCTGAAAGCCGTGCGCGCAGCCCGGCGGGATTAGCAAGGCGGCGCCGTTTTCAGCCGAGAGTTCCTGGGCGCACCACTGCAGGAAGGTCGGCGAGCCGGCACGCAGGTCGACCGCGACATCCCATACCCGACCACGCAAGCAAGTCACCAGTTTGGCCTCGGCGTGCGGCAGGTGTTGGTAATGCATGCCGCGGACAGTGCCAGCCTTCGCCGTGTAGCTGTGGTTGATCTGCGCGATCGGCCAGGTCCAGCCCGCCGCGGCCAGCTCATCGGCGCAGAACAGGCGGCTCAAGAAGCCTCGGGCATCTCCCATACGCTGACGCGTCACGCACATGACGCCCACCAGGGGCATCTCACTCACTTCAAATCGGCTCATAACTGCGTCCCATCCGCCGAGCGGGCCTTGTAGGCCTCGATGTCCGCGTGGCAGAGCGCCAGCGCAGATTCGCCGCCTGCCTGGCGCACATACCAGTCGAGCGTACGGTCGATGGCCTCCCCAGTGCTCCACAGCCCGCGCACGCCAAGCACGGCCCGCACCTTGGACGCGTCCAGCGCGAGGAGACCAGCCTCGTGCGGCCCAGCAGTGCCATGGCCCCACGCCACTTCGGCGTTGCCAGGCCAGGCAGTCTGGGCGCGAGTGATGACGCGCCTGACGGTGGCGGCCTCGTCGGCCGAGGGGCCGAAGTTGTAAGCGTCAGCTGCGGTTGCATCGCGCCACAGGTGCTGCGCCAACACCAGATACCCGGCCAGAGGCTCAAGCACGTGCTGCCAGGGCCTAACCGCATCCGGCCGACGGATCTCCAGCGCCGCACCGCGCTGCCAAGCGCGCACGGCGTCCGGCAGCAGGCGGTCTTCCGACCAGTCGCCTCCGCCGATCACATTGCCTGCGCGGGCACTGGCCACCGCCACACCCTGCGCGGACAAAAACGCACGACGATAGCAATCGACAACGATCTCGCTAGCGGCCTTGCTGGCGCTGTAGGGGTCATGGCCACCGAGCGTATCGGTCTCGCGATAGGAATGCACCCACTCGCGGTTGGCGTAGACCTTGTCGGTGGTCACCATCACCGCAACCTTTACGTCAGCACAGTCGCGAAGGGCATCAAGCACGTGGGCGGCGCCCATGATGTTAGTCGCGAACGTCTCAAGCGGCTCGCGGTAGCTTCGCCGCACCAAAGGCTGCGCTGCCAGATGCAGCACCACCTCAGGCTGCGCTTCCCGCACCACTGCGGCCAGCATCGACTGGTCGCGAATATCGGCTAGTACGCTGCGAACCAGCAGTCGCTCCACGTCGGCCATTCCGAAAAGGTTGGGCGACGTCTCGGGCCGCAGCGCCACTCCTCTGACCTCCGCCCCCATGCGCGCCAGCCAGATGGCCAACCAGCCGCCTTTAAAACCCGTGTGGCCTGTGAGCAGGACCCGCCGGCCATGCCAGAAGGCCGCGTCCACCCGCCCTTGCGGCGCGGGGCCCATCCCCATCACCACACCTTCCATGGCGCGCACCCGGACTGCCAAAGTTCCTCGAGCTGGGTCTTGTCGCGCAGGGTGTCCATCGGCTGCCAGAAGCCGCGGTGCTGCCAAGCCATCAACTCGCCAGCAGCGGCCAACTGCTCAAGCGGGCCGGCTTCCCAACTGGTTTGGTCGCCGTCAATCAGATCGATGGCTTTAGGGGACAGTACAAAGAAGCCGCCGTTGATGCGTCCACCGTCGCCCAGCGGTTTCTCGGCAAAGCCACGCACCGCATCGCCACCATCCATCTGCAAAGCGCCGTAGCGACCGGGTGGCTGCACGGCAGTGACTGTGGCCAACTTGCCATGCGCATGGTGAAACGCGACCTGCGCCGCGATATCAACATCAGCCACACCATCGCCATACGTAAAACAGAAAGCGTCTTCATCGCGCACATAGTCGGCCACACGGCGCAAGCGCCCGCCGGTCAAGGTGTCGTCGCCAGTATCCACCAGAGTGACGCGCCATGGCTCGGCCTTGCGGTGATGCACCAGCATCTGATTGCTTGCCATGTCGAAGGTCACGTCGGACATGTGCAGGAAATAGTTGGCGAAGTACTCCTTGATCACATAGCCCTTGTAACCGCAGCAAATCACAAACTCGTTCACTCCGTGCGCCGAATAGAGCTTCAAGATATGCCACAAAATAGGCCGCCCTCCAATCTCAATCATCGGCTTGGGCTTGAGGTGCGTCTCCTCCGAGATGCGCGTACCGAGACCGCCAGCGAGCACTACGACTTTCAACTAAACACCCCCCCAAAACCTTTTCCTTCGAATTCGACGCTCAGTGCGTCCCGCGTTTCACTAGACAGGCTTCCAAGCAATTTCGTCAAATCATCAAAACTTCCATAACGACCAGCTCTTCTCACCGTGCGCGTCGAGGGCTCCACTACCAATTCATCCGCCAACACCGAAGCGATCAAAGCCAACAACTCCTCACGGTTCTTTTCCAACGCCGCCCTCACATATGCGTGGCCACCCGCAAAGAACAAACTGAGCAGTTCCAAAAAACCTTTTCCAGTGTGGAAGTTAGCTTCAATCAGATGCAACATCAGCTCTGCCGATTGGCTTTCGCAACAAACTGCCCTAGCACCCGCCCGTAAACGAAAAAACTCCGAGTAATACCTCCCACTTCGCGCCCACTCTTTAGACACTTGACCCGCGCTTTTTCCGCTGTAGCTTTGATCACGCCCCGTGTAATGTACTTTGCTTTTGTGAAGCACAGCGGACTGCCAGCCGGGCAGAAACCAATCGGGGGAATTCGCATTACAATCAAGGTGACAGGATCGATAAAGAGAGATATCTGGAATATAATTATTGAACAGTATTGTAGAGAATGGCCACTCCCTCCGCGGGCCAACAAGCCTGTATGGCCGGAAGCGCTCTCCGGCTTTCTGACTCGCCAGGTCAACCGTGTAGCCTTTGCCATAAACCACACCGACCTCTGAATCCGACTCCATAACTTTTAACGACTCCGCGAGATAGCCCGGAGCCACCCAATCATCGGCTGGTAAAAAAAACCTATATTTTGACGAAATTAGGGCTTTGGCGGAACGGAAGGATTGCTCAAGACCCAAATTCTCACCATGACGGACGATTACAATCCTGCTATATTTAAAACCCTCAACAATCGATAAGGTTTTATCAGTAGACCCATTGTCAACTACGATCAAATTCGCGTCAACCGCCTTCAATTCCGGGCCATTTCGCGCCCACCACGCGGAAAGATATTGTTCAGCGTTCAGAACAGGCAGAAAACAACTGACAAGGCTAGCTGGCATGGTCCCCGCCTAGTTGGAGCGACTGAAGAAAATTTTATCGAGTTCAACACGACCCGATACTTTCAGGCCTTTTGCAATAGAAACGACGAACGGATCACCCCGAGCCTCCTGACTGCTTACCGCGAGGCGGTCGATCTCATCCGAAACCCCAACCTCCAAAAGCCCTGGGCCACCCACGTCAAAGCATTTTTTACAGAACGGATGCTCGTACTTTCGTCTTTGCAAAACATCCCAATCTACATCAAGGAAACTTTCCGCAATGGCGTATTTTTTTGTGTCATAGACACCACAGCACAACGCAACGGACCCATCCCAATTGATGGCCGTTTGCTTGTATCTCAAACGACAATCCTTGGGCGACGCGACTTTACCGAGGGCAAATTGATCCAGTGGATCAACTTCCATCATGCTCACCGTTTCCGAGTAATTGGGCGGGGCAAGTCCATCTACTGCCAAATTAACTATGTCCTCCAGTGGCTGATACAGGCTCCAGACAGGACTAAATTTAGAACCGGATTGAGATGCAAGTGCAGCCCATTGGATCATGTCTTTTTTGTTATGTTTATAGACGTGGAAGGCCACCTCTAAAATTGTAGGGTGACTCCTCCTCGTCTTGAGATGTACGAGCCTGTGCCAATTCGACTTGACCAATTCAATCTCGCCTTTCGCGTGAGTGACGCCATACTTGCTTTGGTCATACCCGCTTACCGATAACCTGATCTTAGTCGGCGGGACCTCGAGAAGCCGATCGACCGACGGAATGTTTAGGTTCGATGAGATGTTTGAATACCAGCCTCGCCTGTTTATCTCCGCAATGAAATCTGGCAACTGCTTGTGAAGAGACGGCTCGCCCCAATTATATAAATCAATCTTTGGTATGATTCCAGGCCGTTCCGCTATTTTATCTAAAATTTCGACGAACATTCCCATTGACATGAGCCCAGCCGGGTTCTTCGTGCTCGAATTTCCCACCGGACAGCTTGGGCATCTTAAATTACAAGTTCCAACGATATCGATTGAAAAGGTCCACGGTTTAGACATTTTCACCCTGGCCCCGCGTCGGCAAAAATAAGTTTTCGTAGAAATGGCTCATGACTGGTTTCCTTTGTTGACCCTTGAAATGCAGAACACTTGCAGTTTTTATAAAAGTGCGTTCCTCTGGTAGACAACCATATTCCTTCTCAGACAAAAATCCAACTTTTTTTGAATCGGCAGTAGAAACCCAACCTCGCATCGCTTCCTGATCCCCGTACCAGTCAAGAAATTTTGGATCCAGACGAAGTAAAATAGTCGCCAACTCCCGCCAGAATGTTGCGTCCCTACTTATAGTCGCACAGGCAACGTACGGGTAAACGTCACCCAAGGGCTTGCCTTGGTATTCGCTGAAATCTAGGCCGCGCTGCTTGCCGATAAACGCCCCACCCAGGTTGAATGACCGTTTGCAAAGCAGCGCTGTTTTGTCCCCCAAGAGTTGCTTTGGTTCGATGGGGGTCAACACGAGCATGTCCGTGTCGAGGTAGATCGCTGGCTCGGTCAATCCCAGCTCAGCGAAGCCCTCAAGGCGGGCGATCATGAGCTTCGAAACATCGCATCCAGCCCGGCGCACTTCAGTCGCCCTTGGCACCTCTGGCGTTTCATGATCTGTGCATTGGATGATTCTGGCGCCTGGGTTTGTCAGTTTGATCGAGTGCGCCAACATCATAGGCTGGCTAATGTCGGGCCCGACATGAAAGAAAACGAATGTACTCATTGCTTGCCTTGGGCTAAAAAGACCCGACTGCTTTTAGGAGATTCCAGGGATTCGCGTACATCAAACTCAGCGCGCAACGAGTCGTAGCCAGCATCGGGGGCATCTCTACGTTTATCAAGCACGATTAATGCGCCTTCGCCTTTGTTTGCCAAAATCCATTCGACATACTCGTCACATGGGTAGTGAAAACCCATGGACAGAATCGACATGCACAATGAGAATCGATACTCAGGAGAATCTGCGAGGTTGCACCTCTCTTGGGGAGCATTAGCTCTAGGAGGCCGTTTCCCGGCCCAATGGATACGATCCGGTCGAGGCTGTCTAACGGCAGCATGGCCAACAGTGACTCGGCCTCGGCGGCTACTTCACGGAAGACGTCGGTTAAAAACCTTCCGACGAGATTCGCCTCCTCCAAAAAACCAACAAGACCATCACGGTCCCCATTAGAGAACCAGCGGTTCAGAGCGGCTCCCCCTCCATAGCGAAGAAACGGCCCCGTACGCTGCAAAATGAGGTCGGTGAGAAACTTCTTGTCGTTCGGGATGCGGAGTTGTTCGGCCACTGGTTTAGTTCGCTTGGAGAGTCAAGAATTGGTCAGGCAAACAACGGCAACCAAGCATTGGATATCGCGGTAGCCCGGTAGATTCGGTCGACGTATAACTGGTTTTCAGGCAAGCGCCCATGCGCTGCTACGATCTGGTCCGCCACCGAGCTAGGTGTCATGTCGGCTGAGATTGGCAAACACTCGCCCTCGAACTCCCGGTATGACTCGATGATGGTAGCCAGCGGCACTAACCCCAACGCGAGTGCAGTCACGACCCGGTTATTGCTGGCCCCGTTCTTCCTCGGGTCGCCCGCATTGCTCGGGAGCAGCGCGACATGGCAGCCATTGGCCGCATCCACCATCGCCGCCACGCTCCACTTGCCCACGCGCCATTGCGCACCCTGCGGCCCGCGAGCAATCACCGCTTTCAGCCCCTCTGTGTCAAGGTGGTTGGTCAGGATGGTCACGTCCATTGGCGGGCAGTGGTGCATCTCGTTCTGGATGAATCGGTACAGGTACGAGAGATTACTATTGTGCCCAAACCACAAGGCCTGCAAGCGACTTCCAGGCAGGCTCAGGTCCGGTAACGGCCGCGGTGGCAGGATCGGCACCTCAATCGGCTCCGGGATAAGCCACAACGGCCCGTCCCAGTAGGCGCGCGCGTTCTCCGCCATCTTTTCCGAGGGCACCACCATGCCATCCACCTGCGGCAGGATGTGCCGGTACCACTGCGTCCGGACGTCGTCGCCGGCCAGGTGGTTGTCGGTGTAGTCGACGATCAGCCGTCCGCCCGCCGCCTTGATGCGCGCCACTTGCTCGGTCCAGAAGTCCCAGCGCGCGCCGCCATCGTGCAGATACAGGTTGGCCCCGCTGTCGTGCACGTACTTGCTCATGAAGGCCACGGTCGGGAGCTCGTCCGTGCCCACCAGGTTGAGCGGCAGCACCGGAATACCCGCCTGCCGGCAGGCGCGGATACACACCCCCGCCCGCATTCTGCTGCTTGCCAGCTCGGTGTTGAGGAGTTCGTCGGGGTCGGAGGTCTTTACATTCGAGACCAGCCAGGCCACGCGAGCCTGCGATTTAGTCTCGCTCATGTGCCTGGCTTGCTCCCCACCAGCCGCATGTCGCGCGGCTCCTTCAACTTAAACTGCGCCGGCGCCTGCTTAATCGACACGAAGCCCGCTTCGTGCATCGCTTCGCCAAGGCTCTGCGGCGTGTAGAGCCACTTGTGCATCATCAGCGGGTCCTGCCAGCTGGGGTCGCCATACAGCGGCCACATGCTCATCTGCCCGGTCTTGCCCGCCCGGGCAGCCTTGAGCGGATCGGCCAAGAGGGCCTTGCAGGCGGATATGAGGTTTGGCGTTTCCAACACCAACCGCCCCCCGGGCTTGAGCACTGCCAGCCAGCGACGCAGCACCTCCACCACCTCCCAGCGGTCGATGTGCTCGATCACGTGGATGGCCATGATCTCATCGGCGTAGCCCGGCCCGAAGGGCTCCATGTGCCGGATGTCGGCGATCACATCAGGCGCCTTTCCCCCGCGGCTCGACGCCACGTCCACGTTGATGTACCCAGGCAGCGGTTTGTCGCCGCAGCCGAGATTTAACCGCACCACTCCTTCGTTGGCAGCAGCAGCGGCATCTGACCCTGAGCTCATGTCTTGAGCGCAAACGCATGGCCCTCGAAAGTCACGGCCGGAAAGATCAGCTTGCTCTCGAGATATTCGCGTTCATCAAAAGCGTCCACCCGACCGTAATCCTTCAACACCAGCAAACCCTGCTGCGCCTCGGCGAACCGATCAGCCGCAAAATGCGCCTGGCTGGGATCCTTAGTGTTGCCCAGTACGATGGTGAACAAAGCGCGACGCTCCGGCTCGGGCCTGCTATCAGGCTTGCTGTGACAATGCTGGGGCAGTTCGGCCAAAATTTCGCCGAGCAGACTGGGTAGCTCTGGAAACTTCCCAATGCCTTTTGGCGCGTAGACCTGACCCGTACCCTTCCCGCCGCCCGCTCGCATCCAACAGTAATAAGCCGCAACACTGAGGGAAGGATCCGAAAGCACGACATTAAAATCCCCCCTGACAAGCCCCGCGCACATCTGGTCGAGGAACGCCAGCAGAACACGGTACGGGTAACCCACCTTGATGCCGAGGAAGTTAAGGTTGGCGTTAACCGCCGAAATTTGCGAGATGTGAAAGTCACGCCTGTTCAGGAGCAAATTCTCGTCGTCGGAGACCACCGCTTTAGACTGCGGTAGGTGGGGCTTTAGGCGGGTGTACAGAGTCACAGCGCCACCCCCCCCACGCGGTCAAAGAACTGCTCAGGCGTCTCTTCTTTAACCTTTCGGATTATGTTGATGCCCGCATAGGGAAGCGATGGACCTTCTTTGAGGCCCCAGATAAAGGGCGCCTGGTGATCCCCGATGAGCAGATCAACACGCTTGCCCGCCGCGCCCGCGAAGTGCACCAGCGCTGTCGATACCGAAATAATGCTGTCGCAGGCGCAGGCCAGCGCAACCCAGTTGTCGATTTCCTTCTTGAAGTCGATACCCTCAATAAACGACACCGGCCAGCTGTTCTTCCGAGCCAGTTCCCGCTCTTCCTTCACATCACCGTACTGTAGCGCTATGAAATGGCAGTCAGGCCGGGACATCAGCCGACCGAACAGTTCGAATTCGAAGGACTTGGTGCGTTTCTGACGGTCCCAATAACCGCCGCGCCATGAAATCCCAATGAGCCGCTTACCAGGCAACTTTGCGAGGAGCGCATCCCTATATTTAGTGGTCTGCTGCCCATTGTTCACAATGTAACTGCGACGGTGCTTAGAAAAGGACTGCTCCGTATTCCGGTAATACTTCATGAGGGACCCGATAGGGAAGACCCCATTGATGCGGTGCCCTTGGCGCGTCAGGCCCGCCGCAAAGCCGTAGGTATACACGCCGAGTTTTGGGAAGGATCGCTGCAACAGCGAAACCATGCGGTCCTCGCCGATTAAAGCCACCTTCGGCATCTTTTTAAGCGCCTCTGCCACACAACCGTAGAAGAGCACCTGGTCGCCGAGGCCCTGCTCGGCTGACAACAAAGTCCACTTTTCTGGATCGAGTGCTTCAAAGTCGGTGATGATCGGCAAACCCTTCACCTGAGCCGGGAGGGGTCGCCCAATCTTCCCAATCTTATCGGTGAGACCGGCTTCGTAAAGCTTCCAACCTTTCTTGAAGTTGCCGAGCCGGAGTTCGACAAAAGACGAATTCCATTGCACGTTGATGCTGTCGGGCATCCGTTTCGATACCTTCTCGAACACCTCCTGAGCAAGACGCGGGTCGAGTTCTGCATAGGCATCGCCAAGTGCCCGCTCGGCTTCCGGATCGTCGGGATAAAGCTCCCGCACGCGCTCGAGCACCTCAAGTGCTGCCTCGGCCTTGAGATCCGCCCGCAGGAGCGATGCGAAGGTTACAAGGATTGACAACTTAGGCTTATCTGCAAGCGTGAACGGACGAATGACCTCTGTTGCGTCGCTGAAGCGGTCACTATCGGCCAGACAAGCCGCATAGGTCATGGCGAAGCCGTCGTTCTTCGGTAACCCCTTGCAAGCGGCCTCCGCCAGCGGCAACGCTTTTTTCCACTTCTTCTGACCGACCAGAAGCGCAGCGTAGTTACCTTTGGCGATCACATTGTTGGGGTCGATCTCAAGGGACCGAAGCAGATAAACCTCGGCTGTCTGATGGTCGCCCTGCTTAAGAGCTAAGGTACCCAAGACCGCAGCCAAAACACCCGGCTTCAGATTAGACGTCCTAGCTACCCGGTCTGCTTCTGCGTATTCACCCGCGTTAGCAAGAGCTTCAATTTTCTTTAAAGGTTCAGTCATCTCGTGAGTTTACAAAAAAAAAGGGGGGCTTACGCCCCCCCTTTCAATGCTTCCTGCCTTAGTTCGAATACATGGTGAAGTCCCCGCCGAAGTTCTCTGTGGTGGAACCCGAGAACGTGCGGATATTGCCGCTGAAGGTAGCCAGCAACGAGACGCCGCCGGTCGCGAACTGGAAGAACTCGCTCGAGCTAACATTGGCAGTCGCGTGGACCAAACTCAGTTCAGTGCGCGACTCGTCGGTGTTGTACCAGACCACCAGAATCTCGCCACCGGCGGTGACAGTAGCATCGCCCACTGCCGAGATCCGAAGCGATCCTGCGCTGGCCAACGCAGCGAACAAACCGCTGTGACCGGCGAAACCTGTCTGCGACACAACCAGGACGTCGGTGGCACCTGCAGCACTACCAAACGTGACACCCACCCCGGCCGTATAGACATGAGCCACATTCAGCGCGCCCACAGCATTGTCACTCGCAGAAGCTTGAGAAACGTTGGTCAACCCGAGCTGGAAGCCAGCCGAACCGAATCCCAGGACGTCCGACACGGTGGAGCCGAATTGGAAGTTCTTGACGCCGGCGCCATCGAAAGCAGATCCCCCAAAGCGGATAGTATCGACACCAGTGTTTGACTTGAGCGTCAGCTGATCGCCGAACGTGCTGACAGTCACCACATTGGTACCTGTGCCCAAGGTGATTTCAGTAAGACTCGAAACACCGCTGAGATCGAGCTTGGCGATGCTTGAGTTGCCGGTCACCGTGATACCGCCAATCGATTTGGCCGCACCGAAATTGATGTCGGCCGTACCACCGACGCTAGCGATGCTGACACTGTCGATGGTGCCCGAGCCGTTGGTGATGGTGGCGCCGCTACCGGTGACGCTGATACGACCGACCGCGGAGGCACCGATCGCAAGCGTGCCCGAGCGACCGCCGAGGCTGATGTCGCCCACCGTTGACGCGCTCACGGCGCCCAGGTTGATGATCGCACCGTCGCCAACCGTAATGCTGCCGATCGAGGCAGAGGCCTTCAGCGAGTTGATGTCCAGCGTGCCCGAACCGGTCAGCGACACGTTGCCGATCGAACCCAAAGATGCCGTGAAGTCGGCCGAGGCAACGCTGCCCTCGCCAACCGCGAAGCTGATGGTACCGATGGTAGAAGAGACCGAATTGATGGCACCCGCAGAGAAACTGGCCGAACCACCGATCGCGATCGCGATGTTTCCGATCGACTGCCGTGCACTAATAGCAGCGATCGCAACATCAACCTCAGCCACACCAGAGATGCTGATGGCGCCGAACGAGTCTTGCGAAGAGTTACCCGTGATGGTGGCAGAGCCCAAAGTCAGGTCCGCACCAGCACCAAGATTAAAGGTGATCGCGCCGATCGAACCCGACGCTGTGAGGTCGCCGATGGTTACCGCAGCGCTAGCACCAAGGGTGCCGCCGATGGCGCCAATGGTGGCGCTTGCCGCAGTAACGTCACCCAGGGTCGACACCGAAGAAATGCCACCGTTGATGGTAATCGCACCGACGGCGCTAACCGCGTTAATGCCACCCGCCGAAACACGAGCGTCAGCACCACCCGAGAAGGTAACCGCCCCAACACCCGCCGAAGCGACCACGTTACCCAACGAGATGTTGCCGCTGGCGGCTTGATTCAGGCTAATGGCACCGACCGTCCCGCTTGCGCCAGCACCGGTGATGGTGCTGAGCGTCGCGCTGGCCTCAGATGCAACGTTGAGGGTGACCGACGCGACACGCTGGGCGTTGATGGCACCAATGGTGCCGGTCGCCGCTGCGCCAAGCGTCAGGCCGATCGTCGCAACGCCGCTGTTGCCGGCATCCAGAGTCGACAGGGTCGCCCCGGCCGAAGCACCCAGGGTGCCGCTAAACGACAGAGTACCGCTGGTAGCAATTGCGACGTCAAAGTCAGCCGCGCTACCGAACTTGGCATCCTTACCCAAGTTCATGTTGATCGTGAGATTGGCATTCTGATCTGCCGAGAAACCATCGACGTCGATGGCTGCCCGAGTGCCAGAGGCCGTCAGATTCAACGTCGAGGCAATACCCGTAACCGTCAGGGTGTCGGAAACGTCGACCGAAGCAGCCGAACCATCAGCGATCAGCGACAAGGAAGTGGCCCCAGCGGCCTGCAGGTCGGTCGAAACAGAGAACACCGCAGCATCGCCAGTGGCCTGCAGGGTCACGGTTTCGGCGTCGCGGGCACGCAGATCGACGATAGTCAGAGAACCGCTGCTGTCGACACCGACCTTTACGGTATCAGCACCGCCACCCGAGTCACCGCTTTCAAGGCGCAGGGAAGAGATGGTGTAGGCCGAGGCCGAGCCAGCGACCAACACGTTGACGGTCGATGCACCGGTCACGCGAGTGGTACTCAGAGCGACAGTGCCGGCGGACCCGGTCAGGTTGACGTTGGCGACGCCGCCGCTGTCGTAGCCGAGCGAAACGGTCGAAGCAGAAATATTGCCAAAATTCACTGTGGCGCCAACAGCGATGCCGCTCAGGTTGAGCGATACATCGGTGCCACCGCTGAAGGACAAGGTGCTGAAGCCGCTAAAGTTTGAATCGACAGCAGCCGAGACGGCGAAGTTGCCGGTTTCAAAATTCGAAACGTTCTTGAGCTCGGCACCGTCGAGAGACGCGCGAAGCGTGTCCGTACCAGCACCCCCGCTGAGGGTATCGGCGGATGTGAGGTTCTGCAGCGAAAAGACGACCGTATCGTTGCCCGTGTTGCCGGTAAACGACAGGTTGCTCGCGGCCGAAACTGTGGTCGTGGTGGTACCGGAAAACTGCGACAGGTTAATCGCCGAAACCGTGTCATTGGTGGTGAGGGTAAGAGTGCCGTTGCCCGACACCGCGACGTTGGCGAGCGAAGCGCCACCCTCGAGGTCCAACACGTTGGTGCCGGAAGCGAACAGGTTGATGGTCTCGACCGAAGCAACAGTCACCGACCCAGTACCCGCCGAATTGACGAGGACCTTGACAGTGTCGCTCGCGCCGGTTGCGTCGAGCAGCGTCGCGTTGACATTGACCTTGTCGTTGAGGCCAAGCACCACGCCAGAAGCCAGCCCGGTGAGCGTCAGCGTCTTGTCGTCCAGCGAATCGTTCGTGACGTTGATAGCGCCAGTGCCCGACCAGAGCGACGCGTCAAGCGTGGTGCTCGACAGCATGCGAACGTTAAGGGTTTCTACAGAATTAAGGAATGTGGTGACACCGCTACCGTTTGCAATCAAATTCAAAACGTCATTGCCGGAGAAACCGTTGATCTGATCCCCATCCTGAAACGTTACGTTGGTCGCGGCGTTGAACGTGTCATCAGAGCCTGTGCCGGTTGCAGTCTCACCAACCGTTGCAGTGAGGTTGGTGCTGACGCCGGTGGTCGTGGTCGTGGTCGTGGTCGTGGTCGTGTCGAAAGTGTCAACCGACGCGGTAGCCTCGTTTACTGAAACGGCGTCAGCCAGAGCGGCCGCCTTGGAGGTCACCTTTTGCGTGCCGGCCGAGCCGGCCAGGGTTACGCCCTTTGTGCTGCCTGTCGAGGCGTAGGAGGCAGTGACACCGCCGTCCAGGAAGCCGAGGGTGACGCTGCCGCCATTAGCGATCTGGACTTGGATGCGGAACGACGAATCGTCCACGCTGGTAAGCGTCAGAGTCTTGCCGCTCGCCTTGAAGGTGAAATCTGTGCTCAGGCCATCGATCTTGATGGTGTCGCCGTTGGCGTTGCCGGTAAGGACGAGGCCCTTGCTGTCGTCCAAGACAACATAGGTGTCGTTGCTGGTCGTGGAGTCCTTCTTGACCAGGCGAGCTCCGGCGGTGGAAGTGAATGTAGCCATCTTTGTCTGCTCCCAATGAGTTGGTACTACAAAAGTTTGCCGTCAGATTTCCGGCTGCTGATCCCGATGCAGCGGGCACAACAACCGCATCAAACCTTTTTAGGGTCGTGCGGATTTTCAGGTAAACGCCCCTCGGCGGTTGTGATGCACGTCACAGATTCTTAAAAAGCCAGCCTTAAACCCACAAAAACTTGACGATCGCTGAACACAAACAATGGCAAGTTACTGTCTTCGTGTACGTTTTCAAGCTCGAGCAGAGCCGAAAAGCGCCGCTCTAGCCCGAATGGGTTGCGCCACTCGATGGTCACTCGCTCACCGGTCCGCATCAGGTGACGCCGGGCGTTGCCCTCCAGCAGTGCCGAGAAGCCCTCCCGGTCACGACTGTAGGCGGCGTACAGGGACAGCTCAGCTCTAACTTTCGGCGTTGCCGCCCAACGCCAAGCCAGGCTCGCCTCGCTGCGCAGGGCGCCGCCGCCCGGGCGAGCCCGGTCAGGCTCGTCGCTCGCGGCCCGAACGCCGCCGCCGATGCTGTGACGTCTGTTGAGTGCGCAGTCGAGCTGGCCACCAAGCCACGCAAGGCTGGCGCTGAACTGCCCGCTCGCGGTGTATTCCCGCCGCTCCAGCTCAAGTGTGGCCGCCAGCGCGCAACGCCCCGCCACCCAGCGTAAGCCGCCCTGCGCCGCTGCAAACACGCCAAGCATCTCGCCCTGGCTGTAGAGGCCGCGCGCATAAGCGCCCATCTGCCAGGCCAGATCGTCGCGCCCGGCCACCGGCCGCAGATGGCTCACGCTGGCCGCGACATCGCCAAAGGCGAACGCGGACTCGTCGGCATAGCTGCGAAAGCGACCGCCAACGTTGAGCTGGGTGGTGCTGCCATCGCCATGATCGAACAGGCGCTGCGCACTACCACGCATTTGCAGCGAGGCATCGCCGCGGGGGCGGCTGGCAGGGTCAACGCTCACCGGGATCACGGCCCCACCGGTGGGCGTCAGGTTGAACGCACCGACGCCGATACCAAGGTTGGCGTTGGCCACATAGCCAGACAAGACATCGGCCTGCCCATGCCAACCTCGCAACAGATTATCGCCCTCGAGGCTGCGCTGCAGGGCCAGCATCCGCTGCGCCTGCAACTGCTCGGTGGCAAACGTTTGCTCAACGTGAAGCAGCAACTGTCGCGCCGTCGAAAGATCGCCGGTGGAGCGGTGCGCCACCACCAGGTCCAGCCACGCACCGGCGTGCCGCGGCTGCACCAGCGTCACCCGCTCTAATGCGCTAATGGCCAGCGTGAACTGCCCGCTCTGCAGCGCCGCGAGGCCAAGCAGGTAGTCGTAATCAGCGGTGCCAGCCAACTGCGGCTCGAGCGGCAGCAGCAGGTCGACTGCAGCAGCCGATTGCCCTGCAGCAATCAAGCGCTCCGCAGACACCAGCGAACCGCCAGCCTGGCTCACAGAAGGGCTGGGAGCGTCGTCGGCAAGAGCGGAACCCGCCGGCAGCATTACAACCGTAAGCATCAACAAAAAAGCAAAGGGAGCAACCATGCCCCCTTTGTGCCATGCTGCCGGCCGTTGCCGCAAGCGGGCTAGCGCGACCAGCGCAAGGCCCCTACTGCGCTGGTGCCGTCGTCGAACTTGCGAGTGAAGATGTAGGCCGCCTGATCGGCATTGGCGCCGCTCAATGCACCAGACAGGCTCATGGTCGATTGGCCGCGGTTGGCGCTAAAACGGCCGGTGTCGGTGATGTCACCGCGACTGGTCAGGCGGTGTGTCTGCTCGGCATATGACCAATCCAAGGCCGTGGCATAAGTGCTGCGATTGAAATTGACCGTCAGGCTGGCGTTGGCGATGGCAGCGGGGCTGTAGGTGACACCGGTATTGGACAGTCGGCCATAACCCACCGCGTCTTCGAGCCGAAATGCAACCGTGCCGCTACCCGGCAGGCTGACAGGGTCGGTGGCACGGAACAACACAAATGCGTCGTTGCGGCCGATCAGTTCGTAGCCAGGGGGCGTGGCCGGCTGCGCGCCGAAACGATCACCCCAACGCCCCCAAGCTACCGAAGCGGTGCCAGCCAAACCCGCAGGCGCAGCGCCACGCTCTTGCGCGCTAGCATTGGCTCGATCCTGCGCAGTCATCGCGAACGCCTGTGCAGCGACCGGATCGGCAGCGCCAGCAGCATCGGTAGGGCTGCGGCGCGGAGCGGCTGGCTCGTCGGGCATTGCAGGCACGATTGGCGCGGCATTGCGCAAGGTGCCGATGGGCGCAAGAACCGGGGCGCGGACGCCGCGCATCTCCATCACCGTGTCGGCCAAGGCGGCGGTAAGCTGGCGCGCGGCGGCTCCGGTACATGGGCCGCTGGCGAGGGCCTCACAGCCGGCGCCGAACGGGGACATAACCACCGCGCCCCGCTGAACCGTCACGCGGGTGGCGTTACCGTCGGCTTGCACCACAAAGTCGGTGCCACGGATCCCGATGGCGGCCAGAGGCGTGTTGAGGCGGAAGGCCCGCGCATTGCCCTGCCCCGCCTTGCCGGTGATCAGACGACTGACGCCACTGACCAGCGTGAACCTGACGCGGTTGTTAGAAGCGTTTGTGGCGTCAAAAGCGTAGTCGTCGACGGTGAGTTGGCTGTTCGGCCGCACCGCAACAAAAGCGTCGTCGACGAAGCGGACGTGCACGTGCCCGCCAGCGCCCGTGACAACGGTCTGCCCGACCTCGATGGCCGCGCCCTTGACCAACTTGCTGCCGAGGCCGTCGATGCGCGCGTCACCCGCAGCGAAGATCACCTCGCCGACCGGCGCAGCCACAGCCAGCAGAGGTGCGAACAGGGTCGCAGCAAGCAAGCTGGAGGCAATACGAGTTTGTGGAAGCCATTGACGCATATGGCCAATGTAACACCGAAGTGCAATCTTTTTGTGACGGTTGTCACAATTTTTCGCCCGGATCGGGCATCGGTCGGTTGGGCAATGCCAAACCAGCCGGAACGCGGCACACTGCGCCTCTGATGATGCCGTCCACCCACCGCATGAGCCTTGGACGCGCCCTGTTGGTGGCGCTGGCGGTGGCGCTCACCCTGGCCGTGCAGTGGGCTCCGCGGGTGGTGCCGGGCAGCGCCAGCGCCGAGGCCGTGTTGCGCGACCGCCTGCTGCGGCTGATGGCCAGCGACGCGCCGCTAGAGGGCGCTGTGATCGTCGACATCGACGAGTCCAGCATCGCCGCGCTGGGACCATGGCCATGGCCGCGCAGCCGGCTGGCGGACCTTGCCGAGCAGCTGCTCGCCGACGGCGCCCAGCGGGTGGTGTTCGACATGGTGCTGCCCGAGCCCTCCCCCGACGACGCTCACGGCGATGAACGGCTGGCCTCCCTGGCCGGAGCCGGCCGGCTGGTGCTGGCGCAGGCGTTCGACTTCGCGGAGCGCGATCGCCCACTCGGCAACCTCGAGGCCACCGGCGCACTGCCGCGCCTGCCGGGTCTGCCGCCCACTGCGCCAGCCACTGGCGTGCTCGCCAACCATGGCGCGCTTGGCGACGCCCGCTGTGTCGGCAATATCGGCTTTGTGCCCGACCGCGACGGCGTGCTGCGGCGTCTGCCGCTGTTGGCGGGCTGGCACGATAGCGCCTACCCCAGCCTAGCGCTGGCGGCGCTGCTGTGCGCCAACCCGTCCGACGCCCCCGACTGGCTGGCTGGTCTGCCCCTTGACCCCGGCGGCTTCTGGCATCTGCCCTTCCGCCACACGGCAGAGGCCTACACCGCCCTGCCGTTTGCGATGGCGCTGGAGGGACACCATTCCGAACTACTGCGCGGCGCCACTGTGTTTGTCGGGTCAAGCGCATTGGGCCTGTCCGACCGCGTCGCCACCCCCCTGACCGGCAGCATCGCCGGGGTGGCAGTGCACGCAGAGGCGTTCGACCAGCTGCGCCGTCTGCGCGACGGCCACCGCTTGTCGCCGCCGCCGGCGGGCATGCTCACTGCGCTGGCGTTGGCTGGCATGGTCTGGCTGGCGTGGCGTTTGGGCCAACGGGTGAGACTCGCGTCGCTGCTGGTACCGCTGGCGGTGGGCGTGGTGGCGTGGCTGGGGCTGGCCGCCTGGACCGTGAGCGCTGGCGCACCCAGCCCGGTGGCCGGGCCGCTCTATGGCTACGCCGTGCTGATGCTCGTGCTACTGCCAGCCGAGTGGGCGTGGGCGCAAAGCCGATTGCGCGCACGCACCCGGCTACTCGGCCGTTATGTGGCGCAGTCGGTGTTGGACGAGCTGCTGCGCTCGGAAGGCGCAGACCCGCTCACCCCGCGCCGCGCCGACATCACGGTGCTGGTGGCCGACATGCAGGGCTACACGCGGCTCACCGCGGAAAGCTCGCTGGAAGACGCCGAGCGGCTGACGCGCGAGTTTCTCGCTTGCATCACCGAGGCGGTGTGGGAGCACCGCGGCACCCTCGACAAGTACACCGGCGATGGCCTGCACGCGTTCTGGGGCGCACCCATTGCGGCGGCCGACCACGCCGACCGCGCCCTCGACGCCGCGCAGGCGGTGCTGGACGCGGTGCGGCAGTTCAACGCCGAGCGCGTCGCACGCGGCGAGTCGCCGGTGCGGGTTCGGGTGGGCGTGGCCAGCGGCGTCGCGCTGGTCGGCGACCTCGGAAGTGCGCGTCGCAGCTGGTACAGCGCGGTGGGGGATTGCATCAACTTTGCGTCGCGCCTGCAGGAGTGCGCGCGCGACCTCGACGTCGACATCGTGTGCTCGCAGGGAACCGCCGATCGCTGCCGGCCGGGTCGGCTGCGGCCGCTGGCCGAGGTGGACGTACGCGGGCTGGGCGGGCAGGCCTTGTATACGCCGAATGCCGAATCCGCACTTGTAACGGCACCCTCCAGAGTGCTTTAATAAATCTCTCAAAAGACTTATTAAGGCACTGACAATGACTGGGATCATCCTTACCGAGACCACCGCCAGCGTCTCCGAACTGAAGCGCGACCCGATGGGCACGGTAGCGGCCGGTGACGGCTTGCCGGTAGCCATCCTCAATCGCAACAGCACGGCTTTCTACTGCGTCCCGGCGGCGGCCTACGAAGCTTTAATGGAACGGCTGGAGGACCTCGAACTCAACGCCATCGCGGACACCCGTACGGGCGAACCCGTGGTCCGGGTATCAATCGATGCCCTATGAACTGGGATTCGTCGAGGCTGCGCTGAAGGAGTGGCACAAACTCGACGGCGCGGTTCGCGAAGCCTTCAAACGCAAGCTGGTGGAAAGGCTTGAGCAGCCCCGCGTGCCGTCGGCACGCCTGCACGGGCAGGTCGACCGTTACAAAATAAAGTTGCGCGACGCTGGCTATCGCCTCGTTTACGAGGTGCGAGACACCGAAGTTCTAGTATTAGTGGTGGCAGTCGGACGCCGCGATCGCAACGCCGTCTATCGAGCCGCCAATCGCCGCTAACTCGGCTCGCGCCGCTCGGTCTAAACCCGCCGTTCGACACGAATCTGCAGCGCCACATCTGGCGGTGGCGGCGTCGGTGGCGCCTCGGTCTCGACCAGCGACCTGAGCACGTCCGGCTTACGGATGATTAGACGGCGAAGGTCTTTCTCGACTACGCCCAGACGGATGAGTTCGGAGACTGCCCGCGACACCGTCTCGCGGCTGGTGTTGACCATGATCGCCATCTCTTGCTGAGTCGGCGCATCCTCGATCACCTCCAGACCACCCGGGCCAATCACCTTGAAATAGTTAACCAGCGCAAACACCCTCACAAACGCATTGGGAATCGCCTGGAGGCTTCGCAGATCTGACATCCGGCGGATGAGGTCAGTGCAGTGCTTCATCATCGCCTCGGCG
>Ga0187843_10000750_pt1 | contig 21933 bp, 29 predicted proteins | sample SpaLakP09_SKY_43_FD_134516 | JGI IMG/M metagenome (GOLD analysis project Ga0187843, IMG submission 134516) | Oligotrophic lake water microbial communities from Sparkling Lake, Wisconsin, USA - SP09_SKY_43 | ecosystem: Environmental > Aquatic > Freshwater > Lake | place: USA: Sparkling Lake...
CAGCGTAGCGTGGAACCACGGAACGCCGCGCGTCTGGCCAATGCGGTCAGGGATGTACAGATGCATGATCTCGTCTGCCGGAACGCGGATCAGTGCACTGGCGACGAAGCTGGAGAACTGATAATCACCAGGGTGATGGGGATAGAGCCAGTACGCTACCGGGCGGCCCCACTTATCCTGCTCAACCCCCATGCGGATCATGTTGCCATTTTCTGCGTGAGCGACGCTCCACTGATCAATCAGACGGTCCGCCTCGATCAACTCAAGCGCATACGGGGTGATGCCGGCGCCGAAGGGCTTCCGCACCTTCCGGATCAGCACCTCACCGTTCTCAACCAGCGATCCGATGATCAGGCGTTCCATATCAGCGAGGCAGAGCTTGCCGGCCGGGTCGATCGTATCCTTGTCGGAATATTCCTCGAACTCTTCCTCGATCAGGTCATTCACGGAGGTCAGGAGCTTGCCGCCTGCCGTCTTAACTTGCGACTGCATGCCCACACCAGTACCGATGACGTTATTGACGATCTCCCGAATAGCAGCCTTCGCGTACTCATTATCGCGACACAGCTGGCGCGACCGCGCACGCAGTACCCGCAAGCTCGTGATAATCTCGGTATCCGCAGACGTATTGAGGACGGACCAGTCTGAGTTCAAGCGGCTACGTTCTGCGCCGGCATACATGCGCTTGGCAGATGTCGCCTTGGCTTTGAGATTGCGCTGCGCCTCCCGCTGGGCATTCCACTCGCGCAGAACAACCGAGCCAGGCTGCGAGATTCGACGTTCATCGTAAAATTTCTTCTGCATCAGAACCTCACAAGCAATTTGCGCGGGTTACCCCCGCCGTTTGCAACCGCCGCACGCGCCCGCTCCGAATTAACGCGCCGCTGCCAGAAACCACGTAGCTGCAAAAGTTCCGCCAACGAATGAAACTCGGTCTTTCGGGAGCCGATTTCATAGCTCTTAATCTTGCCGTTCGAGGATTTGAACGATGCCAGCGCGGCCTCACAGTCCGCCAGCGCCTTCTCTGCGAGTGATCGCGCATCGATGCCATCCACAACAGACGCCAGATCCGCCTCGACCACCAGCGTGCCATTCGCAATCGTCACTCGCTCCGAGTCACGAGTCAGATATGCTGCCCAGCGATATGCCCCCGGCTGCAGTACCGCGCTCTGCGCCGTGCCGATTGAGGTTCGCCAACCATCGCCGTCCGCTACCGCAGCGGCCGTAAGCTGCGATGGCCCACGCAGCTCGTAGCGCAACGACCAGGTATCACTGCTATACACAGTCAACGATGCCGGATCGCGGAACGGACTGTCGTGCCAACTGGCCGAATCCCCCGCAATTAACTTCTTGAGATTTTTCATGCTGTCTACCATTTGCTGGCGGAGTACCCGCCGATTCGACTACGTGAACGGCCGCGCTTCTGCGGCACGACCGGAGGAGGGGCTGGCTGTGCTGTCGGATTTTGTGCAGACGTCTGCACTTTTTCACCGCCGCCAGAGTCGTCAGGCTGCGTCGTGGCAGGCGTAGCCTCAGCTGCGAAGATCTGCTTCTGGCGCAGCTGCTCCTCCATGGCATCCCAATGCGCTGGTTTCAGCAAGTGCACCTTGAGCGACATCGACGCGTGCAGGGCATAGACCTCGCAGTCCAGCGCCTCGTTGCGTACACCGGACTTCTTCGCCCAGACTTTGCGATTCTTCACCGTCTTGTGCGGCACCTTGATCTCGCTGGTGATCTGCTCCCAATAGTCAGGCCGCACAGACTTGTACCAGTGATAGCGCCCAGGGCCGGAGCCGGCGAGCTGGAACCGCCCCTCGACGATCAAATCCTTCGCACGATTGGTACCAACGATGTAAGGCCGAACACCCGACGGGTGAGCCTTCTGCTTCTTGTTCAGGTCAATGGATTCCTTCGGCTTCGAGAAGATCTCCCGAACAGCACCGGACTGCTCCGATGCACCCTTGATCGCCATATACCCGCGCGCCTGACGACGGCGTACATAGGCGTACACCGTATCGGTCAGGGCGCCGTCCGACGAGTCGATCGATGCGGCACGGATCGGCAGAACGTGACCACTGACATGTGGGAACCCGCCATCAAGCAGCAGGTCAAGATCCTGCCAAGCGCCCGCATCAGGAACCAGCGTCTGACCGTGGATCTCGCCCCAGTAGACCAGCCACGACTCACTCCCCCGACCCCACGCGCGGACAACCACGGCGAGCCGGTCGTGCTGGACATCGACGCCCGCGCTCAACACCATGCCACCCCACGGCACGGTCTTCTCTTCGTAGTCTTCGGCGCGCTCCGACAGCGTTTCCGCTTTCGCCAGATCGCTCTTGTACTCGTAACTTAAGCCCTCAGAAGAATTGACGAATGCTCGCATCTTCGTATCATCGCCAGTTGCCAACAGCGCCTGAGCCGTCAGATACTTCTCCATCAGAATCTGAAGGGTGCTGCCTGGAAAAGGAGAGTAAAGTTCGTTGATATAAAATCCGGCAATTCCATAGAAATGAGCTGTTGCGACCCATTTCCCCTTCCGTACATTCCGATTCTTTTCAGCATCGGTCCAAGCCTCGCCGCAGTGAGGGCAGATATAACGGGATGTCTCTGGCCTCGTATGCCCGAATACCTCATGACTAAACGTTGGGTCATCGAGCGCCCTGACGTTTTCCCACATCAGGACATGAGACTCACCACAGCCATGACAGGGAACTAAGAACTTTCGCTTATCACTTGCGTCGTAGGCTGCATCGATCCGCGATACACCTTTGATGGTAGGTGTTCCGCCGAAAACAACCTTTCGGCGCTTATATGTTTTCGTTCGCTCTTCAAGCAGTGTGATCGTGTCACCCTGATCCTTGACGTTGTCATTGCAATCATCCGGTTCTTCCACAATTACGCGTGGCGCCGGGGTTGATTTGACCGAGCTTGGGGAATTCGACCCAACCAGCTTTAGGAAGCCATTCGGGAAGCTCTTGAAATCCCAACGGTTATCACTCGACTTGCGCCGATCAAGTTGCAGCTTTTCTGCTACGGCAGGAGTTACCTCGGCCATCGGGGTGAGTTTCTCCTCGTTGAACTCCTTAGCCGCTTTTTCCTTGGCGAACATGACAATCACGGGAGTCGGATCAATGTCGATCGTTTTCCCGATGTAGTTCAAAACGACACCATCAGTCCATGCAACTTGCGCAGACTTCTTAGCGACCACTTTGAATACCTTGGGATCATCTAGCGCCTCGTGCATCCCTGGAATCCAAGGGGTCAGATCTGGGTTGTAGCGTCCAGGTAGAGCAGAAGCCTTTGCCGATAGCCGGCGCTTTTGACGTGCCCAGTCAGTCAGCGGGATCTGCGCTGGTGGCTTGATCGACGACACCAGCCGCCCCAACAGTGCCTGAACTGCTACCGTTGTATCGAGCGAGGTGACGGAGTGCGTCGTTCGTGTAGTCATTGAGCACCTGAATATCGACGTCGATGTCGTGCAACTGATCGAGGTCAGCCTTAAGCTTATCGTCACGGGCCATCAGCTCGGTACGAAACGCCGCCACCATCTGCTGAAGCTCTGGCTCAAGCTGAGCGACGTTGATCAATTCCTTCTTCTTTTCTGCCAGCGTGTACTGCTTCAGCTCACGGTCGACGCGCTCAGTCATGACGCGTTCACGAACTAGGTCGAGCCCATCTTCACTTCGATGGCCTGCCGCTTGGGCGCGAAGTTTGCGTAAATATACGATTCGGATTTCATCGAGCGTCGAGGTTTTCCAGTCGATTTCATTGGACGCGAGGAACTTACTCACCTCGGCCTGTGATAGATCGAGGTGATCCGAAATTTCCCGTTGGGTAACAGACATTTATAGCCCCCTTACATTTTCCAAAACTAGAGAGAAATCGGGGTCGTGGCACCCGCGTGATTCCGACGCCAAAAAGGACCCGCGAAATTTTCAGCGGCCATTCATGTAGTGCCAACCAAAGGCTACGGCAATCCACATCGCACGGCGGCGCGGCGTGTAGCGGCGAGCCACTGTGTAATGGAATGACAGCAGGCGCGGAAGATAGCGAACACGCAGCCACAACATGGCAACACGCAGGCGCACCACAGCCGCATTAACGGGATAGGTTTTTGACTTCATGACGCAAACGCTCCTCGAACTTCTCAGTGATGAACCGCTGCATGGTGGACTGGATGCGCTCATTGGCATACGCACCGCCGACGCTGGGCCCATAGAGCTTCTTGGCCGGCAGTGACTGCCAGCCGCCACGACTGCCGCGCTTGTACTGCTTCTGGCGACGGACAATGATCTTGCCGGCGGTCTTGTCTTCAATGAAGACGCCGCTGGCGCCATTGAGGCGCTGGCCGATGAATGCGCCTTTGATCAGCTTGCGCTGTCCATGAATCTGAACAGTGACGCCAGCCTTAGATTCGCGCGGGTTGAACTCCATCAGGCTTTTCGTTTTCCGCCTGACTTTCAGTGTGGTCACCAGGTTGCTGGAGGACGCTTTGCTCTGACGGAACGCATCCTTGATCTCACTGATCTTGAAGTTGTATCCATCAGCCCGCAGCTCACGCGCACCGGTAGTGATTGCCATCTCACCCACGCGATTTAGCGCACGTGGTATGGCTTTCTCCAGCACACCACTTTTGACCTTGCCTAGATCGGCAACGATGGCATCCATGCCACCACGAACGCTAAACGAAATGGCCATAGCGAGACAGATTACTTAATCGTAGATGGCCGTAGCCGGACGTGTCGCGCTTCGGTAAGGCGAGAAGATCACTGCCGATCCGGACTGGGCCGCGCCACTGGTGAAGTCGATGCCTTCAGCGTATGTAGCAGCAGCGATCACATTACCCATCTTGTCTTGCCAGAAGTTCCGCACCGACGACGTCTGGCCCGCATTGTAGTTCTTCGCTTTCGCCGCAAACGTCCAGTCCAGCCCATCAACCGAGGTCCAGAAGTGATGATAGGGTTCGTTGACCGTTACCGTGCTTTGAGTACGCAATGAACCATAGACGTAGCCGCCCCGAGCGCCCTTATCGATCACAATCGACAGATTGCCCGTTCCCGTATCCGCCATGACGATGTTGGCGCCACCAGGCGTCAGCGATAGCCCGATCGTATCGACATCGAGGACATTGACGAAATAGCGCGTATTACCGTCAATCGAACTCGGCAAGGTCTTGGTCGAAGCCGCATACACAGGCGTACCAGGTAGAAGGCGATGAGACTTGCACTGAACGTTGACCGAGCCAGCCGTGCACAACACCATGCGACGGCGTTCGCGACGCAATGTGAGGCCAATCAATGGCGGAATATCGCCCTGTCGCTCAAAACTGTTGCCGATGGCCTGCCATGCCAGCTTACGGTCAAAGACAACCGCCTTGAAGCCCTCACTCCACGATACAGTCTGTTCGTTGTCGCAGTCAGGCAGGCCAAAGACGCCTTGCTCACTGAATACCAGGTCACCGAAGCGGCACAGCTCTGATCCGTAGATGCAGTTCCAACCCGGTGTTGCAGCAATCTGAGCGAAAGTCGAATTAGGAGCCGGCGGAGCGCTTACACCATCCCAGACGATTACAGCATTCTGGGACGTTGGCGCTACCGGCGCATCGTTATCTCCGGTCATGATGTAAATGAGCCGGGTGTATGGGTCTTGCACAACCGCGTGAATGTGGTTGATCAAATTCACGCCGTTGGTGTTAAAGGTCAACAGCGGCGCAAACGTCAAACCGTCATCAAGCGACTGCCAGAGGCGCACGGCATCGTTAGCACCACCCGCAGTACGCGATGGATTCACGTTGTACTCACCCACCAGCAACTTATAGACATAGGGCGAGCCACGCGGGTCCTGTACTTCCGCCTCGCAGATTGAGCGACTGTGCAGCACGCGCACGGCGCTGGTCATGACGTTACTCACGCCATCACTCGCGCCCAGGTGCAACACTGCCCGGCCATTGGTTCCGTTCGCATCATTGCCCAGCGCATACTTGGTCGCACTGGTTGGCGAAGCGCGCCAGAACATGAAGTTGCCGGTATAGTTTCCTGCCGCACCGCCAGCAACGAGAGTTGCAGCGGCTGGGCCAGCGGAGCCGACAATGATCGCACCGGACTTGAGCTGCTTGGCAATCCGGATCGTCGTTCCACTACCACCCATATTGATCGTGCCGTCAGCAGATTTTGGGCAGTTGGCGCCGTTTGAAATCGCGAAGTCCCAGGTATTAATCGCAGTAACGGTGCCGCCGGCCGGCGCCGTGGTTATGTCGCCATCATAGGCGAACAGCTTCCGCGCACTGTCGCCATTCGGTGCATCGGTGCACAGATATTTCCCGTCGCTCATGTGGCAATACGGCAGCACTGGGATAACTGCCTTGCGGGCCAGCCCTATGTTGTTGGCAATAGCATTTGGAGCCGGGAAGCCTGCTTTCGACAGCAGTTGCTGGATTTCAGGGACATCCATCATACGACCACCCATGCGCTATCACCCATCCACACGCCATTCGTCCAGGTGGAGGTTTTGCGGAACGAGCGACCATTGGCATCGGGGCCATAGGTCACGGTTACGATATTGTTGTTCGCGTCATATGTTGCCGCGCTTGGCAGCGATGCCTTATCGAAGGTGTACTGGCCCGTGCTGTCCGTCACGATATTGGCCGACGCGACGACTTCGGCATAGGTGCCATTCAGCATGTCGCGCATCACCTTGAACGCGCCACTCAAAACAGAAAATTTAATGTCAGCCATAGCCAGCCATCCCCAGAAATAAAAACGCCCGGCGAACCGGGCAAATACAGACGAACACATATCCCCCGCTTTACAGCGGATCGAGACACATCACCACCTTTCGCCGGTTGAAATAAAAAACGCCAGTCGGCAGGCCGAACTGGCGAAAGCGCAGAGAGCGCGACGAGACACAGGAAGCAGAAATGCAAAAAGCCCGCATTTGCGGGCTTTAGTTACAGTTGCTGCGAGAATGACAAAATATTACCTCTACTGGAACACATCGTCAATTCCTTTCGTTACCTAATCACAAGTTCACGTGGACCAGACCAGGTATAGGCTGAGTAGACCATCAGCATCGAATCAATCATCGCATTCACCACAGAGTCACTAATCAAAACAAGTTTTCGGCTCCCATCTTCAATTGTGTATTCAATCGAATCATCGATTAAATTTCCAATGTATAGCGCTTGATTGAAAGACTCGCGCCTATTCTTCATTTTCTTCGATAAAAATCCTTGTAGACGATCTTCTCGATGATGCGCCGAGTTTCTTACTTTTTCACAGTGCGGTGACGCTTCGGAAAAAATTCTTTGCGCCTCGTCCAGTCGTTCTTTGTTCGGACAATCTAACTTCAATTCCACTAGCTTCTTTTCAAAACCATCCAACGCATACAAAAAGCTATGGGCAAAAATATGTACCGATCGACCAACCAATACTCCCGGAACGAGACGTTGCTTCATCACCTCATCCAGCACTGCTATTTCGTTTTTTAGATTTTCCTCAATGTGATCCTCAATGGACCCAAATACGATTTCAGTTGCGTTTTCCGCAGTAATTTTTTTGCGAATATTTTCCCGTTCTTTCGCGTATGGGTCCTCTGCCACCTCGCAACGAGACTGGCTAAACAAAATATATGACATAGCCGCATCGCAAATATCCGACTCCATTCCCAAAATCAGAAGAAATGCATTCACTCCCTGGCTGTCAGCCATATTCCGGATACGGTAGCCTGGCCGAATTAGTTCTCGAAACTTCATAAACTCAGATCCTCCAAATTGACGGAATGTATTTTCTGTTAATTATCAACTTGGGGTGACCCCCTGTCTAGCGAAATGCTCCTCCAATCGCGCCAGTCCACGGGTCTCAAGCTCCTGCAGCTGTGCCTTGATCTTCCGCGTCGCGCGCAGGTACATAGTATGATTGCCGCCGAAGGTCTTCGCCAGGTCGCGCGAACTGATATCGACCATCTTATGGCCGGCGTAGATCCGGCCCAACACAAAGTCCATCGCGAACGGCTTGATCTGAGGATACGATGGCGACAGCCAGTCGCTTAGCCCCTTGATTGCAGCTATGCGTTCCGAAGAGAATGCAAAGCGCGGCCGAACACTCTGCTGACCGTTGCCGTCATTACACATAACGTCCTCGTGCTCCACCGTGCCGAATTTTGCCTGAAGTGCCCACATTTCCGGCGCAGGCAGGCGGCTCTTGAGAGACTGCATCACCATCACGCACTGAGCACGCACATCAGCACCTTGCAGGCCGCCAAAATTAATCGTTTCGCTTTTCTGCCCCCGCAATGCAGTCAACCATGCCGTCTGCCGTGGCGACAGGTAGATCGATTCCATCGCCCGGATCAACGCCTTCCGGAATGGCGAATCCTGCATCGCTGGCTCCGCCATGATCTTATAGGCCACGAATACCGCCTGACCCGCATTCTCAAAAATCGCCTCTTGCTCCCTTACTTCCATCGTCTACTCCCCTTTTGAGTTTGTTCCCGCTTTAGCATTGCCTGGTACTTCGTAATCTCTTCATCTTCCGGGCCGTACTGCCCATCGAGCAGCACCCGCCTCCCGCGCGCGTCCAGTCCGACCCTGATCCCGACGACTGGAGGTGTGCCGACGGCGTGGCCGTTCTCCGTGGCATAGAACACTGGCTCACCACGCATGCCCGCCCGGATCACCGCATTGATGTTGTCCTCACCAAAGGCAGCGCGGAACCGATCTATCAAGTCCGCGACCTGTGGCATCTGGTCACGCATGCTTCCTTTCGCCATTCCTTGCCTCGCTGATTAGTTGCTTTTCAACAAACCGTCCATACCCCCAACTAACCCCCAACATCAACTAACCCTTATTCCTATTGGATTTATTGACAGTATTGAGGGTATGGACACTTAAAATTAAATCGGTTAGAAAATTCATTAATCGCAAAATCACTTGCCTATCCTCGGCTTCCTTACGCGCACGCACGTGTGATATATAAACTGCCAAAACCCTCAATACTGTCCACATCGCCTATACCTAAAGGCTCTATGCATGTGGAGGGTTCGCCGCATGTGGACACTCAACTGTCAACATTGGCCGAATGTCGGCTCCGATATGACTTCAAATCACCCTCAAACAGCGCGCAGGCTGCTTCGGCCCAGTCGCGCAGCGTCTTGCCTTCCGGATGATTCCCCACAAAGAACACCGTTCGCTGCTTCACCTTCTCGCCAAATTCATACGAGACTGGCTGCTTCGAAATGGCATCGCCGGCATACCGCTGAATGGTTGGGCTGAACAGCGTCAGCGACGTGTACTTCGGCTCCCCCGATCTAGCGCACCAGACCTGAAATGCCTCGTACAACTGATTCACGCTGCAGGTGATGAACGGAAGCGGTAGATAGCCGTTCGACCATTCACGATAGAATCGCTCCGCTGGCGCCAGACTCTTCTCGATCAGCCGATCCTTGGCCTCGTTATAAAGTGGCTTCGTGTGCTCATTGAAGTCGCCCATATCCAGCTCATGAAGCAGGAAGTAGTAGAACGCCTCAATCCCGCCCTGGGCAATCTCCTGCGCAACTGACACGTAGAATTCGCGCCCCAGCGCCGGCGGCGTCCACACGACGAGGTAGCGCCGGTCAGTCTTATCGAGAGCCAGCGGCTGCAGCTCGTTTGACAGGAACACGAAGTTCATCTGGTTCGCCTCGCAGTGTTCCGGCATACCCTTGGGATTGACGATCACTGTATCGCCCGCCACCAGATACTTGAGCTTGCCCTTCATCTGCTTCAGCTCGGCCCGCGTGACCACCTCGTCGGCCACCATGAACAGCTTCATGGATGCCCAGTCGTTGAAGTTGGACTCCAGCTGCGCATTGCCGATCACATAGCCGTACTCGCCATAGATCGCCTTGACGACTTTTTCAAAGAAGAAGTTCTTACCGCTACCCTCGTCGCCGTGCATGATGATGGAGGTTTCCATCTTCGCGCCGGGATTGCGCAGCGGGTAGGCCAGCCAGCGCAATATCCACATTTCCATATCCTCGTTGCCATCGCACAGGTGCGAAAGAAGCGTCTGAATCTGGATGCAATTGCCCTTCTTCGGGCGCATCTTCCAACCTGAGAAAAGGTTGACCGTTGCAGTAGGGCCGGAACTGGCAGGGCTGGGCCGCTCAGACGGATCGAAGACAATATTCTTCTTCAGCACCCACTTGCGAGCGTCGCCACCCCAAAACTTCATGACATCACTGTTTTGGACGATTGTTCGCATGGCCGAAATCTTCATCAGCATGCGCTGGCGACAGTCCCACACCAGGTCTTCGCCGTATATCAGGATGAAGTTTTCCAGCACGTCATCGACCTGATCCCAGTGCGCCTGCCCGTACACTTTTTTGGGCTTTTCCTTCTTCTGATTCTTGTCACCCCCGCCCCCCGTAGCCGAAGGCGAGCCGGATACGTCAGCATCTGGTGGCGGCACCGAGTCATAGCGAGCATCAAAGTCGGCCGGCGGCCCATCCTGCGCCTCGCGCAGCGGCTGCTTTTCGCAAGGGGGTGGGGGGGATTCGGAAGACACCAATGATCCTGCAGACTCCGACGCAATAGGCAACGCCTCTGGACCAGAGGGGGAGGGAGAAGCATTAATAGGCTGCTGCGCAGCAAGGATGGCAACCCCGATCTGCGCCGCTACAGCCTCAATCCCTTCCTCTACATGAAGGTCGTTCCAGTCTGTCAGCTTGCGCCCCGCACGATCAGCAAACAATGGGCGCACCATCGAGGCATTGCCCAGCGCGGCGACTGCGGCTGTGCAGGCTGTCACGCCGGCATTGTGGTATTTGTAGGTGCGCCAGGAGCGGCCCTTGCGCACATCGGTTTCCAGATACTGCACGCCGTTGGCATCATCGCGCCACGTAGCGCAAACCTGCACTTCTTCCCCGTCATCGGCCAGCACGGTCTGTTGCGAACCGTCCAGCTGCACAGAGGCGAAAACCTTGAATTCCGAGCGCAAGCGCTCGATAAAACGCTCAGCTATCAGGTAATCATCGTCAGCGAGAAAAAGCAGATGCGCCGCAGGATACGCAGAGCGCACGGCAGTAGCCACCGGCAGGATGCCACCGGCGTCGAACGCAACGGCAACAGGCAGATCGATGCCAGGGAAGATCGACATGCGAGCGCTGCGGCATGTGGCATAGCCCTCACCTATCGCAATGATCGGTGCACCAACTGGCGCGCCTAGCATGTGATACGCACCGATCTTATCCATGCCCTTGTTGTACAGCTTACCGCCTTCCGCATCGATCTTTTGCAAGCCCACGATCTGGCCAGCGCGCGTCATCGGGATTAGCAGTTCGCCCTTCTCACTGACACGAACCGCCTCTGGCGTCACCTGCTTGCGCTCAAGGTAAGCGTGTACAACGGGATTGTCCGCCGCCTTATTCCACTGGTCGCGAGCGCGGCCAGCAGCCAGGCGCGCAGCTTCCTCGCGCTTATTCGCTTCGGCCCGCTCCGTCGCGCGCATCTTGCGCGATAGCTCCTCGCGGTCAGCATCAGACATCGACTCGTAATCGATCTTGACTGGCACCGTATTGCGTTCCTCACCCACAAAGTGGCCGAACGCGCCAGTGATCGCCTCGCGACCTGACTTGAGCGTCTGCTGGCGCAGGATGTACCAGCACTTATTCTTGGGGCCGAAACGGTGATATTTGCCATCGAGGATAGGATGACCAGCTGGGAGCGACGGCATATCGTTCTCCGCCATCTGCGCCTTGACTTGCTCAACACTGCTCATTCGGCGCTAGCCTCTACGGCAACAACCGAGTGATGCGGCACGTGCTGGCCACCCATGAGGGACGGAATGCGGGCGTAATCAAACGCACCAGGGCGCGATACGACCGGACGCACCATGTGATTTTTAGCCAGAGGGCGAACTGGCGGCGCCGTGCGTGGAGCTGCCACCGACAACGTCACGGCCTGCACTTCAACGCCGCGACCAATCGCCCAACGACCAGCGTTCATGATCATCACGCGGCCACCGGATACGTAGATCATCTTGAGGCGCAAAAGGAACTCCACCACTTCCGCTTCGAAGCGCGTCACGCGCCCCGGTGCGAGATCATTGGCCCACTCTTTGTAATCCATTTCGCCGCCAGCAGCTTCCAGATAATCGAGCGCATCCCACTTACGGGTTCCCCGCGTGACTGCGGGCCGGACACGAGTACCCATCATTTACCCCCTTTGCAGTAGACGCGGAAGATCAGCGCCTGCAGCTCAGAAATGGTCTTGTGCATGGCATCGGCGATTTGGGTCAGATCCGCACGCTCGGTTGGATCGATCTCGTTATCAGACGTCGCTGCCATGAAGTGATGCGAGTACGTACCCAGTTCCTCGTAAAGTTCATGGAACTTACGGTGCACGTCTTCGTTGCCGTCCGTGATCACGTCTGGCAGCTTGACGAAAGTCCCGCCGCTGGCGATAGCAATGGCCTCGGCAAAATGCGTAGTGCCCGACAAGCGCTGCAGCGACAAGCTGTGCTCAGTGGTCAGGGTCTGGCCCTTGACCTCGTAAGCGCGATTGCGCAGCGAATTGACGGACATGCCCATATAGGCCGCCGCCACGTCCCACGAGCCATTAACGGCCGCGATCATTTTCAGATTTGAACCACGGATTTCCATACATTCCTCCCGTTTTATTTGGTTTTAGAAGTAAAAAAAATGAATTACAGTTCAGACAACAAGAAAGGAATACGCTATGAGCATGCTGACGAGCAGCGCGCCAGACTGGCTTATCGAGGCCATTGGCAAGAGACACCTGGTGCTGTACACGTTCGAGAGTCACTGGGTTCTGGTCGAGCCGCATGCCTTTGTCCGCACTCGCGATAACAGGGATGTGGTTTTGGCACGGGAGCCTCTTTCAAATCGGGGCTACTACGCCACACCAGGTCAATGGCGCTTCCTACGACTTGATGCACTGAGTGCCATAAATCGGCCACGACGGTTCGAAAGCGGACTGCAAATCCCGCTCGAGTACGCGTCGAGAATCGCGGCAGTACATCTGCAGGCGAAATAGAGGTGCGTTTTATGAAATATGGACCGCAGTTACATGAATCTGTGCGCACGACGACGGAACACTCGCTGCAGCGCCAAATGGTTTCTGCATGAATTGGGCAGATAGAAAGATGGCCGATCCAGCTGAAACCAGCCGCACGAACCGCCTCGCATTCTTTGCAAAAGCAAAGACGCTCACGGTGGCGCTCGATCAGCTTCGGCCAGCGACTGGGGAACAGCTGATTCAGGACGTTGTGATAATCGCGATGGCACTGCTCCCAGCCAGCGCGCCAGCGGGCCTGCTCTTCCGGAGTGCGCTCAGCCATGGTTAGCCTTCTTGTGCGCCGGCAGATTGAGGATTGCGCGATGATGGCCGTGATCGGGCACAGTAAGCGGCGCACCTACCAGCGATGGGCCAATGGTGGCGCGGCCAATAGGCTCCAACCGCGGCACGATGATGCCCAGCTGCTCGCAGATTTCGGCACGCTTGCGCGCCTCGTGGGCGGCGATGATCCGCTGGACGCTTTCGATGGTAGGCGTCATGCGGCCACCGTTGATCCTGGTGCATCAGTTCCACTAACGCAGCCAGGAGCAAAAGCCTCAGGAAGCAATTCGAATCGTGATACAGCACCGCCTGTTGCGCGCTCAATATCCACACAGCGATTTAGCGGGGCCCTGCCGCGCTCAATCCACTTGTAGACGGCTTGTTGACTAACACCGCAAGCGTTCGCTAGCTGGCCTACACCGCCAGCAGCAACGACTGCCCTTTGAATGGAGGTTTGGGTTGTAGTTTTCATAGCCTGAATTAAAACACAGCTTTATTTTTAATTCAACCTAAGATTGGTTGAATTAGTGCCGTGCCAATTGGATCATTCAGTCATGAGTACAAACGTCGGAAAAATCATCTCAGATCGCCTAAAGGATCTGAAAAAGACGCAGGGATGGCTGGCCGAAAAGACAGGTGTTTCGGTCAATGCCGTCTCCGTATGGACACGCACCGGTAAGATTTCACGAGAAAACGCAGTGAAGGCAGCGGCATATCTAAATTTGACGCTCGACCAACTTCTAGGAACGGAAGACCCACACCTTCAACTCGTACCTAAGACGCAGTCGCGGCTAGAGCGGCTAGACGACATGGAGGATGCCTTGGTCCAGCTCTTTAGGAGTGCAAGCGACTCCGGCCGGACGATGATATTCGCTCAGGCCAAGCTCGTAGCTGAGCAAATGCCGCGCTCAATCCGCAGAACCAACCACGAGTCTTAACCCCCTAAGCCGTTCACCTGGGAAAAGTCGGACATAGTCGTCCGATAGCAATCTCAGCATCCGTCGCGCCTCTGGCGTCATTTGACGCATATTCTTCAATACAGCCATTTCTTCCGGACTGACGCACAAACCTGCGTCAGCTCCACCAGTACTGTCCGGTGCCAACATCTATCTTTGCCTTCCAATTTATAAAGATTGCTGATTACTTACTTAGTTTATTTTGAAAATTTGCAACGTCAAGCGCCCTTCATAAACAGATTTCACCCCGTATATCTCAAACGAATTCTCACCTAATTCTCACATTTCGCATGAAATAACATCAAAATTCAATCTAAGGTTGACTAAAAAATTAATCCTGTGATTTAATCCAAATTCCAACTGGGATTTAGGAGGTCAATCATGGGTCGCAAGGGAAGCGGAAAGTCGAAGCACAAACTCCCCCTGACACTGCCGGTGCAATTCGGCCTGTCTGACGGGAGCAATGCGCATCTGCTGGTAGATGCGCGTGGTGAAGTCTTTGGTAATTTGTTCGGGATCATGCACCACATGAGCGTGGCAGAAGCCCGAGCCAGCAGCCGCAGCACGCGCGGCATCCGCGCCGCCGAATACGTGGTGCACGCAATCAACGCACACGACATTCAGGCCCATGCCCTGAAAAAAATCGCCGCCACCGCAACCAGCAAGCGTATCTCGTCGATAGCCTATGACGCCCTGAAAGCAGCGGGTGAGCTATGAGCTATAAACTGACGATCGTCTACGAAGACGGCAGCGAAGAACGCCGGACCGCAATCGGCAATCTCAACGCAATATGTGATGCAGCCTATGACGCCGGCGCACTGGGCGTCACGGCCATCGCCGTGCAGGTGCGCAAATGACCGCCGCCACCCGCGCACCAGCTGGGCCAGCGAAGAAGCCAACGCCGCCACCAGGTCAAGGCGAGCTGCACGACTCACTGATAGCAGCCAACGAACTGGCCCGCCTCGCGCGCATAGCCGAGTCCACCGGCTGCTCCACCCAAGAACTCGCTACCGAATCCGGTAAAGGGATCGATCTGCCACGTCTGTTCGACGCAATGCGCCGCCGTGGCTACACCGTCGATGACCCGAAGCGTCCCACGCAACAGCTTTACCTCTCACGCGGTCTGGAAGTCTGGACCGTCGACATCAGCATCTGCGGAACCCGCGCCACCATGGCGTTCTATGTCCCGGCTCCGCAGAAAAAATCCACCAACTAACAGGAGTCACCATGGCCAGCAAAAAGAAAGCCGTCGTCGTCGAGACACCGGCCACCGCAAACGTCACCCTATCGGCACCAGCCGGCGGCAAGTATGAGATCGTCACACTCACCTATATTCGCCGCGCACCCAATAACCGCAAGCGCTTCAACGCCGACGCGCTGAACGAACTGGCGGAGAGCATCAAGGCCATGGGTGTGGCCCAGCCGATCCTGCTCCGCCCTGTCACCCCGACCGACGAGCAGCCAGAGAAGTACGAGATCGTGGCCGGTGAGCGCCGCTACCGCGCGTCCATTATCGCCGGCATGCAGGACATCCCTGCCCTGATCCGCGAACTGAGCGACCTCGATGCCGACAAGCTGCGCATTCTGGAAAACCTGCAGCGCGAAGATCCACACCCCATCGAGGAGGCCGAAGGCTATCAGGATCTGATGCTCAAGCACGGCTACAACGCCGACCAGCTTGCCGCTGAGATCAAGAAATCCCGCAGCTATGTTTTCGGCCGCCTGAAGCTGTGCGCGCTGAATAACGACGTACGCGAGAAGTTCGTCGACGGTGCCATCAACGCCAGTATCGCCCTGCTGATCGCTCGTATCCCCATCCCTGCACTGCAGACCCGCGCGCTGCAGGAAGTCACCGAGATCAAGTGGCCAACTAACGAGCCGATGTCCTATCGCAAAGCAGCAGAGCATATCCAGACCAAGTACATGCTGGATCTGGCCGAGTCGCCGTTCGATCTGAAGGATGCGAAGCTGCTGGCCAGCGCTGGCTCCTGCGTAAAATGCCCGAAACGCACGGGCAACCAGCCCGACCTCTATCCCGAAATAAAAAGTGCAGACGTCTGCACTGATCCTGACTGCTATGGCGAGAAGCGCGCAGCGTACTACGCTCATGTCGTGGTAATGGCAAATAAAAAAGGCATCCCAGTTCACGAAGGCGAAGAAGCGCGGGTCATCCGCAGCCAGCAATGGAACCGTCAAGGCGAGCATGTATTGGCTGAGACTGGCCTGATGTACTTCGAGCGTAACGCTCCAGAGACCCGGAACGGCGGCAGTCCTAAGACCCTGCTAAGCGAAGCTGAACTGCCGCCAGTAGCGGCATACGTAAAGGATGCTGACGGCCGAATCGCCCCTCTGTATCGTCGCGATGAAATGCAAGCAGCCCTTGAGAAAAACGGCGCCTGCGAGACACTCAGCGCCTACACGGCTCGCATGAATGCTGACGAAGATGAAGGTGATGACGAAGATGAATCGGGTGCACCACAGTCTAAACATTCAATGTCTGACCGCGAGCGTAAGCATGCGGAACTGAGAGCGCGCGCAGAAGCCGAAACCAAGTACCGCGTCGAACTCTACAAGAAGGTGCGCGCACACGGCACCGCTGGTTTTAGCCTTGAGTCCCTGCGTGAGTTCGTCAAGATGCTAGTCCGCGCCGACTATGGCTTCTCGATCCCCGACGGCCTAATCGGTGATGTGTATCCGTTCCCCGAAGCTACGGATGACGCCGTATGCAACTACATTGACCATGCAACTCTGCCAGAAGTGCAGCTTGTCCTCGTCGACCTAGTCATGGGCGAATGCCTGTCGGTGAGCCCCTATGACATCGAGGATCTGGAGGAACACTTCCACGCAGAAGAGTTCAATGCCCTGCTGGCCATGGCGCGTCACGAAGAGGTTGATCCCGCTGCCGTTCGCGCGCGGCTGGAAGACCAAGCCCCTGCTGCTGACGTAGCTGAGCAAGCGGAGCAGGCGCCTGCACCAGATGGCGAAACTCCACAAGACGCCCCAGCAGCAGACAGCAGCAAAAAAGCGAAGAAGGCCCCCACCGCAGCGCCGCTGGCGGCATGGCCGTTCCCACGCAGCTCCGAAGTCGCGAAAACCGAATCCCAACCTGCCGAGGCTTGATCATGCAAAACCTCTTTAATGCAGCCCAAGCCGACGCAGCCGAGCGAGCCGGCGAGATTTTCAGCATCACACTGGCGGCCGCACGGCCAGCAGAAGCACCACGGATCTACAGCCATGCCGACGTCGAGAAGATGATGACCGAACTCGTCAGCAAGCTCGATGGCATTCATCTGGCCATCTACCTCCAGATGCAGCGCGCACTGTGCCTCGTACTGGACGAGGTCACGCCCGGTGTCACCCCGATCAGCATCGACTCGCATCTGCCGGCCAGCATCATCGCCCAGGTACAGGCCGCATGCGATGCTTCCTTTGGCGCACTCTCAATGGTGGCAGCATGAAGAAAAATTTCGTATTCGTGTCCGGACACGTAGATGCAATCCGACCAGATTGCACCGACCGCAGATTCCTTGTCGTGGAGAAGCCGGAGGCTAAACTCCGCCGACCAGAGGTCGCAAGAAAGGCCGCCCAGTTGCAGCAGGCGAACCCCAAATTGTCGGACGAAAAGGCACTCACGCTGGCGAAAGCAATGATTACGGCGAAAGGGGGCACCGATCATGCGTAAAGCTAACTATGCCCCAATGTACTGCGCCCTGTATCCGCAACTGGCCGAGATCGCCCGCAGCCATGGCTACGCGCTGGCTGTACACGGCACGTTGGCACGCGATATGGATCTCACCTGCATCCCATGGACTGAATCGCCAGCAGACCCTGCAGATGTCGTCAAAACCATCACCAGCACGTTCGCCCTAAAGACTGTCGGCGAGCCAGACACCACACATCACGGCCGCGAGCGCTGGACTATCTCGATCGGCTTCGGGGAGTGCTTTATCGATCTGTCGTTCATGCCGCGCCACCACGATTCGCGGCAATCGAACAAAATATCTGAAGGAGAAAGTGCACCATGCAACCCATGATAATGAACTACCTGAATTTGCTTGAATTTAGCTATACGAACGCGCTGATACAGGACGACTGCCCACCCGCCAGCCGGCTAGCATTTATCGCTAGCGCTGTGTTCGACTTCACCACCTATGAAGATGAGATAGCAGCCGTTTTTGCCGCTAAGGGAATTGAGGTCTGCAATGCGATCTCAAAAAGGCAAACCTTTGAATACATTAAGACGGTAGAGAACCACTACTGGTATCTGCTGCTGCTCAATACCCCCTTCTTCATGAACCGGATCGAATGGGGGACGTCGATCCGCGGCGCCTGGTGGCGCTCTACGTTGCCGCCACTGAATAGCCATCAACTGTATTCGTGGACTGATCAACTCCTTGAAATCCAATTCAAGGATATGGACTGGCTCGAATTTATTGCGGCGATCACCCAGTTCACGAAGGACGAAACTACCTGCACTTGCCCTAGCGGCGACGGATCATTGCGCTGGCCTTGCCCAGTTCACCCGCCAGCAGCACAGCCAGCAGTGCAGAAGGATGCGGTGGATACGGAACGTATGAGTAAATTGCTGCAATGCTGCACCGAGTTTTCGGTTAAGTATCACCCTGATCAGCGGCCACGTCAGATGACTATGGTATTCCGCGACTCCGTTGAAAACAGCGCTGGCTTCCGAGAAGAACTGGGCAAGGCGATTGATCAATTTAACCCCATCGCCATCACAACGCAGGAGGAAGCATGAACCAGTGCGTTGGGATATTTAACGGAAGGCCTGTGTTTTTAGAACAGCCACGGCCACGCATGACAGTATCTGCCGAATTTTCACGACTCCAGTCGCCGGAACTAGTACAGAAGACCAACGAATGGATGCGCGAGTTTTTTGGGTTTGCAGAGTCGCTATTGCCTGACGGCCAGGTAATCCACGATAAGTTGGCTGACAGGCTGGTGATGAATCATCGAACCTATCTGCAGCTTAAAGAAGCCATCGCAAAGCGGGAGAGTCAATGAACTATCTTACCAGGTCAGAACTAGCCGAGCTGATAGGCTGCAAAGAAAATCAGCGCTCACGCATGATCGCATGGCTAACAGCCAACCGCTGGCGGTATGAAGTTGACATGCAAGGCACACCGAAAGTGGCGCGTGCATACCACGATAAAAAGATGGGAATCACCGATGAAAAGACCTCTCAAAAATTCGCCGAAGGCCCGAACCTCCAAGCCTTCCAAGGAGCGCACCGGAATCGACAGGCTGTACAAGCGCACCGGAGCGCGTAAGGTCTCGTACTACTACCAGTACCCGGACGGCAATAGCGAAACGCTCGCAACGGCCGAACTGGGGAACCGTACCGCCATGCTGGAAGCCGAGCGAATCGCAAAGCGCCGCGCGCTCGATATCCAGCAGGGCCGGGTGATCGCCGGCACCGTCGGCGAAATGATCTCGAAATTCGAGGACGAGGTAGCGCCGAAGCATTACCTCGACCAGTCCAAGGATGGCATAGCCGTACGCGCGAGCGGCTACCGCAACCTGAAAGCCTTCTTCGGCTCGATGTCGCCAAAAGCCCTCCGCACTATCCACGGCTATCAGTTCCTTGAGGCGCGCGCGCAGGCCGGCGCTCCAGCCAAAGCAAACAAGGAACTATCGCTCATGTCGACCATCTGCCACTACGCGGTTCGCTGGGGGCTGATCGAGGCGAACCCGTTTGTCGACATGATGCTCAACAAAACGGAGAAGGTCGTCCGCGACATCAACCGCAGCCAAGTTGTCCGGTTCTATCTCTGGTCGCGCAAACAGACCCAGCCAGCACAGCAGACGATGGGCTGCGCGGCCATGTTCGCCTACCTCACCGGATTCCGCCCCTCCGAAGTCCGGCCGTACATGAAAGATCAACTGCTCAGTGATGGCGCCCACGTAGTCAGCGCCAAACGTAAGAAGGGGCATGCGGAAGTCACCAAGGTTCGGCAATGGTCGCCACGCCTGCACACAGTCGTCATCCGCGCGAAGGAAATCCAGACCAAGAAAAGCGACTACCTATTCCCGTCCCGCGCCGGCACACCATACACCCGCAGCGGCTGGGGCGCGCAATGGTCTGATGTGCAGTTTGAGTGGATTGCATCGTTCGATCCAGAGGTCGCCGCCCAGCTGGCCATGAAGAAGGAATGGGAATCCAAGTACATCGCCGCCCGGCGCGACGGAAACAAGGTCGAGGACTATGATCGGTACAAGATCACCGCGCACCCCGCCTACTTTTCCTTAAAGGACGTCCGGCCGGCAGCAATCACGACCAAGCTGGCCGCCCGCGCCGACGATGCATACGACTTCGCAGCGCATGCCAATCCGGCGACAACTCACCGGCATTACGACCGGCGAAAGGTCAAAACGGCCAGCGCAACAGAGTAGGAATCAGCCCGCAATCGCGGGCTTCTTTTTATCTGTTGAGCATCCACAAACGGAAACCTTACATCATAGATATGCCTCAAAAAAAAATACACACTTCTACACACCGTAGCAATTTGTGTGTAGAATTACACACATCAACATTCGGGGAGGGAAATGGATTCTGAAAAATTAATCCGAATGCTGGAAGCTGATGGTTGGAAGGCTGTGCGCATAAAAGGTAGTCACCATCACTTTAAACATCCCAAAAAGCCGAGTCTGATTACGGTTCCACACCCTAAGAAAGACCTGCCGATTGGTACGTTAAACAGCATACTGCGCCTTGCTGGACTTAAGTAAATCAGCCTCGACATCCCGATAGATGTCGAGGTTTTTCATCAAGCCATAATCAATCCGAACGTTTTCAATTGTTTGAATAGCGATATATTTATTTTAATAGGTAGTTTTAACTAGGAGAGCTGTCCGACCCAAGCACCACGCAGCGGGCAGCATAAAGGGAGTTAATTATGGATATCCCAGTGGTAATTTTTAAGGACGAAGGAAGTGTGTACGGTGTGAACGTACCAGACATCGTTGGCGTTCACTCATGGGGCGATTCCGTAGAGGAAGCGCTTGAAAATGTAAAAGAAGCGATCGTTGGGCACATCGAAACCCTCTTGGAATTAAATGAGCCCGTCGAGATCACCAAGAGCAAGATTGAAGACTTACAATCGACCCCCGAATACGCTAAAGGCATTTGGGCCTTAGTAACTGTTGACTTAGAAAAGTTGGATAACAAACCTGAGCGCATTAATATCAGCCTGCCACGATTTGTATTAAGCAAAATTGATCGTTATGCCGATGCACGCCACGAGACCCGAAGTGGGCTTCTTTCCCGTGCAGCCCTACAGCTAATCGATGAAGAATCTAAGCATCTTGAGCCTGCCTAAAGACTCACAGAAAACAGCCTGCAATGCAGGCTGTTTTTCTTTCCAAGAAGCCCTCAAAAGGCGCAGGAATTTTCCAACACCACCGCTGGAACCCGCATTATTACGTGGGCTATTTTTTCTAACCGTTGGAAAGTTTTTTTCGTAAGCATATGATTTTAAAGAGAAAAATCATGTCAGAATCTGAGATTGTGATTCCTGTTGTCGTGGGTTCGAGCCCCATCAGCCACCCCACAGAATACGCAGTAAAATCAAGAGGTTACAAGTTTTCGACTTGTAGCCTTTTTTGCTTTCTGGCCCGCCCAATTCC
>Ga0187843_10000751_pt1 | contig 21931 bp, 19 predicted proteins | sample SpaLakP09_SKY_43_FD_134516 | JGI IMG/M metagenome (GOLD analysis project Ga0187843, IMG submission 134516) | Oligotrophic lake water microbial communities from Sparkling Lake, Wisconsin, USA - SP09_SKY_43 | ecosystem: Environmental > Aquatic > Freshwater > Lake | place: USA: Sparkling Lake...
GGGGAAGTACGAAACAAAGTTCAAGCTCAAGGTTGTTGAGAGCTTTCTGGCTGGAGAAGGCGGCGCGAAGCTGCTTGCCCGGCGCTGGTCAGTGCCCGAGGAGAAGATTCGGACCTGGGTCAGTCACTACCGACTGCATGGAGTTGCCGCCCTGCAGCCGAAACGCGGTGCGTAAACTGCTGATTTCAAGCTGCAGGTGCTGACGCATCAAGCTCGTGAACGGCTCTCGAGTCGGCAGGTTCCCGATCCCAAGGCGCCGTGCCCGCTGGACCGGGTCAACCGGCAGTTCCGGGCCGAGCGGCCGAACCAGCTCTGGGTCTCGGACTTCACCTATGTCTCAACCTGGCAGGGCTGGGTGTATGTAGCGTTCGCCATCGACGTGTTCAGCTGACGCACTGGAGCAGGCGCTGTACGACCGCAAGGCGGCCGAGGGCCTGGTGCACCACTCAGATCACGGGTCGCAATACGTGTCTATTCGCTACAGCGAGCGGTTGGCCGAGGCCGGAATCGAGCCCTCAGTGGGCTCCACGGGCGACAGCTACGATAACGCGCTGGCCGAGACCATCAACGGGCCTCCTCGGAACCCGGAGCGATTCAGCAACTCAACTAGCCTCTGCTGGCGCCAAAGTTGTTGCTCGACGCGTGGAGTCAACTCGCGATTGCTACCGCGCTACCGCCTGAATCGATCAGCGATGGTAGGCTGCCTCAGCGACTCGTCACTTGCGGCTCGGCGGCACTGCAAAGTCCCAGGCGAGTTGGGGCTCGATGTTGAAAGCAGGCTCAGGTATGCGCTGAGTTGACGATCGGTTGCGGGTCGGCTCAAAGTCCGGCGAAATTGCCTGCAGTCCGTCGAACAAGCTCGATTGCCAACGTGTCCAAGCACCGAACCAGCGAATCCGCGACAGCAAAGTCTGGACAACGATTCGCAGGTGCGTGGCGAGCTCCTCTGTATCCCATTCGAACCGGCAAAGCAGGATGACATAGGCCGACGCTTGCGAGTAGCTGTGCCGCGTTAGTGCGAGCGGGTCAGTGACCTCTTCGTGCCGCTGCAGCAAGACGGCGGGGTCGTAGGTCTCGGGAGCCGTCAGCAACCTGGCCATTGCGTGAATCGCGGAATCCGCGTCTTCTTTGTCCCAGTCCTTGTCCAGCTTGACCGCGTAGCGGAGTTGCTTCTCCGCGTACTTGACGAGACGGTTGTGTAGCCATGCCAGCACCTGCTCTTGATCAGCCCGATGGCTGAAGTTAACCGCGAAACCACGTTTTGATGAGATGCGCTCAGCGATCAGCCACGCTTCGACCTCAACGTCTTCGGCCGTGTGTTCGCCACACGTTTGACGTGCAATCCGCCGAAGGTCAGCGCGGCGCTGAATAAGGAAGGCTTGGTAGGCATCCATTGGCATATGGGACTTCCGATTCCTCACCCCGACATCGGTTGACTTTATGGGTGGTCAAAATATGTTCGGCGGCAAATCGTTGATCCTGCGCCTATAACCTATGCAGGCTGACTATTTATGAGTCGATCATTAACTTTACGCCTCAGCTCTAGTGACTATTTGAATATATTTCCGACACCTTCATCGAGTTACTATACAACTCAACTAATTGTATAGTAACTTAGCAAGATACATGCTAGCCAGTTGATTTCAAAGGTACTACGACGGTTCTTGAATTTCATTTTGAAGCCGACGGGCAAATAGTTCAGCACCGCCCTTATGAAATGGCTACCAAGAGTTCAACGGTGAAAATGCGAGTAACGCAGCTCCAGCAAAAGCGGGGTCGAAGCCCAGCGCTGATGTCTTCCTTCGAACCGTCCAAGCGAAGTGTCCGGCTTTTGTGAACGGTCGCTTGCAGGCCCCGCTTGGCGCGCAATCCGAAGCTTTGTGGGGCACAGATAGCCCGCTGAATCGGGGCGGCGCACGGCTGAACGGCATGTGGCTCTTGTGAACTGTCCAGGTTTTGTGAATGCGAAAAAGATGGCTGCGCCTGGAGTACATCGGAGGAATCGAATCAACAGTGGCACAGCACGATCCAGGACCCTTGGCTGTTTGTGAGTGCCCGCATACATGGATAAGTTGCGTTTACGGGTAGACGGCGGTCCGCTTCTATGGGTGCGTTCAACCAAAGCTCAGCGGGACTTCTCACTCGTCGCCTGTCGATTCTGAATCGCCCCGGGTTCAGTAGAACCTTCGAGCTTCAAACTCAGGCCCCGAGTAGGTGCCGCGACACCGCCGTGGCCGAGAGTTCCCTCCAACCACTCAAGCGCGAGCGTATCTGCCGGCAGGTCTACGCCGCGCGCAACGACGCCCGCGCCGATGTCTTCAACTACATCAAGATGTTCTACAGCCCCAAGCGGCGCCACGGCAATGTCTGAGACGCCTCGCCGGTCGAGTTCGAACGCCGCTGTTCCCAACGGCTCTGGGGTGTCTAGGAAACCCGGAGCGATTCACTTCAACTCGGTTTTTTGACCGTTTTCAACTCAGTTTGAGCCAACTGAGCAATACGCGTAGACGAGCCTCCTGACCTCGCGACTCGCGCAAACGACGCAAGACCCACCCGAGGCGTTCAGCGCGTTGAGGCATAAGGTCCTCGCGCAAAGCAATCGTCTCGGCCAGCCTTCCGCTCAGTTCTGTTGGGCAGAGTGAGATGAGCAAAGAGGACGAGAGTTGCTGTGGGTCGCATGCGTGGGCCAGGCACTGGGCAGGAGCGACTCTCCAAAGCAACGCCAACAGCGGGATGCTCAATGGCGCAATGGGTAGTAGCCGATCGGCCAACGCCTCTGGGTTTACGGACTCGGTAAGCGCAGCTTCCCAGCACCACTCTGGATCGTCCGGCCCCAAGCGATCCTCCAGTGCTCTTTGCCACGTTGGAGGTAGCCCGCGAAAGCGGCGATACAGAACAAAAACAGTCCTCACTGGAAGGCGAGGCAGCACGTTTGAAGCGAGGCTCCTACCAAACAGCCACGTCCAAATCGGCCCCAATACTGCAAAAGTTGAAGACGCAGAGTTGTTTGCGGCATCAAGAAAGCTCGGCAGCAAATGTGCAGCGACCGCATCCGCATCGTCGTGCTCGAGGCTGCGGACTAGGTGAAACGGCGCCTCACGCAAGCTCAGGAGAAGATCCCACCAGAATCCCTGCGGCTCAACTTGCCCGCGTCCCGCTGCCACCAGCATGAGTGCAGCCCAAAGTGGACCACGTTCGGAAGCCTCGACGAGTCCCTGACAGCCCACGCGATCAATTACCCGTTGGGCAGATCGCACCGCCTCGTCGAAACCAAGGCGAACATCGTCGAAGCTCTCACTCACACTTAGCAAGTTGTGCGGTAGCTGGATGTACCAATCCACTCCCATGTCGTTGCCGCGCGGGAACCAGCCCGGAAACCAGGCCAGCAGTTCAGGTGGAAGCGAATTTGGGGGAGGAGAACAAAGGCTCCATTCCCAGCAGGCCAGCAGCCACAGCAACGGGGTGCCGAAGCTCTCGCCAACTGAGCGCGTGAAAGGCGGCCAAACTTCAGCGTGTGCCCCGCTATGCAACTGCAAAATTCGCTCGAGAAGCCCAGCGAACTCTGGCGCGTAATCCGCCTGATCAGCAGCGAACTTGCAACCCAGGGTCACAAACAAAGCTTCTGCGGCACTCAGTGCGGAAAGGCTGCCTGTCGCTGCCCGTAACACTGCCCTGATCGAGCCTCCAAGAGCCACGGGCGACATTGAAGCCAGCACCGAATCAACGGCTGCCTGTCGCGACGAGTCGCCTAGCAGCGGACGCGCCCAGCGCTCAAGATCGCCTTCCGATACCCAGCGAACCAGCGCATCGCGCAACACAAGCCGAGCCTGAGTCGGATGAGCGAATTCCCACCACCCGTGGCTATCAACAGTGAGAAACCCTTCTTGCCTCAGCACCTCCAAATTGAGCAACTGAGGCCTCTTCCTGCGGAGTTTGGCGCGCTCACCGTCAACTACATTGAATGATTCCGCTTCTACCAAAGCCAACCACTCACTCCAAGGTAACGGCGACAGCCATTCATGCGCGGCGTCCCGCCACCTCACCTCGACGAGACGCAACAATAGGCTCTCATGCCGACTATCCATCGGAGCCAAGTGATGAAGCAGGCGAGCGCCCGCCACCTCGCTATCGGGACTCGGCAGTTTGCGCTCACCGCTGGCATGGCACAGCGAGGCCAACGCCACCACTTCCGTTGGTGTCGAAAACCATACCGAAGTCGGGTCAAAACGCTTCAGCCAGCCATCCAATCCTTGGCGACTGAACAGAGTGTCGCCGGTAGCCCCAAGACGCTGCTCCAGCCAAGCAATGAGACGCAAACGCCAATCAGGCGCCAAGCGCCATTCGAAAAGGCGCATTTCGTCACCGTGGGCGTAGACGCCGCCATGGTCTCCACTCACGAGATCCAGTCGCCGCCGCTCGCTACTCTTCGTGACCAACCAGTCCCAGCGAGGGTGCCACGCCCTCCTCTCTAGGCGCGGCTTTAGGCGTGGGCATGCACTCGCGGAGACGATCAGCACGGGTCGGTCCGGATCCCATTGCATCAACGCGTTCAAGTCGTCATGCTTCACCGCACGCCGCGGCGCCAACACAATCGGCCGGCCGCCAGTGCCCATAGCAACGGCGTCCTCCAAGGTGTCGGCGGATACAACGTCGACGCTGCCGACGGCCTGCAGCCTAGCGAGCAACAGGCCACGACCACACCCCGGTGGCACTGTCAGCCAAGCCACACCATCCAAAGCGTACAGCCGACTGGAAAGGCGCTTAGGCGGCAAGGCGCGCTGCATCCAACCCTCGAAGTGCTCAGCAAAGGCCTTTGGATCGGCCGGGTGCGCTGAACCAAGGTCCGCCGGCAACTCTTCGAGCAGATCCAATGGCGCCAGTGTCGAGAACTCAGGAAAGCTCCACCGGCCGAGAGATCGCTGCTCTAGCGCCGCGATCAGTTCACCTGCATCGAAGCCGGTCAATGCGTCCAGTGCCTCGACGCAGTCTGGTCGCCCCCGCCACCAGGTACTCGTGCCTCGTCCGAGTTGACCGAGCTTGACCGCCAGACTGCGAGGGGAGATGCCTTCGAAAGCCTCCGGCGCCTGCTCCTTTAACGCCCTTGCCAGGCTATCCATGGACTTGTAGTCCGCCCTGCGTATCGCTTCAGCGAATCTCTCATCCATCTCCAGCCCTCTTGTCGCTTTTCAGGAAACCGATCGCATGCTAACTCCCAGAGGCATAGATCAGCATCAGTTGCACTCCTTTTGCACCGATGCATTGTTGATGCAATGAAGTAGCGGCATTTTCCACTCTTCTCCAACATCCGCTCCATCAACAACTTTCCACGGAGCAAGAAATGAAGGTACGTTTCCTCGGCGCAGTCGGCACGGTCACGGGGTCATGCAGTTGGTTGCAGGATCTGGCCCGCGGCTGGAGTTTTCTGATCGACTGCGGCATGAGTCAGGAAGAGCCAGGCGGCGCACCTGGCTCGCCAACGCATTGGCCGTTTGAACCGGCTGAGCTGCAGTTCGTGGCCCTGACGCACGCCCACCTCGACCACTGCGGACTACTTCCAGCGCTGTACCGAGACGGCTTTCGAGGTCCCGTGCGCTGCACACCTGAAACGGCCGAACTGGCGCAACTGGTGTTGGCCGATGCGGCGCGCGTGCCCGGATCCGGCATTTGCCAAGCTGACGTCAAACGCATCCTGTGGAAGCCATTCCGCGAGGACCAGCCGTTCGGCCAACCACGTCCGGTGGACCGGGACCTGTTCTTGCGCACCGTTCGCTCGGGCCACATACCCGGAGCGGTTTCGATAGAAGTGCTGTGGGGGGCACCGGGACCAGGGCAGCGGAACATCGTCTTTTCTGGCGATGTTGGCCCGGGAAGTGAAGATGCAGAGGTGGCACCCATGCTGCGCTTTCCCTGGCGCCCGCGCTCCGCTTGCTTCGCGGTACTGGAGTCCACGTACGGCGGCACGGTGCGACCGCCGCAAGAACGCGACCCAGCACAACGGTTGGCGCAGATGCACGCCTTGTTGGCTGGCATCGTCGACAGTCGAGGTACGCTACTACTGCCCGCCTTCGCAGTCGGCCGTGCCCAGGATCTGATGTTCGATGTGCACGCCGTGGTGGCCGCCGACCCACTGCGCTTCCGCGACTTGCGCGTCGTGCTCGACGCTCCATTGGCGCGCCGCGTACAGGGTGTCGTCGCACGAGCAATGCAGAGAGTAGACGTTATGCGCGAGAAGGTTCGCATGCTGTGGCTTGGCAAGCAAGTGTTCCAGCTTCTAGAGCTGGACGACACCGAGCCCGACGATATCGAGGCAGCGCTCGAAATCATCGGCATGACCCTAACAGGCGTGCGTGGCGATGACTCGCCGCGAATCTCACGAGGCAACGCGCTGGCGCGGCAGTGGCGGTCACTTACCGAGCCCCCCACCAAGAATGCCCCCGACCGTGGCCGCGGACCTATGGGGCCAACCGTCATCGTATGCGGCTCGGCTGACGGCTGCGGTGGTGCCGCCGCCGGGTGGCTACCAACTCTGCTGCAGGATCAGCGCAACATCATTGCAACCACTGGCTACACATCTCATCGCAGCGTAATGGGACGGATAGCGACATTGGCCGATCTGCCAACAAAAGAACGCAGGCGTCACCCCGGCTGCATTGTGTGGCCCGCTGGAACGTCGCTTCCGATTCGGGACGTCAGCGCTGTCGTGACTCGCCTGCGCGGCTACTCCGCTCATGCCGACCAAGTTGACCTCCTGAACTGGATTTTCTTGGGCCGTCAAGACGGCGACGGCATAGTGGCGCCAACACTATTCGTGCAGCATGGAGACGATCGTCAACGCGAGGCGCTACACGCCGCCATCTTGAAGCGTGCAGCCGAGACGAGCCAACAGATCGACGTCGTGTTGCCAAATCTCGGGGATGATTGGATCTCTCTCGAGGCTTAGACGCCCCCCACTACATGGCGCAAGGAAGGTTGCTGATCCAGTCTTGGACAGTTCGGTTGATCGACTCTGCGTAGACCACCCAGAAACGACTACACCTTGCGGTTGTCGGACTGAGCTGCAGTCGGTTCGATGGACCCCGACCTAAGCTCCCAGAGCTCTTTCAAACTCCCCCGGGCTGACGTAACCGAGCATGGAGTGCCGGAGCGTAGCGTTGTAGAACTGCTCGATGTAGCCGAACACGTCTGACCCGGCCTGCTCACACGAGCGTTAGAAAGCACTTCATCACGCTGATCTTCAGCCATCAGTCGCTCGAAGTCCGGACTCCCGAATTCGCGTCCAACCGGGGGCATTTGATCCCACAAGCGAAGCTCTTCGTCGAAGAGGCCCTGGCGCCGCCTGTGCGCGCGCATGCTGGCGCTCGATCTCCGCTTCCTTTGAGACGGCATGATTGGGTCCGGTAATGCAGGCAGGGTTCGCTGCTTGCGAAAAGGCTGGCTGTTCGCTTCAAGTGCTTCAGCAGGCTTTCTCCATTAGTCCGCTGGGCGACTTTGCAGGAGTGCTCGACGAAGGTTCACGGTCCTCTATTTCGATGGATCGCATCGTGCCGAACTTCGGGGCACACCTTTTGCATACGACAGCTAAGTACTCGAATTCATGGGTCCCGACCCTCGCATGCGCTTGCTCTTCTAGCAATGCCTCGGAGAAGGTGAGGTGCCAATCGCTCATGTCCACTGGTCCGGCGCACTTGGCGCAGCATTCGATCGGCTCGATGCCCGGACGAACGCGTGGAATGAGCACACCTTGGTCTCGCATGACGCGATCGCGACTGGCCTCGAGACAGGCTGCGGAGCAAAAGATGCCGATCCCCTCCGACATGGACACTTCGACCTCATCTGGAGCCCTCGGATGCTTGTAGTGCACGCGGTCGTAAGAACGACTGATGTCGAACCAAAGTCGAGAAAACATCTTGCTGCAGGCCATGCACTCGAATTCCATGTAGTCGGTTGTCATCGCCTTCAGCTCCAGTCCGAGTTGCGGCATGCACGTACCCACATGGGATGAGCACGAACTCCAAAGCGTGTAAGTACCGCTTCACGCCGCGCAGTTTGTATTCGTACAGCATCAATTCAATACAGCAGAATTACGCACCAATGTTGCGTAACTTGTTGATTTAAATGATGAATTTGCCTGCGCCACCAATGTAGATGGATGCAAGACGTCGGTCAAGGGGCCGCCTTCGCGGCAATGCGCGTGGATCGGCCTTGCTACGGGCGGCGTGGGTGCGGGCGAGCCTACTCACCTTGCCGAGGAGTCGGTATCGAGCGGGTGCGAGGTCGGCTAACGGCACCGGACCTGAAGGTGGACGCTGCCTGCTGCGTCAACGATTTCCTGAACCTCAAGATAAGGCTGCTGCCGAACCAGTTCGCTCAGCTTGCGTAAGCCATAGTTGCGAGCATCAAACGAAGTCAGTTGCTTCCCGATGTGAGATCCCACAGCAGCCAACGATGCCCAGCCGTTGCCGATGGGCAGCGACCGGGAGGTCAGCAGCGATTTCCAACTGATCGCTGGGACGAATCGAGACTTGCGCGTAGACGTTGCACAGGGCAGCTTCCGGGAGGACCTGTTCGCCCGTATCAACCTTTGATCGTACACCTTGCCGGGCCTGGCGCAACGCCCCAAGGACATCGAGCCCAACGTCGAACATCTGCTCACCCGAGCGGCGGCCGAGACCGGCTGGGCGGTTCGATTCATCGCGGAAGCCAAGACCCGGTATCTTCAGTTTGCCAAGTCAGCGGAAGCGCTCTGGAGTGGCAACTTCCGCGACCTCTCTGCCAGCGTCACGCGCATGGCGACGCTGGCGGACGGGGGGCGGATTTCGACGTGGCTAGTCGATGCCGAAATCCAGCGGCTTCGATGGCTCTGGCAGCCAGCGGGCGAAATGCAGGCGCCCGAAGTCGACCTCGATGCGATCCTGCCCGTAGATGCAGCTAGCAAGCTGGACTTGTTTGACCGCCTGCAACTCGAATCCGTCATTGGGATCTGCAGAGACTCTCCGACGCTCTCCGACGCGGGTCGCCGGCTCTTTGACCAGTCACGCGCCCAGCGATCGGTTGTCAACGACGCCGACCGGCTTCGCAAGTATTTGCTCAAGTTTGGATTGACGTGGGAAGCAGTCCGCATCCGGAAGTGAGGTGGTGCTCGAGCGATAGCCTATTCAGAAGGACTTGCTCGTTGCGCGCCCACGTAATTCACCGGAGCCAGATCGATGAGCAACGCACGTCGAATCTCAACCAGATCCGCTGCGCTGTATCGCCGTCGAAGTAGGTTCTCAACAAGTTCTTGTTGCCGCGGCTGCCCGAACGAGAGTCGGTAAAGGGACAAGATCCTCAGGATTTCGTCCAGTCTCGTGGTGTCTGTGCTGAACGGCATTGAAGGCACGACTCGTTCGATCTGTGCGCTTCCGTCTGGTACATGCCAGAACGGGATCAAGTCGGTCTTTCTGGATTCAGACTTCGCTTTCTCGAAGAGCTGCGCCCACACGTCCCCCTTTACGCTGCGACCATATTTTTGTGCCACCCGCTGGCGGACAACCAACGACTTGTAGCGATTGATGCGCCCCTCCCGTTGCTCCAAATCGATCGGGTTGGACGGGAGGCTCCAATGCACCATCCGACGGCAGTACCAATGGAAGTCCAAGCCTTCTTGGCCGATCGACGTGGAATTGAGCATGAATGGCCAGAAGGGTGAGTTGAAGGCCGAACGCACATTCGTAATGCGATTGACACCTTTCTCGTCACTCCCCTTCTGGTTACCAAGGGGCACTGCGTAGTGGCAATGGAAGCGAACGTCGTAACGGGTGACCTGCTTGAGGGGCGGCAACAGGCGTTGTGCGGTCACCGAGACCGAACCAACGCGGACGGCGATCAAAAATGCATCCACGGAAGACGCGATAGTCGTATGCGTTGATTTCAGTAGATGGATATATTCGTCAAATACCGCTTGCAGATTCCCCATCGCGCCATAGCGTGCCACGGAGATCCATGGCTTCGCATTGCCGCAGACAGCGTGCAACACTCTCTGCGATTCGAGCCTGTTCATCTTGTCGACGAATGCAAGCCCGGCCTCCATGGACCGCGCCAGCAACTGAGTCTGTTCTGACGCAGTGGCTTGGTGTTGGCTGGGCCACGCCTTGGTAAGACTACGCGTCATACAGACGCCTGGTCCGGCGATTGCTAGGTCGACCAAGTAGTCGAACAAGTCCGCAGGAGGCTCTCCCAAATCAAGGGCCGGGTCGCGGAGGATAGTCATGATGCGAGGCAACTGCTCGCCCTGTGACTCCGATAGGTGCCTCAAGCTATCGGTGGATCCAGCCCATCGGTCGATGCGCATCTGGGCATCGACCCCGCCTAACAAATCCAACAACATGGGAGCAAGGGTGTACCACTTTGCACCTCGTTGGGGCTTGCCTCGCCCATAAGTCTGAACGAGTGTCCCGAAGTCTTCTGCGAGGTCATTTGCAGCATGCTCTCTGACTTCCGCAAGCGTCGCTTCCTGAGCAAGAAATCGTACAGCTGCCAAACGGGTACTTGGGTAAGCCAAGCCCCAGGCCGGCGATAGCGACTTGGGCTCAAACCGGAAGGCGCGAGACTCGTCGCTACGTTCTCCGAAGTATTCAGGTCTTGGTCCGCGTTTGGGCAACAACCGTCGTTCGCATTCGTATGAGACATAGCTACTTAACGCGCGCGGAGCTAGGACAAGTCCAGAGAACAGCAGCGTCTTGCTGAATCCTGCATGGCTTGCGAAAGGTCCGGAGCTCGCGTAGTAGGTCAGGCTCGGAGGAACCCACAAGAGTCGTTCCGAGCCATCTGGAGCCGCAGTTTCTAGGACTTGTTTGAAACGCGCACTCGGAGCCTCACGGCTGAGGTCAATTCCGAATTTGCGAAATTTCTCGTACGGAATCCACGCCTTGTCCGCGCCCTTCAAGGCCGCGGCAACTCCCGGATCCCCCTTGAGATGCATGAGCTTCTCTCGGAGCTGGTAGCCCCCGAGAAACGAGAGGCACCAGGGGGCTGCCTTATGGAACTGCATGACATCCGTGCCAATCGGGCCATTGGATGCTGCCTTCATTGCCTCGGCAAGGCGATCGAGTGCAATGAACGCTTCAATTTCATTTGTGCTTGGCGTGCCGAACGGGACGGGGACATCTCTCAAAACACTATCGATGTCCGCGACAACACCTGCGCGCTCTGTCCTGCAGATATACGCGCGGAGCACCCGCTCAACCCCAGCCTTGGCTTCATCGCCGAGGCATCCGGTCGGCAGCGGGCTGGGAGGGAGCGAGAGTATGGTTTTGAGAAGGGCCTCTCGTTTGGCCTGGTAGTCGGCCACCACTGCGGCGTTGGAACTGCTTAGGTACCTCAGCAGCTCAGCCAGTTCGTGCGCGTGCGCCTGATCTTCATCCTCGTCGCCGAGATGAGACAGCGCCTTGAAAGGCGTCGCCGAGAGCAACAGCGTGTTGTGCACGTCTCGGTGATGGAGCACCCGCTTGGCAATGACGTGCTGCTCGGAGATGCTTGTTCCTGCTGCTGCCGGCACATGGAGGAGCTCTCGAAAGCGCTGGAACTCGTCAAGAATGAAGAGGTCAGCCTTGAGATTCTGCGCGCAACACTCGACAAACATCTCACGGATGCGCACACGTACGCGAGATGCGAGATGGGCTTCATCCTTTGTACGCTGCACTCGTAACTCTGAGACACCTTTGAGCAGCGTGCGCCAAGAGCGCAAACTGAGCTTGAGTTCCTGAGCCGTCTTCGCTGCTCGCTCATCGACCTTCGGCGGATCGCTCAGGCATCTATGAAAAGCTCGCAGCGAGGACACTTCGAGAGTAGGTGCAGCGGAGCCGCACTCTAGGAAACTTCGCTCGACGGATTCCCATGCAGGCCCAACACCTTTGCGGAAGAACTGCTCCAAGTCGTCAGACGCTACGAGGTAGGGATCAGCCTTGACGGCGCACCAGATGATGTAGCGCTCACGTGCATTGCCGTCACCCTGAGTCAAGGAGAACGACGTCGCTGGTGTCAAGGAACATAGTTCCATCAATACGCCCATTCCAGCGGGCTTCTGCTCGATACCCAGTTCCGCAAGCCGCCCGAAACTTGGCGAACTCACCCAACTCTTGGTCTCGTCAGTGCGAAATACGGCAAGTTTTTTGACGTTCTCGTATGCGAGCGCAAGATTCGAGCAGATATAGACGACGCGAAACGGTGGCGCAAGGCAGCCGGATTCCAATCTCTTGCGCAAGAGCGTCGCCACAACTCCCCGGGCTACTAGGGTCTTTCCCAAACCAACTTCGTCGGCCACCAGAATTCGTCCACCAACCCCTGCCGACCTAGTGAGTTGAGCGCATGTCGCCTCAACCGTTGCTCGCTGAAAGTCAGTGAGTCCGTGCAGTGCCCTCTCGAGGTGCTCGATAGCTTGAAGCGTCATTTGACGGACTCTGAAAATGGCGAGAAGCCGGAGATCAGCTGCTGAAGGCCGTGTGGAATTGGTACCTCTTCGCGGCGCATACGTTCAAAAACAAGCATCGCCCTGGCCAGTCTGTCTGGCGCGCGGGAAGCTGCCCGCAACAGTTGTTCGTAAAGCCCGCCTTGGCCATCGAGGCCAAAGACGTCAGAGTCTTCACTCCCACCGTCTGCGCGCATCCATTTGGCCTTCGTGGCACCACCATCAAGGAGCAGCGTGAGATACCTGAGGAGCTTCTCCGTGGTATCGACGGTCTCCTTGAAGACGGCTCGTTGGCGCCGCTCAAACATGTCGACCGTGAATACCGCCTGGATGGCGAACTGGTGTCGAATCTCCTGCGAGCGAACCTCTACGGGCATGAACGCGCTCACATCCGTCAGTTTGAGCCTCTCCCATGTAAGCGTGGATGCGAGCTTCTTCTCTGACGCCCGGCACAAGAGGCCGACCGTCACCTCGAATCCAGGTGGCAACGCTGGGGGTGGTTCAACGGACAACCGGATTGAGAAATTCTCGTCGTCGCCTTCCTCGGCATGCAACCTCCACGTCGCGGACACCAACTGGTGAATCAGCTGCCGCAGCGTCGGGTCACGTTCTGCGGGCGCGTCGACCGCTTTGCCAAAGGTGTGCTGCTCGAAGACATTCGAAGCGGCCCATTCGTTGAGGAGGTGGGCTGGGCCGACGCGCTTGTCGTAGCCGGTCAGACGCAACATGAATTCGGTGTTGCGGGGCGAGCGGCTGTTACCTAAGCTCCCAAAGGCGGCGTTGGTCATGTTGGCCGACCCGACGTGCCAGATCGCTCGATTGCCGACCTTTGCAACAACGAGCTTGGCATGCAAACCTTGCTGTTCAGGGGCATCCTTCTGCAAGTACTCCTCGCCATCCACCACGCGATCCGACAAGCTCTTGACATCCCAGTCCTCAAGCGCCGATTGGCCAATGGCGTCGAGCGTATCGACTCGGCTGATGAGCGTCTTAACTCCCGTAGTCCGCCGACCAAGTTCCTGAAGAAGACTGTGGGCATCAGCGTCAACAAAGGGCGAAACGACCAAGAGCTCATCAATGTCTCCGTCGAGATCGAACGGCACCTGTGCTTCCGTATCCGAGGTGTGTGCCGATCCCGGAAGCATCTGCATTTCCGGTTCCATGTTCTTGAACTCGCCGGGGAGTGACCACTCGACAGTGTCAAGCGTCGTGCAAATGTCTTCGATGAGATCGGCATGACGTCCTTTGCTCCGCAGTGAACGTAAGAACGACTGAAGGCGAGGATCTCCATTCCCGCGGCGCTTATTGACTACGCCGTCAAGGCGCACGGCGAGGTCCCAACTGCGGTCGAAACTCAGGTTGCGCGACAGCACGAGCAGCCTGATCCGCACCGGTGCCTTCTCATGGATTGGCGCGAATCGCAGCAGCCAGATCTTTGGATGGAAGGATGCGAAAGCTCCGTGAGCACCGTCGATGGCGAAAGCCGGTACCAGCATGGGCTCTAGCAGAGTGAATAAGCGGTTGAAGTGCGCCGGCACTTTCACCTGACCTCGCTGATAGAACACGACGAGGCGTTTTTGAAGACAGTCCAGCGATTCGAGGAGCGCGATCCTTTCGCCAGAAAGATCCCCCTCAAGCGTCTGATCAAGATTCAGCGCCAGTGAGGCCGCAATGAGTGCCTCGAGGTCAAGCGAGTAGGTGGTGGCAAGGCCCTGTTCGAGGGTGTATCCCTCAGGAGCTCTCAACTGGTCGCCGTAGTCCAGTCGGTCGGAGGTCAAGTTCAACATCAGAGCGCTTCCGTGATGTCAGAGAGCATTTGCCGTGCCGTTGGCCATCTGTAGTCGAGCTCCTTCATTCCGTACCAGTCGGCGGTCTTTCTAGGCAGTCGGATGAGGAGCGATCGGCCTGGCTTGTTCGCTTTCGCCTGCTTCTCCACCAAGTCGTCCATCTGGCTTTGCGGTACACCAAGGGAGTTCGCGCTATTCCAGTCGTGCAGAAATTTGACGGAAAGCGGTTTGAATGACTTCGTCACCGATGCCATGGTGCCAAGCCACTCTTGCGGCGCGGAGTCGTGAAACACGCGGGCTTGAGCAGCACGAGCCTTCCATCCAGGAAGTTCTTTGTCACATCGTGCGCGCAGCAGATCGTTGTCAAGTCGAATAGCTAGCAGACGGTTGAAGATGATGTGTGCACCTTCTATCGCCAGGCTGAACCGCTGCGCCCTAGCAATGCAGCTGCGACAACGCGCACTCAGTGCCTTTTGATTGGCAGCCCAGACACTGAAGGCAGCGAACCGCTGGAGCTGTTCACTGATGGCGGGAGCTGCAAGTCCTGCAGACAGAAGCTGTGCCGCAACGGAATCCTCATAGCCCCGGGCCATGCGGAACTGCGTTGACAAAAACTCTGCTTCAGTCGGTGACAGTTGCAACGTGACATCGGTCGGCCGAGCTCCTGGTGTCGCTGGCGGAAGCCGTACCTCAGCTTCGAATCGGCCGTCTGCATCGTCCGCCCCGTCCTCTGAATCGACAGCATCGGAAGCACTGCCATCTTGGCGCCACTCGCGGCAAAACTCAGCGAGCGACTTTTCCGAGCGGACGATGTTAAATATCCGCAGTCCATTCCAGTAGGTCGAAGATGGTCTTCTTGCCACCCCTCCGCTTTCGATCAATGTGTGCCCAATGATCCCCTCCAGCGGCAAACTCTGCTGAGTGTGATTCTTTACGAGGTCTGCGGCGAGCTTGTTTTCCGCTTCAGCCAGATAGTGCACTAGTGGCTGAGCTCGGCGCTGCCGAGGTGTCATGGCTGCCCAAGCACGCAAGATTTTTGGCACCGCGAGGAAGTACCTCGCGTTTGTCTGGATCGTTGAGAAGCCCGGGAACAGCGAATCCGAGAACGCGTCTCGCACCTGCCCGATACCGAGCTCATCCAGCGTTCCTTGCTCCTTCATGAGCGCGAGCACCTCCTGCACCCGCGCTCTATCCGTTGACGAAAAGTCAACCCAGCCAATTGCACTCATGTGGACTCCCTCAGGTCTTCGCTTCAAGTAGCTGCTTGTTCTACTCGGGGGTGCCCATGCGCTCGCACCGAGCCTCAGCATTCTCGCGACGGACACAACTTGAATCGGCGAGGATGTACTTTTAGTCCCTCCCTGCTCGGCAACTTCTTGCCTGCATGGGACCTCGGCAATGAAAGTCGAATGCTGGTCCGTGACGAGCCTTAGTTAGCATAAACGCGACGCTGTCGGGGAAGCGCCTGAGCATGTGCGTGCCGCCTTGCCAGCCGGTAATGACTCATTCATATAAGCCGTGAGGCTGTCCTGCGCCGCGCCAAGTCGGTCCAAGCGTGTCGCGTCGATGGCTGTGCACGCGACATGATTCGTTGCCAAGTAAAGATCATTGCCCCTGCGAGACGCGCGCACGGATGAGCCCTTTTGAGCCATGCGACATCAACGAAGCAATCGCTGCGCCTCCTGGACGAGTGGCACAAGCTCCTCCGCGAAAGTAGCGAATGGGCAAAAAGCGATGACGCGCGCCTCCCGGTACCAACCACTTTGTACTCCGATGACTTTGTACTTCCACCCACTGTCTGCCCACATCAGTGCAAAGATTGGGCCACCGCTCATGCCCTCGACGTTCTTAACCGCTGCTTCAGACCCGTCGATCAACTTCGCGTAGAACTGGTTTCCCGCTTTGTCGCGGGCAAGTGGTGGAGGCTCTGTTTTTATCAATGAAACCATCACCAGTCGGGCTGTGATCAGGGACTCGCCGTTGTAGACCACTGTCTCGGCGGGAACGCCAATCAAGCTCCATTTGTCGGCCTCCTCAACAGGGGTTCCCCACGCGCGCGGTTCAATAGCGGTGACTCCGCCCGTTTCAAGCGCCTGACGGTACAGCCATCTTAGGTGGACGATGGCGTAGTCCATGCCTGTTTCGTTGTCGCTGAGAATTGCCCACTGGCGCAGATCGAAATCGAAAGGGACCGCTTTTCTCTGGAAGTGGTCCACCGCCAGGTGGTCTCCCAGGCGCCAGATGTCGAACTCGTGCTTCTCGCCGATCGCCTGCTCGACAAGGGTAAAGATGTGGCCGGCCGTTACATAGAACCATTCACCTTCAATGTCGACCACGAAACCTGAGAAGACGTTTACTCGCTCCGGCGCGCCGCCAGGTGGCCTTTGGACACACGACAGCGTTACGAAATGGCGTCGAAAGCTCTCCACGGAGCGTGCAGTGAGGTCCATCATCTCCATCTGACGCATCGGTTGGACGTTTGCCTAGAAGACTTCTCAGATGAGCGGGAGAGATTTGGCCGTGAACGCGTCGCGGGCCAGATGTGCCAGATAGGCGCCACCGCCAATCAGCATCAGCACTCGAGCCAGGCGCTCCCACTCGCCCTCAGCTTCCCACTTGTAGGCGCGGTGCATGAGATAGCCGAGGCCTACCGCGAACGTCGCACTGTGAAAGAACTTTCGGTGGTTGGGATTCACCGCGGGTTCGAGGATGTCCGGCAGTGACGGCATGCACGCCGCAGCGGCGCCGATGGCGAAGCACGAGCCATCGACGGGGCGACCGTCCTGGTGCTGGACGGTAGCTGCTGCGGCAGCCATGGCAAAGAAGTTGAAGGTAGCGTGTTCGGCAGCGCAAGCCATGTGGTTCTCCCTGTTATTTTGATCTGAAGCCTAGTGGTCAAGCAGCCGCTGACGATCCCTTCGATATGCCTTGACCGCCAAGAGCAGGAAGCTCCCTAAAGCAATCCAGGCCGCCTTGTCGTACCGGTGAAGAAGCCGATCCCTGATCACATCGGTCAGCGGCGCCAAAAACCCGTGCAACTCGATGCGGCCGACAAGCACTTGGCCCGCCAGCATGAAGCCGACGAAGAAAACCGCTCCAAACATGATGGCAAGTTGGGTTCGGGTCGAATAGGCGACCACCATCAAGACTTCTTCTATCCAGTCACGCACGGTCGGCTCCTCCGATACTCAATTGGCAATGGCCGCCTTGGCGGCCTCTACCGCGGATTCCGAACCCTGAAACTCAATGGTGCGGATGCTGCCATCCAACTTCTTGATGACGCGCACCGTCACGCCGCCATGGCGCGCCGCAGCACCCTTGGCTTTCTTGGTGACCTGCTTTTCGATTTCCGCCATGGCCGACTTCATCAGGTCGGCCGCGCTGGGCATCTTGATGTTGATCATTTGTCGTCCTTCGGCGGGCACGGGTCGTTGCCATAGGAGTCGCGGGCACGGATTTTTCCGTCCTCCCCGTGGATCAGCAGTTCTCCCTGGCCCTGGCGAGCCATGTCGCGCCCTGCCCGAATTGCCTCCGCCTGGGTGTCGAAAACTTGGCTTGAGCGTTGCCCGCCCTCGCGCAAGGTGCCCCAGCCGCTGTCGCGTTGAACGATGTGGACATTGTTCCGGTTAGCCATGTCGGTTCTCCAGTGAGTTGACGGGATTGAGTTTACAAATGACAATTCAACAAGTCAATCCGTAAACCACAAGTCGGAGAAATCTATGATCGGTAACCGACTGAAAAGGGCCCGAGAGGCCCTTGGCTTGTCCTTGCGCGACCTCGAGGCTGCCATCCACGGGCAAGTATCTGCACAGGCCATCGGCAAGTACGAGCGCGACGAGATGATGCCGGGCTCGACGGTTCTGTTGGCCCTTGGCAAAGCGCTAAACGTCTCGCCCGAGTTCCTGCTCAGCGAGCGCGAAATCGAACTCACGGGCGTGGATTTTCGCAAGGCTCCGCAGGCCGGCGCAAAGGAAGAACGTGCGGTTGAAGCGTCGGTGCTGGACCAGGTCGAGCGTTATCTGGAACTTGAGGAGTTGCTGCCCGGTGGCGACGACGCTTGGGCAGCGCCGACTGATGCAGCGTTCGAGATCCATCGAATCGAAGACGCGGAGGAGGCTGCCAACTCACTGCGCCAGCTTTGGGCGCTCGGCGTTGATCCGATTCCCATTCTGGCGGAGCTGCTAGAGGACAAGGGGGTCAAGGTGATTGCGCTTGATCTTCCGGAGACGGTCTCAGGCTCCAAGGCTTTCGTACGACGGCATGAACGAGATGACGTGCCGGTGATCGTCGTTAACCAGCATCACAACGGCGAGCGTCAGCGCTTCACGTTGGCGCACGAACTCGCCCATTTGGTACTGCGCTTCAGTGGCCTGAACGATGCAGAGCAAGAGAAGGCTGCGGACCGCTTCGCCGGTTCGTTTCTGATGGCGAAAGACATGATGCTTCGGTTACTTGGCGGCCACCGTACGTCGATCTCGCTGGGCGAGCTTGCCGAGCTGAAGAAGATCTTCAAAGTCAGTATCGCGTCGCTGGTTGTTCGCTGCTCGCAATTGGGTGTGTTGACGAAGGCTGCCTATGGGCGCCTATGGGCCCAAATCAAAGGACTGGGGTGGAATGGCCCGATGTCGACCGAGCCACATCAGCTACAACCCGAGGTACCTCAACGAATGGAGCGCATGTGCATGCGGGCCGTTGCCGAGGGGGCTATCTCTGAGTCCAAAGCAGCTGAACTGCTGAACATAAGTGTCCGGGAGCTGGATCGGCGCTTGATGGGACAAATCGCCTGACCCATCATGATCATCCTCGTATCTGACACATCGATACTGATTGACTTGGAACGAGGCGGGCTCTTGGAGGCGGCATTCTCGTGCGGCCTGCCAATGGTTGTTCCGGACCTTCTCTATGCTCGCGAGCTGGAAGCTGAGAATGGCCCCTACCTTCGTAGCTTGGGGCTGGGCGTTGTCGCACTTACGCCGGCGGAAGTAGCGCTTGCGCAGCAGGTCAAAGCAGCGCGTAAGAAACTATCGCTCCCGGACTGCTTTGCTCTGAGCTGCGCGACGCGCGCAGACCATATGCTGGTGACAGGCGATGGTGATTTGCGGTCCGAGGCGGTCGCGCGCTTGGGCGCGGTCTATGGGCTTCTCTGGATCCTGGATCGGATGGCGGCCTCCGGCACTGTTGCGACCACCCAGCTCTACGACGGCTTGGCGCGTATCTCAGCACATCCCCGTTGCCGCCTGCCACAGGCCGAAGTCCGGCATAGGCTGGCCAGTTGGGCGCCCCAATGACAATCGGGTCCTGATGTCGCAACGCCAAGCGCCGCAGACCTAACATGCGGTGATTCAACTGACTAATTTCCTGTGGTTTATAGACTGCCCCCTGCGCGCCCTTTGTCCGCGAGAGAGCTGACGCTTCTTCAACAATTGTTTGACGCGACGCCCGTCGGAGGCGGGTGGACTGACGCCCGGCGGTTTAGGGCCGATCACCATGCTGAAATCGCCTTGATTCAAGGCATGGAAGACGATGCCTTCATCCGCAAGGAGCGGGATGCCTATCGTCTGAGCCTGACCGCGGTGGTGCACTTGGACGGTGAGCGTGCTCAGCATGTCTTGCAATGCTGCGAAGCCATGCTGACCATCCTGCGAGATTGGTACATCACGCATCTTTCAGATGCACTCTCGGTGCCCCAGCTTGCCGAACAGATCGGGTGCGAGCAGGAAATGGCCCTGGAGGCTCTTCACTATCTACTCGAAAGCCCCGGCTGGTACTCGGGACACTCGCTTTCCTCGGCAGGCTCCACCCCAGCCGTGTGGCTCGCTGAAGGAGTTTTGCTGGGTCATGAGCTGGGCGGCCGAATAAAGCAGCTCGTTGAATGGCAGATTCAGAAGATCAAGTCCAACCGACCCTATGCTGGACGCGCAGTCAGCCTGTCATCGGAGATTGATGGCCGCTCAGAGTTCGAAGAACCCTACTTACAGGGGTTCGGGAAAATCACATCTTTTCGTGGAAGTTCTATGGCTCGCCTGTTCTTTTCCTACTCGCACGACGACGAACTCCATCGCGACCAGCTTGAAAAGCACTTTGCTGCACTCAAGCATGAGGGGCTGATCGAGTCATGGCACGACCGCCGAATTCTTGCGGGCGCCAACCTCGATGCCGCGATTGATCAGCATCTTGAACAAGCCGATGTAGTGCTGTTGCTTGTCAGCGCAAGCTTTATCGCCTCAAGGTATTGCTACGGCATAGAAATGACTCGCGCACTTCAACGCCAGTCGCGCGGCGAAGTCAAAGTTGTTCCAGTCATCGTTCGCCCATGCGACTGGCAAAACACGCCCCTCGGACAGCTGATGGCTGCGCCTCGGGATGGAAAGGCGATCACGACCTGGAGCAACATCGACGAAGCCTATGCCGATGTAGCGCGGCAACTTCGGTCGGTCGTCGAAGCCCTAGGATCCGCCGACCATCAACTAGCGGTTCCGTTGGCTGTACCTGTTGGGATGAATGTTCAACCCGCTGGATTGTCTTCGCCGCCGCGGTCGAGCAATCTTCGACTGAAGAAGGAATTCACGGAGGCCGACAAGGACGACTACTTGCAGCAGGCCTTTGACTTTATGGCTCGATTCTTTGAGGGCTCGTTGCAAGAGCTGCAACAGCGACACCCTGATGTGGACTGTCGCTTCCAGCACTGCTCGGGCCTGGTCCCCGTCGACATACTGCTTAAGGAGCGTCCCGACCGTCGTTTCCCGAATCTCGCTCGTCTGCAAGTTCTCCAACTGGAGCTTGTCGGGGAACACGCGGTAGACCTGGTACGGAACATCCTTCAAGACCAACATGTCTTTCGCTTTGAACGATTGGATGGTGTCCATGGCTACACCCCCAGGCTTGCTTCAGCGGCAGCAATGGTTTGAAGGAAGTCACGGTCCATCACCCGGTGGATCAGCGCGTCACATGCAGCACGAGCCTGCTGCCAGTCAGCATTGGTCTCACATTCGTCGGCGCTGTCGGTTGGGAGATCCTCCTGGGCACCGGATGGGGACGGTTTGCGCCAAGGCCGCTGCCGCAGCAGCCTCTCCAGCACATCGTGGAACCCCGGATCAGGCTTGAGATCGCTTTCCAAGAGAACGATGAATTGGGTGCCTTCCTCAATCAGGGCTTCAGTGACGGCGCGGAGACGTTCAGTCGTCTTCGCGTCGAGGAACTTCCTGTCTGGTTTGACCTCCACAAAGATGGTTTCTCGCCAAGGCGTGGTGAAGCAGATGTCCGGGGTGTATCGGAACGATTGGCCACCATGTGTGATGGTCAGGCTCTGCATCTGGCCAGTCCTCGAACACCTTGGCGATCCGAAGGATCACGTCATCGGTCGGCACAGCCGGACGCCGACCGCGCTCTAAGGCACAGATGTAGCTGTTTCCGAGTCCCGCACCGATCGCCACCTGCTTCTGAAGAAGTCCAAAACGCCGTCGCGCACTGAGCAGCGCGCCTGGCAGCATGAGTAGTTTGTTGTCCAACATGGCGCCAAAAGTAGCCTGACGCTAGGCCATTGCCCAGGGTGCATAACAGGCACTCACGAAAGCGGCGGAGACCCTTTTGTTTGTCCAACTTGCTCTTTTCTTTGGGGGTCGCAGTGAGGCCGATATGCGTCGCCGAGCTGAAGTAGTCGAGCACCTCACGCCAAGCAGAGTCATCTGCTGCACTGCCA
>Ga0187843_10000752_pt1 | contig 21926 bp, 25 predicted proteins | sample SpaLakP09_SKY_43_FD_134516 | JGI IMG/M metagenome (GOLD analysis project Ga0187843, IMG submission 134516) | Oligotrophic lake water microbial communities from Sparkling Lake, Wisconsin, USA - SP09_SKY_43 | ecosystem: Environmental > Aquatic > Freshwater > Lake | place: USA: Sparkling Lake...
ACCAATAAGTCCATCAAGCCGTCATTGTTCAAGTCATCCACACAGGCTCCGTGTGCAAAAGTCGATTCTGCAAATCGTTGCTCAACAAATTGTCCCGATTGACCCCAATAGATTCTGCTGTAATCTCGTCGTAAATACGGACCATCAAAGAAGGCAGGAAGAAAGATATCGTTCTTACCATCATTGTCTAGGTCTACTATAAAGATTTTATGACTGCCTGGATATCTATTGGTCGGCAGGTATTGCAAGGTTCGATCAGTCAGTGTGCCATCGGTGTTTTGTATCAAGACCCAGAGGTAAGCATCATCTGCTGTGCCTGACCAGCCGCCAATGACCACATCTTCTAATCCGTCACCATTCAAATCACCCACAGCGGTATTCCAGTTGCCACCATTTACGGCAGATAAATCCATAACTTTATTGATGGTGGACGCTGTTGTAGTGGTAGTGGTAGATGAACCACCACCGCCTCCCCCGCAGGCCGAAAGTAGTACTAAAGTACTAATTATCAAAAACTTACGCATAAGTATTCCGAAATAGTTTAGGAATACACAGTATACATTATTTTGGAATATTTGTCAATGGTCTACAAAGTCAATGACATTGCCGTCTGCGTCTGCACAAATAATACGCACAATATCACCTGCTTCGTTTTGAATTTCAATTGGTCCCCAAATCCACCATTCGGTTTCGTCTTGATGCCAAGGATCGTCCTCACGCTCTTCCAGTTCATAAACACCATTTTCGTCAAGGAACTCACGAATCTCTTGTTCGGCATCCTCGTCTAGGCCTTCGACTTCAATGTCATACCAGCAGCCGCCGTCATCCATGTCAATCAGTTCAACATTGTCAATGTTGTTGACTTCGCAGTCTAGCATATTGATACTGTCTTTTGATCCATCACCGCCGGGCACTTCTGTGAACTCAAACTCAGGAGGATTGTCATCTGAGGTTTCCACAGTCCATGAACCCCAACGGAATCCATTGGTAACAGTTATATGGCCGTTGCCGGTGTCTTGTACATAAGTTTCAACTTCTTGCACATTCTTTTTGTGGTATGTTCGTACTGTCCAAATTGCCATAATATTCTCCTTAACGTGGTGCAAAGTCTTGTTGCAGTTTGATATTGTCCATAAACTCTTTCTTAACGCCTGCGTCGTCTTTGAACGCACCACGGAGTACCGTGGTCTGTGTCAAACTACTGTGTGCCATAATGCCGCGATTCTCACAACAACCATGTGTGGCCTGTATATAAACACCTACGTTTTCGCTGTCAGTGGCCCTTTGTATTTCCCGAGCAATATCAATACAAAGTTCCTCCTGGAGAGTACCTCTGCGGGCACACCATTGTGCGATACGTGTGTACTTGGACAAGCCAATAAGTTTGTTAGCAGCCAAAATACCAATATAAGCAACACCAACAACGGGTTGGTGATGATGACTGCACATACTACGAAGCTCACTGCGAACAACGAGCATACCTTCGTAACGGTCCGCCGAATCATTTGGAAATGCTGTTGCATCGGGTTCTGGTTCATATCGGCCTGCCATTATTTCGTTGTAGTACATCTTGGCCAGCCTACGTGCTGTGCCGCGACTGTTGGGATCTGTTTCTCTATCTATCAAGAGTGCATCTAACACACCTTCGAATGCCTCAGTGGCTTCGTCAATCAGTGCAGATTTAATTACAGGGCTCATGTATTCGCTGATATTGTCTCCAGCCCAGAAGCGACGATTTTCTTGCCGCATCTTGTTACGTATCACTTGTGATAGATTTTGACTTGTGTCGGCAACTTCTTTCGTTGCCTTAGATTTTTTGCTCAATTTAGTTCTCCGAGTTATGGCCGTTGATTAATTATAATATCACGCAAACTTAAAGTCAATGGTTCTCAAGTCCGGATATTGAATATATTTAGGTTCTTGATCTACCAAAGCAAGTTTTTCAATGCCACGTGTGCAATCTTCCAGGGTAGGGCAATAGTGCCAACCTGGACCGTAGCATTTGACCGAACTCCAGGGTGTGATGTGTAGATCTCTACCATCACTGCGCCAACGACTCAGCACACGATAGGCTTCGGCGTCATCGGTCAATACAGCACCCACACGTCCAAGTTGCAATGGCTTGCCATTTCCAAAACTCAAGCACTGCATCTGTCCTGGTCGATACATGCCTTGACGCAACAGTCTTGCACTATCCCATATATTGGTTTCGTGAAATCGATATTCACCAGTCCAAAGTTCTTCGATCAAGTCAAAATCAATGTAAAGATTTCTCAATGTCTGTGGCACACTGAGATATGTATAGGCTGTGAATCGACAGTGCTTGATGATTTGATATCGAAAACACATTTCTAGAGCGTGAGTGCAACCATCTGTGGCCACCACATAAGGAGCGCCGGTAAATCGTGCTAGACGATCTTCAAATTCAAATAATGCGTCATACACGGCTGTACCACTTCCAAGCTGAGTCTACAATTTGTTCTAAGGTTGAGTGTTCTGGAGTCCAACCAATGATGGATCGAGCAACATCAGCTCTTGCAACAAGACGATCAGGATCACCGGGTCTGCGCGGGCCCGTATCTACCAAAAAATCTCCATGCCGTTCACGCACATAGTCGATGATCTGTTGATTGCTGATACCTGTGCCGGTGCCTAGATTCATTGCGGCCGCATGGTAGTTGCCTTTGTTAAACACCCAATCAATGGCCTGCAAGTGTGCCTGGGCAATGTCCCAGACATGTACATAGTCTCTGATGCAGGTACCGTCGGGTGTGGCATAGTCTGTGCCGTTCAAGGTAAAGGTCTTGTTGGCCAATTTGGCTTCTAGTATTCTAGCAATGATATGACTGGCGCCAGCGGCCTGACCAAGATCTATTTGATCTGCAACGCCAGCACCCGCGGCATTGAAATATCTAAAGCTGACACTGGGCATTTGATAGGCATCAAAGTAATCGCTGAGCATGCGTTCTACCACGTGTTTGCTGATACCATAGGGACTGATGGGCAGTTTGAGATCTGTTTCGACCACTGCTTGGCCGCTCACAGGATTACCGTACACACTGGCACTGCTACTGAACAACACCAACGGCTTGCGTTTGAGATCTTTGAGATGTGTCATCAGGGTCTCAGTCTTGCTGATATTGTTCCAGTAATACTTTGCAGGATCTGCAACACTTTCACCCACCATGGTATCCGCGGCACAATGTACCACAACATCTGGCTCTAACTCAGAAATCCACATGAGACTACTTCGATGAGCAAAGTCCGAGTGTAAGTATCCACTGACATCTGTTAGTGTGTGTTCTCTACGCTCGCGATCGATAACAAACACTTCGTTCTTGGAATTTTGAAGTCGCAATGCTCTTGAGATATGACTACCAATGTAACCACATCCGCCAGTGATAACAATTTTCATATGTATTTCTTTTCTTGTAAAAACGGAATAATTACATTGTCGGTAAATTTTTTATGTTGGTCGGGGGACGGATGATATGGATCATTATCTTTGAATGGCAACCCTGAGTGGTCTCTAGACCATTCGTGTTCGCCCTCAACTGGTAAAAAATTCTCAAAATTAATTTGTTTGTACAGATGTTCTACATCAATGTGATTAACTAGTCCCTTGTCAAATACTTCGTTAGTAAAAGTTGACATAAAATAACGAACACCATGCAGTTGCAAAAACCACTGTACTCGCAATACATGCTCTATTGTATAAATTTGAGAACCAATGTTATCGTAATAGTGTGTAAAATATTGTTTTGCAAAATTATTTTTCCAAAACCAATTTAATAATACCCAATTACTATCAGCATTTTTAACAAACTTGGTGGGATTTTGTCTCCAGCCTTCGTCAATCTCAAACTTAGGTGTCTCCTGTAGATACACATCATGTCTGTCTCTTCCAGACCACATAACACCAACTAGGATATCTTCAGGTTTGTATAGTTTTAGTGCTTCAGTGACTTCGTAAATTACTTTACGACTTATCAAGCCATTACCAGTACTGCCCAACCCGGTATGTCGGTGCTCACTATTGGGAAAATTTTCTCCCAAGTGTACCGGCCAAGTTTGTTCCCATTCTGGATCACTAAAGCTACATCCACTGGTGATAACTATTTTCATTTTAGTTATCGCGATCCATTTCTGATGCTTCTTTGATTAGAATGACTAGATCTTCAATGGTAGGAACCAAGATCTTTGCGCTCTTCCAATCGTCATCTTTGCGACCACTGATTTCAAGCATATAGCCATTGTCGTACATGTTGACTGTAAATGATTCATTTACTTTGTCTAGTTTGTCTGCGATTTTGCTGATTTTCTTCGTTGCCATAATTATTTCCTATCTCCAAAAAGTTGTAATAAATTCAAGAACAAGTTGATAAAGTCCATGTACAGAGTTAATGCACCACGAACTTCTGCCGAATCATCAGTTTCTACACTGAGTTCTTCACGAATCTTCTGTGTGTCATAGGCAGTGAGTCCCAGAAAGATAATGATGGCCAGTGCGGATATCACCATCTGTAACACAGTTGATCCAATGAAGATGTTGACAATGCTGGCAATGCAGATGGCAATTAGGCCCACCAACATAAACTTGCCAACGCTGTCTAGACTCTGTTTGGTAAAGTAGCCATAACCACTCATGACCGCAAACAGAATGGCAGCACCCATGAATGCACTCGCAATCGATCCCATGGTAAACACAGCAAAGATCATTGAGAAGCTGAGACCCATCAAGGCCGCGAAACCGTGCAAACACAACTGTGCTACCGGTTTACTGGGGCTGTTGCCCAGTACCATGGCAACACCAAATATGGCCACCAAGGGTGAAAAAATCACAATCCATTTCATCACTCCGGTAAAAAAGAATGCCAACAACTCTGGGCTGGTGCCCACCAAGTAACTCACAATCATTGATACAATCACTGCCAGGCTCATGTGTCCATACACACGGCCCATTGCGGCATTGACGGCAGGTGCATCGCGATAGGTATTAACAGAAATAAGAGGTGCATACATCAAATTGTCTCCTTTAAGTATTGATTAGAATTTGCTTTCATGAGTGTGCCGGCGATAGTCTGTGGTCATACGTAGCCAGGCGTTGCCTTGACCTTCTAGGATATCTACAATGCGATCCACAGTACCGTCGGTCCAGTTGCTGATCTGACCCATATTGTTATGGGGCTTTTCCAGTAACCGTTCAAGTTTGTTAAGGGCGTCTTCTATACTCCAAGGGATATAGAGCCTATCACAGTCATTGGCAAAAGATTCAGGGAAGCTACGATAAGCAGGATACAGTACATTCGATCCCAGAGTGTCAGCTTCGCTAACGGTGTTTGAAACCCAATCTTGTAAAGCACAATTAAATAACACACGAGTATCATTAAGGAGAGCATAGTAGTCATTCTTTTCTAAATCTTCATGGATTACCAATGTACCTTGTTGTTGCATACGTCTAGTACGTTCCATGTAACTGTCGTTATTGTACTTGAGTTTGGCACCCGAGAATACACAAAACTCCACATACTTACTTGGGTGTCTAGCGTTCCAGGCATCAATCAAGTCCATGAAGAAGTCTGGTTGCTTCTCTTGATCCCAACGTGCGGCAAAGCCCACACGATGCTTGCGATCACCAAATGGACGTAGTGTACCCGGCACACGTTCACGCACTTCTGCCTTGCCAAATGCCAATCCTGAGATATTGTAGATAGGGCAATCCCAACCTGCAATCTTCATGTGCATGACCATTTCTTCGTTAGTCGCAAGTACAGCGCCACCACTGTCTCGAACCATTTCGCAAACCATCTTTTCATAAAGCCCCATCCATCGTCCCATGCCCCAAACGTGGACAAAGTCATCAGGATCGATAGATTGTGCAAGACAGCGTACAAAAATGCGAGGACGCAGTTCTGCAGGAACTTGGTTAAGGATGTAACCGAGGCTCTCAAAGCCTGGTTGGAACATGTCTTCAAAGTAGATAACATCTTCACTGGTAACTTCTCCTTGTTGCATAAGTCGCACTAGATTCATCATCTGGCTCATGCTAAAGTAACTGCGACCGTGTGCGTCTAACACTTGCCCCACCACAATCTTTTGACTGTTGTCTAAGGTCAAGCCCGGCACATAGACCACATCTAGGCCACGTCGATCAAACACACGACGATTCCACTCAGTTAGTTGTAGTGTATAACGAGCCTTGTAAGACTCTAATCCCATGTAATAGAGCTTACGCATGATCAGTACCTGTTGGGACGATAGTTGTTGTCACGTGGGCGGAAGTTGGTGCGCTCGGGTTTTGGATGCGGACTCCAGTTGTCTTTGGGATACTTACCGGCCAACACACGTTGAAATTCACCCCAGGGTGTTTTTTCGTAATACAGATGTGCTTCGTTAAACACATAGCCCTGCTTGATGCAGAACTCTCGATAGTCGTCCAAATCATCATAGATGTTTGAAACTTCAGGCTTCATTCTTAGATATTTTTCAAGCCATTTTGGTTGTGACATAATAGTCTCCTTAGATTACGATTGAAAGATTTGGACGGGTAAGGTTGTAGTTGATGACGCATCCGTTTTCACCGTCCTCGGATACTTCAATAGTGACATTGCGACCAGGGTAACGTCCTGCAATTTGTATGTACAAGTCATCTGCCATCATCTCGCAACTCTTGTAGTCTAGTGCTAGTATAGCATCTTTGTATAAGTTTTCCAACCAGCGTTTGAATTGAATAAACTCAATGTCACGATCATTATGGAACACATCTATTGCCACACGGAAGTGGAATATGTGTCTGTGTGGGCTACCTAGAAAGCTAACATCATAAGCATCTCCGGTGGCCAACGCAGGATCAGTTGCGGCAGCCGGATAACAGTGAATGCCTTCTTTTTGGAAGGTTACAAATATAGTGCGTTGCGCCGCATCTTTGATGCGTTCTACAGTTTCTCTTGCTTCTTGATTCATCAGTATCTACTTCCTGGTTGTCCTGGCTCATTGCTGTTGGTGCAAGCCAGAGTGTGGTCTGTTGCGTGTGGACAACGTTTGTTGCCACACGTGGCACATACAATCATTCTTGTTGTGTCCTGAGTACAAGTATAGCAGTGACACGTGATTTCTGCAACCTTGTTCTTACCAAAAATACGATCAAAGTTGTTGCCAAATGTGGTTTGATCTACACTGAAAGGTCTTGGCGCTGACCCTTTTCCTCCATCACCCATTGGTTACCTCGTCCTTTGTGTATTTAGACCAGTCTGTGAATACTGAACGATTTTTTAGTTTGTGTACGCTATGGCACCAAACTCCAGGATTGGTTGCACGAAAGTCTCGATCATCGATCTTGATGGTGGCATTGTAATTGAGCATCTGAATGTAAGGCACCTTGACACTGATCATGGGAATGAAGTTGTTGTATTCACAAAACATTCCTTCGTGAAGACCTTCCACACAGGCCACATCAATGTCTAGTGTACAAAGATATTCGCGATCCAAGAATGGGTAGATCATCTGTTCCCAAGGACGCCATACGTCCAAGTCATTGACTCCGCACAAAGGAAAGCTCTGATTGGCACCAAAGTAGATGTGTCGAATATGTTTTGACTCATCCTCGTAACTGGCAAAGTCATCGATCCAATCTTGGATTTCTTGTACAGGCTGAACACCCACAACAAACAACGTTTGTAGTCCAAATGCAGGCGTGTGTTCTACCTCAGTGCCAGTAAAGAATTTTACTGTTTCGTGACCAGCTCTAATCATATCATTCTCCAAATAAGTTGTCGTTCAATACCGGTTGTGCTTTGGGTTTTTTTTCGGGTTTGTCGTTGCCCAGGTTGCCCACAATTTCTATATGACGATTGGCCATGGTACGTGCGTTTTTGGCCTTTTTACCTTTGAATCCGCGTGTGCCCACAATCTCCATCCAGTAGCTGTCGTACTGTTCAATAATTTCTTCAGCAGTGGCTCTATCAGGAGCAGCAAATATGGCCTCCACAATATCTTCGAACAATTCTTGTGTAGGAGCACTGTAACGCATCATGGCCGGATGCTCTCCAGCATCAAAACGTCTGTTGGCTTCTTGTACAGCAGTCAAGTGCATCCAGACATTATGACCCATCAACAATGCATAACTGAAACTGTCCCACGATGTCCGGCCTTCTTTGCCGTTCTTGTTGACATCTCCGGGCGCATAGATACAGATATCTTTCATCTTGAGCATATCACTGATGGGGCTTTCTTGCCAAGTGTCATAAATTTTGTCAGCCACAACACCCGAGGACCACTTGCGTGTGTCTGTGGCATATCGCTTGTCATCGGCTGATGGAGCCATTCGGTACGACCATTTTGAGTCGTGTTCAAACACATTTTCAAAGTACACCTGTCCATTGGCAGTGGCGAGGAATGGGCTGGCACAATCAAAGGAAATAGTAAAAGCCGGATTAACGTATTTTCTAACTGCCCTTTGAATCACGGTGAGTAGCACAGCCCATTCCAACTTTGATGTGCCCAAAAAGTGCATCCAATCATGTATGCCTTCCTGTAACAAATTATCATAGCGCAAGGCCACTAGGCGTCGCAATACCAAGTGTACATCACACATGTTCTGTCCACCCATGCTCCACCCATCAAAATGTGTATCTGGATACTTGACAGGATCACAGTACTCTTTCATGATATCGTACCACTGGTCGGCACTGTCGTGGTTGTCACCTTGCAACACATTCAAGAATCGGGCTCCGCCGTTGTTTTTTCCTCGACGATGCCGCATAAAATATTCATTGTTGAATTTGGTGGCATCCACAGCTTCTTGCAATGTGGTAATTTGACAGGCCTTTGATGCTTTCTTGTCATGAATGACCCAAGTGGGAATATCAAGAATCATGCCATAATCAGCAACACCATCCATCCATTTGAGAACGGCATCTCTCTTGCCTTGTGCCTTGGTACAACCAGAGTTGGCACGCCAGTCACCTTCCCACAGGCCTTTGGCAATTTGGAATCCACCAGAGTCACCCAACATAAATGTTCCAGGCTCACGATTACGCACCATGTCTTCTGCCCAGTCTTGTTTGGTCAAATCTAGATTGGCGTGACCACCCGAGTACAGACTCCACCGATATGGAAACAAGGCCTGTTGACTATTGAGCCAGTTCATTTGTTCTAGATCTGTGAGTCCTTGTGGGAAACGTGCAGGATCCACATACTGCTCGTTTCTTTGTTTGCCTATAAAGGTTGCATAGAAACCAGAAATCGCAGGTAAGAATACTGCATAGTCATTTTGTTTTGCTGTTAGATTATCTTGCTTCATAAAATTTTATTTTGTCCATTAGTTCAAAGTCACACCAGAACCATTTGTTTAGATTATACTTTTTATATTGGTCATTGTCAATGACATATTTGATAAATTCTTTAAAACATTTTTTCTGATATCCAGTAGTGCCATAATCACCTTGGCTAACATTCTCTGCAGTTATGTCTGCAAAGTTATTAGTATAGCCTCTAGAGGCCAATAAATGAGAAAAATTCTTGTTGAATTCTTTATCAATTTTGATCCACGTACATCTATTTAGATCGATATTGCGAAGAAATACGCATTGTCGGTCGGTATGATCATCAAAAGTTATACGATCAAATATAATTGACATACCCAATTTTTCACCTAGCAAAGGCCACAAATCATAATTAAATGGTTCGCAGATACTGTCAACTGCATTAACATTATACATCAACAAGTATTCAAATATACCACTGGCCCAACGGTCAATCGGATCTCTCCAGGCCACAACAATGTTGGCATCTGGATAGTCATATACAGAAGCAAACTGCCAATCGATATCTGTTAGTCCAGCCTTAACCGTCGAACTTGAATTCTTGGGTATATTTAGATAAAATGTTTTTTTATCAGGGCTGATTAATCCTTCGCCCAAGGAGTGCCCTCTATTGGCCCAGATACGATTCCAGTTGAGCTCGACCTTACTATCGGTTAATGTAATAAAGTCAAGCTCTTTGTAACTGAAATTTAATTCCATTACTTTTTCTGTGCTGGAAGAATATAGTTGTATTCAGCAATGCCTGAATCCACAGTGATCATGGCGGCACCTTCGTCACTGATCTTAAGAGTTTTGTCTCCAGTTTGTGCCAGGATAGCCATCACTGCTGCCACAGGCCAATCCCAAGGCTTGGACAAAGAACCCGATACTCCGGCTTGGAACACAAAGTTGCCTGAGTGACTGCCTGGATCGCCAAAATAAAATATCAAATTACCATTTTCAACCTTGGCCACAAATGTGGTTTCTTCACTGTTGGCACTGGCCTGTGCTCGTAGACGAGTGATACCTGCCACTGTGGGCACAATGTCTACACCCCACTTGACACCTTTGAATTTGACTGACTTGAGTTTGTCGTTGATAATTTCTGCCATCATAAAACGATAGTCGTTTTTAAAGTCACCTGTTTTGTTTTCAAAGTGAATGCCTGACAGTACATCCACACCATTACGGTTTTGTGTGACCACAGTGATCTTGGGATCTTCTCGGTAGTCCTCAAGATTCAAAATAGTTTTTAGTTTGCTCAGATTGGGCATACCAAATGTACCAATAAATTCTGGTACTGGATTTTTAAATCGTGCCTGCACAATAACGCTTTTGTCTTCGGCCAGGCCGTCAATGGTGGTTTCTGTGTCAGTGCCGGTAATTTTAATTAGGTCAATGAAACCAAGCCCGTGAGTATGTTGTACGATGTCTAATAGATAATCTCTCATAAGTTCTCCGTGTTGAGTAATGTTGAAGTATACTAGACTATGCGTGGAATGTCAAACAAAACGGGGACGAATTTCACCTAATGCCTGATGTGCTTTGACCGTTTCTAAATCACCAGGACAACGAAGTTCAATCCAATTCAACACACCCGAATTGAATGATTCTGTGTGTGCTATTTCAAAACCCACTTCTTGTGCCATGGCAACCAATTTACTGCGTGGCACATAACTGTTCCAGCGACCTTCTGCATAGGCGGCACCTGTGGGTGTTTCGCCATCGTTGTAGGTAAACATCAAAGTTCCGCCGGGACGTAACAATTTGAGCAGACCTTTAAGATAGATATTGATCGTTGGTAATGCTAGGTAATTGAAGTAATCCCAACTAAAAATAAATCCAAACTGATTTTGGGGCAACGCTGAAAAATCTGGTATGACATTGATGATGTACTGTCTCAGTCTACTTTGATACAGTCCCGAAAACTGTTGGGAAGTTTTTTCAAGGAAACGTCGATCTAGATCTACCAGATACAATGGATCGCCGGCAACAAGATGCGATGTCATTTCTCCAGTGTTACAACCCAGTTCCATTCCTGGGTAATGCCAGTCGCTATAGTAGCGTATACGATTGATCAATAGGTCCTTGGCATTGTCTGGCACACTCATTGAACGATTTATTCTATGTTCGTGATTCATCATGGACCTATTGAGTTCTTCGTCATAGGTACCACTAAACAACTCATAGGTCACCAGTTCAATGTGTTGATCCAATTCGCGAATAAACTGTTCTCTAGTGCCGTGTTGTGCCTGGATCCGTTGAATTAGGTCAGTGTATGAGGTGATGTTTTGATGTATGTATTCAGCATACGCAGGTGATAGATCACGTTCTAAATCAGTCAATTGAGATACCACTTGTGTCAATTCCGTAACGGTACAATCCACGTTGTATTCATCGTGCAGGCGTTGTCGAAATTTTACTAGATCATACAGTTTCATTGATATACACCATCTGGTGTATATATTTATTCGAAAGTAAACAGTGCATCAAAAGTAGTGGCAATTTGAGTATTTTCATTGATACGCCAATCTAGCACACCCAGCAAGTTTTCTACCTTTTGATCCACAATGGTGGTCTCCATCAAGGTATCATCAAACGGCAAGTCCTTGAACCACTGTGGAATATGTGTTTCATCTGTGGGATAGCCCACCGAAGTATAACCCAAGGGATTATCTTTGAGTTTGCACACAATGGTTTTCATACCATCAATGATGCTCAGGCTGTACTGATCTCCATGCATCCGGCGCAGAGTATTCCAGTTCATTGCGGCTCTCACGTGCCCAGGCATATTGGCTTTGCCCAGTCGTTCTTCTTCTTTGGTATAGTTGGTCAAATTGTTCACACGCTTGGGTGTGCCTTTTTCCCAGGCCGGTCGGTCTTGGAACGCATACTTGAAGTCTCGAACCTTGTTGAATATGTCTTCTTTGTTGGCACCAGTCAACACATCCAACAACAACTCGCTCAAAAAGTCTTGTACAACCTTGGGAGTATCCGATCGTTTCAGGTCCAAGCCCATGGCTTTTACTTTGCCAGGTTTGCCGTGGGTGTCCAGTCGTTTGCCTTCTAGATCTGTGATCAACACAGCATAACGTTTCTTCTTGATAAACAGGCCCTTTTCGGCCACCAGTTCACGACCACCTTTGATCAGCGATCCATTGTCTCTGGGCACGTGACAAGCACGTTCCATGAACGCAGGAAAACTATCGTTTACTTGATCCGCGATCTGGTCGTAGAGTTGGATACATGTTTCTTTAGACCACTCCATCCGCCCGCCAAGGACTTCCTCTTTGACTGCGGGCCAGGCTGAGAAATAGCACGAATCGGTATCGCCGTAAATAATTGCCGGACCAGTGTGGTCGTATGTGCCGAAGATGCACTCGTTGATGTATGCGTCCATGTGCCTAGCGATGATGCGCCCAGTGAGCGTAGTGCTTTGGCCAATGCGTTTATCGAAGAACCGACAGCCCGGGTTGAGGATCGCCCCGTAAAGACTGTTGAGGTTAATTTTTTTGACAAGTTGTCGTTTGTCCCAAAACGCAATGTCCTCAGCAGTTTCTGCGGCTTTCTTTTTCGCTTGCATTTCTTTTCGTTCAGCATACCATCTCTCCAATAGTCCAGGCACAACGGCCTTTTGTTCATAACTAAAAATAGTTCCATTAGCACTCAGCATCCAGGGTTGATTGCTGTCAAATATCATGCGCCACACATCTGCGGCACTCATCACATCGCTAGATTTGTCGTGTTCCCAGTCAATGGTCAGTTCTGTTCCGGCTTGGCATTCCATGACCGCAGTATATTCAAGAGTACCAAACATGTTTTCCCAGGCATCAGCAAAACTGCTACCTGAGGCCATTTTGTCCTTGATATACCTGTCGGTCATGATCGGCCGGAGTTGTCCAACGATGGACTCTTGGGCCATGTTAAGAGCACGGATCGCTGAGGGGTACAGCGAGTTGATGTCGATTGCACCAATGTATTCGTGTATTCCTTTTTTGGGGAAAGCAACATAGGCACCTGCGGCTTGTGTATCACCATGATCATCTTTTCCTTTTCTGTTAGGGACAACTAGTCCTCGTTGATGTGCTTCGTTAATAATCGCTTGCTCAGTAACGGCCACTGCACCCATGGTGGTTTGCAGTAGCACAGTATTGTCGTGTGCCAGTTCATTGGCCAGATCAAGAAAGCGTAGCTTCTTGTCCAGTTTGGCCAACAACAGGGTGTCTTGTCTGTTGTAGTCAATGAACTTGGGAAAATCTTTGTTGTACAGTTGATCCAGGGTGCCTTCGTATTGTGTTTTACGTTCTTCTAGCTCATACTCGCCAATGGCATCTAGACTATAACTGTGACGCTCTTCATAGGTGTACTTGCGATACAGTTGCATGTAGTCCAGATGCACACGACCCAACAGGTCAAATGTGATGTTCTCAGCACCAAAACGTTCAAAGGTGCGTTGCTTGGGCAGTTGATTCCACAAACAGAATCTGCGTGTGTCGTCTTTGCTCAAGACCTTGGTGATACGCATGACAGTGTAAGGAATGTCAAAACCTTCCGAGTTCCAACCTGACAAGATATCTGCATCATCAATCAAGTCTAGGAAAGTGTTGAGCATGTCCTCTTCACGTTCAAACAAGAAACAGTTTTCATATCGGTCACAAATCTCTTGTGCAGTCTGCCATGTATAGCTCTTGGGAGGAACAACTAGAGTAACCAACTTGTCCATCCAGTCCAAATACAAACTGATGGCAGTGATGGCATTGAAAGGATCTTCGGGCTTGCTGTAGCCACGTACAGGATCAAAGTCTACCTCAATGTCAAAGAACGCTGTTTGTAGTTTAGGTGATGAGGCACCAATATAGTTTTCTTCCAGACAGCGAAAGATGGGATTGATATCTGATTCCCAAAGACGTTTGTTGGAATTTAGTTTTAATTCCTTTTGGAATTCTTTGTTGTTGCGACTGTTGAATCTGCTGACCGGAGTGCCATACACTGTGCGGAACTTGCCACGCGGGTCATCATAATAGAACACATAGTTGGCAGGATACTCTCGGTAGGTACGTTCTCCACCAACACGTTCTACCACGTGAATACGATCTTTGGCACGATCGTAAAGTGCGTCAATATAACTCATTTGTTCTCCTTGTATAATTTTGAGCTTACACTTACTCTACATGCCGTTTATAGTCCGGCGAGACTATGTGTATTTACGCTACCAACATTCTCACCAGACCTATTGTGTCGATGGTGGTAAGCAGGCAATAATTAGCCAGCATACCAAAGGAACGACGACTATAAGCGCACCAAGCATATATAGCACAACCTGCAATCCAAATGGGGTATAAAGCCAAGAGAGGTGGTGTTGGAACGGTGAGTGCCATAGTGATAGAACAGCCAATGCTAATAGCCCAAGCAAGGACCTCAAGACAAAAACGAATTCTATTACTCTTGTAGTCTTGGCTGATCCAGTCACCGATTCCATTTACGATACCTATCAAAGGGTCTTGCCTACAGTTTCCAAGATGGTGTTGAGTTCGTCGTGATCACGATTGGTTTCGCCCAACCGTGCCTTGTGTGCAATACGTATTGCTTTTTTGAGCGTGGCTGGTTTGATTTCTAATTCTTCAGCAATGGCCTTGACAGTATCATTTAGGCCTTCGTTGAGGTCCTGAACTTCTTGCATGACCTGCATACCTTCATTGATCAATTGTGTGAGTTTGATTTTGGCATCGCCGTTGAAACTACGATTGTAATCCGACATGAGTATCTCCTGTAAAAACACTATTATACACAGTGTGTTGTACAAAAGCAAGAGGAAAATGCTCACTTTATGGGTTCACGGTAGCGAATCGTTACTACCAAGGCCAGCAGCCGGCCGCCCTCGCAACTAGTGCGGTCCTAAGGGTGTTACTTTTTCTCTGCAGGTCTTTCGATCGCAGGTGGAAAATAGGGTTCAATCACATAATGGGTGGCGGTCCACCAACCAAACGCAGTTATAAATCCGTATAAAAAAATTTCGATGATCATGATAATATCCTTTCTTTGATGAGCTCAACAACCTGATCGCTGAGTACCACTTCATAGTGGTTGTATTCAATTTCAATTAACTCCATGCCTTCGGCATGATGACGCTGGCTATCAACTGTGACAATGCCATCATTGGCACCGTGTATCCAAGGAGCCGAGCCACGCACTGTGACAACGTTGGTCCAAGGATGCTGAATTTTGATTTGGTCGGCGTGTCTCATGGGCCACGACGCAGATCCTATGTCGCGCAACAGTCGACTGAATGGCAAAAAGTATTTGGCAAAGTCTGCACTTTCAGCACCACCATAGGGTGTGCTCAGGGTCACTGCACCCAACACCTGATGGGGAATAAGATTGGCCAAATGTAACGCATAGATGCCGCCCAGGCTGTGTGCCACAAAAAAGATACGGTCAATGCCTGCCAGTGCCGTTTGCATTTGTACAAGATTGTTTTTGAATCCATGGTGACTGTCATAGTTGAGCACCATGTCCTCACCACCAATGTGTTCACGTAGGTAGTTGAAACTTTCGATGGTGGCACTGGCACCGTGTATGTAGACCAACATATTATTCTCTATACTCCGGCCATAACTGTTCAAACTTCAAAGGAAATGTAGGCCAATATTTTGTTTCCTGTATTTGATGCCACGAATAAAGATAATCAGTATTGAGTTTTGCACTCTGTATAGATCTAAGACTGTTTGCCATATCTGATAAAAATTTTCCGTTGACATGATCAATTGGGTCCTCTGAAGGATTTTGTTCAGTTGCCTGCCCAGGATGAAATTTTATAGATTTTTCCAATTGATCAATTGCTTGTTTTAAATATTTATTTGGCAACAAACTCACAGACAAAACATCTGGACTTGTTAATTGATTCCATCTCATATCTGGTAAGTTATAATCTTTAAAATATTCGTGTAATTTGACCAAATCTAATGCATTGTATATACAATATTGACTGGTAATACCGATACGATGATTGGGTTTATCTGCAACTGCTTCTTGCAGGTATTTGAGATTTTTGTACATCAATGCCCAACTACTTCCGTGCCTGACATAGTCAAATTGATCTTCAACTGTTTCAAAACTAACGTCCCACATCACTTTTTCTTTTAACAACAATTTTTTAAAAATTTTATTATTTTCTAATGGAACGCTAAGATTGGTGATTACATTAATATGTACATCGTTGGACACCAAATCCAACAACAACTCATTTTCTTTTTGAAGTAAAGGTTCGCCACCTAACAAGGCAATGTTTTTCAATGTTGAATTGTGTTGTTTGATAAAATTCACAATGTCACTGATGGTATCAGTATAATCAATTCGTTCCTGGGGTTTCTTATCAAGCATGGCCCATTGACTACTTGAAGTTTGATTACAATACACACAGCTAAGATTACAAGTATTACTCCAGCGTATGTCTAAATTTTGCAAATAAAAATCCCCAATATTGGTCACGTTCAAAGATTTAGATTCAGCAATATCATTGTACCAGGTACGTTCACTGTTGTTTGAAAAATTTTCTGCAATCAAACAATTTTTACAGTTACTATCTGTTTGATTGTTTACCAGATTATGTTTAATGTCAGTTAATACATTTGACTGTATTAATTCGGTAATTGGAATTTTTCTTAAATTACCAATGTTGGTATTTGCACCACAACAAGTTTGGTATGATCCGTTGGTGGTTATATGGATATTGGTCCAAGGCGCATAGCAGAAATTTTTTCCAATGGCGCCATCTAATCGAACCGACATAAAGTTATTTTAAAACAGATTTCAACATCCACGAATGTTTACGATGTGCATCTTGACGATCAGCATAGAAGTTGCTGAGGCCGTATTCGTGTTGGTTGTCAGCAAGATTATACACAACCTTGAACATTTCACACATCTTTTCGCTGTCGGCCAACAGTTCCTGCATCATGTCGCTGGCAGGACGAACCACTGTTTCGTCAGGGATTTGGCTCAACATGCTAAGACGTTCAAAGCTGGCAGGAGTGTAAGCACCCAACTTGCGAATGTTTTCTGCAAACGGGTCGATACTGGCATAAACTTCTTCGTAAATATTACCAAACAGTTCGTGATACTGCGGGAAGTTCGACCCTTCTACATTCCAGTGAAAGAATTGTGCTTTAATAAAGAAAGCATATTCACTGGCAAATGCTACCTTACTGGCTTTGATTAAATCTTCCATTATCTACCTTGTCCTCTGTATGCTTTGAAGCTGGCCCGCTTGGTTTTGTTCATGGTGCTGGTCTTGGCACGTGTGCAGGCCTGACTGGTCTTTTTGACCACACGTTGAATTTTTGATGTTGTTGCAATTTTTGCCATAGTTGATCTCCTTGTTAAATGTCGTATCCTGCGTGACGCATCTGCATTAAATGACGCTCAATTGACTCGTCTAGGTCTTCCTTGACTGAACCTTGATTTTGTGTTTTTAATATCTTGCCCTGGAATCGTATTACCATATTTGAAAAATACACATCATTGGCTTCCAAACGATCGGTTACAAAATCCGATGCCTGATACATTTGTGATTTGGCATCACCTTTGAAACGTCCTGTCAAATCAAATTCTTTAGAGTCACCATCAATGAATACTGTGACCATCAATTTGTTTGGATCTGCCTGATCAGCGGCCTGTGCCATACCGCCCACGGCAGCACCAGCAGCCACAGCACCTGCACCTCGTAGAAATCCTCTACGGCTGATGTCTTCGTTCATGTCCATGTCTCTAGTCAAGGGCTGTTGATGCTTGGGTTGCAGTAGAGCCTGACGCCGTTTGTTGGTGTGTTGACCGCCTGCACCACTTGAACGTTTGGCAGCCAATATGGCGTGTCCAGGATCTCTGGGCTTGGGCATCTTTGGTGTGGCACGACCCATGCTTTCCGCCACACCTTGCTTATTTAGAAGTGCATCTTGATATGCTCTTGTAGCAGGACCTAATACACTATGTACCTCATTGGCAAACCCTGAAGAATATTGTTCTTTGCCACTTGAAATCACATCTGCCCATCTAACAACGCCATCTAAATAGTTAGACCATTTTTGTGTCGCAGGATTATCTTTAAGTTGCAATGCAACATCTTTTACTTGTTGAGCAAAATATCGAGGATTTTGTGGTGCTTGTCTAGATGCGGCCATCTTTAAGATATCAGTCAATCCAGCCAATACATCCGAGTTTTCATTAATTGCATAGCCTTCCGCCATACCTTTTTTAGTATCAAACTGTGCCACAGGCTTGCCATTGACCAGAGCCATGATAGGGGCGCCCGGCATCTTGGCTTGTATAAATTTAACATCAGGATGCTGTTGTTGAATGCTGGCCATCCAGGATTTACTATCTTGGCCTGTGCTTTCTTTTACACCTTTTCTAGTATAAGTTGGAAGGGTTGCAACATATGCTTGCATCTCATCTCTGGCCGCTTTGCGATGATCTATACCTGTTTGTAAAGCCTTATTGAACTCTGGATTGAACTTGCCTGTCCCAACAGGCTTGACACCGCCTGTGCTATTGTTGTTGCCATCAGTACCTTGCTCTACTTTTACCCAAGACAGTGTTTTACCATCGGGCAACGTGGCACGACATGGTCCGTCAATCATTTTTGCACAAACAATTTTAGCGTCTGGAAATTTAGTTTGAACTAACTGTAGCCATCGTTGTTGAGTAAGACCTTTGTCATTGACTGCACGACCGATACCAGTTTCACCTAACTTCTTTGGTTCAACATCAGTTGCATCATCATTCTTATAACCCAGTGCTGGTGGTTTTTTATATGGTAATTGTTGGCTAGTGTGCCATTGTTGTGGTCTAGTGAAACCCGGCTTGAGTGGTGAACCGGTATCTTGGTCAAAGTCATCTTCGGGTTCTGCAGTGGGTCGCTGTGGGCGACCGGGTCTTTGTGGGCGTGTAGGACGTTCAGTATTGAATTGTTCTCTTTCTGCTTGACGCATATTGAATTCGGCTTTCATTTTAATCAATTCATGCGTGTCGGCATGTAGAATCTTTTCCATGTCTTGCATGTGTGACATTTGTAGTGTACGTAATTCTTGGGTGTATTGTTTATCAATCTTTGCCATCTCATGTTTACGTTCGGCTTCTGTATTTGCTTTTTCCCATGCAAATCTTTCCATCTCCATTTTTTCTTTATGAAGTTGTTGACGCTGTTCTTCAAAGTCTTGTTTAGCCTGACGTTGCAGTTCTCTACGCCCGCTTGCACCTATGTTTAATTCATCTTCCTGATTTTGTGCTTTTACTCTTGCGGCGTGTAGAATATCATCAAGTTGATCTGGTGTCTTATTCAATGTGTTGTAACTATCGATAATTCCGGCTTTAACTAACGCATCACGCTTTTGATCTCTAGTCATCTCATCCCAACCTTGTAATGCAGAATGGTTGACACCCTCCGCCACACCTTGCATTAATCCAGCTTTTTGCATCGCTGCCGCTGTAGATGGGCCAACTTTCATAGCAGTGTCTACTATTTTGCCATCCTTTATTAGAAGATAACGTGCCGGACTTCTAATAATAGCAGATCCATTGCTGCCACGATTTAAGGTGTAGCTTATACCACTTTGTGTATCTAAAACTGCGTTGACTGTGTGTCCGGCAACATCTATGGTTGTTAAAACAAATCCGTTCCCTAATTCTTGCTGTTGATCAGCTTGTACTTTACTTGCCGCGCCAACACCAGCGGCTCCCAACGCGGTTGCACCCAATCCTCGTAAGAATCCTCTACGATCAATTTCATCTAACTGATCTTGAGACTCAAATGGTGTCACAGGTTTCTTTTTAACTCTGGCAACTCCGCCTGCGGGGCTAACTCGCGTGGCCAATCTATTGTTGCCTAGGCTTTTGGTTTCTCTGTCGTCACGCTTGAAGTTTGGATTTTTGTTGTAGAAGTCTTGACTTTGCTTGTTCATCCGGCTAGTGTCTTTTTCACCTTCCGCCACACCTTTATCGTCCGGTTTAATGAATTGTATTTTGCGGCGCATTCTCATAGCATCAATTGCTTCACCTGGATCGTGTTGCCATACTATCTTACCCGTACCATCAATAATTTTCCAATCAGCATCAAATGACTTAGGATCAGCGGTCCGTAAAAACTCTATTTCCTCTTTGGCTTGATCAAAAGTTGAAAATTCCTCTATAAATTCATTGCTAATATACATTTTGAATGGCCCAAATCCACCTTCACCGGGCGCAAATTCGTTCAGTGAACCTTCCGACACACCTTGCTGTTTATGTCGCTTGGCATCGTTCTCGCCTTGCTTGATGGTGGCCTTGACAATGCCCTTGAAACGTTTGTTGCCGCGTTCAACGTCACCACGTGCATCAGCAGCCGACGCATCTGTACCTGCGGCCTTTTTGTAGTCGCCTAGAATTTTGTTGCTGATCTCGTCCAACTGTACATCACGAGCTTCAGCAACTACACCGTTGTTGCCCACGCCCATCATTGTGACCGGTTTCTTTTTACTTTCCCAACGACTGGTGCCTGAGCCAATGGGACTGGCTGCACTCTGCACTTGGTTGTCCATGACACCTGTGGTTCCTGGTGCCGGAGGTCTCTTGGGTGCTTCAAACAAGTTATACAAATTCATTTTATACAGTTCCTGGTGGTTTGGCGGCAGCGGCCTTTTCTTGTTGATTGGCCTTGTCAATCATCATTTTCAATGATGTGGCCATCTGCGGATTCTTCATAACATTGGCCAATTGCGGTGCTAGTGTACTGGCAATTTTTTGATCAGCAGGATTTAATTGTGTACCAGTATCAGCTTTGGTCATGGTGTTAGTGGCCTTGGTAACATCCAGTCCTGGTACACTGGTCTTTAGTTTTGCTAGACTCTGTTTGAGTGCTGCCGCGGCCTTGGGATCAACTGGTTGTGCAGGCGTAGTCTGTGCTGGATTACCAGCCGCAGGTGCTGTGGGCTGTGGAGGATTGTTGGCGCCCAGTTCAGTTATTTTGTCAGGTGACTTTTTGTAATTTTGTTTCTCTATGCCCTGACGGATATCATCTTCAAGATCATTCACAATCAAATGTAGCAGTTCTTTGGCAGCACCGTCGCCCCAGGTTAGACTTTTGACAATGGCGTGTGCGCCTTCTTTACCAACTCGGTCAACTATGTTTGTCAGTAGTTCTTTGGTCAAATGCGGCAGGCCTTCTGGATCACCTTCGTTTTCCTTTACACCAAGTTCTTTTTCCCGACGATACTCCTCAGGACCGCGGTAGACTTTTTCTTTGGGAGCCTGTGCCTGTTGCTGTTGTCTACGAGCCAGCAGTTTGGCAGAGAATTCGTCTGCCGGTGCTGTTTTATTTTTGGCAGGCGTCTTGGTACTAAATCCAAATATACCTTCGCCTAGACCTTCTAGTTCTTCTGCGGGCCAGGATTGGTAACTGTTACCATTCACGTCACCGGCACGTACCACAAACACACCGCCGTTGTCGTAGCCGCCTTCGTCTTCGCCAATTTCCCAGCCCATTCGAGCCAAGACCTTTTCAATTTGCATTTGTATGGCTTCGTCGCCGGCCCACCACATTCTAGCGTACTTGTGCAAGGCATCGTCTTCACCACCGCTGTCACCGTCATCGGC
>Ga0187843_10000753_pt1 | contig 21753 bp, 19 predicted proteins | sample SpaLakP09_SKY_43_FD_134516 | JGI IMG/M metagenome (GOLD analysis project Ga0187843, IMG submission 134516) | Oligotrophic lake water microbial communities from Sparkling Lake, Wisconsin, USA - SP09_SKY_43 | ecosystem: Environmental > Aquatic > Freshwater > Lake | place: USA: Sparkling Lake...
TGATTATAGATTTCACCATTACACATCCAGGCAAGTCCATCACCCTGCATGGGCTGCATTCCGGATGAATTTAGGCCATTAATGGCAAGTCGTGTAAATCCGAGCTGAAAACGGTCCCCTTCTAAAAGGCGCCCCCCTTCTGGACCACGTCCCGCCAGTTTCTTAAGAAGACTTTCTGCGCGCTCGGTTAAAATCTTAGATCCAAGTATAGCTAATATACCACACATTCTTATTCTTAAGTTGTATTATTTGTTTAGACTCTAGTAGATATGCAGCAATCATTTGCCAACCCATTTAGACGTAACAATACTGTAAAAAAAACTAATAATATACGTAATAAGACACTTGATAAATATATCATAGACAATGAAGATGATTTACTTGATGAAGGCACAATTATAAGATATATGAAATTTCCTAGAAAAAGTAATTCTGGAAGTAGAAATAACGCTGTTAGACGTGTATTAAGGGAGCTTATAAGTTCGCATACGTTAGACAGTGATGTAGAAGGTCTCCTATTAGAATATATTATTAAGAAAAACTCAGGACTTACAAATAGCCAGAAGGCTAATTTTTTATTATATAAGACTTCAAAAGAAAATATTAGTAAATTAGTTAGAAATATAAGAAATAGATCTAACCGTACAAGAAATAACCGTAGCAACTCTAATAATGATCCTCAATAATTATTTCCCGAACAATTAGAAATGCCCTTAGACGCAAGTGATAGACTACGTAAGGTTCAAGAAACTGTTCTTTTTACTGGGTATGTTAAATCAAAGCCAAATGTAAACGTAAGTAGCTGTACAACTTTTTACAAAACAAATACAAAAAATTTCAATACCTACGCATATAAGTCACAAATAGAAAGTGGGCGTATTTACTTTAGTACATGTATAGGGTCTACTTAGATGGACCCCCTTAGGGCAGTTATATTAGACAATGATGAAACAACAGGATCCTATCTTATTGTATTATCAATAATAAAGACTATAAATAGTCTTGGAAATATAGATATTGAATATTTCCATTATATTCTTGAAAAACTTTCTTTTTGGATGTTAAAAAATTCTATCTTTCGTCCAGGCCTTGTAGATTTTTTAAGAACTCTTAGAGATTTAAGAAAGGCTAATAAGATTGACGCAATTGTAATGTATACAAATCAATATGAAATAAACACTTCAATATTTACAAGCCTTCCACGGTGTATAGAATATATGTTTACCTTTTTGGTTCCAGGTTTTAAATTTGATAACATTTTGACACGACCATCTACCTCTGTAACAGTTAATAACGTAATTCCTAAACAATTTAAAAGAGTATTAGATCTTTATCCCGAACGGCCGAGTGATATTAGTCAAATACTATTTTTTGACGATTTAGCGGTTCCCTTATACATACGCACGGATGGTATAGATGTATATTGTGAATCGGCAAGAGTTCTTGTGGAGCCATATTCATGTATTCTTTATAAGGAAGAAATAGAGGAGTGTGTTAAAATCTGTTTTGATAATAATGTTGATAATGACTTTATTTTAAATGTAGTACAATATTATTCATATCAGTTTAGACAGATTCAAACATCTATAAATTCAACCTCATGTTCGTATTTTACAGACTTAATTAAAACTAAATATGATTTAGATGGAAAAAACATTAACTGAACGTTTAGAAGAATCTATGCGAATTCTAAAAAAAATTCTAGCCCTTGGCATACAAAGGACTGACCCCTCATATCAGGAACTTAGTAAGGTCTTCTCAATCTGGGTAAAGACTGGTACCCAATGGACAGGAACCATTAATTTTTATAATTATGGAAGAAATGCTGAGGTAGTTCTTCCAAGTGAGAAGCATAGGGCCGCAACTTGTAATTTATTATTATATAAATAGATATGCAACAAACTGAAAGTATATTATATATTAAACAAAATAGTAATAAATTAGTTGTATGCTTTGGAGGTTTAGTTGGTAGTATAATGAAAATGCCAGTTTTTGAATTTAGAAATTTTTTAAATAAAACTATCCCGAATTATTCATCCTTATATCTAATTGATACAAATCAATGTTGGTATCATAAAGGATTAAAAGGTCGTACACATAATATACCATCAACAATAAGATTTTTAAGAAATAAAATAAGAATATATAGTGAAGTAACATTTATAGGTGTTAGTATGGGAGGATATGCTGCAATACTATTTGGTTCCTTATTGAATATTAAAAATGTTATTTCCTTTATACCACAGACTATTATTAATAGGAGTCATGCAAAAACTGTAAATAATAAATATTTTAATCTTAAAAAATTTATTAATACTACAACAAATTATCAAATTTATGGTAACCTAAGTTGCCCTGCGGGAAATAATCATTCAATATCACATTGTAATAATATAAATATTTATGATAATGTAACTTTAATTGCACGTGATCATTTATGTATTAAACAAATGAGAGCTAGTGGTGAATTAGAAAATATTATTAAAAGTGTTGTAAATTAATTATCTTAGTAAGAAAATAACAAGCTACCACGGCCTCCATAAATTTTTAAGACATTATAGGTTTCTGCCCAGACATAGATCCATTTTTGCCCTCCATTAATTCCAAGGCGCAGTTCCTTCTTATTAATACGATTCATATTTGCCTCTCCAAATAAAACAGAGGGCTCAGTATAACCTGATTGCATTCCAAAGGGTATACAATACATATAACGATTGATCCATGGAGATTTGCGTTCCTCAAGGCTCGGTAAGATACTTCTGTATAATGCGCAGTTTTCTGTACTTGTACGGACGTATGAACCTTCATAAACAAGTTCAATTAAGTTAAAGGGTTCAGAACCACGGTCAACAAATCCTGATCTTAGGTCTAAGCCATCTAGGCCCCTACAATCTGGCCACCATAGTTGTCCATTTCCACTTAGATCTGCTGTGGCCAAAAAATAGGCATTATATGACGAGGCATAATAATTCTGTGCCATAAAATACAGATGCCTTACAGGATTTTGTATTTCAAAGGGTATCTGATAAAAGGGCGCACGTTTACTATCCTTAACATCAAGGGCAACGTGTTGAACAAGTGGAATTTCAATATCTGCTATACGAAACCGATTTGCTTCTGGCTTATCAAGATATATATATTCAGCAAGTAAGTAGGTATCGCCTAATTCTAGACTGGTTGGCATACTTAGTCCATTAAGCTTAGACGCAGGTCCATTATAGTTTAGACCAGGAATTATTTTACCGGCTGGATCAGAATAGTAGAAGGAACTTCCCAACATAGGCCATAAGGAGGAACCTTCAGTACCTGCTACGCATGTTAGGGAACGTGATTCTGTATAATAAAGACTATTAAGTGGCCGAAACTGAATAGACACACGAATCTCTTCTACATGAAGACTATCAATTGGTAGGGCGGCACCAAGGTCTCCTCTACTAAACCAAAAGGGTAGGGGAACAATAACTTGTAAGGGTGATGTGCTATGTCCAAGACTCGTCTCGCCAAAGCCATTTTGAACACGTCCTATCATCTTATTTACATCTAAGATCTTCTCAAGTGGCGTATTATATTCATCCATAACTTCTAAAAGACGACTATCTAGAGTTTCTATTATATTACCTCCAAAGGAAACTGTTGCCGTTGCCACAAGGGCATGACCAAGGCTATTTGTCCATCCAAATCTTGGTCCGACAATATTTGTTATATTTGAAAGTGGTGCCTGTTGACTATAAATATCGGGCATAGTTGCGACAAGATAAAGGCGGGTAATAAGTTCACCCTTTTTTAGTAAGCGACATATACTATTTTGACCAAATCCAGGTTTTCTCTGAAAGTCAAGACGATTCCACTGAGTTGTCATCCGGCCTGTGCGTACAAACACCCGTGTATAGGTTTTAGAACTTATTGTAGTTAGTCTTTCATCTTGAAGTCCGCTATGTAGAAGCCTTAGTAGACTGGCTACCATATCTACAAGGGATGAAACACTAAAGTCTTAGACCATATTAGAATAATGAAACGGATTTACAATCTCAAAATTGTTAGTATACCACCAGAAAAACTTGTATTTAACCCACGCCTTTCCTTTCAAAATATTCCAAATAGTATTGATCTTCGTGATGTACCAACTATGCCCCCAGTATTTAATCAAGGAGATATTGGAAGTTGTACTGCACAGGCCTTTTGTGCTGCCTTTGCCTTTGAACATTTAGAATTTATGGGTTCCAGGCTATTCTTATATTACAATGAACGTATTTTAGACAATAATGTAGCAATAGATTCTGGTGCAACCCTAACTGATGGTATAAAGAGTCTACAGACTCATGGACTCTGTCCAGAAAGTGAATGGCCATATATTGAAGAAGAATTTGCTACAAAGCCCCCAGATTCATGTTATGTTAGTGCACTTAAACATAAGGCAATAAAGGTCTACAATGTTCCAAAAAATCTTAAGGCCATGCAGGCCACACTTGCTTCTGGTATGCCCTTTGTAGGTGGAATAAAGATATTTTCATCCTTTGAAAGTAAGGCTGTATCAGGAACAGGTAGAGTTTCTATGCCTAAACCCAAGGATAAATATCTTGGTGGACATGCTATATTAATATGTGGTTATAACAATACAAAAAAACATTGGATTGTTAGAAATAGTTGGGGGCCCTTATGGGGAGATAAGGGTTATTTTTATTTACCCTACAAGTATTTATTGAGGCCTAATCTTTCAGCTGATTTTTGGGCTATTGAAGCTGTAGATTGCGATGATGATAATGAACCACATGAGACACATGATGGAGATGACTAACGAAGGCGCTTTTTAGCCTTACGACGTGTTCTTTTTCCTCCACTTACTAAACCCTGATCTCTTAAGAAACTTATTGCATCAAAAACATTTCCACTACTGATATGTAAGGCAAATTTTGCCTGAGTTACAGTTGCTCCTTTTTTTATCAATAATGCAAGGGCAGAATTATTAGAGGAATTTGCACCAGGACCAGCACCAGGACCAGCACCAGCACCTGGACCAGGACCAGGACCAGCACCAGCACCTGGACCAGCACCAGGAGGATTAAAACTAAAAAATTCATAATGAAGCCCTATGGGATTATATACGTGTATTATATCTTGTTCAACACCATCATTTACTAAATGTCTAGGTAAGGTTTTAAATTTTACATTACTTGATCTAATAGCAATACCTGCTAGTTCTAATAAGCCACGTAAGGTATATATTTCAATGTCACAAACATATGAACCTTTTTTTACTAGACCAGCTTTAAATTCCACCTTAAATCTGTCAAAATTTGGTTTAGGAACTAAAAGATATTTATTTATAAGTGCCTTATGCCATGCATCAAATGTGTCAACTCTAGTCATTGTATCTCGCAAGGTATTAGTACTATTGGCATTTTTTGCAAGATAAAGTCCTCGTAGAACCCCAATTAAATGATCTAATGATTTATCTACATTATCTGCTAATAAATAACGAAAGGTTCTAATAAAATTTTCTTCATTACTTATATCAATAGAAGGAAGAGATTCATTTATTCTTTGAAGTAGACCCTGTTCTGATGCAGCACGAAAAACAGAAGAAAAAAAACAATCACCATTAGTCAAGGTTGGTTTAACAACAACAGGAACATTAGGATCTGATCCTGGAGGACCATTTAATGGATTGCGAGGTGCCTGAACTGGCCTTTTAACTTCTGCTAAATGTCTTTGAAGTTCTTGAACCTTAGCCTTTAGAGTTTTACGTCCAGCATTATTAGGGTTTAATCTATTTAAATTAATCTCCCGTTCACCTATAAATTTATTTAGAGCTTCAATATAACCAACCTTATTTTTATGTGTACGTTCCCATTCTTGTTTAAATTCAGCCAATCCATGATCCATCTAATTAAGAACTAAATAATTTGTTGACAAGGCCATTTTCAAAACGTAGCCAATTCATACATATACAATATACAAGTACCTCAAACTCCAAATCCTCAGAACCGTTTGGTGGTACTATATCAAGGCGTAAACGCACATCTGTTGTGCGACTTGCATTAATCCATCCAGAAGGATTATGACTACCGGGCTTCAATGCAAAGGTATAACCATAAATAAATGAATTGTAGGCAACTATACCACTCTTATGATTTTTAGCTAGATTACGACGAAAATAATCACCATCAGCCTCAATGAGTGGAATCCCATTGACCTGTAATGCCCCATAATTTAACATACTCTTAAAGGGCCGATTAACACTGTCATATTCAGATTCCAAGGTATTACTATAATTTGTCCATTCATTATTCAAGGCCACTGCCTTACGCCGAATAACCCAAATAATTTCTTCAAGGGGACCATTAACTTCTAGTGGCAACTGAAGTTTAACTGTACCGCCACCAGCATTTACTAAGTAACGCTTAGGTTCACTAAAACTAAACTTCTGAACCTCACGAAAGAGTTTCTCATAGGGAGCCTTAATTAAGGCCTCACGCAACTTTCCATCTGTAAGAACACCATAGGTGACTAATCGTGCATCTAAGAATCTTGGAACCAGAGTTGAAGCAACTACAGTATTAGTACCAAATATAAAAGGCTTGCCAAGAGGTGTTTCATTACAGCTACCTCGTACACCACCAGCTATACGAACACATTCTGAAAAAGGCCGAAGAGTTACCTCAATGCGAACCCTTCCCTTACAAGAAAGTAAGGGAAAGCCATTCTTTAATCGCACACGTTGAAAACTAAAGGGTAGGATACAGGTAATATAGCCATTTGATGTTGGAAAAACACGTTTAGGATTCCAAGTCTTCAAATCAGAGATTCCTACATATCCATAGGCATCATTTGCAAGGCCAAACTGTGTATTACTATCTTCATAAACCTTGTTAAAAATATTAGAAAGATCTCCGTCTATAGTCTCAACTATCTGTTCCTCAACAACAAGATCTGCCCTTTGAATAAGTACACTTCCAAGGCTATTTGCGTAAAACCAAGCTAAGGAAGGATCACTGTAATTCAGTGTACCAGATTGTATACCAGCAACTACATCTGATGGAAGCCAATGGTCCAATTTAATCTGTAAGGCAACTGAAAAAAGCAAATCACAGGCCTTAGAATCAACTTCAAATACAAATCTACCTCCAAATTCCAAGGTTCCCTTAGTTATAAATTCCTGTAGAACTGGTGTGAAGGGTAAGACACGCCGTGAAGCTGTGCGAGTAAACCATGATTTTTCGGCATCAAGAGGAAATAGCTCATTATCCATTTCATCACGATCTGCAAGGTCAATAAGTGTTGTTGTGTCGCCAAGTGGCCGATCCATCCTGATTAAATAGTTATATTCTCTTTGTGTGGGGATCATGAACCATATATCTTTTTCCATCCCCGTTCAGATTCATTTATTTGCGATATTACAGTTATATTCTTAGAAGGTATTAAATATCTTGATCGTACATTATATTTTTGTGTTCTAGAAGTCAATGGTAGGAGTGGTATGATTGGTAATTGCTGTGTTCTATAGGTTCCAATAATTATTCCAGGTTGTTGAATCGGAGGCTTAGGCATACTCTAATCCACCACGTCTATTTCTTATTTTATATAACGCCCATGATTCACAACTACTACTCATAAAAACCTGTTTATGACCCAGGCCACTGTCTACAACTACATCATTTAGTACAAGTGTTAACATGGGTCTAGTTGCTGTTGAAAAATTAAGTCCACCACTTGGTTCCCTTAATGCCGTAGTTTTATCAGAAATTCTCCAGCCACGACTCCAGTTAATTACTGCTATATTTTTTGAACTAGTTCTTTCTTCCTTAGCATTTCCTACAACATGTTGCCATACAGATGGACCCCAAGCCTCTTCACGTATTTTTCCTGCCACAGTTAATTTAATACTACTATAATATTGACCATCACCCAAACTATTATTAAATTTCCATAAGCGATTTAGTCTCATATCGGCATTATTTCTAAAGTAGGTTACTATACGTTCAACTGTGTAGGAGGCATCTAAATAACGAACAATAGTAGCACTACCACCATTTTGAACAGAATTATATTCCAGTTGATTTATATTGAAGATATTATCAAAATACCGAATATAGGGTATTGTTAATGTTTCCTTTGCCAGTATTTCACGTGTTTCATTACTTAGATATAGCTGTTTTGTCCGAAGACTTAGGGTAGGCTGTTTTATATTATCACGTATCAGTCCCTGAAAGTTACGATTCCATGGATCCACGTAGGGTCCATCAGATTCAATAAGTTTCTCAAGTGGTCTAAGAGTTAAACGTAAACGAAAGGGCTGGTCTCTTAAGGCACATATAGGAAGGCCAGGATCTCCATCACCACATCCAATCATAGGAAGCCGAAGTTCAAGTTTACCAGGAGAAGCATTACGCATTATTTCAAGCGATGACCCCCTGTGTATTCCAGCTAGTTTATCTGTTAATAAGGATTGATTATAGGATCCCTTAGTTAGGGCCGCCGCAAATAAAGTATCTCCTGAAACCTCCTGTAAAAGAATCTTATCCTGATAAATTTCAATCTTCTCAAATAAGAAGTAGGCGATACCACTTACGTATCCATAAACATGTCCTTCAGCGTCTGTATGCCTTCCAACACTAACATCTATATTTTGTGGCAGAAGTGAAGGCAATACGATTTCAAGATAAGCCTCAATAAGAACATCAGCAGGAAGTTCAAACTCAAATTCACAACGCCCACCAAAGCGTCCAGGATTTAACGGTACAGTCCAGCGCTCCTCAGGTATAGTATCAGGATACTTTGTATAGCGCCAGTCAAAGGGATGTATGGCCTGTGTGTCATCTTGAATAAAATATTTATCCTTTACTCCACGTGCCACTAATTCATATAAGGACCCTTCTGAGCTTGTCTGGGAGCGTATCATCTATATGTATATATTTATTATTCTCTAGGTCTAAACTATTTGATAGATATTAGTAATATGATAATATATCCTATAATACTTCCAGAATTATTATTTACTGATAGATTTAATAACCCAAATCTATATGTTGACATGAATCCATCACTATATATATGTGAATCTGGAAATGTAAAAATCCTAGTACGTCGTGTAAACTATCGTAAATTTAATAATAGAAACTTTATTTTATACGAACATAAATCAAACTCTATTTATGCCCTATTAACTGGAACTCTTGATGGGCCACTAAATCTTGAGACTTTCAAACTAACAACTCTTGAAAATTTATATTCTATACCGACCTATCCAACCTATTGGACTGGTATTGAAGACATACGATTTATTAATGAATCTACAATCTTAACAAGTATACCAGAATGTAATCCAAGTGGTCAACCAGCTATTTTTAAGGCCACCTTAGATACAGGGGTTCATTCACACACTATATGTAGCCCATCAACACTTGAAAAGAATTGGATGCCCTATATTGATCATCTAGGTAAACACAAGGTTATTTATAGTTTATTTCCCTTCACAATTAAATCAATAGAGAATGATGACAGAACGGTTATTAATCATATACCAGTCCTTGAGGGGTACCATGGATCTACAAATGGCATAATATACAATAACGCCCGTCTATTCTTAATTCATATTAATAAGGAACGTACCTATCATCGGTGGATCTTATTTGATCCGTCTACACAGAGCCTTAAAGTCTCTGAACCTCTTACATTTTTTAAACACTCTCATATTGAATTTACCTGTAGTTTAGCCATATACAAGGATCGTATCTTTGTTTCACTGGGTGTAAATGATAATAGCGCCTTTATTTTAGAATTGGATAAATCTGATATAAAATTTAAAGACTAATATATAGATGATAGAAATAAAATATATTGAATATATAATAATATTCACTATTATTTTAATCTTTATGTATTATGTATTTTATGAAATACCGGATGAACAATTAAATTCTATATCTGATGAAAAAATAAAGTCTATACCATATGTAACACCCGATATTATAGTAAAAGAATCAAATATTAAAGGTGGCGGTAGAGGTATTTTTTCTACACGTTTATATAATAAAGGGGACTTTATTGAAGTCTGTCCTTGTATAAAACAAGAAAATAAATATAACAAGGGTAATATTACAAAATATGTTTTTAATTATAATAAAAAACATGCTATAATAGCACTTGGATTTTGTTCAATTTATAATCATAAGGATGATCCTAATGCTAAATGGACGATTATAAATAGAGATCAGATGAAAATAGTAGCCTTAAAAAATATACAGCCTGGTGAAGAAATTTTCATCTCCTATGGTCCATATTATTTTAAGGAACATGGAATAACAATGAAATAAAATTTGATGCCAATTAATTATGACCCAATAGGTATAATGAACTTAGTAATCGTTGAATCTCCCGCAAAATGTGGGAAGATTCAAGGGTTCTTGGGGCCTGGCTTCAAAGTTCTTGCCTCTATGGGGCATATCAGACATCTTAAAGAGTCTCTAGATTCAATTGGCCTTGATAAGGATTTTGAACTTGATTTTGAATTTATGAGGGAGAAGAAATCCACGATTGATTCTCTCAAGTCTGCCGCAAGGGGCGCAACAGTCTACTTGGCCGCAGATGATGATCGTGAGGGTGAGCTTATTGCCTATTCAGTCTGTCTAGTTCTAGGCCTCAGTCCTCAGACTACATTTCGCTCAGTCTTTCACGAAATTACAGAGACCGCAGTTAAGGCAGCTATTAAGTCCCCACGTCGCCTTGACATGAACAAGGTACATGCAGCTCAGGCACGGGCGGCGCTAGATATGATGATTGGTTTCACAATGAGCCCTCTTCTCTGGAAGGCTGTTGGACCATCACTATCTGCTGGCCGTTGCCAAACAGCGGCACTGCGACTCGTTTGTGAACGTGAAACTGCGATTGCCGCCTTTGAATCTCAGGATACTTGGAAGGTAAAAGGACAGTGGAAGGGTAAGGGCGACCCGTGGCCCGCCCTCTTAACTGACGATCTAGAGGATAGTGATTCGGCAATGGCCTATCTTGAAATCCATCATCTTGAGCCAAGGGGAAAAATCTTAAAAGCAGATACAAGCCCTTGGTCAGAAAAAGCCCCATATCCCTTGATTACTAGTACTCTACAACAACAAGCGTCATCACTCTTTATGTCTAAGCCAAAACAAACTATGAATAGCGCTCAGCGTCTTTATGAGGCAGGATACATTACCTATATGCGCACGGATAAGGCAACCCTAGGCCACGAAGCAACACAGGCAGCGCAAGATTATGTCATTGAAAACTATGGGTCGATGTATCTGGCAACATCAAAGTCAAGATCTAAAAAAAGTGAGGTAAAGGCACAAGAGGCTCACGAGGCAATTCGTCCCACAGATCTTTCTATGAAGACTCTTCCAACATCAGAGGACTGGTCAGCAGTAGATCGTAAGATTTACTGTCTAATTTGGACTCGGACCCTACAGTCTGTAATGGCTCAGACTAAGGGTGAGCAGCGCACAATTAGTTTTGTAGCAGATGGAGATGGCGATGATTTTACTTGGAAGGCTTCTTGGCGCCGTACGACCTTTGATGGATGGCGTCTATTAGCCTTAAAAGAGAAGTCAGAAGAAGAAAAGGAGGCTGAACAAGACTCACAGGAGGCTGAATGGGCCGTAGCCAGCGTTCTTAAGGTTGGTGACATTGTCACTTGGACTTCTATGACGGCAGAACCACATACAACACGGGCAAAGCAGCATTATAATGAGGCTAATCTTATTCAGGAACTAGAAAGTAATGGAATTGGTCGCCCATCAACCTTTGCAAACCTTATTTCAACCATTCATGACCGGCAATATATACAAACTATTGACTTTCCATCACATGCAATGGAGGTAAAGACTCTAACTCTTCTACCCTCACTATGGCCTCCACAAACATGTACAACTACAAGGCAAGTTGGTGGAGAGAAAAATCGCCTTGCGCCAACTGAACTTGGTAAGCGTGTTCTTGATTATCTTCTTAAACATTTTGATGACCTGTTTATCTACACTTTTACGGCGCAAATGGAATCTAGCCTTGATAAGATTGCGGAAGGTACGGAGGCCTGGAAGATGGTTCTTAAATCTACATGGTTAAGTTATAAGGACCGCTACATGGCTCTTAAGGCTCAACCAGGCACAGCTTCAACTGAACGTCGCCGTGTACTAGGAAACCTAGTAGCAGTCATTGGAAAAAAGGGACCGCTTCTTTTAAAGGAAGGCAAGGATAAGGCGGACACAGTCTTTTACGGATGGCCTGAAGGTGTGGCCTTTGAGGACTTGACAGAAGAAGAGGCTGCGACCTTTGCAAATGTAGCAGGACAGACAAAGCAAGGAGAGGTGCTAGGAACCTATATGGATCATCCTATACTTAAAAAATCTGGGAAGTTTGGACCCTATATAGTATGGAATGGAAATAACCTTAGTTATAAGCCTGAGGATACCCTTGAAACAATTATAACTAATCTGAAGGCAAAACAAGATGGAAAAAAACTAATTGGAGCCTATACCATTCAAAATGGGCCCTATGGCCTTTATATGTTTAAAAGCGCTGTCACTGGCCCTTCAAGAAAATTTGTGAGTGTGCCGGCCAGCCTTGATTTAGAATCAGTAACTGAAGGTGATCTTAATACAATCTTTCAGGAGGGTTTGAAGTCTAAGGCAAAGGCTAGTGGATATTCATCTAGAGGTGGATACGTACCTAGGGGCCGTGGTCGTGGTCGTGGCTCATGGAGGGGTAAGAAATAAGACACAGCCTATTATATTTTTTAAAAACCATAAAAAATATAATATTATATAACTCTGACATATTTACGCCTTGGCCGCCTTGACTACACGCTTCTTGGGGACCTCGGCAACAACTACAGGGACAGGCGCCTCGGCCTTGACAACCTTCTTGGCAACAACCTTCTTCTCAACAACAGGCGCTGAGCCCTTGCGGCGTGATGACGCCTCGGCAACGGCGCGCTTGTAGGGCGTCTTGGCATCGGCCTTGCGCATCTCATCCCAAACCTTGCGAACCTCCTCGTGCCACGCCTTGAGCTGCTCAGGCGTCTCACCCTTGGCAACCTTTACACCATCGGCACCAACCTTCGTGCCACGGCGGCGGCGACGAGACTTGAGCTCCTGGCGCGCGGCACGCTTGAGCTCCTTAAGACTCTCCTCAATCTTTGAAATGCGGTCAACAAGTGAAAGTTCAACTTCCTGAACTGAGGCCATTTCTCTTATACCCTTATGTATGTTAATATTAACAGTCCTTTAAACGCACAAAGCCTTCGGGAGTTTTAGAAGACTTTGTGCGTTTAAAAATAGTAAACGATTGATAATGGCTAAAATCTTTATACTTTAACAGCTGCTTACACAATTGTATCTGGTACTAGATCCACTTCCAAAAACCTGACATCTTGTTGAACCAGGACAATCTTTATTACCAGAAACACACAGTTTACCTGCTTTACTATTGCAAGACGGGCCAAACCCTTCATCAATACTCATATAGTTTACAACAACTGTGTATAAAACAACAAAGACAAGGGCATGAACAAGAGCAGCGGATACACTTGTTTGACAGGACATAAATACTCCCTTTGAACCTGATGGAAGTGTTAGTAAGACACCGGGTGATAAAATAAAAAATAAGGCAAATAGTATAAACTTTTGCATTCTAATAAGATAGAATATAAAAGTAACGACCCGACTGGGGGTTGAACCCAGGACTTTCCGGTTAACAGCCGAATGCTCTAACCAACTGAGCTATCAGGTCAAAAAAAATAATTTCTAATATATTTGGCATTATTGAGTGATCTGAGGGGAATTTCAGAATATACAACCCATACCTTAAAACATTCTATGTTTTTTGTTCCCCACTAGATTCGGAGTTTATATTATAAGTCTCTGAACGCAGTAATGGGTATAAACTAGTATAAAATAAGAATGTAATATAGAATAGAATGTCTGCAAACTTTCAGTATTTAAATATAAGTACCTTTCAGTACAATGGAAATTTAATTGTAGCAAGTACACTTAAAACAACTACACAAATCGGAAACTATTCTATTTTTAGCACACTTAATGTAAGTAGTATTAATGGTGTCAACAGTGAAGTACTTACTAGTGCTGGAATAGCTGGTCCAATGGGTCTAGAAGGTCCAACAGGAGTCCAAGGTCCAACTGGTGTTATAGGTCCAACTGGACCACAAGGAACTACTGGACCACAAGGAACTACTGGACCACTAGGACCAACGGGTGTTCAAGGACCGACAGGACCACTAGGACCAACAGGACCCCTAGGACCAACAGGTCCCTTAGGACCAACAGGACCCCTAGGACCAACTGGACCCCTAGGACCAACTGGTGTACAAGGAACAACTGGACCTATAGGAAACACAGGTGTTATAGGATCAACTGGTGTACAAGGTTCAACAGGACCACTAGGGTCTACAGGACCAATTGGTATAACAGGAGTCACCGGTGTTATAGGTGCAACAGGAATCCAAGGTTCAACTGGTATTCAAGGAATAGCTGGGCCAATCGGTCCACAGGGAACTATTGGGTATACTGGGTTTTCAGGTGCCACAGGTCCTACTGGTGTTGCAGGGGCAACAGGTGTAAGAGGTTTAATTGGGTCTACTGGTATGATAGGATATACTGGTTATTCAGGTGAAACAGGGCCTAGGGGTCCTACAGGACCAAAGGGCGATTCAGGACCAATTGGTCCTATAGGACCAGGTGGTGGAGCATCTGGTCCAACTGGCCCACTAGGACCAACAGGACCCCTAGGATCAACAGGTGTGACTGGTAATCAAGGAGCTACAGGGGTGGGATCAACGGGACCTATAGGTCCAACTGGAATTCAAGGCCCTATAGGATTTACAGGATTTACAGGAAATACCGGACCAAAGGGTGATACAGGTGTAGTCGGGTTACGTGGTCCTACAGGGCCAGCAGGAGGTCCTATTGGACCAACAGGTGTTGCAGGTCCAACTGGTCCTCAAGGAACACCGGGTGGAGCAACCGGTCCCACAGGCATTGAAGGTCCAACAGGTCCTCAAGGAACACCGGGTGGAGCAACCGGTCCCACAGGTGTTATGGGTCCAGAAGGATCAACAGGACCAATGGGTCCTGTTGGCCCCCAAGGCAATACAGGCAATACAGGTAATTCAGGACCACAGGGCCCTGTTGGTCCCCAAGGCAATACAGGAAATACAGGAAATACAGGCAACACAGGTCCAACAGGTGTTGCAGGTCCAACAGGTGTTGCAGGTCCAACAGGTATTCAAGGAAGCACTGGTCCTCAAGGAAGCACGGGTCCCATTGGTCCAACTGGTATTCAAGGAGAGACTGGCATTCAAGGAAGTACGGGTCCTCAAGGAAGTACGGGTCCAATTGGCCCAACTGGTATTCAAGGAGACACTGGCATTCAAGGAAGCACGGGTCCTCAAGGAAGTACGGGTCCAATTGGCCCAACTGGTATTCAAGGAGAGACTGGCATTCAAGGAAGCACGGGTCCTAAAGGTGATACTGGTATTCAAGGAGAAACTGGTATTCAAGGAAGTACGGGTCCTACAGGACCAACAGGTGTTATAGGTCCAACAGGTCCTCAAGGAACAACTGGGCCTATAGGTCCAAGTGGCCCTCAAGGAACACCAGGTGGTGCTACTGGTGTTCAAGGTCCAACGGGTGTTCAAGGAGATACAGGTATTCAAGGACTCATTGGTGCTACAGGTATTATAGGTTCAACAGGTATTATGGGTTCAACAGGTATACAAGGAGACACAGGTATTATAGGTCCAACAGGTATTCAAGGAGCCACGGGTATTCAAGGAGCCACGGGTCCTATAAATGTAAATTTAAACACTCTTGCAATAACTGCATCTAATCTAACTAGTGCCTTTTTTACACCCTATACTAATCTTCAACTTGTTGTTCTTAATGGATATAATAGCCAATTATTATATAGTATAGGTGGTTCAAATTGGTCTAACACAAATTTTGAAACATTTGATACAATTGGAAAATATGTAACGTATCAGAATGATATATGGATGGTAGCAGGTTCTGGAACTTCATCAACTACATCAATATTATATAGTACTGATGGTTTACTCTGGTCAAACATAACTGGTGGTTTTGTTAAAAGTAATGCAAATTGTGTAACCTATGGAAGTAATTTATGGGTTGCAGTTGGTGAAGCTGGTGCCAGTACAATTAATTCTATTTTATATAGTAAAAATGGTTCTAATTGGTCTAATATTAATACTGATGGTTTTTCATATGGTACTGGTAATTATGTAAAATATGCAAATAATTTATGGGTAGCTATTGGAGTTGGAAGTACAATTCGGAATACCTTATTACATAGTAGGGATGGATCTAATTGGTCTAATGCTATCACTGGTGGATTTTCTTCGGCAAATGTAAATACTGGATTACATCTAACATATGGAAATAATCTATGGATAGCTAGTGGAAGTGGAGGTTCTGAATTAAATTCAATTCTATATAGTACTAATGGTTCTAATTGGTCAAATATCTTATCTGGAGGCTTTACTGGAAGGTTAGGAAGCTTTTTAGGAAGGTTTGTATACTATGGAAATAATATGTTTCATGCTGTTGGCGCAGATCCTGTACAAGCAAAAACAATACAATATAGTAGTAATGGTTGTAATTGGTATGTATCAGCTAGTGGAGGTTTTGTTAATAGTAATGGTACTTCAATAGCATATGGAAACGGAATATGGGTTGCCACTGGCTCTGGTAACAATCCTCAAAATTCTATTTTATATAGTACCAATGGTAGTAATTGGAATAACGCAGTTAGTGGTGGATTTTCTAATAGTGAAGGAGATAAGGTAATCTTTTCAAGTAATATTTGGGTAGCAGTTGGTAAATCTGGTATAAGTGGTCTTAATTCAGTTATATATAGTAGGGACGGTTCTAATTGGTCAAATTCTACAACCTGCCCCAACAATAGTGTTAATAATGTTTATTATGCAACATCAATAGCCAGTGGATATACTAATATAAAATCGGAGACTAATATAAATGGAGGTAATATAATAACAAGTTCATTTCAAATAACTAATACAGCATCGTCAATCTCAATTGCAGATTTATACACCTTAATATCACAATGGAAGGAGCGTGGAAGTATATTCTAATCTTCAATAATATTTGTACCATCCCACGTACCAATAATTTTCATCTTACCATCTACACGTTTATAAATTTTATTTTCTTCATCAAGCCAATAAGAAGTATCCTTGTAATTAATAAGTCTAAGAGAAATTCTAATTACAGATTCAACATGAATTGGTTCATCCATTGATTCTACCATCTTATCCAAGGGTAACACATAGGTTTCAACAGTCTTAGTTCCACGAGCCTTTTTCTGCGCCATATATGCCTTTTCTAAACTAAGCTTATCGGGAATTCCATAAGCCTTTATTGATTTATGGTACCAAGGACTATCAAAGATATGACTCTTAGCCATATATTCTTCTGAAACAAGGCCATGTTCTGATGGCTTTTTTAGACACGTTTTACAAAGAGTCCCATCAGAAGCATTACCACATACAGATTCTGTATAGAAATAATGTTTCTTATCTGGAAAGGGTAATTTATTTTCGGCACACGTTTTACGACTTAGACAGGGCATTTTAGTGACTAAAAAAATATTTTTTTTAGCCACCAAATTTTTTTACTCCATAAGGGCAGGCCAAGATACAGGAAATTGCCTAATCATCATACGGTCAATTGTATCGGCATAATGACGAATTTCTGCCTGTGCATGAGGATCTAGACGCAGTTTACATAGACGAGCATAGGCGTAAAGCGAACCAGTTTCAATAAACTCTGTGTACATAGACTGCGGAAGAACACTGCGAGCAACCTCAGGAGCTACCTTAGCTTCAAGCATGGCATTATAGGTTTCTACAGCACCTGTCATACTAGTATTCATGAGTTTGTGAATAGCCTCATTATTTTCAATAATTTCACTCTTACTTCCCTGCTTTAGATTTGGGTCACGGGCACGAAGTTCAGGAAGATAGACCTCTGGCTCATTATCAACATAACGCCGAGAAACCTCATTGCGCGCAAATCCAATGGTATGACGAAACCACTCACGAGCTACAAAGATAGGCATCTTAAGGCGCATACGAATCTGAGGATGAAAGAATGGACTGATATGTTGATTACGCGCAAGATATTTAATAAGTTTAACATCAGCATCTACAAGAACCGTACTTGTCTTTGAAAAGGATACACGGGCGGCATTAACCACCGTAAGGTCATTACCCATGACCTCAAGAATCTCTACAAGGCTTTTGGTGTCATTAAGAGGATCCATTTAAATATAAATATAAAAAAAATTTCGTTCAATTTTACATCCATTCTAAGGTTATAAGTGGACCACCTCCACTTCCAGACGCATCAAAAGCGGCACCTCCACCTCCACCTCCACCTAAGCCAGCATTTATTAAAGTGGGATCACCTGATGGTACACCCCAACCTCCAGCTGAACCCCCACCCATTCCACCCCCACCATATAAAAGAAGTTGATAGGTATTAAAAAATCCACCTCCTCTTGTTGTGTATTTGCCACTAAGACCAAAAAATGAATTACCTCCACTGTATCCATCTGCACCCTGTATTAAATATGAACCTGGGGGGCCAACACCCTTACCACCACTACCTCCAGAACCTCCTTTATATACCTTAGGATAATAGGTCCAATTTGAACCATCAGTACTGGTTTGTATATTTATACCATCTATATTTTTTTGCGTTGCCATCCAAGTACCATTTCCATAGGTAATTGAAAAATGTCTATTATTTGATATATTATAATATCCACCATAATTTGCATTAGACCAGTTTGAACCATTGGTACTATATAAAATTGTATTTAATGGCGCCTCACTATATCCAACAGCAATCCATAGATTATTTGCATAAATTAAGGCATTACTAGAATTTGCATGGTTAAATCCACCATAATTTGCATTAGACCAATTAGAACCATCAGAACTATATATAAGAGTGTTTGTACTTGTATCAGATGAACCAGTGGCAACCCATAAATTATTTCCATAAACTATCTTATTTGCAATACTATTACTAAATCCTCCATTTATATTAGACCAATTACTACCATTAGAACTGTAGACTATACAATTATTTGCTGAAGTTCCAACACCAGCTACCATCCATAGTCCATTTGCATATGTTACGTAATACCCAGTTGTAATTTGGCTATCTGTATTAGACCAATTTGAACCATCAGAACTATACAATATACAATTACTTGATGATGAACCAGAGCCCGTTGCTACCCATAGATTATTTGCATAGGTTACATAATAGCCTGTATTACTAAAACCACCGCTACTTGTATTAGACCAGTTTGAACCATCTCCATATAGGATTGAATTGTTAGATGTAGTTCCAGTTCCAACAGCAACCCATAGACCATTTCCAAAGGCAGCACAGTATCCACAAATAAATCCACCATAATTGGCATCAGACCAGTTAGAACCATTTCCATATAAGATTGAATTAGTTGATGTTGATCCATAGCCCAGTGCCAACCATAGACCATTTGCATTTACTGAGAAATGACCTCCCATAATAATACTAGATATCTCATAATTAGCATAGAATCCATTACTAGATGTTGACCAGTTACTACTATCCTTACTATAAATAATTGTATTTGAATTATTTAATGCACTTCCAACAACAATCCATAAACCATTTGCGTAGTTTACATATTTTGGTGATATATCATACCTTCTATAATCTCCATTAGAACCCTGTGATCCATAAAATGAATATAAATTTAATGTTTTTGAATCATTTGTTAATGTAACAGCACATGTACTATAATTATTTTGAAGATATAGAAGGTTGTAAGTAAGGTTATAATTATTTAATAAGGTTGTATACACTATAGTTCCACCACCACCGCCACCGCCACCACCACCTCCTCCATAAATAGAAGATGGTCCTGTACCACCATTACCACCACCAGCCATATTTGTAATTCTAACATGTTTTGCTCCTGTTGGTGGAACTATGGTAATATCAGGTGTACTTATATAATCAATTCCAATTATACCATAAGCTGAACCTCGTGTATTAATGCTATTTAATGAGGTTATTAAACTGCTATTAAATTCAAGGCTAATTGACGAATTAGTAATAATTAAATTACTATTTGTAACGCTTAATATTGTTGTTGAATTATAAGTAATTAAGGGTATATTGCTATTTATATTACTTGTAGATATCTGTAATTCACTAAAAACTCCAGTATCACCCTTTGGTCCAGTAGGTCCTGTAGGACCTCCAGAAGGACCGGTATCACCTTGAATACCAGTTTCACCAAAAGGACCAGTAGCACCCACTGAGCCTCCACCTCCACCAGGACCAGTCGCTCCGTATATTTCACCACTAGTAGGATTCCAATAAAGCCGTGCATCACCATTCTCTTCAGTTGCAAGGCGAATTGGGTTTACATAAAAGGTATTTGGTGGTTGATTACTCATTCCAGCTTGATTTCCAAGAGCTATAGAATTAGATCCTTGATTTTCAAAACCAGCTTTGTATCCAAGAGCTATAGCATTATTTCCTTGAGTATTATAACCAGCGGTTTGACCAAGAGCTATAGAGTTGTTTCCTTGATAACTAGAACCAGAAGCTAGACCAAGAGCTATAGCATTAGTTCCTTGATTACCACTACCAGCACTTTCACCAAGGGCTATAGATTGACCTCCTTGATAACTTTGACCAGCTCCTCTTCCAAGGGCTATAGCATTATTTCCTTGATCAGTAGTACCAGCATCAACTCCAAGAGCTATAGCTCTTATTCCTTGATTGTCTTGACCAGCATTAACTCCAAGGGCTATAGAATAAGATCCTTGATCATTACTGCCAGCACCATTTCCAATAGCTACTGAATTAGATCCTTGATTATTCTTACCAGCAAAGGAACCAATAGATATTGTATTATTATCTAGTATAGTTATAGTAGAATATGTTAGCTCAAATGTACTTACCTTAGGATATTCTAGTTCGGTATCATTGATATCATATACTATAAAATTACCAATTACTGTACTGACTATTTCATTACTATTAACAATAGAATTAGATCCAGCATTGTATCCTATAGATATTGATCTAGGCCCTTGATTACTATAACCAGCATAGGAACCAATGGCAATTGCATTAGTCTGATTAAAAATTATATTTGAGATTGTTAGGTTAATGGTGCTTATTGTAGAAACACCATAATTATATACTACCAAGGTACTGGCGACTGTTTGATAGGCTATATTACTATTAGGAATTGAAGTAAGTGTAGCATTATAACCTATTGCTATTGAGTTTACTCCTTGATTAGAAAAACTAGCATAAGCTCCAATAGCTATAGCAGTACTTCCTTGATTATTTGTACCAGCATTTGCACCAATGGCAATTGCTTGCACTCCTTGATAAATAGCACCAGAATTATAACCTAATCCTACTGCTTGTGTTCCTTGATTTTGATTACCAGAATAACCTCCAACAGCTACAGAAAAATTTCCTTGATTAGTTTGACCACTATTATCACCAATAGATATTGCATTAGTTCCTTGATTATTAGTACCAGAATTTATACCAAGGGCAATAGAATAATTTCCTTGATTAGTTTGACCAGCACCACCACCAATACCTACAGAATAATTTCCTTGATTAGTATTACCAGCATTAA
>Ga0187843_10000758_pt1 | contig 21643 bp, 10 predicted proteins | sample SpaLakP09_SKY_43_FD_134516 | JGI IMG/M metagenome (GOLD analysis project Ga0187843, IMG submission 134516) | Oligotrophic lake water microbial communities from Sparkling Lake, Wisconsin, USA - SP09_SKY_43 | ecosystem: Environmental > Aquatic > Freshwater > Lake | place: USA: Sparkling Lake...
AATACTTTCATCGCCACCTGGCTGGCGGTGACGCAGGCAGGTGCCACGCCAATACCGGTCGAACCCGACGAGCACACCCATAATCTTGCGCCGGATCGGATCGAGCAGGCGATTACGCCTCGCACCGCCGCGATCATTCCCGTCCATCTGTACGGCCGGCCCGCCGCGATGGCGCCCATCAACGCCATCGCGCAAAAACATGGCCTGGTTGTGATCGAGGATGCGGCCCAGGCGCAGGGAGCGACTTACCAGAGACAACGGGTCGGTTCGCTGGGACATGCCGCGGCCACCAGTTTTTATCCGGGCAAAAATCTCGGTGCCTTGGGCGATGGCGGGGCTGTCCTGACGTCTGACCGGGCTATCGCGGACAAGGTACGCTTGTTGCGCAATTACGGCTCGACGCAGAAATACCACCACCAGATAGCCGGCTACAACTCGCGGCTTGACGAACTGCAGGCGGCCGTTTTGCGGGTAAAACTGGCCAAGCTCGATGACTGGAATGAACAGCGCCGGGCGGTAGCGCAGCTCTATACGCAGCAACTGCAGGGTACCGGCCTGATCTTGCCCACAGTGGCGGACGACATCGAACCGGTCTGGCACGTGTACGTTATACGCAGTCAGCAGCGCGACATGTTGCAAGCCAAGCTGGCCAGCAAAGGGATCGGAACGATCATTCACTACCCTATTCCGCCGCATCGGCAACAATGCTATGCCTCATTGGCTTATGAGGGGCTTCCCTTGAGTGAGCTGCTGGCCAGCCAGATATTGAGCCTTCCGATGTTCCCTGGTTTGAGCGCGGAGCAGATCGGCTTCGTCGTTGACTCCATTGCCGAGTCGCAGCACTAGCCAATGTATCGTTCGTTCAACGAACTGCCTGAGCTGGCCTCACGCGATCCCAACCGCTGTCTGCGACAAATCGACAGTCTGGTCGATCGTCTATTTTGCGAAGTGCAAACTGTGGGCCGCATCTTCGGTGCAGAACAACTGGATGCAATCTGCCAGCAGATCGGACGCCGTAGCCTGGAACAGGCTGGTGCCAAAGCAGCAGCGACGGACATGGATGTAGCGGTCTACTTGGTCAGCCGCCTTCAACCTTCCGGCGGCCACACCGCGGCGCTGGCAGATACCATCCGTCACGTTGGAGCAGGCCGCTCCATCATCGTCATTACCGAGGTCTGCGGGCATTCCGATCCGGCCGCGATCAAAAAATTCTTCGCGCAGGACAATCGCGTCGAGGTCCGCCATGTTCCCACCGGCAGCCATCTGGAGAAGTTGCGATGGAGCCAAGATTTTCTTCAGCGCACCGCGCCGGGACAAGTCTGGCTTTTCAATCACCATCAGGATACGGTGGCGATTGCGGCGGTTCAACCCGGACAGGGATACCAGCTGCATTTCTATCACCACGGCGATGATCGCATTTGTCTTGGCGCTACGCTGTCATATGCCGTCCACTACGATCTGTCGCCCATCCAGTTTCATCAATGCCGCCATCATTTGGGCTTGACCGGCAATCGCTATCTACCCCTGACCACGCGTGATCTTGGCCGTGTCGACTTCGCCGGTTTTCGCGACAGCAAGTTTGTAACCTGCACTGCCGCGCGGCGCAACAAGGTGGAAGTCGGTTACATCTTCGACTACGCCGATATGATCCCTCAGGTTTTGCTGCACACCGGCGGCAGGCACATACATATTGGCCGTCTGTCGCATGCGGCGCTCGCCCGAATTCGCCGCGAGCTCAGGCGACTGGGCATTGCAGACGAAGCGTTCACCTATATCCCCTATGTGCCCAGTGTCTGGGAGGCATTGCGCACGAACGGTGTCGATCTTTACCTTGCATCGTTTCCATATGGGGCCGGCAAAACCATGGTCGAAGCGATGGGAGCTGGCATCCCCATCGTCATCCATCGTCATGTACTGAACCGGATGATTGGAGGCTTCGATCAAGTCTACGACGCTGCGCCATCCTGGCAAACACCAACAGAACTGTATCGGATCCTGAAGTCCCTCAACCAACAATTTCTGATTCAGCAAAGTCACTTGTCCAGAGCATGGTACGAACGATTCCATCAGGAGGTGATTCTCCAGCGCATTTATAAGGACCCTGCTCTGGCCGAGGGGATTCCCCCACTCAGGTCGGACTACAGTGAGAACCAGTTGCTGGCTGCGATGACGTTCGCAAACCACGACCGGGTTAGCGCGCTGCTGAGGCGTCGTATATATCTGTTCTTACGCCGCCTGCGGGCGCTCTGGGGACGTCGTATGCCGCGATACTGATCGGCATCATGGTAGATAGCTCCGTGACACATGCTATTCAACAGTGGCGAGTGGAGCTCCAGATTGCTATCTGAATGCGGACAGGCCGCAAGCACAGCGGTATCACCGTGGGGGGCACAGGCGCCCCGCTGGCTTGTTCTGAAAAGGTATTGAGCGATAGGGCCCTGTGAATTCATAGGCCATCTGTTGTTCAGTAAATCGGCTTCGCTTCTTGGTAAAACGAAGGCCCGCAAACGCCACTGCGGGCCTTCTGTCTCCACGCTGAACGTTCAACGTACAGCATCCAACGCCCTCCGCTCCTGTTCCGTCAGTCTGGCCCGCTGTGCGGCAGTTACCGTGGAACCCAGGCCGATGACCTGGACCGGGCTTTGACGGTCAGCTCCTGTATTGCGCAATCCCGCAGCAACATCCGCCACCGGCCGCTCACTGCTGCTCACTGGTTCATTTCCAAATCCCAGTACCCGCACGGTAAAGACAGACGGCAGATTCTGGCGTGCTGCAGCACGACTGCCTGCTACCGCATCCTGGGCAGCCATGGCTGCGTTGCTGGCCGCGGCACTGGCATTGGTGAGCGCGCCAATGTTCACCGCCGCGATCGCCGGCAGCCCGCTGGACTTGCCCTGAGTCTGGATATTGGCCGCATTGACCACCTGCAAGGCGGCCACATTGATGTTGCCTGAAACGCGAATGCCAGCTTCACCCGCATCAATCTTGCCCAACGGTGCGATCAGATCCACATCTCCCGGCAGCACCTCGGCAATCGGCGCCAGTGTCGCAATACCCGCTCCGGTCGCCGGCGTCTGCGGCGAAATGGTGATCAGGCCGACGCCGTCATAAATCCGGCGCGGCGGCGTGTAGATCACGGTAGTCTTGGCGCCGCGTCCGGCATTGATGTCGCCTTGCGCGGACCAGGCCAGCACGTTGCCTCCGAACGTGGTCATGATACGGCTCTGCCCCAGCAAGATACTGTGCATGGAATATAACGAGATGTCGCCTTGCCCCCGCGTGATCAGGCCAGCGGATGCGGGCGGCGAGCTGCCTTCCACACCGAAGGTCTGGCCGCCACCCGGAGTGAGTACTTCAATATTGCCGCCGATGTCAGTATGGATACCCGCCGCACCGTACAACAACAATTCGCCCTGGTAGCGCGGCCCCGGATACATGGCCGCAATCGCATTACGTCCGCGCAGATAGCTGCCATAGCGCGGGCTCTCGGCATCGTTATACTCGCGTCCGGCCGCACGCAATTCGGAAAAATAGACACGGCGGGCAAAGATGCGCTGCTGCTCCGGCGCGAGTGCCCCAAAATACGCCAGCGCCTCCTCTCCCCTGCCCTGGAAACCATACCGGTCAGCCAGCCAGGCTGCCAGCTCGGCCTCGTAGGTCTTGGCCACCTTGCCAGGCTGGTCGGCCAGCGGCACGCCCCCTTGCGCCAGGTTGGCGACATCCAGGTAGCGCGCCAGCAAACCAGAGTAGCTCGCCTCCATCGCGCCCAAGCCTGCTTGCACTGCAATGTCCGCACCCGGACGGTTGTCACCACGTACCACCGGGCCAATGCTGTTGAGACTGGCCTTGTCGTTCTGGATGATGTTTCGTCCCGCCGACACCTCCAATGTGCCGGGACCGGCTACCTGGAAACTGGCGTAAAGAATGTCGCGACCCGCCTCGATGACGGAGACATCCCGAGCATTGGTATGGACCACCAGATTGCCGCTGGCCATGGCCGACATATCGTCTCGCGTCATCCCGGACAGATAATCCGAGGCATCGCCCAGGCGAGTCCCGGTATAGACGATGTCGCGGCCGGCCTTCACTGCAATCGGCCCGGCACCGACATAATCGGTCTGGCCGCCACGCACACCATTGATGTAGCTGACCACCGAGCCGCTGCGCAAGCCGATGATGTCGCCCTGCAAAGCGTAGAAGCGCGAAGGTGCCGAGGCGTTGGCTGCAATCCCGGCGGAGCCTGCGACGGTGTTGGGTTCGAAGGCCACCAGAGGAAGGTGTATCGCATCAAGCAGTCCGGAGTCCATGGAGACGTTGCTGATGATCTCGTTACCTGCTTGGGTCAGTCCGGCAAAGGCCGGCCGGCGAATGCTGGCCATGGCCGAGGTATCGGCACCGGAAACGCTGATGGCATAGCCAGATCCGTAAATCGAGCCGCCAGCCAGCAGTTCGATACGACGCTCTCCCAGCGGCGCCAGCAACAGGCCGCCGTTGTTCCACTGATTCGCCGGCGGCTCAGCCAACTGACTGGCGACCGATCTGCCGTAGAAGATGCTGCCGCTGGCCGCCAGCGCACTCACCTGCCCCGGCAGCAGGAACCAGCCACCGCTGGGGTTGAAGTCCCACTTGGTGGCCGAGCCAACGAGCACGCTTTCCGAGGCGCGGGTATCGAGGGCCAGGTTGCCGCCGGCACTGCGCAGCGTGAGCGCGGTACGATCGGTCCACAAGTTGAACCAGGTCGTGCCGTACTCGTCGCTGCCCGCGGCAGCGCTGAAGGATTGTCCGTTCGGTGTGCCGACCAGGCCGGCGTTGGCCACGCCGCCCATGACCAGGTCGCCGCGACTGGAGACCTGCACGCCTGTGTCGCCGGCAACCAACATGAGGCCGCCATACGCCTTGGATGTGGTCGCCGTGTAGGGATCGGCCGCACGCAGTTCACGCTTGTCCTGCAGCGCACCGTACTGGAGTTCGATCGCGCCGATCTGGCTGGCACTGATGGCGGTAGCGCCCCGCAGGTTCACCAGCGCACCATAGGACTCATGCGCCCGCGCGATGCCGACTCCGGCCTGCGTGAGCATGCCTTCAGTATGGCTGTTCCAGCCGCCACCGATGCGCACATCCATGTCACCGCCGCCGGTCAGCTTCAGGCCGCCGTCATCCAACACCCGTCCACTGCCGCCTACGGCCAGTACCAGGCCCTGGGTGCGCCCTGGTTGCGTGGCGGCCACAAGGTCTGTCGAGCGGGCGCTGACGATGCCTGCATCGCCCCCGACCCGGATGCTGGCATTGCCGCCACCCAGCGTACCCAAACCGGTAAAGCCAACGACGGACGGCCAATAGAGCCCGGCCGCACCATTCAAGGGCTGCTGATACGCATAGGTACCGAAGTTGATCCACCAAGCGGTCGGTACGTTCGCCGCCAGCGCAGTGCCGCCGCTGCCCTGGCGCCACAGCCAGTTACCCACGCTGCTGCTGCCGCCGGTCGACTGGGTACCGGTGGTCCAGGAGTCACCGGTCAGGTTGCCTGCGACATCCACCCGCAGGTCGCCGCCGCCGTCGGGATACCAGGCCTGGTAGAGACGTCCCGGGCCGGCGACCAGTCGCTCGTAATCCGCAGCCAGCGCGCCCGTATCGGTGCCCAGCACGGTGCCGTTGTTGATGTTGCCGCGTGCCTGGTTGTAGGCCGCGTCCAGCGTGGCATTGCCAAGTGTACGTTGGGTACCGGCGGTATAGACGCCGTAGGGAGACTGCATGCTGAAGTTGCCGCCAGCGGCCAGGTGCAGATCTCCGGTGCCGGTACGTAACACGCTGAAGATGGGCGCAGCCGGTTTGGCGACAGGGGTCTGGCTCGGCAGGCTGCCATTGCCCTGCGCCAATGCCCAGAAGTCGGTTGCGAACCCGAAGTCAGCCCAACTGGTTGCCATGTACAAGGTGATGAGCTGGGGTTCGGTCTTGCCCACCAGCTCACTGATGTCGTTCAACCCGGGCGGCAGCCCGCCCGCGGCAGCGATCACGGCATTGGCGCCCTGCAAGGTCAGGCCAAGCTGGATGAAGCCTTGCGACGCATTCCAGAAGTCTGCTCCCAGTCCGAAGTCATCCCAAGACAACGCTCCGTACAGCGCAACGATCTCCTCCTTGGTTTTGCCCACCAGATCGGCGTTGCTCATTCCGGGGGGCAGTCCGCCCGCGGCCGCCACGATCGCGTCGACCCCCGCTGAATTCAGAACAGCGGGCGTGGCTCCGCCGACGCGGCTCTGCACATAATGGGTATCGGCCAGGATCAGGTCGCCGCTGCGCAACGTATTGCGAATCCGCCCGTCGGCGGCCGTCGTATCGGCGCCTGCAACCAGGCTCATGCTCCACGACTGCGATCCTTCGGGCAGCATCTGCGCGACAGCCCAGTTGCGGGCCTGGCGGCCACTGCCATCGGCCGGACGCAGGTTGACCGAATCGGCACCGGATGGAAGGACAACGTTGGTGCCGGCAACGATAAGCGCGCCGACCGGCAAGGCGTTTGCCCCCAGCTGGGTCATGGAGACTGGCAGGACCGCGCCCTTGGGCCAGGTCAGGCTGGCGCTGGTCATGGAGACCGGCAGACGGATACCCGCCAGCAGTTGGACACCGGCCGGCAAGGTCAAGCCGGCGGAGCCAACCATCGTGCCGGCAGCCAGCAGGACGCTGCCATCAGCCGCCCGTACATCGGCATCGAGGACCGTGCCTGATGGCAGTGCCAAGGTGCGGTCCAGCGTCAACGCTGCCGGCAGGACGGTACCCGCCGGCAGGGTCACATTGCCGGCTGTGATGGCGTAGTTGAGCGCCTTGCCCGCCGGATAAACGGTACCTTCGGCCAGCGTCACACCCGCACGCGGCACCACGACGTCGCCGCTGAAGGGTTGCACGCCGCTGCGCAGGACCCAGCCGTCATCATCGGGGGTATCGGGTGGCGGAGCGAAGCCGTCGGTGATGCTGCCGAAGATGGAAAGGTCGCCACCGGCGCGCAGGCTCAGCATGCCGACCTCGCCGGATCCGGAGGTGGAGGTTTTGGGAGTCAGCGGGTTGAGGCTGTTGTAGCGCAGCCCGGACAGGTCGAGGTCGCCCTGTACGACCAGGTCACCTTGTGAGGTGGCACTGACGATCTCAATGGCGGGTCGCAGTCGGAAAGCCTGGCGGTAAGAGGCATTGTTCAGGCCAGCCAGCTTGTTGTTGAGCAGATTGGCATTGCCCAGCGCATGATCGATGAACAGGCTGGCCTCTGCATGCTTGCCATCGAGGTAGGCCTGGTCGATCACCTGATAGGGCCGCCCGCTGGCGGCAGGATCACTGCCCAAGGGGGCATCGCTGTAGCGTTGGCGGCCGTAGACTGCAATCGTACGTGCTCCCTGGATCGCGACCGCCCCACGCGCGTCGATGGCGATATCGCCGAAGGTGGCCGCATCGGCGTCGCTGGCGCTCCCGGTACCGCCAATACGGCTGGCAAACAGCTCCAGCGTACCGCGTGCAATGCCGTCACCGCCGTTGGCGTCGGTACCGTGGCGCAAATCGATGCGTGCACCATCCTTCAGGCTCAACGTGCCGTTGCCACCATCGAGCTGCACAATGGCCCGGTTGGGACTGTCGATGATGTGGCCGTAACTGTCTACCCGCAGCTTGCTGCCATGTGCATCGAGGACTGCACTGCCCGCCAGCGTAAGCCCGTTGGCGGCGAACAGGCGGATACTGCCAACCTGCTCGCCGGAGGCGTCGACGAGGCCGTTGACCAGAAGCTGCCCGGCATCCAGCGACACATTGATCTGCTGCCCCTTGAGTTCATTGCCGATGACCAGATCGCCCTGGCGGAACTGGAAGCTGCGCTCCCCCAAGAAGCCACCGGCATTGAGCTTGTTGTTCAGGCTCGCAAAGCCGGCCGTCAGGCTGCCCCCGCCCAGCGCCAGGGCACGCAGCTCCACACTGCCGGCGCGATAGGCAAGCACGGTGCCGCCGGCATCGTAGTAACCACTGCTGCTGCCCAGCAAACTGCCCTGCAGGTCCACGGTACCGCCCAGCGCGATCGCGGAAAGCTGGCCGGCATTATTGTTGCGGGCTGCCAGGTCGATCACCGAGCCTGCCGCCTGAAGGATGTTGCCGCTGCGGCTTTGCAAGCTCACATCCCCGCCCCAGGAATAGCGACTGGTATCGAACAGCCTGATCTCCCGACCGGCCAGGTCCAGCCAGGCCGCATTGCCCAGGCCGATATCGCCTTCACTGTTGACACTGAGCTTGCCGCTGGGCAGGGCCACGGTGGTATCGATACTGACGGTGTTGCCGCTCAGGCTCAGTTCAGCACCCGTACCCACTATCGCGGTCGCCGCATTGGCCGCACCACTGGCGGGTGCGACCAGTTGCAGTGCGCCACCGGCGGTGATTCGATTGATCGAACCGGGAGCACCGGTCAACAGGGGCGCCTCCAGGGTCAGGTTGCCGCCTTGGTACTGCAGCCCTCCGGGGCCCGACAGCTGCGACTGGTAGACCGACAGCGAACCCTTGGAATTGCCGCTGATGCGATCATTGGCCGCCATCCGTACACTGGAAAAACCAAGGATGGTACGGGCGAAATCATCCAGGCCACTTGGACGACCATGGGGATCGACACCGAATTCAATCTGGTCTGCACGGATTGCCAGCTGGCCGCTGCCACTGCCGCGCCCGCCGGCGATCGGGGCCGGTGCGTTGCCAGCCAAGCCGGCCCAGGTCAGCTTGGCCGTGCTGATGGAGGCGAGATCGCTGGCCGTTCCGTAGCCGTAAATGGCGGGTGTGGACAGCACCAGATTGGCCAACCGGTACTGGCCGGTCACAGGGTCGAGCGTGCTCAGGTCGACGCTGCCGAACAGGTTGAAGGATTCGGCGGCGCTCAACTCCAAGCGCTCCAGTGCCGGTGCGCCGTAGGCTCTGTCGCCGCGCAGCAGCCGGTCCAGGATCTGCTGGTTCAGGGTCAGGCCTGAAGTGAGCGCACCGCGTGCGGCCGCAGCTGCGAGTTCGGCCTGGCTGCCGGCATTGACGGCACCCACCGCCAGCACCAGGTTGCGCGTGCCGAAACGCACCGCCTCGTCGAGCTGGAAATCGCCCCGTGTGGCGGCCACCAGGCTGCCCTCCGAATACAGTTCGGTGGTACCACTGCACACTACGCCGCAGCCACCGATGAGGATGGCGCCACCGCCACCGCCACCGCCGCTGGCTGCCTCCGGGGGCAGCACGCTCAGGTCAGCATTGGAAGCAGCCAACAGGGAGACGGCGCCGGGCTTGTAGATGAATCCGCTGTCGCTGCCAAGTGCGGCACGGCCACTGCCGATGGTATTGATACCGGCGCCGGTTTCGATCACGATGCCGCCCGCGCTCTGGCCCGTGACCAGGAACACTTCCGGAGCGCGCAGCACGGCGCCATTGCGCAAGGTGACGGACTGCGCCACGCTGTCAATCTCGATGATGTTGCTTTGATTGCTGCCGTTGCTGGCCAGCCCGTAGGTCGAGAGCAGGCTCCCGCCAATGACCATGCGTGCGGCGCCGATGCGGTTGAGGTCGGACGCATATGCCGAGAGCCCGCTGAATCCGGCGCTGCGAACGGCGCCGTCGGCCAGGATTTCGATCGCGCCGTCATATTGGGAGGTCATGCTGACTTCCCCGCCGCGCCCACCCTCCCCCGGCGTAAAGTCCGCCTGGCCGGCGAAACGCAGTGACTGGTCGTTGCTGGAACTGAAAATGAGGTTCAGTGATTTCGCATCCGCAGGCAGAGCTGCGCGTACCGTCCCGTTCCGGACGGCCTGCTGCAACACGAAATCGCTGTAGCTGGTTTCGTTGTACTGCGCATAGCGCCGCATCACGCTGGCGGGCGTCACGATCAGCTGGCTTGGCACATTGGCGAGCACACTGGTATTGGCCGTACCCACTTGGCCGGCTACGGCATAGGAGCCATTGCGCATGGCCACGCCGATGCCGGCAGGAGGTGCCTTGGCGTCGCCATTGATCTCCACGCGGAAGGCGCCTGGCAGCAGTGCATAGCTGGACGGCAGCAGCGTGTAAACGCCGGCGGCCAGGCCCGGGATCTGATTGCTGCTGATATGGACCTGCTGACCGATGCGCGGATCCACGGCACCTTCGGCGTTGGCCGGGGCGTAGGCGGAGGCATAGCCCGGAAGAATCGCGTAGACCGGATTGGAGGACAGCGATGGCAGGCTGAAACCATTGGCACCCACCTGCATCAGTGCAGAGAACCTGGCGTCACTGGACCCGCCACGGCCGGACACGAAGCCTGCCCCGCGCACATCGCCACCACCGCTCAGGTCGAGCCTTGCGCCAGACTCAACGGCAATCTGTTCGCCAGTGATCTGAACGCTGCCACCCGCGTTGATGCCCTTGAGCGCGATGTTGTTTCCTTGGTAGAGGTAATTGACACCATCGGCCGTGCCGCCATAAGGCATCAGCAGGCCGGCGGCACTGACGGAGGTGAGACTGCCTGGTGCCAGGGTGACCTGACGGCTCCTGCCGCGGCTACCTGCGGTACCCAGGCTGATGGAGCCCAGCGGTGCGCGCACCACACCGCCCTGCTCGACGTAGGCTGCTGCCAGGGTGATCGAGCCGAACAGGCTGTCGGGTACCGCGGGATCGCCCTCCTGCGCGTCGTGGCGCTGGATCAGCAGCCTGCCATCGGGCGAAAGATCGCTCACCAGCTTGCGTCCTGCCGTCACCGATGCTGAGGTGCCGGTGGCAGGATAAATCTGGCCGGCCTTGAGAATGATGTCCCCGGAGGAACTCAACTCGACATCGCTGAAAGCGCCGTTGCGCAAGCGAGCTCCCTTGACGAATCGCAAGTCGCCGGCGCTGTCTAAAGTGGCCTGCGTGAATCCGGCACGATTGACCGCCGTGACGCCGCTGGTGGCCTGCAGGCCCAGCGTGACAGCGCCCTTGATGTCGAGCAAATCGCCCTTCACCTCCAAGGTGGCCGTCGTGGGGACAGTCGAGACGCCTCCCTGGTACGAAGGCCGCGTATGGAAGTCCATCGCCGCACCGTTGTCGGTAATGCCCGCCAGGAGCACATAGGGAGCCGCCAGCACGACCCGTCCGCTTGCCACACCGTCAGCCATCCCCATCCCACCCGAATAAAGGCGCAGTTCGCGCGTCAGGGAGAGGGAAAGATCGCCCGCAAAACTCAGCGCGCCGTTGCTGTAGAGCCGCAGGCTACTGAAGCCGCCGTCTGTAACCTGGTTCATGCCCAAGCTGGCGTAACCGTATTTCCATTGGCCCGGCAGCAGACTCGTAGTCTCTCCCTGGGCGCGTTGCGTCAGTACCAGGTCACGCAGGTTGGCCACCACGCCATTGCTTATCGAGCTGTAATTCGGCGCTTCCAGCGCCACGGTGAGCATACCGCCAGACGCGCCTGCCCCGCCGCTGGCGGCGTTCATCGTGCCGTCCAGATACAAGCCATTGGCCGAGACCAGCTGGATATTGCCGCCGTCGCTGGCCACCGGCGCCGCACCCCGGCCGTCCAGATCGAGCATCGCGGCCGCACCCGATGCCTGCAACGATGCACCCTTGCGCAATACCACGAAGGCATCGGAAGGCAAGGCCCGGCTGGCCGACTCGAGCAAGGTTCCGCCGACGATGATGCTGCCGCCCGGGCTCACGCGCCCATACGGATGACCGCTGCCATCGTCCACCACGTAAGCCAGCCCCGATGCATCCAGGACCGCATGCTCGCCCAGCAAGATGGCACGCGAACCGCCCGCGCCATCGCCCACGATACCGCCTTGCTCCAGGCTGACCGTGGTGATCTTGCGCGGCCCGAACAGGCTGATGCTGCCGCCATTGGCCTGCAACAAGCCATTCACGGTGAGGCTGCCCTGGCTGGAGAAGCTCATGCTGCGACCTGGATCGACCGTCACACGCGCTCCTTCACCGACCGAAATATTGCCGGTCGCGCCTGAGACGTCACCGGTCGTGTCCCCTACCCCTGCCGCGAGCACGACATCGGCGCCCAGGCGCTGTGCTACGGTGCGCCGTGCCGGATCAGCCTGGAACAAAGGCGGCAGCAGCGCTGCGGGGCCCTGCTCACGCGCCTTGGCGTCACGCCATAAGGCGACGTCGGTCGGCAATACCGGCATGCGCACATCCAGTGCGGTACCGTCGGCCACGATGAGGCCGTTGTAGCCCCGTACTTCGTAACGCGAGAACCCGCTCTGGAACAGGTCCGCGCCAATCCGGGTGGGCCCGGTGACGCCTGCATTGCGCGCCAGCACCGTGCCAGCGGCCAGGCGGGTCCCGGCGGGAACCAGTACCCCACCCGCCGGCGCCAGCGAGCCCGCCGGCAAGGTAATCATCGACTGCCATACCACCTCGATTCCGTTGGGGAACACATCCTTGGGGACGACCCAGCCGGTAGGCATGGAATTGGTCAGGCGCAGTACCGTCCCCTTGGGGATGGGCGGGTTCGAGGCCTGGTCGTAGAAGGAATAGCTGTAGCGGGTACCATCAGCCGACTCAAGAGTGAACGACCCATACTGGTTGGTAATGAGCGGCGGCGTCCAGTCCGCCTGCAGGGTGTACCAGATGGTCTGGTTGTTCTGGTCGCGAATGCGCGGCCCGCCGGAGTCCTTCGTCACGATGCTGCCTGCCGGAACATGATCAGTCAGCAGCGCATACGCGAATGGCAACGCTTCGCCAGCGCTCACCTGGTAATCCTCCGTCAGGGCGACGTCGAATTGCAGTGCATCGCCGGCCTTGAGTTGCAGATTGCCGACCACCACCGCGCTGGAAGACTCGACCTGCAGGCTGCCACCTCCACGCACGCCATAACCGCGCACGTCGCCCTCCATGGTGAGCGTGGCACCGACCTTGGGCGAGCCGTTCGCAGCCAGTCCCGCCCCCAATTGCACCGAACCGCCCTTGCCGCCGCTGAGCTTGCCATTGCCGATGATCGCCGCACCCGAGGACACATCCAGCAGTGATTCACTCACCAGCCTCACATCGTCGGTAGAACGGATGCTGATCAGGCCACCATCGAGATAGGCCAGCATGCCCTGGTCACCGCCTGGCTGGGTCAGGTCGGTAACGCGACCCGATGCGTCCAGCCGCACACCGCGATGCACGGTAACGCCGGCACTGCCACCAGCGCCGGCCTGGGCGACGCTGTCGACGATCAAGCCATTGTCGCGGACCTGCAGCAGCACGTTGCCCACCCGGATGCTGCCAGCGTGCGCCGTCAGGTTGGCCGCCACGTCCACCAGCGGGGCGAACAGCACGAGCTCCCCGCCGTCAGCCAGCTGCAGCGCCTGGTTGACCTTGATCTCTTTGGTCGCGGCGATGCGCAGGCCGCCCAATCCGCTCTTGCTCAGGGCGGTGCTATCGAGGATCAGCTTGCCCTGGCGGGAGGCAGTCACGGGGTCTTGCAGCGCCACGCTGTCGGCCACGGCATTGCCGTTGTTCAGACTGACCTGCTCCACCAGGCCCTTGAGCGTGTAGCGCATGCCTCCCAGGGTGGCATCAAAGACGGGGAGGTATTGGCCGGCGATCAACTGGGCCCGTTGCGCCGCCGAGAAGTGGGATTGCCGGTAACCGTCCAGATCGGCCTGTGCCGCCTTGGTCTGGCGCGGCCCCTGATACGTCTCGCTGACCACGCTGCCCTCCAGCACGGCATTGTTGGTGGCCACGATCAGCCGTCCGGCATCGCGGCCGACCGTATACCCGGTTTCCATACGGGTCTGCGGGGCAATCAGCGGATTGTAGAAATACTCGCTGGTCTTGCTGCCCCAGCGGATATGGGTTTCTTCAAAACCCTGGTAGAGGCCGTCATACAGCATGTCGCCCGGCGCACGGCTGGCCTCGTAGAGCTTGCCGTCCGCTCCCTTGAGCCAGCTCTGGCGGATCAGGCCGCTGGCCACATCAAGCGACCCACCGGAGAGGTTGATGCTGGAGCCGCGGCGGGTGACGAAATCGCCTCCGGTAACAGTGATCGAGCCGCCTTGTGCCATGCGCTCACCCGCGGTATGGCCGGTGGTACCGAGATAACCACTGACTTCCAAGAGTCCGCCCGCGGTGTACCAGCGATCCCCGGCATAGCCGTTGGTACCCGCCGGCACGCGCACCAGGGTGCGACGATCCACCCACAGGGTACTGTTGTTGAGCAGCGCCGCGTCGCGGTTGACAGCCGCATCGCGCAGCTCGTTGCCCTGTACATTGATGGCGAGGTTATTGCTCTCCATGGCCAGCCGCACCCCGACTGCCCCGGCCACATCCAGCGTGGCACCATCGGCGACCAGGCTGCGTATCGGCGCGCTCACGGCGATCTCGCCTCCGGTGGCCAGGGTCATTGAGCCCCCCTCGAATTGCACCGTGCTGCCGCTGACGATTTCGATGCGCGAAAGATCCTTGCGGTCCGCAACCGTGCTGAGGTTGTCAAACACCCCGTTGACCAAGTTCCCGCGTCCGACGCCGCTAGCCTGTATCAGCGCATCGCGCTGGCCGTCCAGCGCGGTGGTCGCGCTGTCGTCCACCAGGATGGCCGTACTCGAACCCGCGGCCACGGTCACGCTGCCGCTACCGTCACTGGCGCGGGTGGAGAGGTGGATGGTGCCGCGCTTGGCCGTCGAGCTGCTCGACAGCAGGATGCCGGCCTGGCTGACCTGATGGCCAGTAAGCGTGATGTCGCCGGTGGATGCGACGATCAGGCCGCTATTGAGTACCGCACCGCTGGCGGAGGTACGCGTAGCTGAAACTTCGTTACCGGCCGTGGTTGATCCCATGTTGGCATCGGTGCCGACGCCCTTGCGGATAGTGAAGCTGTCACCGGCCGCCAGGACGGCCTGGCCCGAGGGTGTGGTGATGCGACCGGCATTGTTCACTTCGCTACCCATCAGCAGAACGTAGCCACCGTCCTGGATGGCCGACTGCGGCGCGCGCGTGGTGATCCGCGCCCCGGCCTGCACCACCAGGTTGCCAGCCGCATCGGTGAAGCTGGGCGCTGTGCCGGTGGTATCGACATACAGGCCGCGGTTGCTGAACTGCGCGTCGCTGATCCTGGCGGCGGCCGCCACCAGATTGCGTACGTCGACCTGGCTGCTGCCGCTGAACACTACCCCGTTGCGGTTGGCGATGAGCACGGTGCCATTGGCGGCGATCTGGCCCTGGATCTGGCTAGGCCGCGCCAGCGGATCATTGACCCGGTTCAGTACCGCCCAGTTGGCGTTCTGGGCAAAGTTGAGGATGGTGTTCTTGCCGATATTGAAGCTTTCCCAGTTCAGGATCGCCCTGTCGGCGGTCTGCTCGATACTGACCACGGTGCGGCCGTCGGCGCTGGACTGGGTGGGCGCGCGGGCGTTGAGCCAGCCGCGCGTGAGCGAATTGGTATCAACCTTCAATCCACCTTCGGCCAGGCCATCCGGTACGTTGCCGCCATTGGCCAGCGCCGCCTGGCGCGCGGCTTCCTGTGCCGCCTGCTGGGCGGCAATGCCGCGTGCGAGCATGCCGAGATTGTCCAATGAGCGCTGTAGCTGCACGTTGGCCTGCTGTTGCTGCTGGGCCGGATTGCTGAGCCAGGCCGCCGGCGTCCCATTGGGGAGATACCCGGTGGCTGCCGCGCTGTTCTGCGTCGCGCCCTTGCTGACAAACCAAGCCGGGCTGAACGCCTGTTGTGCTCGCGCGTCCTGGACCGCCGTTGCCGCTGCCAGCAAGAGCACGGCGTGGGCGATGGGTGCCGGTTTGAAAAGGTTCATGTTCCTGCGTCCGCTGGCGGGTGAACGCGCTGCACACTGACGGCCATTGTTCATCTGTTTTTCATCCGAATTGGTCTGGGTGGCGAAACCGGCAAGACGGTGCGGCGAGAGACGCTCCGGCTTCGTGGAGGAACGGTCTGCAAGCGCGCAGACGATTCCGACACGCCAAGACGAATGGCGGGCGGATAAACCGCAAAGAAACTGCACGAAAAAAACATGAAAAACTGCAGCCGGCTCCCATTTCCACACCGCCAGCACACCGCGCTCAGCTCAGCAAGTAGATCCCGGCCGGCAAGACCTTGGCCTTCAGGTTGAACGTGCGTTGCAACTGCGCCAGCGCCTGGTCCAGCGAAGCAATGTAGAAGCTGCCGCTGACCGGCGCCTCGCGCACTTTGTCGTTGAGCAGCACGACGTCACCGGGGCGATAGCGATTGATCTCTTCGATGACCTGGCGCAGCGGTGTCTGGTCGAAGCGCAGTTCGCCACGCCGCCAGGCCGCTACCTGTTCGGTCTGCACCCCGCCGATGCCGCTGATGCGGCGCGCGTCGTAGATCGCCTGTTGCCGCCCCGAGAGCCTGCGCTGGCCGGCTGGATGGCTGATGACCACTTCGCCGGCCAGGCAGGTGACGCAGACCTTGTCGCCGAGATTGCGCACCTCGAAGCTGCCGGTACTGGAGGTACTGCGCGCCTTCCCGGCCAGCACCGTGAAGCTGCCGGCGATACCGGCCAGGTCCACCGCTGCCTCACCCTTGACCAGCTCAATGCCGCTGACCCGGCCATCGACCGACTGGCGCCGGATGCTGGTCTGGGTGTTGAGGGTGACCTGGATGCCATCACCGAGATCCAGTGCGCGCTGCTCCCCTACGGTGGTGGCATCGCCGCCCCACGTCTCGGCCGCCGGCCACAGTCCCAAGGGCGGATGCACGATGGCAGCGCCGGCCACGGCAGCCGTGGCGCCGCTGGCAATCCAGGCCAGCCAGAGACGACGGCCGCCGTTGACATTACGCGACGGTGAAACTTCCAGGCGCGCCTGCGCGGCCTGCAAGGCTGCGGCTTGGCCCAAGGTTTCCCACTCCTTGCGTGCTGCCTGGAAAGCCTGCTGGTGCGATATGCTCGCACGCAGCCAGCGCTGGAAGCCGTCCAGGTCATACTGCCGGGCCTTGCCCGAGTGCAGCAGGCGCAGCCATACCCAGGCTTGTCGTTGCATGCTCTGGTCTTCGGGATTGCGCATCTGTTTGCTAGTGTTCATTTCTTGTCATCCATGGCTGCCACATCGCCGTCCCCTCCTCTCACAGTGCAAGACGAATGGACGAGCATAAAACCGCGAACCGGCTAGGGTACCTCGTCGCGGCGAGCCAGCAGCGTTTCATGCGCCTTCTTCAGGTCCGACTCGACGGTGCGCAAGGAAATATCCAACCGCTGTGCCACTTCCTTCTGCGCCAGGCCCTCGAAATGCACCAGGGAAATGACGCTGCGCTGGCGCTTGGGCAGCGCCTCGATGTGCGCCAGCAAAGCCTGCACTTCAGAGCGGACCTGCGCCACATGTTCGGTACCCGGCGCCGGATCGGCCAGTTCCATGGCGGCATTGACTTCATCGAGCGAGACTGCGCGCGACTGGCGGCGCTGGATGTCGATGGCGATGTTGACCCCGATCCTGAGGATGTAGCCGGCCGGATTCTGGATGGTGTCTTCCTCTTCCCTCGCCTGCAAACGTAGCCAAGTGTCCTGCAGCGCGTCGGCGGCCAGGTCACTGTTGCCGACGATGCGCCCCAGGCGCGACTTGATGCTGGCGTAATGCCGGGCCAGATAATCCATCAGCCCGGTCGCGAGCTGCTCGGTCATGGTGCGGGCTCCAACATGGCAGCATCTTCGGAGGCGGCCGCGCCGATCTCGCTCTCGCAGCGCAGGCTGGCCTGCGGGTCATTGGGGACGATCAGGAGGGTGATGGGCTGCGGCATCATCGAGGGCGGCAAGATATTCAGTTGGAGGGCGGCCAGGGCGTTGCGAATGGCCTGGTCCCGTTCGGCTTGTCCGCTTGACGTCAGCAGTGCTGTCTTCTGCAGGCGCCCGCTGCGGTCGATACGAAAATGCAGCAGCACGCGGTAGGCGCCCGGCGCGGCCAGCCGCTGGCCACACAGGCAACGCCATATCTGTCGCTGCAGCCAAGCCACGTAATCTGCAGGGTCGTGATAATCGGGCGCATCGGGCGCGGTTTTCAGGATGAAGCCGCTGGCTGCGCCATCATCGAAGCGCTCGATCTGCAAGCCCGATCCGCGCAGCAAGCGTTCCAGTCCCGCTGCCGCCGTATAGCGCCCGTGCAGGGGCGCCGAGATGCGGTTGACAGCGATCTCGCTGCGGTACAGCGTGGGTCGCCGGGTGGTCGCCGCATACTGCTGCAGTGCCTGCGCCAACGGCCCCGAGGCAATGTCGAAACTGAACTGCCGGGACGGCTCCGCGAGCGGTTGCGCCGCAAGAACGCCGACCGGGCCTGCCAGCAAGGCCAGCACCGTGGCGAAGGTAAGGGACGGATTCATGGACTGCAGCTCATCTTCGCTGGACGGGAGACACGCCTGCTGCGAATGAAAACCGTTAACTTAGCGGTCAAAAATGACCTGACGGTGACCGCGCGATGACTGCGCCGGGAAGCCGCATCATCTCCGCCCACCGAACCACTGCTGAGCCTCCGGCATCCGGGCGATCCACTGGTCCAGCGTGCGCGCCATGGTGCGCGGATGCAGGCGCGGACCCCCGTAGAACTCGGAGAATTCCAGTGCTGCCGGTGCGATGGTCCGGATCGCCTGGGCGCGAGACTGCCAGCCGCCGGCGGGGCGCTTTTCGCGCACCAGGTCCTGGACGTAACGGCACAATGCTTCCTCGCTGCCCGGCGCAGGCAGGACATCATGTTCCAGAGCCGGCATGCCTATTGTCCTGCGGGCAGGGGGAAATCCAGCGACAACTGCAGTACCAGTGGCTGGCGCATGTCTGCTGGAGGCGGCTCCGGCAGAGGCGATGAACTCAGCAGCAGACGAAGCCGGGTATCAACGCGCGCCTCGCCCAGCGAAGGCAGCTCCACCCGCTCCACCATCCCCTGCGGACTGATCCAGACGCGTGCCACCAGAGGAGGCAGCGGCGGCTTGCCTTCCTTGAGCACACGGTCCTGCAGCCAGGTGTGCAATTCCATGACGCCCTCCTGCTGGGCATCGCTGAGCCATTGCGCAAACTGGTTGCTGACCATCTCGCCGTAGCTGATCCAGTGCTGTGGTACGCCCTGGGCGGCACGACCAGGCGTCTGCGCGGAAAGTTCAGCTGCCATGCCCAGCCCGGCCAGCAAGCCCAACAACCAGCGCAGTGCCCGCCTTTTTCCTTCGTATCGTTGCATCAGCTTTTCCATCCTTCTCTTTCATCCGCAGAGGATCCCCACCGCCAGGGTGGATGCCCGCGAAGCGGGCGATTGCAGCGTGCCGATCTGGGCGCGACGGCTCTGCGTATACGGCACATCGACCTGCTGCAGGAACTGCCGGATCTCCTCCACCGGCACTGCGCGCACCTGCGTTGCCATGCCCGCGCGCGGCGCACCCGGCTGCATCGCGGCAACGCCCCCGCCGCTACCGGCGGCCACCCGCTCGGCCACCAGTCCCAGCAGCAGGCCGCCCTCGTCCAGCACCGCACTACCGCTGGCGCCCGGGCGCGAACCCGAGACCATCTGCAGCTCACCCGGATGGCCGGGCACCGTCAGCGCATTGGCCAGCACACGGCCGCGCTCCGGCAGCGCCTGCAACAGCGCATAGGCCTCGCTGAACACGGCGATGCTATGTCCGGCCGGGGCCCCCTGCTCGCTCAGTGTCGCCGCCAGAAGCGGCTTGAGCGAAGTCTGCAGGACCGCCAGATCAGCCGCATTGCTCAGTGCCAGCACGCTCGCCACCACCACCCGCGTATTCTTGACCACATACACGGTCCGGCAATCGGTGACCGCATGCCGGGCCGTCAGCACATCGCCACGCATGTTGATGAACACACCACTGGCCTGCACCGGCGGCACGACAGCATCGGCGGCAGCCAGTGCTGCCGGGGCCGCCAACAGCACCAGCCAGCGCAAGCCTGTGATCGCCCCCCACGCCATCGGCGTGCGGCAATCAGGCCGCTTCGCCGTGCGCCGGCTGCTCGGCCGCCATGGCGCCCGCCGAGGCAACCGGTGGCACCGGCGACTTGCCGTCGTAGTTGCGCAGGTACAGGAAGAGCTGCCCCATCATCTGCATCCATACTTGCATCATGGTCACCAGGTAGTGCGGTCCCACACCGCCGACCACCATGACGTCCATTTCCAGCGAAATCATCTCGCCATACTGGACCAGGCGCGCAAAGCGCCGGGCCCGATGCCACTCGGCAATCAATCCTTCGGGCAAGCTGCCTTCCTGTACCCGCAGCGGGCAACTCAGGGTGAAGTCCAGGTACTGGCCGGCGGTCGCGGCGGGATTTCCCCACAGGACCTGGAATCCCACGCCATGGCTGGCGCTGTGCAGCATCGGCAGGCCGTTCTGCTCCAACAGGGTGACCGCACAGCCGGCGGCCTTGATGGCCTCGGCGATCTGCTCGGGGGTGATGGTATGCAGCAGGCCATCGGCCGCTGCCGGCGCAGGCGTGGCCGGGTTGTCGGTACCAGGCTTGGCTTGGCTATTGCTCATGTTGCTTGCTCCTCGTCGATGTGGTGGGGGTGGCGTGCTCAGTTCGTCTTCTGCAGCACGGCATCCAGTGCGGCGGTGTCGATATTGACGCGTTCGGCCGGGGCCAGCTTGTTCAGGTAGTCCTGCAGCAGTTGCTGCTGGCGTTGCTGGCGCAGCGCCATGCTCAGGCGCGGCTTCATCTCTTCCAAGGTGGCGCTGCGGGCGGGTTGCTGGTCGAGCAGCTTGATGATGTGCACACCGGTATCGGATTGCACCGGATCGCTGACCTGGCCGGTCTTGAGTTTGGAGACCGTTTCACGCACAGCCGGCACCATTTCCGGCAAGCTCAGCACACCGACTTCGCCGCCCTGTGCAGCGCTGCGCTCGTCTTGCGAGCGCGCCTTGGCCAGCGCCGCAAAGTCGCCGCTACGCGCCTGCACGGCCAGCTTCCTGGCCTCGTCCATCACCTTCTTCAGGTCGGCCGCATCGTTGGCGCGCACCGGCAGATAGATCTGCGCCACACGATAGGTCGCGGGCAGGTTGAAGTTGCTCTTGCCCTGCTCATAGGCCGCCGCCACATCGGCGGCCGACGGATAGTCAGCCGGCACCTGCGCCACCGACTCCAGGAAGCTGGTGCTGACGATGCGTGCGGTCACGTCCCTGACGGCGGCTTCTACACGGGCCTTGATCTCCGGACGATCGGCCCAGCCCTTGCTGCGGGCCTCGCGCAATACGGCCTCGCTGGTGACGCGCTGGCGCAGCCAGTTTTCCACGCCCTGGCGGTTCTCCTTGATGGCGGCGCGTTCGGCTGGCGGGGTCAGTTCCAGCATCTTCGCCACATCACTCTCGGGCACGCTGACCTGGCCGAGGCTGGCCACGACCTTGTCAGCGGCCATCGCCCCGGAGGCGCTCAGGCCCAGCAGTGCGGCCATCAGCACGCCGGAAAACGCACGCAGGCGCGGCAATCCGCGTGCACTGGAAGTTGCGGAGGTATGGAGGCATTTCATGATCGGTTCCCATCAACAAAAAAAAGAAAATCCGCGCCTGCGCACAGGCGCGGTCATCACTTGCGACTCACTGCTGTGCGGCGCCCTGGGGAGCCGCCCCGGATGCACTGCCGGCGGGACTCGGAGGCAGGCTGCGTTCATCGAAGCGTCCCTCGTAGAGTTTGTCGCCGTAATCCTGGGCAATCTGTTCGTACTTCACCCGGCTCTGCGCCGCGAAGGGTTGGCGCACCGACATCAA